>Ga0116226_10005697_pt1 | contig 11131 bp, 6 predicted proteins | sample S1TSphfallax_FD_89692 | JGI IMG/M metagenome (GOLD analysis project Ga0116226, IMG submission 89692) | Host-associated microbial communities from peat moss isolated from Minnesota, USA - S1T2_Fa - Sphagnum fallax MG | ecosystem: Host-associated > Plants > Peat moss > Unclassified | place: USA... | reverse complement strand
TTGAAGATGTATTTGCATTACTCCACCAACTCCAAAGCCCTTCCCTTGTATTCCTTTTGTGATTGCTTCATTTATGAACTTATGTTTAAAAAACCTTTTTGATGTAAGTTTCCAACACTAAAAACTACCCAAACCTCAACCCTTCACATATCAATTTGGATATGTAAAAATTGGTTATAACATGGAAAAATATGTTTACTCTCAATTTTGAAATCTTTGGATCATTTCAATTTCTCAAACGGGAAATCTTGACAAACTTGGAAAATAACTTCAAACTGGGACCCAAACACAAAATGACTTTAAAATTCTTTTCAACATTTCCAAACAACTTGAAATTTTAAAACACATATTAAAAATACATCTCCACATCTATTCAAAGTTTCAACCCTATTGATGATGACCACAAGAAGATATCACTTCCAAAATAAATTGATCTTTAAACTAAAGTTGAAATTCCAAATCCTCATATCTCTCTCAATACACATACAAACCATTTGAAATTTTCTCCATGGGTGTATTTTCTTATGATGTATAAGCATTCACACCTATAGATCCAAAAAGGTTCAAATGAAGGCATATGATCAAAAACCCACCTTTGGGCCAAAATCTTCAAAACTCCATGACTCCCACAAAACAAATTTGTTTTCTTTTAAATTTGGGAATGGAATTGCTTCATAATCTTATATAATCTCTCCAATTTTCACTTCAAAATCCTCTAACATTAAATCTAAATTTAATGTTGACTTTTGCAACCATTAATGTTATAGATTTGTTTCATCTTCTTTTTTCTTTTCTTTTTCTTCACACTTTTCTCTTTTCCTTTCTTCTCTTTTGCACTTGATAAAGTCCTTGTAAATAATTATAGATGTATCAAGTTATAAATTTTCAAATATACTTATGCACCTAATTTCCATGAATCCAAAGGTTTTTATTTTTACATGATGTTTAAAGATCATAACCTAAGGCATGCCAAATTTTGAACTAATTTGGTGTAGGTGTTAAGACACATGAATTTTTTCAAGAAATTAAGCCTTGATGTTTTTCAATCCAAAATATTCATTTCAAATAATGGATTTAAAATTTTCAAAAATCCAACAACATACTTCCCCCAAGGATCGTTGGAAAAAAATAAATCTTAAACATTTAATTCAAAATATCAAAATTTTAAGTACTCCTTTTACTACACAATTTTGTTTGATGAATCATCACAAATTAGTATGATGTCACAAAACCCCAACTTTTATGTGTTTGGACATGTATTCATGTTTTAGATTGTGGAATTTTTCATTTAAAAAAATAATTAAAGTTCCGTGGTATGAACACCACATTTTCCATTAAGTTGTTTGTGAGGACATTCGATGCTATGGCCAACGTACAATCTGATAATATCCAAATCTAAAACACTTTTAAAATTAAAATGTTGATTTCATTTAGATTGTGACTTTATCATTCAAATCATTCATGTAAATTCTTAGATCATCTTGGTGTGGTGTATTTTGTTCAATACATATGGAAAAAATTCATTTGGGACAATACTTTGGTCTATTCAATCATGTTTTTACCCTTGGTGCAAATGCCATTAGTTGACAAATTTCCTTGTATTGGTAATAACTTTTAAAGTTTTTCCTATCAATGTTCAAATCACATTGAACAACTTATGCAATGACTCGACCTAATGAATTGTAGGATTTGGCATGGTAATCAACAAGGTTTTCACACCATTAGGGTGGGTGGGCCTATTCCTATTTGCCAACTTATATTCATGTCCTAGTAGAGGGATCCATATTGGGCATGAGTAATAAATTCACCATTGTAGAAGACATGCAATATAAAATTAGAATAATAACACATTAACTATTGAAAGTAGGCACACATGTGGATAGTGATGAATACAACTAAAAGAATAATTGGATACAAAACATGAGAGCTTTGTTTCAATTTCTGATGGCGAACAATACTGAGTCCTTTGTGAATATTCTTTTAGTAATCATTTATATATTTCATGATGTAGAAATATACTAAAACATAGTTTTAGTAATAAGTAAATGGAGGATGGAGATACAGTAAAAGTAATTTAATAATAAGCAAATGAATATTGGAGACTAGATTCCATATTTATGATTATAGGTTCTTTTGGTGGATACTAGTACGCTTAGCCACATCAACATGCCCCCATATAATAAAATTTTGAAAATTTCCCAAAATAAAAAACATACCCAAAAATAATTCAATCACTTGAGCCCATATAATAATTTTTCTTTCACTTTACCAAAGTTGAACATACATTGACTTTATTCTTCTTTTGTTCTCTAAGACTATTTGTCATGAGAATAGGCCCACCTACCGTACATGTGTAACTTGAATTAAAATTGACTCATCAATGCCACTTCATCCCATGAAATGTTGGACACGAATTGTTTGAATTCAATACATATATAATGGTTGGGGGTGATTCTTGGCAAAGTGATTATAATTTGTTTATTGACATGTGTTATTTATTTGAATCTCCAAAAGTGGCATTAAATTTTTCAACAAATTCTTCAAAGTTGTTTTAAAGTGGCACTAGTTTTTTAACAAATGTTTGAAAGTTGTTTTAAAGTGGAATTTGGTGTTTCAACAAAGGCATAAACCACACTAGGATTTGTGCATAATAACAATGAACTTAGGAGTCTAACTTGGCTTGGGTCATTTGGGTAATGATGGGTGTGCAATCAAATGACCAAATGCCCTTGGTTGATAAAACCTTAAACCTTTGAACATGTTCCATCAAACTTGTTAAGAAGACTAAATCATGGTTCCTTTGCTTGGGATGGTATTGTAATAACACACATTAATGATGTCAATGCCTGAATATTTTAAACACATTGTGCACGTGGATTCATGAAGTGTCTAATTTTCCTATTACATAACTATAAAAGCAATAAAGACACCCTACTATAAATTTTAGGTTTTTCAATTGTCATTTGTAACTAAAATTCAGTTGCATGTGACACATGCAACTACAAATTTATGTAGTTACATAAGACATTTAGTTGCATGTGACAATGCGCATGCAACATGTATATACGATGTTCATATCCATGTTCGTACATACATACATACATACAAATCTAATGTAGTTGCACCTTATGTGCAACTCTCCCTACAACTAATCAAAATATGACACATGTTTAAAAATTAAACAACTAGCTTGTGGACATGTGTCATTATTTAAATTATTTATGTTTTCAAAATTAAAATTTCATTGGATTAATATCAATCATTAAAGTTTTTGCCATTAAGATGATGACACGTGGCACATCATGAAACTTCCTACCACCATTTGACATGTGTTCATTTCAACACCAATTATATGGTGACACGTGGCAATCAAAACCCACCTATTTTTAAAGTTTAAATATTAATTAATGAAATTTAAATCATTTGATTTTACGACTAATAAGATGTTGACACATGGCACAAAGATACATATGTACTAACTAAACCCTATTAAATAGGTTTACTTAGGTATGCCAGTAAGTTGAAAAGTAATTAGGCTTAGGTTATGTAGGTAGATTTTTAAATTATTTTATTTTATTTTTAGGTTTAATTATTTCATAAGGGTCAAGCGATTTTCATTCACTCATTCCTAATGGCAATAATATTTGGGTACTACATAACTATTGCTCCTAATTATATACTGAACCAAATATAATTCGAAGCCAAAGGATATGGGTTAAAACATTCCATTGCAAACCTCATGAAACAACCTAGTTACACATTACATGTAACTATTGTATTAAATTATACCAGCCAGAGGAGCGTTCTGTTGTTTTTGACGTGCAAAACAAACTTAAAGCCCTCCTCTTGGCGCAACTAACACACTAAGAATCGTTGAAAACAAACCAGAAATGAGAATGTTATGGCCCCCCAAAGTAAAGGGGGTCAAAAATTCCCCCAAAAAAACTATTGAACATTACAAAGGCCGCTTCTTAAACACCAAAAAAGTTCATTTTATGTTGTTTTGTTGCTATTACAATTCCAATGTGATTTTAGGACCTCAAGTGGCCTTCTTATAGCACTTAAATCGTTTTAAATGAATAAAAAATAAGAAAGTTATGAGGTTTGAAAGGAGGGGTCCAAAGAAAAAAAACACGAACTGTTTTGTAATTTGGAAAGCTTGTTTTGCTTATTTTTCTTCTTATTAGTTTTTCATTATTCCTTTTCTTTTGCACTTCAAAGCTAAATGTAGGATATTTTAAATAATTATGATTACTAAAAATATGATTTTAATATTATTATCTAGCTTAAATTAATAATTAGCTTAGGATGTTTGTATATTTGTAAGTTAATTAGTGTAGCTTATTTACATTAACATTTTAACATAAATAATAAAATTTAAATATATAATACCTATAGAATATATATAATTGATTAACATTGTAATTATAATAAAAACTTAATTTATGATTATGATTATTTTATAATAAAAATTACTATTATTATAATATTTATTTTTCAAAATTTAAAATCAAACGTACATTTTGTATAAAAAAATTCCAAAATAAAATAAAATAAAACATATGTAAACCGTGGTTTAATTTAGCATAATTTAGCCTAATTGAATTTAACCATTATTAAATTTAGCCTAATTATGTTTAACCAGACATATTTTAACCTATCTTAATTTCACCATATTTATTTTATCCTAATTTAATTTAGCTTAATTTAGTTTAACCAAAAGTATTATATCCCAATTAAATTTACCCATAATTAATTTTCCCTAATTTAATTTAGTCATAATTATTTTAGCCTAGTTTAATTTAGCTTAATTTACTTTAGCCATAATTAATATAGTCTTATTTAGTTTAACCTAACTCGATTTAGCTATAATTAATTTTGTTTAACTTAATTTAACCATAGTTAACTTAATTTAATTTAATTTAACCATAATCATTTTATCATAATAAATTTAACCATGTTTAATTTTATCCTACTTTAATTTAGCCATAATGTTTTTAGCTTAACTTAATTTAATTACGGTGAATTTAGCATATTTTATTTTATTTTAAATTTTAAAGCCATAATTAATTTATTTATGTTTAATTTAACCATGTTAATTTAACTTTATTCAATTTAGCTTAATTCAAATTAGCCATACATAGTTTAACTTGATTTAATAAACCATGGTTATTTGAACCTAGGTTAGTTTAGGCTAGCCTAAGTTAGCATGGGGTTAACCTTAGTACTAAAGGTACATAACACTATTATATATAACCTATGTATATATATTAAGTATAATAATTTAAGTATGTATAAGTTTAGGCCATTATTTTTATGACACATGTCCATGTTGTACACATTTAATTGCATCTCAGTTGCACACACAACTGTTTGGCCCAAAAATTATACAATACCAAATTTGTAGTTGTAAACATCACTAAGATAGTTGCAAACGATAATGAGTTGCATGCCAATTACATAGTGACTGGTTGCAAATCACAATATTTCTAGTAGTGCCATCTTCCATGGGAACAATTAATTATTCTCTTGATAGAAACATAGATATCAAACCATGTCAATTGTTATTTCAAAGAAGTGGGTAATCAATAACTTTGTAAATAATTATTACATTTTTCTAAGGAATAACGGTAACTTTATTTCAAGTCCAAAGAAACCCAACCTCTAATTGTTTCCAAAGTTAAATGGATATTAGTGGTGACATGAATACACATAGACCTACTAAAATGTATTCAAATTAGCATGGTCACAAAAATTATGAAAACAAAATAATTTTTAATGTACACAAAACCCAAAACAAATCATGGAAAACCATTTCTAAATTGAATTCCAAACACCAAACATGAAAATCAAAGACAAGAATATGAAGTGTGTAAGATAAAAGTTTAAACATAATTTTATTGTAATAACATATGAAAATATAAATGTGAAATAAAATGAATAAGGTTATGGTTCAAGATGATACTTTAGATTAATGTTGCACAAATCAAAGATAATGGGGACTAAGCTCAAGAAAGCTTTCACGAAAGTTTCCATATACCCATTATCCAATGAACTTTCTTGAGAATTTTTTTAAAGCATAAATGAATTACAAATGAATTATAAATCATGTATAAGTAAAGTACAAGTTGATGTTGGATGAAATTCATTCATTGTATATGAAAAATGGATGAAATCCATCCATGCTAATATTGGTCATGATGTTAACTTGATGGTTATCAGGTTAATGTCAACGTCCATGACATTGTTATGTTAATTGTGTCTATGTGGATTAATTTAAAAAATCAACTAAGAAAAGTAAACCTTAAAAACTACATTACCAACCCACATTTAAAGTTTTTCTAGTCACTTGGATTGATTATAGAATGTACTTGGAATGATTTTGGAATGACATTGGATTTCATATACTTCATAAAAAGATGTGTTAAGAGTTTCACAATCTACCTTACTAATTGACATTACAAATAATCTTAGTTGCTTCCATTTGGATTCACTTTGAAATGATATTTGAAGTTGAAGGTCTTAAAGCAAATTGGGTGCAAACACACACCCATTCAAAGGTGCCATGTAAGTATCAAAAAAATTATTTTCAAATATCCTTGTAAGGTTAACCTTGTCGAAATCATGGGTTGTGATGGTTTTTTAACATGTACATTATTTCATTCTAATTAAAGGTTGGTTGATGACTCTCATAACATGTACTATTTAGGATGATATTATAAACCTAAGAAATATGCTTGCAAAGGGGCCCATCTTTTCATCCTAGCAAAATTCCTAACTTCATTGTCTAGAAATGTGAATCGCAAGTATTATCCAATGGAAACACTATACATTGCACCTTCTATCACTGACATTACATTTTAAATTTGGGACACCCTTCCATGGCCAATTCTAGGCACATTTTCATCCCTTACAATAAACACATTGGTGTCCAATGCAAATGCAAGACGAGTCCAAGTATCCTTAATAGATGAATTACATCTCCATTTTAATTTATTTATGTTCCCCTCCAAGATGATGTTCCACATAATCGATGCATGATCCATTTACACCTTATCCTTATCTTGTTGATGGAATGTTAAGTGATAGAACATAGTAAAATTAAACCTTTGTTAGAACATGTACCTTTTCTTCAATGAATAGGTGTGATCACAATCAAATGAACCAAGGATGACAAAGGACTCAAATATTGTAGTCCTTTTTTTGATCATTTTCAGTTTCTCATATAAAGGATTTTGTGGATAAAACCTTTTGCAATATGTTATTAAAAATACATATAATTTATTCAATACATCACAATTTTTGTATTAACTTTTGATGAATAACTAAGAATTTTCTAAAAGTTGTGCAGTTCTACCAATTTTTTTTTGTTTCATTTTGAAAAATTATCCTCATTTCAAATTGCATGAAAATATGGTAATTATTTTATGATTTCTTTTATTGTATTATAAAATACAACTTTGCTTTAGGTCATGTGCATTACACCCCATTGACACGTGGTAAAGGATTCTTGAAATCTTAAAATTATGTTCAATAATTTTTTAATAATTTTTTTTTAATTCCACAAATTTCAAATTGTGAATGTTTTTTGAACGTGGGTAATCAACTAACATAATTTCAAAAAGAAATTCATCAAAATTGCATTACTTAGAGAATTTTTGCTTAATAATTTACAAAGTTGATTGCTTTTGATAAAACTATTCCCCAAGTTCAAAGGTCTTTTATTAAAATGAAAACCTAATTTTTTGGGTCAAATTTCAAAAGGCAAGTGTAGGAATCAAAACTCCTTGGATTAAAGAGTTATTTACACCATTGGAAAGCTCTTAAAACTTAGATGTCTGAAATGAGCTTGCATGACCCATTTGGACACTTAAAACACAAGTTATGGTGAAAAGCAGGGCCGAAAGTCAATTTGACCCTCGACCACTAAAAGTCAAGAATTGCCATGATTTCCTTGCGTGCAAGTGACGCTTCATGTTGGAAAGATCTCCACAAGGGTTATAACTTTGCTTCGTACTTCATCTTAATTGAAGGTCTGCACACAAAATTATGAGGCCCCAAAGTTGCGAAAATCCCAACTATGGGAATTTCGGGACTCCCAGTTCGAAGTCCCCGGACAAAATCACATTTGGATGTTGGTCCTATGGCCATGCACAAAGTATATTATAAGGGGGAGGTGGTGGCTTCCCCCAAGTCCAAGTTGTGGTGAGTCTTGCGAGTTCCTATTTGCCCGTGGCTCGTCTGTGCATCAAAGTGCTCCAACTACGCACTAACCAATTTGTTGTTTGGTTTGTGCAAGTCCGTGTGAGTAATTGGGTTGCTTGTCAATCTTCCTAATCCCCATCCCGAAGCTAGTTTCCTTATCATTTACCATCCATCCTTCATAATGCATTAGTGGGTGCTAGTTCAATGTGACCCTAATTGGATATTTAAATGGCATCATGGATTAGTTTGTAATAGAATACAATTGAAGGAGACATGTTTATTTTCATATTATGCCCCTTCTCATGTGTGGTGTTTTGCAACTTCCGTATTTAACATATTAATAATCTATCATCCCTGAGACTTAATTAGGGAACTTTCTATCTTTCTTGCAAGTAGTGTGCAACTTTTGTATTCAACAAAATAATAACCTATCATTCCTTAGATTCAATCAGAGAGCCCCTTCTCTCTTTCTTGTAAGCATTATGCAACTTCAAATCTATCATTCCTTACTTGGAATGAAGGAACCTTCTTTCTTTCTGGCAAGCAATGTGCAAATTTTGTATTTAACATATTAATATTCTATCATTCATTACTTGGAATGAAGGAACCTTCTCTCTATCACAAGTAGTGTTTCCTAGTTTATTATTTGTGTATTAGGGGTGTCTTGATTGTTATGTTCTTTACTGGGTTGTGTTTTTGTGCTTTTATTTGGCTTGTATTTATAATGCATGGGTTTGCATCCTTGTTTTTTTATGTATAAGATTTTTCTTCCTTCTTTTTTAAAAAACCTTTTGAAAAGAAATGTTGGTGTGGGGCTGCCATGGTGGAGCAGCTCTTAAATATGAGGGATAAATTATTTTTTTAAAGCAAAAACATTGAATGAGCCTAGTAGTAAAATTAAGCAAAGCTTTAAGGCTACACATATAAATTTTCTTCTGCAATCAATTGAGTTATATTCGCTAAAATGCACCAACTTGGCAATTGGATATGGGAAATATTTAGGTGCCAAATATGGGTTTACTTTAGTGTTGGGTGGTTACATGGTTTGGCCTTTTAGATTATCGTTGGTTTGGATCTAATTACCAAAAACTGAATCAAAACCAACTCTTGATTTTTGGAAGTGGAACCCAAACCCAGGTTGATTTGTATGTAAGTCTTGGCTCGCACTTTTGTAAACCCTTGCCTTGGTTACGAGCCCAAGGCTACGGTTGCGACAACAAAGTAATTATTCCATTACTAATGTGTGTTGCGAATGGATCCAAACATATTAGGACAATCTTTTGTTTCATTAATTTGTTAATTTGTGAAGACAACTTTGTTGGTTGTTTTAAGTAAGTAGACTTGAACCAAGTTCAAATTCCTATATTAAAATGATTTATAGCTTTCATGTTTGTGTTCTCACCCAATTTATAATCTTCATCAATTATGTTTGCAACCATTCCATATGTAAGCATTCTTAATGTTATATTGCATTGTGGTACCGTCAACATTGAAAACAATAAATTTTTCACGCAATTTATCCTTGTTTTGAATTTGTGGGTATAGACCACAAAAAAATGTTCCATGAACATAAGAAACATGAAATAGGTCTCATAATTCAACTACACATCAATGAAATGCACGTGAAATATCACCTATACCTTGAAACTGTGTTTGCGTGCAAGGTTGTTAAACCCAAACCTTGTGGCATGCCTTGATGTGAACAACTCACATACCACTACACCACATTAAAACAACAAGCTACTTACATGCAAATACATTGTGCCTTCCTTATGCAAACTTTTGTCAACCTCCTTGCATGAACTTTTGTGCTAGGTACAAACTAAAAATTATAACATAGGCACCATCAAATTTTTCTACTCAACCTCCAATACATTTGTTACCTTATTTCATATAACCTCCTTAAAGTTGCACAAGTTGTACACATGTTGCCTTTTTTCCTTACAACCAACCTCCAATACATTTGTTACCTTATTTCATATAACATCCTTAAAGTTGCACAAGTTGTACACATGTTGCCTTTTTTCCTTACAACCTCTTTTGTGTTAAGCAAGTTGTGCAAGTTGTGCACACATTTTTATTTATTTTTGTTAATAATTGAAGGGAGACTCCCTAAATTGGTCTTTTGACTCAGGTTGTGACAATGCAAGTTAAATAGGAGATGCAATGATTTTTATTAAAACTACTTGTGTTGGCATGTTCTTGGATTTTGTAAATTCAAGTCTAGGTTATGGGCTAGGTTCTAGGGTTCTTAGACCTTGGAACCTCTATTGGAACCTAATTGGGCGATTGGCCTATTTTCAAAATTGAACTAAAACTTCAATAAACGGTGTTGCCGCACTTTACCAAGGTTCAATTCTTTTATGTACATAAATATAACTTTATTAAAGAATATAAACTTAGCTTTACATTTTAAACAAATTATTAAATTGCATTTGATTGGTTGTACACAATTAATATTACATATTTTTTAGCTTGAATTATGTGCCCTAGTTGAACAATTTAATATTTCACCAAAAAACATTTAGGTCTAATTATGTGTAATGGAGATGGAAGCAAACCTTGTTTGAAACCGGAGTAGTTTTAATTTTTTTGTGAAATGACAAGAAACGAAGGTTTAAGAAATCCAAAAAACTAGTCCCAAGATGGGACCAAATGCTACATTAGAAACAAAAAGAAAAAAAACTATAATTGAAACCAAAGGTTTGTTTTGAAATCAAAAAATTGGAGGACACTAGAACCTATTTCATTAAATGTGTTAAACAAATTGACAAGTTATATATTGCACTCTTGTGATCGGACAATGCAAAGTTACATTATCACTTTTAACTAACCACCCTCCAAACTCACCAACAATGTTAATTTTGGAAGGGGAATTTGGCATGTTGTGCTCAAAATCTCCTCAAATTACTTAAAATTAATTTTT
>Ga0116226_10005695_pt1 | contig 11133 bp, 10 predicted proteins | sample S1TSphfallax_FD_89692 | JGI IMG/M metagenome (GOLD analysis project Ga0116226, IMG submission 89692) | Host-associated microbial communities from peat moss isolated from Minnesota, USA - S1T2_Fa - Sphagnum fallax MG | ecosystem: Host-associated > Plants > Peat moss > Unclassified | place: USA... | reverse complement strand
CCCTGATCGCGCTTGGCGACAACGCCCCGGAATGGGAATCCGAGTATCAAAAACTCGGCACCACCGCTGGCGCCTATGACGACTGGCAGGATGGCCGCGACCCGGCCGGCATCACCACCCAGGACGCAGCACTCGCCGCCCGTCTGGACCCGGTGAAAGCCGGCCGCCGCCTGGCGAATTACCTCTCGGTGCTGACCCTGGAAGCGCAGGCCATCGCGCGCGCCTGCGGCAAAAGCCATTTGCACAATCTGGAACCGGAAGACCTGGTTGCGCTGACCATCGAAGCCGCGGCGATGGCGCAGGTGCCGCTGGCCGGCACCGGCTGGATACCCGGAAAAACCTTCTGAAATGATGCAACAGCGTAACCAGGGTAGAATGGAATAATGGCAACCGACCTCGCAAAGATCGCGCAAGATCGCGGCATCAAATATTTCTTGATCTCCTATACCGATCTGTTCGGCAGCCAGCGCGCCAAGCTGGTGCCGGCCTCGGCGATTGCCGGCATGCAGAAAAACGGCGCCGGCTTCGCCGGCTTCGCCACCTGGCTCGACCTCTCCCCCGCCGATCCCGACATGTTCGCGATGCCGGACCCGGAAAGCCTGATCCAACTGCCCTGGAAACCGGAAGTGGGCTGGCTCGCCTCCGATGTCTGGATGGACGGCAAACCGGTGGAACAGGCGCCGCGGGTGGTGCTGAAGCGCGTGATGGCCGAGGCCGCCAAACTCGGCTATGTCATGAAATCCGGCGTCGAATGCGAATTCTTTTTGACCAACCCGGACGGCACCGCAATCGCCGACGCCGCCGACACCGCCACCAAACCCTGCTACGACCAATCCGCCTTGATGCGGCGCTACGAAGTCATCACCGAGATCTGTGACGCGATGCTGGGGCTCGGCTGGGAGCCCTATCAGAACGACCACGAAGACGCCAACGGCCAGTTCGAGATGAACTGGACCTATGACGACGCAACCCTGACCGCCGACCGCCACGTATTTTTCAAATTCATGGCCAAATCCATCGCCGAGAAACACGGGCTGCGCGCCACCTTCATGCCGAAACCCTTTCTGGCCTTAACCGGCAGCGGCTGCCATTCGCATGTGTCCATCTGGCAAGGCGAACGGAACGCTTTTGAAGATCCCAACGGCGAACTCGGTGTTTCCAAACTCGGCTATAACTTCATCGGCGGCATCATCGAGCATGCGCAGGCGCTCTGCGCCTTGCTCAACCCGACCGTGAATTCCTACAAGCGCATCAACGCGCCCCGCACCGCTTCGGGCGCCACCTGGGCGCCCAACACCATCACCTATACCGGCAATAACCGCACCCATATGATCCGCATTCCCGAACCCGGCCGGTTCGAGATGCGGCTCGCCGATGGTGCCGCCAACCCCTATCTGCTGCAGGCCGGCATTCTCGCCGCCGGATTGGACGGCATCACCAAAGCAATCGATCCCGGTCCGCGCCTCGACGTCAACATGTACACCGACGGCCACACGGTGAAAGACGCCAAACGCCTGCCGCTGAACCTGCTGGACGCGCTGCGCGCCCTCGAATCCTCCAGCACCCTGCAGGCCGCCTTGGGCACCGGCTTCATCGCCGCCTACGCCAAGCTGAAACACGCCGAATGGAATGACTACGCCAGCCACCTGACCGAATGGGAACGCCAGGCGACATTGGATTGTTGATAAGCAAGCAGTTCTTTTTCTGAAGAAAAAGAACCAAAAAGACTTTGTTATTCTGGGCCATGGGCTGTGGGGCGCCAACGCCCGGGAACCGGTAAAACAAAAGTTTTTGCGGAGCTTTTTTCTAAAAAGCGACCTCTTTCAAGACCGTGCCAATAGCTCCCGCATCGCTTGCTCGATAAACACCGTCGCGGGTGAGATGAAACCGGGTGCGCCGGCGGCGTGGCCATAGGGAGACAGGATCGGACGCAGCTCCGCGTTCGGAATCTGCGCCGCCTCGATGCCTGCATCCTCCATCGGTACAAACAGGTCGTGGTCACACGGCATGTAGATCGTCTTGGCGCGGATATCCTTCAAACTCGGCATCTCCCGACTCGAATTTTTATAAGTGCGCAGGATTGCCAGAAGGTCGTTGGCGTCTTTTTCGAGGTAACAATTCTCAAGGAAGACCGATAAAGCTTCGATGGTCTCGAAGCCGATATTGCGGTAGAGTTCGTTGCGAAAAAAGCTGGCGGAATACGTCCATCCGATAAAGATCCGCGCGACGGCGCGCAATCCTGCCGCCGGCACAAGATTATAATTGCCGCTTCGAAAATTCGAATCGGCTGTAAGTGCGGCGATTGCCGAGGACATGATGATGTCGTTCATCGACCAGTTTTTCGCCACGCCGCAAACCACAATCAGCCGCTGCACCATTTCCGGGTGGGTGGCAGCCCAGCTGCAGGCTTGCAGGGCGGCCATCGAGAAGCCATAGGACAGTTTGATCTGCCGCACATTCAATTTCTCGGTCAACAGCCGGTATTGCAGCTCAACATTATCGGCGATGCTGACCTCGGGAAACCCGTTGCCGTGAAACGGCGCTGCCATATTGCTCGGCGAGGTTGAAATGCCGTTGCAAAGCGCGTTGATCACCACGATGAAATATCGGGCCGGGTTCAATGCCCGCGCTCGGCCGATCATCCTGGCGTAGGCGGTGTGATTGGCCGTCAGGCCAGTCTGCAATAAAATGCAGTTATCGCCGGCATCATTCAGGTTCCCATAGGTTTTATAGGCCAGGTCCACATAAGGCAGCGTTGTCCCGCTTTGCAAGGCGACGTTCTCGAAGCGTGTCTTTTGCAGCAATCCGGTACACCTCACAAAAACGTAGTTGTCGCCTGCACTTTAGGTTGAGCCTTGTGCAGCGCCGATGGCGCGTTCATCCCCGGCTCGGCTAAACGCCATGCCATAAAGTTACGGCAGCATAACTTAACCGCATATGCAATTGAAACAAAAAAAGCCGCCTCCTTACGGAAGCGGCTCTTTTGTTTGGCTGCGGCTTACCCGACCGGGCTTACCGCGCGATCGGTCAAGGTCCGGTCACTCGGCCGGGCTGAAACCCTCCATGTCATGCTCGATACCGAGCAGGGTTTGCGGCGCCCTGGTTTTGAGAATCCAGAACCAGGCCAGACCGATCAGCATGTAGATCACGAAGCCGTAGGGGAAGTAGTTGAACGGTGCGGCAGGTACCGGATAGACGCTGCCGAAGAAGGCGAGCGCCATGCAGATGGCGCCGGCGCCACCCAGAATCACGTCCCCGGCCTTCAGCTTGCCTTCCCGGTAGATCAGGATCGGCGCGCAGAGCGAGCAGAGGAAGTACACGGTCAGAAATCCGAAGGTTGCGATGGTGCCGAAATAACCCACGCAGTTGACCTCGCCAGCACCGGAGCAGGCGATGCAGATGATCGCATTGAGCGCGGTACCGACCAAGATCGCCATATGCGGGGTGCCATGATGTTTGTGCACCATGCCCATCGAGTTATGCACGAACTGGTAACGGCCGAGCGAGAACAGCATGCGGGCAAAGGCGGTCAACTGGCCGAGCGAGCAGGCAAAGCAGCTGATCGCGGCGGCGAAGTAGATGAAGGTGGAAACCCAGCTTGCCATGCCGGTGGTCAGGTCGTTCAAAGGTGCGGCGCTGGCGCCGAGTTTTGAGGCGCTGTCGCCAAAGCCCTGCACCACGATATAGGTGGTGAAGATGAAGAACACGCCGACGATGATGCAGGTGGCGACGATCGCCCGCGGCACCACCTTTTCCGGGTCCTTGATTTCCTTGGCCAGCGTCGCGGCACTCTCAAAGCCGACCCAGGAGAAAATGGCGAACACGATCGGCGGCCCGATGGTGCTGAACGAAGCGCCGCTCAAATGGACCTGCGCCGGATCGATCTTGAAGCCGAATTTATGCCAGATGACGAAGCAGGTGATCAAAATCGCCGTCACCGAGAGCACTTCCAATGTCAGGCCAAACCGGACGGACAGCCTCACATCCCGGTAAGCCAGCACGAATATCAGCGCCGAGACCGCGATATAGATAACGAAATTCGGCACCATGGACTTCACCCCGATGGCCAGGAAGAAATCCTTGATGAAGATCGAGGTTGCCGCGGTCAGCGCGACCGCGGTGAACAGGTAGGCGAGCAGCATCGCCCAGCCGGAGAGTAGCCCCCAGCTCGGGCCCAGCGTGCGCGAAATATACAGGAAGAACGAGCCGGCGGCGGGAATGCGCTTGGCCAGCTTGCCGATATTGATGCCGACGATCACCAGGCTGATGGTCGCCAGCGTATAGACCAGCCAGGAGACCGAGCCGGCCATCCCGCCGACCACGGCGACGCCCAGCGCCGGCGTGAAGGTCGGCGAAAGGCTGCACACCGATTGCCCGATTGCTTCGACGATTGAGAGATTCTTTTTCAACTCAGCCATGGCGGCCCCTTCTGTTCAAACCAGGAAAAACGATCGCGAAATTCACCTGACAGTCGCCAAAACTTGACCGTCTCACCAATCCCACAGCAGACCCCGCCAGAACTGAACCAGCGGATCGAACGGAAACCTTTCAGAGAAAGTTCCATAAGATTAAATATTATGCTTATAGTGAACTAAAATCAGCTTTACAAGAAACTTTTATTCTTTTTGATAACTTTTTTGCGTATCGCAAAACGGCCCGCCGGCACCGCCCGGCATTGCCTGGCCTGGCCGGCCGGCGCAGGATCGCCCGGGTCTGTTTGGGGGAGCCGCGTGGGAAATATTACGATTCTTGGGTTGCTGGCGCTGGCCGCGGTGTTTGAAGCGGGCGGCGATGCATTGGTGCGCGCCGGGCTGCACGCGCCGGCGCTGCCGGTTCGTATCGGCTTTATGGCCGCCGGCGCCTTGGTGCTGTTCATCTATGGCGTTTCGGTCAACCTGCCGCCCTGGGATTTCGGGCGGCTGCTCGGTGTCTATGTCGCGTTGTTCTTCCTGGTGGCGCAGCTGATCAACCGGCTCGCCTTCGGCATCAATCCAACGCCGCCCATCTATGTCGGCGGATTGCTGATCATCGCCGGCGGCATGGTCATCACCTTCTGGCGCGCCTAATCGACCCAATCGAACGACTTGCGCACCGCCTTGTTCCAGGCAGCATAATATTTGTCCCGTAACGCCTGCTGCATCGCCGGCTGCCAGATTTTATCCGGCGCCCAATTTTCCCGCATCTCATCGGTATCCCGCCAATACCCCACGGCGAGCCCGGCGGCATAGGCGGCGCCCAAAGCTGTGGTCTCCGTCACTTGCGGGCGAATCACCGGGGCGCCGAGAATATCCGCCTGGAACTGCATCAAAAAATCATTGCCGACCATGCCGCCATCGGATTTCAATTCGCGCAACGCAATGCCGCTATCATTCTGCATCGCCTCAACCACGTCGCGGACCTGATAGGCCGTCGCCTCCAACGCGGCGCGCGCGATATGGCCTTTATGCGAAAACCGGGTCAGCCCGGCGATCAGCCCGCGCGCATCGGCCCGCCAATACGGCGCGAACAGACCGGAAAACGCCGGCACGATATAGACATCGCCATTATTCTCCACACTGCGCGCCAGCGCCTCGATCTCGCCGGACTTGCCGATCAGGCCGAGATTGTCCCGCAGCCATTGCACCAGCGCGCCGGTAATCGCGATTGCCCCCTCCAGCGCGTAATGCGGCTTCTGGCCGCCGAATTGATAGGCCAAAGTGGTCAGCAATCCGGCCTGCGAGACCACCGGCGACGTGCCGGTATTCATCAACAGAAAACTGCCGGTGCCATAAGTATTTTTTGCCTCGCCGGGGTCGAAGCAATTCTGTCCCACAAGCGCTGCCTGCTGGTCGCCCAATATGCCCGCCAGCTTCACCCCCTGCAGCGGCGCATGCCGGATCTGGCCATAGACCATGGAGGACGGACAGATTTTCGGCAGGCAGGCGCGCGGAATATCGAAAGCCGCCAGCAATTCCTCATCCCAGTCGCAGGACGACAAATTCATCAACTGCGTCCGGCTGGCATTCGTCACATCGGTGATGTGCAACCCGGCCGTCAGGTTCCAGACCAGCCAGCTATCGATGGTGCCGAACAACGCCTCGCCGGCCTCGGCTTTTTGCCGCGCGCCGGGAATGTTGCGCAGCATCCAGCGCAATTTCAGCGCCGAGAAATAACTCGCCAGCGGCAGGCCGGTCTGCCCGCGAAAACGGTCCTGGCCGCCGTCACGCGCATAGTCCACCACCATCGCATCGACCCGCGTATCCTGCCAGACAATCGCATGATGCAGCGGCGCGCCACTCGCCTTGTCCCACAGCACGGCCGTCTCGCGCTGATTGGTGATCCCGACGGCGGCGATATCGCCGGCGCTCAAATTACGCCGCGCCAGCGCCGCGCCGATCATCTCGAAGCTGTTGCCCAGGATTTCCAGCGGATCATGCTCGACCCAGCCGGGCTTCGGGAAAATCTGCCGATGCTCCTTCTGCGCCATCGAAATCACCTGGCCGGCCTTATCGAATACGATGAACCGTGTGCTGCTCGTGCCCTGGTCGATCGCGCCGATATATTGGGGCAAGCGCTATCCCGCCCGCAATGCGGCCAAAGCCTGCTCCAGATCCGCGATCAAATCGCCGACATCCTCAAGCCCGATATGCAAGCGCGCGATCTCGCCCTCGAACACGCCGCTGCCGGCGCTGCGCGTGATGGTGCCGGTGGTCGGCAGCACCAGGCTTTCATAGCCGCCCCAGCTGGCGCCGATGCCAAACAGGTTCAGCGCATCGATCATCGCCACCACCGCGGCGGCCGAGAAACGCGGCTGAAACACCACCCCGAACAACCCGCAACCGCCGGTGAAATCACGCGCGAAAAATTCATGGCCAGGGCAGGAGGGCAAAGCCGGGTGCAGCACCCTTGCCACCTCCTCGCGCCCGGCCAGCCAGTTTGCAATCTCCAGCCCGGCGGCATATTGCGCCCGCAGCCGCACCCCCAGCGTCCGCAACCCCCGCAATGCCAGCCAGCAATCATCCGGCGAGGCATATTGCCCAAGCTCCTGCATGCCCTTGCGCAGCCAGGCCCAATCGGCGTCGGAATTGACCGTGACCGACCCCAGAATCAAATCCGAATGACCGCCGATATATTTGGTCAAGGCCTGGATCGAAACATCAACGCCATGCGCAAACGGCTGAAAATGATAAATGCCCCAGGTATTATCCATGAAAACTTTTATCCCGCGCGCATGTGCAACTCGCGCCAGCAGCGGAATATCCTGCACCTCGAACGTATGGCTGCCGGGGCTTTCGGTGAACACCACCCGCGTATTGGGCCGCAACAAGGCGGTGAATTCCGCCTCGCTCGCCAGCGGCGCATAGTAACGGGTCACCACCCCGAAGCGCGCCAGCACGGTATCGCAAAAATTCCGGGTCGGGCCGTAGACGGAATCCGGCACCAGCAGGTCATCGCCGGCCTGCAGATAGATCAGCAAGGGCATGACGCAGGCGGCCAGGCCAGACCCGACGATCTGGCAATGGCTGCCGCCTTCAATCTCCGCCACCGCCCGTTCGAGCGCGAAATGCGTCTCCGTCCCGTACAGCCCGTAAAGCTCGATCTGCTCCAGCCGGCGCTTGCCCAGCGCCCGCTTGGTGGCCATATCCGGATAGAGCACGGTGGACCCGCGCACCAGTTTCGGATTGACATACCCATGCGCCTTGGTGCCGGCGCGGCCGGTCTGCACCAGCCTTGTATCGAATTTATCTGCCATGTCGCGCGATGATAGGTGAATCGCCCGAGCGAATATAGGGTGCGATCCGACCCGCTCGATGCCGCCCTAAACCTCGACCGGCGTATCGCCCCGGCTGCCCCATTCCGCCCAGGAACCGTCATACAGCGCCGGTTCGGGCAGGCCCGCCAGCACCATTCCCAGCGTCAGCACCGCTGCCGTCACCCCCGATCCGCAGCTGGTCACCACCGGCGCCGAGCCGTCGATGCCGGCTTGCGCAAAACGCTCGCGCAATTGCTGCGCCGGCAGCATGCGCCCGTCATCCAGAATCTCGGCAATCGGCAGCGATCGCGCGCCGGGGATATGGCCGCTCCTCATGCCCGCCCGCGGCTCGGGAACCGCGCCGCTGAACCGCCCCGCCGGCCGCGCATCCAGGACGATGGCGGATGGCGCCGCGAGGTTGCGCCGCATGGCGTCGATATCGCGCACCATATCCGGCCGAAAGGCGGGAATAAAGCTTCCCGCCACGGCCGCCGGCGCAACGCCGGAAGCCAGGCGCCCGCCTGATTTCACCCAGCCGGGCAAGCCGCCATCCAGCACCGCGACATCGTCATGGCCAAACACCCGAAACATCCACCAGACCCGGGCGCTGGAAAATATCCCGCGCTGATCATACACCACCACCTTGCTGCTGTTGCTGACCCCCAGCGCCGCCACCCTCCGGGCAAAATCCGCCGGCGCCGGCAGCATATGCGGCAAATCCGCCGCCTGATCGGAGATGGCGTCGATATCAAGGAACACGGCCCCCGGAATATGCCCGGCCTCGAACAGTTCCTTGGCGTCCTTCGCCTCATTCGGCAGATAGAAACTCGCATCCAGCAGCACCAATCCCGGCCCATCCAGCGCCGATGCCAGCCAATCCGGTGATACCAGATTGTCCACCTATTCGCCGCGGGCGGCGGCGATCATGGCTCTTACCCGCTCCGCCGCCGCAGCACCCTTCAAAGCCTCGCGCCAGGCGCCCTCCGCGACCCGCTGATGCGCCACCACCGCATCCTCGGCGCTGGTGATCATGGCAACACCGGTCTGCGCCGAAGGCGGCGCATCCGGACTGAACGGATTGATCGCGAGGATCGCCCGCTCGCGTGAGCGCAGCAGGGTGAACGGCCCGTTCGGCTCGCCATTCGCCATCAGCCCCAATTGCAGGCCGATCGGCTCGCTTTCCATCAGTTTGGCGATCAATTCCATCTCATGCGCCGCCACCTCTTTTGCCGATTGCCGCAGCCGCTCGGAGGCCGGGATGGTGCCCGCAACCCCCTCGGCCAAAAATTTCTGGATCGAGCTGATCGTCAGGATGCCGATGATCGACGGTTTCCTCGAGGCGAACATGCGCTTGCGGGCATCCATCACGCCCAGCAGTTGCTCAGCCGCGGCCCGCGCCATGCCGCGCTCGGCACCCATCTGATCGGCCGCTTCCTCAAAAAACTGCGCCAGCAATCCGTCGAACCGGTCCGAGGCGATCAAATAGCAAATCGGACCGAAGACCTGCAAAATCTGGTCGGAGGTCTCCTCGATCTGCCGCACCCGCTCCATGAAGCCGACCGGTTTGGTGTAATATTCCACCCCGATCCCCAAAAGGGTCAGCGGCGATATCTTCAGCAGCTCCGCCAGCCGGTTGACCGTATCGAGCTTGATGACTTCGCCTTTTTCATAGCGATAAAGTGCTGCGCGCGAGACGCCGAGCCGGGCCGAGATTTCCTCGGCCTTCAGCCCGGATTCCATGCGATAGGCTCGCAGCTGCTGTCCAATTTCATTAAATCGCATCAGCTTTTCTCCAACGCCGCTACTCAGCACATTTTGTCCAGTTCTCGGGACGAAGTCTCATACAGCGAACCAATATTCGCATAACCAAGAGTCTATCGAGATTCCCGAAAGTATACAACAAACTGTCACGATTTAAGAGACTGGTTACCGTTTTCAGGTCCGAATCTTACCTATCTAGGAGCGATCTACCACGCAACCGCCAGAGTCTCGGCCCACGCCCCAAATATTCACTCTCCGTTAACTATTTCCCAGGCATAAGCGCCCATGCCAACCAAACGCCAAACCGCCGAAATCAAAGGCCGCGCCGCCGAAGCTTCAGTCGCCGCGATCTGGCAGGCGCAGGGCTTCAACATTCTGGCGCGGCGTCTGCGCTCAAAATCCGGGGAGATCGACCTGGTTGTCGCAGACCCCGCCACGCTGGTTTTCGTTGAAGTCAAGGCGCGCAAAAGCTTCGATGATGCAGCCTACGCCGTGCTGCCCCGGCAGCAGCTGCGGCTCCTCCAAGCCGCGGACGCCGCGCTTGCCCTGCACCAGGAATGGACCCGCCCCAATATCCGCTTCGATGTCGCGCTGGTTTGCGGCGGCGCAGTTCGGCATATTCCGGATGCCATTCGCCTCAGTTAAGTCACCCCTGCAACACGCTCGCGCGCCATGACATTGAGCCGAACCGCTCGCGGTTGATCTCAATGTCTGAATCCGCCTCTAGAAATGCTCGCCTTGGCCGATGATCGCCTCATGCAACGCCGGCAGCGCCCCGGACAGCACGATCTCCACCCCGATCCCCAGCAGAAGCAGGGCGGCCAGCCGCGCCACCACGCTGCGGCCGGATTCGCCGAGCACGGCCGCCATACGATCCGCCGTTGTATAGAGCACCCAGATCACCGCCGCCATCGCCAGCACCGCGACCGAGGCGCCGCCGAAATAGGCCAGCATTCCGGCAATCCCGCCATCCGGCCGCTCGGTCCCCAAGCTGATCGCAACCGCAATCGTTCCCGGGCCGGTGGTAAAAGGCAATGTCAGGGGAAAGAATGCAAAGCCCGAGGGGTCGGTCGTGGGTTCCACCGGCGCCGCCTCCGCCGCCTTGCGGCCGGCATTCACCTCTGGCGCGGAGAGCATCTCATAGGCCCGGGCGGAGACCACAATCCCGCCGGCAATCCGCAGGGCATCCAGGGAAATGCCGAAAAAACTCAAAATATAACTGCCGCCCCATAGCGTTATCAACATCACCAATGTCGAATAAACCGCCACCCGCCGCGCCAGCACCACGCGTTCCGCATGCGTCTGAAACGCCGTCACTTCATTGAATATGATCGCGCCCGCAAGCGGGTTCACAATCGAAAACAATGCCGGAAACGCCAGCAGGAACGCCTGGATCGCCGCAGAGGCTAACATTGCCGCAAGCTAGCGCTTCTTGTTTTCTAACAAAAGGACTGGCGCCCTCCGGCGGCGCGCCGCGCTGCCGGAGGCGCCTACCGCCCGTGCGCCTGCACGATCTCCTCGGTCATCTTCTTCGCGTCACCAAACAGCATCATGGTATTGTCGCGGAAGAACAATTCGTTATCCACGCCGGCATAGCCGGTCGACATGCCGCGTTTGACGAACAGCACGGTCTTCGCCTT
>Ga0116226_10005694_pt1 | contig 11133 bp, 11 predicted proteins | sample S1TSphfallax_FD_89692 | JGI IMG/M metagenome (GOLD analysis project Ga0116226, IMG submission 89692) | Host-associated microbial communities from peat moss isolated from Minnesota, USA - S1T2_Fa - Sphagnum fallax MG | ecosystem: Host-associated > Plants > Peat moss > Unclassified | place: USA... | reverse complement strand
CAAAACCTTCACAACCTTCAAATACCCTTTCAAAATCTTGACCTCCTTTACCATTATCTTTACCTCTTTTTCACATACCATTTGAAATCTTTCCTTTCAAAGAAGCTTAAAATTCAAATTTAAAGATTTATTTGACTGTTACAGTACATTCCATTAATTTTCAAATACCTAAATTGAAAATCTTTGCCTCATTTACTATTATCTTTACTTCATCTCACATACCCTTTCAAATCTTCCTTTTCAAAGTGAAGCTTAAATTTGAAATTAAAGATTTAGTCAACTACTACATTACATTCCATAATTTTTTTAAATTGATTATGAGTTTTATATTAATCTCCACCTTTTTTACCATTATTTTTACATTCAATTTCACATTTAAAAGCGATAGAAAATTTAAGAATGATCATAAAAGTAAGATTTGAAAATTAATTTAACTTTACCTTTAAGCTAAAAAAATTTGGATTATTTTTGAAAAGTGATTAAAAATTTATTCACATTTCTCATTTATTTTTACAATTAAAAATTCTTTGCCTTTATACAACTATTTCTCATGCAAAATGTTTCTAGAAATTACATCACATAAGTCATGAAAGTAAAAGCTATTACAAGTGGAATCATAATATTTAATTATATATTTTTTGAATTGACATTATATAACCTTGGATTAATGGTTTGATGGCTATTACCACTAATTAATTTCATTATTTGGAGGCAAATATCCAACAATTACCTCTATAATTTGTTAAAGGGGTAAGTTGACTACATTGTTTTGGATCAACAAAGTGTTAAAGATAAGGATTGATCATTGGACATTGGAGGTTTAAAATTTGAATTCTTGTTTAGTTTTGAATCATGTTGATAGTGACTTGGGGATTGCCCAAAGATGGGAGTTCTAGGAAAATGATATTGATTCTTAAACACACAATTTTGGGAGTAAGAAAGGAAATGTAGGTACTTTGTAACAGAAACTATAGACTTTGTTTTTGATATACCACAAATTTAATCTTAATGTTTTATTTCATTTCAACAAAACGTGGAATGTTTTGGTGTATTTTGATTGAAATTTTCAATAAATAAGAGAAGTATAGACTTTTACGGTGATTATCATATTCAATTTGTTGTTTAAATTCTTTGAATATAAAAAATATAAGGAAATGAATTTTGTTTTTGTTTTTGGATTTTCTATATTGTATTTAAAAGTACAAATAATGGGTATATGAAATAACCATGAGTATGGTATTTTCATGAACTGCAAACACATGTGTGTTTATAATCAAGGAAGGAATTATGAATGTGTGCATATTGTAATGCAAATCCATTGTGTGGAATAGTTCTGCAATAAGTTAATCCACATCTACCATGTGGTTAACATCTTTTGGGGCCTTTTTTCTATTTTTTTAGAAGGACAAGAAGGTTTTATACATTTTCTGTTGTTTATAATATAGATGAGGGTGTTTAGAATAAGTGGTTTAATTTTCAATTCAAATTTAAAAGGGGTAAGTTGGAAAACATCAAAAGTTTAAGCAATTGACGTTGTAAGGATTATAGAGCGATCTATAGATTCTGAAGAAGAAGGATTGGGAAACAAGATGAATCAAATGATGACCCAAGAGTTTAAAATGACAATTGGATTTGGAGGTAAATTGTCAAGTTCCTAAACGAAAAACAAAAAAGATCTTGAAAATGGAGAGGAGTATGTGGGCATTACAAAAACCCCATATTGGAATATGATGTTGGATAGACAAGTTTTGAGAACAGAAGAAAGACATGCAGTGCACATGTCGTTTCTACCACAAGAGGTGGTAAGGTGTGAAGTATGGATTGGTGGTCTTTAGAAAATGCATAATTACAAACATTGATTTCCATGAAAGAAATGCAATCAAATACTCCCCAAAATGAGTGGGTGCAATATACTTTTCAAATGCAATTTGTGGTTTTGAGTCACAAGGATCAAGATAAAATGGGGACTTTTGGGTGCAATCACAATCAAATGAGCCAAAAAAGCACATCAGGTGACTCCCAAAACTCAATAAAAATTGTAATCATGTTAGATGTATTTTGTGGTGCCACTTTAATGTCATGTTAATCATGGAATGTTGTGTTAAATGACTAATATGACTGTTGAAAAATTCAAAAAAAATTATTTCGGGTTTTGGTTTTAGTAAAAGACATTTGAACTTGAACAACAATTACATCAAATTTGTAAATTATTAAGCTAAAGACTCTATTTTTAAAGGAATTTTGATGAGAAACAATTTGAGATGATGTTAATTGATTATCCACACTCAAAAAAATTCACAATTTGAAAGTTGTGAAATTTAATTTTTTTTTAAATTACAAATCTATTTAACAAACTTTTAAAATTTCAAAAGTCCTTTACCACATGTAAATGGGGTTTAATGTACATGACAACTAAAACAAAGTTGTATTTTATGAAATAATAAAATAAAGCATTAAATAATTAACATATTTTCATACAATTTGAAATTAAGATAATTTTTCAAAACAAAATGTAGAATTTGGTAAAATATGTACAATTTTTAAAAAAAAGTTCTTCATGAAAAGTTAATACAAAAAATGTGATGTATTGACAAATATATATGTATTTTTAGTAACATATTGCAAAAGATTTCATCTCAAAATCCTTTTTATGAAAAAGTGAAAATGACCACAAAAAGAACCACAGTCCTTCGTTACCATTGGTTCATTTGATTGTGACGCACCCTTTTATAATATTTGATCAACCGTAAAAAATCTCAAGTTGAAAATTAGTAACTAGTCAAGGAAGGGATATTATAGGAAGTATACATACCAAATTTGTGTATTAGTTTTGCATCTCCAGATTATTATGAACCAGTGGAAGATTGGGAGGTGGAAGATAACACCAATATCAACATGCTTGAAGAGACTAAGGAAGATTATTTACAATCGTCTAAATATGCAAAGGGACAAATGAATGTGTTGGATGAAGTACCACAATCATATTCACATCAAGGAAATCTAGAGTTGGATCAAACAAGGCACACAACCAAAACATGAAATCATGAATCTATGGATTTGGAGGTAGCCAAATTACTTTCAAAAGTCTAGGCATTATGTGAGGAAGAAGGACATGTAATTATGGATTATTGTTTTGTGCCATTTCACATCAAAACAAATATTGCTAAACATGTGGAATTACAAAATAAGGTAGGAGCATTAATGGATCAATCACAATACTAGGAACTAGGAATTCATGTAGTCCATAATAAACTAAATGGCATGGAGTTGGTAGTTCAATTGGGACCAAAGAATCAACAGATTCGTCCATCCATTCAATTTAGGAGCAGAATAAAAAAGGTGTATTCACATCCACATTTTGCACCATAGAGGATACCAATGGGTAACCACATAATGGGGCATCGTCAAACTCAAATCAACTCAACTTCACCAAGAGTGTAAAAAAGTAGTTGTTGAAATATGGAAACACCATGTTGAAATAGAAGTTACTGAATTGTTTAATGTTGTCATACCAACCACAAGAATGGAAATTTGTGTTGCATCCAACACAAATTCTATCAAAGGTGGAGTACTAATTGGATCTACAAGGATCTTGGGTCATGGATCGAGAGGGGTATTGGAAGGAAGGACTTTGTGTAAAAGTTCTGAACTACCAACAATAATTACTACAGTTGTTGGGACACCCCGTATGGTGTTTATTAATATGTTTATGACTATTCGTGTGAACAAGACTAGATTGACCATCAATGAGCTCAAGAGGAATATACCGAGAACCACCTATCATACCTATAGAAATCCCCGATCAAAGAAATGGCCATTCTACAAGGCCAAATAAGGTAGCTTTTAAATACCCTAACTTTTAAAAAAATGTTAACCTAGATGTTCATGTCAAAGTATTCAATTTTGTAATGAAGGTTAATGCAAAAACTTTTAAAGAATATATCATCAATGTGTTTAGTTATATACTAAGAGATACAACATTGAACTGGTGCCACAATTACATGTCAAAATTTCTTGATTATACTTTTTCAAAGCTTACATAGGCATTTTGCAAATGTCATTGGAAAACTCAAAATGACAAGCAAATATACATGGAGTTGAAGAACATGAAGCAAGAAGAGACTAAAAGGTTGGAGGTTTATTATGAAAGGATTCAAAAGTTGGTCCATGGTTTACAAATATTAACCATATACAATTTCTTGACTATTGTGTTTAAGGTCGGCTTGCAATCATACCTCATAATTGCAATAGTAGGGATGAAAAGGTCAACACTAGAATAAAATAAAGAGGCATCAATGTGATGTGAGGAATGCATGACTACTGCGAAAGCAAGGAGTGCACTTTCAGTGTACCACAAAGTATTAAACAAGCAACACCACCAAAAACACAAAGTAATATAGGGAAGATTGACAAGTATTGAACAAATTGTGGAATGACTAATCATAATGTGGAGACATGTAGAAAGAAGAAGGAGCAAACCATAGTGGCAACCATAGAGGTAGCACAATCAAATCAAAAACCACAAAAGACATCTTCATATGCATGCCACATCTATGGTTTGAATGGACATAAAATGACAAAATTTCCAAAGTTTAATGAGATGTAGAAGATGTTTCATGGGAAATGTGTAACAATAGCAAAAGTTCAACATGTTGTTAAGATATAAACAATCATTAAAGAAGTGAATGTGGTGGATGTTAATGTCACAACAAGAAGTAAGGCAATTGAAAAACATGTGTTCAAGGATAGAGAGCCAAAGAAAGCAAAGAGTGTTGTTGACTAGGAGAAAGAAAAATGGTTGAAGAAGTCAATGGTGGAAACAATTCAACAAATTCAAAAAACAAAAACCGAGACAAAAGGGCCATCCACATCCGTGGAGGGATGGAACACCACCTAACCAAGTATGCCAAATAATACTCCTATGGAAGCACAAAAATCTTAGGAGGTAGTAAATTCACAAGAAAAATTGATTACAGTAGAAGAGATTTTTTCTGGACATTGGTAAGTAGATGCTAGAAACAAGTTATACTTTAAACTTGTGATAGTTGCTTAAAATAGCTCTTGAGTTTAAAATGTATCTTTAGCAAAAGTTAAAACCAGATAAAACTCAAAATCTAAGTAAAACAACCATGAATAAACAAGTTAATTATTCAATACCAAAGGTAGGGACAACTGTTGTAATAATAGATAATCACATGGCAGTTATCCAAGTAAAAATTGGGAAGAATATAATAGAGCATGTGTTGTTAAATGGAGGCTTTGGAATTAATATCGTCACAAAACATTGAGATTGGGGTTGGGGCTTCCAAAGCCTAAACCTACACCATATAATTTGAGGATGGAAAACTAAACAACCACAAAACTAGTGGGTTTGATTAGAGATCTAAAGATATAAGTTCACGACATTCCTTACATAACTATGTTTACTAAACTTTGTGGTAGATTATAATTATTCCATGTTGTTGGGAAGACCATGGTTGAAGGATGTTAAAGTGACACGTGATTAGGGGAATAACATTGTTACCATAAAGGGAATGGGAAATTTATAACAATTACAATCACCAAACAATTGGGAGGTGAAGCAAGAAGACTATAAGTGTTATTGTGCAACGATTATCAATATGGTATCATAGATGAAGAAGAAAATATCATGTTTGTTATAAAGCCAAAGTTGTTCTCAATAGGAACAATCAATTTACCTAACACAATTTAATCTATGAAAACCACAGATGTGGAAATCATGGATACTAATGTGAACATTAGTAATTTAAAACAAAAATTAGGGGTACAAATCATAGAATAGAAGACAATTAACAACATATATGAGCTAGAAGTAGCTTTAGAGGATAAGGTGTATCTTGAGACTTACTATAATCATTAGCCAAATAATGTTGTGGTGTATGAAACTCCAGAAAAAATCAAAGCATAGGAATTGCAAATAGTTGGATGGATGTTACTTAAAAACCAACAATTAATGAAACTCAACCTAGGAACTAATGTGGAACCACAGTTGGCGAAGATGAATGCACAGCTGGAGACAAACAAAATGTTGGAAGCAGAGCAATTGTTGAAAAATTCAAAGACATTTTTGCATGGACATACAAAGATATGAAAGGGATGCCACTAGAGCTAACACACCACAAAATTGAGTTCAATATTGCTATACCATCCGCACATCAAACTAGGTACATATTAAATCCAAATTATGTTAAAACAATCAAACAAGATATTAATAAATTGTTAGCATTCGGATTCATTCAATTTGTAGAGGAGGCCCATATAATGGTAATACTGAAGAAGAATGGTAAACTATAAATATGTATAAATTTCAAAAATTAAATGCAACCACAAAGAAGGATCCATATCATTCACCTTTTACACATGAAGTTTTGAACACAATAATAAGGCATGAAGCATATTCCTTTTTAGATGGGTATTTTGGATATCATCACATTTTTATAACTCCAAAAGATAGATACAAGATTACATTTGTTACAAACTATGAGGCTTTTATATGGAAGATGATGTCATTTGGAGTTAAAAATGGACTTCCAATATATTAAAAAGTTATTACCAAAACATTCAGAGAATATTTGGATAATTTTATGAAGATATTTTTGGATGATTTTACAGTGTACAATGACGAAAACATTCATCCATAGAAGTTCAAATTATATTTTCAAAAGTGCAAAGAATACAACATTAATCTAAATCCAAACAAATGTACATTCATGGTATTTTCAGGGATGATCTTAGGTTTTATTGTGACGCACCCCAAGCTCCTTGATAGACTCAACTGTGGGTCCAGGGTGAAACAATGGAAGGATAAAGAGTTGGGATACACTCCCTGGCTCATAACACTTCAAAAGTAAAGGGGTGTGCTGGAGCTCTGGGATGGGGACTAGGACGAGTGACAAGCAAATCAATTATTTGTACAAACCAAACAACAAGTTGATTAGTGCATAGTTGAAACATTTTTGGTGCATGGAAGAACCACGAACAAACATGAACTCACAATACACACCACAACCCAAACTTGGTGGAAGCCACAGGGCCTACACCCAAATGTCATTTTGTCACGAAACTCCCAAGTTGGGAGTCTCGAAATTCTCAACATTGAAACTTTTGTGACTTTTAAGGTCCATAACTTTTTGTGTAAACCTTCGATTAAATGAGGTTTAAAGCAAAGTTGTAGCCCACGTTGAGAGCTTTTCAATGGTACATGGCATGTCATGCCACTTACACGCAAATAAATCAAGGTGATTTTCGACTTTTAGTGGTTAGGAGTCAAATTGGGAGTTTGACTCTCGACCTTTATTTTGGCCATAACTTATGTTATAAGTACCCAAATGGGTCATGTAAGCCAATTTTAAACATCCAAGTTTCAAGATTTTCCCAATGGTATAAGGAAATCTTCAATATAATGAGTTTTGATTCATGTAATTGCCTTCTAAAGATTCAGGATTCCATTTAGACTTTAATTCCCAAAGTGGGAGCCCACTTGGAAATGTGGGGGTTCACACCCTCACACTCTCCTACACTCACAAGAGCATGAAATGTGATTCCCGAGCTTCACTCTTGGCCCGTGCCTTTGTAAGCCCTTGCCTTGGTTGCGAGCCCAAGGCTAAGGTTGCGACATATTATTTCCAAATAAGGGAAACTACCATATCCAAAGAAGATACAAGCAATTGTAAACATGCCACCACTTAAGAATCCACATTAAATTCAAGTATTCAATGAGATGGCACAATTTTATAGATGTTTTATCAAAAAAGTTGTTGTTACTATGGCACCTATCATTAAACTAACCAAAACGATAAAAATAAAGATAAATATAAAAATCTAAAGTTGGTGTATCAAAGGCATCAAATGAATCAATATATATATTTGCACAATCATTAGAGGTGTGGGCATAGTAATGGATGTGTGGGCACAATTAGTAAAAATATTAGCATAGTTAGCAGATGTGTAGACACAATCAATAGATGTATTGGCACAATTAGTAAAAGGCATACATGGAGAACAACATGGAATTAGTATAGACAATTTAGGAGGATTATGGATGTAGAACATTCCAAGGATGAGATTTGAAGTGTTCATTCACAATGATGATGTCAGGTGCTTCCATGTGGTTATAAAAAGGACACAAAAAATGGTAGTGATGGGCCATCATAATTTTGAGGACAAGGTGTTAATAAAAAGATAGTGGGTAGGCCAAAAAATGAATGGGATGGGTGGGAAGCTTAAGGATGAAAATAAATGGAATAATTGTCAAAAGTTGTTTTCATTTGCTACTGAAAAGTTATGTGCATTTTTGAAGGTTTGGAGTTCACATAAGCATGAGTGTGGAGAGCGCAATTGAAAAGTTGCAAATAGTAGCAAATGTGTAGGAAACGCAAAAGAGTGAGCGCAAACAATGACAAGAAGAAAAAGCGGAATTGTTTTGAAAAAAAAGAAGCAGAAGAAAAGTTGAAAATAACAGAGAATGTGAGAGTGCTAAACATTCAACCGTTGGCAATAAGGTGACCACCGAATTCACCATCATCTTCAGAATGTGAAAAATGAAAAGCGTACAAGGAGAAGATGCAATTTGTGCAAACAATAATTCAAGATATATACAAATTCAAAACATTTGTAGTTGAATTTTTTTCCAAAGATGCAAAAGAGGTCAAAGTTCAAGTGTGCAAGTAAAACCAAGAGCTACATTAACGAATCCGGTGAACATTGAAAATTTGGAGGAAGATGAAGGTGTGGAGCGACGATCTGTCGAAGCACAAGTAGCACATAAGGTGTAAAGGAGGAAGAAGTATTTGAGGTGGGAGTGTAGCCTTCAATAGAAGTGCAACCAAGTGTAATGGAGATTGATATGAGTGTGCTAGGTGTTACATAGGCAAGAAGATGTGCAAACCATCATGGACATAACCACACATCTGGACAAAGGTATTCGCATTCTAGATCTTGATCGATTTATGTGAATACAAACGAAACAAAACTATGATAAATATGTTGGGAGGATGGAGAATTGGAAGGACATCAATGAAGAGGAAGAGTGGGCTTTTAAGGTAGGGCTTGTCAGTCCATTTCTGATGAACTAGGAAGCATCCACGCTAAATATTATGCTTGAATTTCTAGACACATTTGTTATCAAAGGCACATATATCTGTTTTGGTTATCAAGACAAGGTGTATATGATTAACAAACATATGATTATAGATGTCTTTGGAGTCTATGCAAAAAGGTATGTAGAAGGCCCAAAAGGGCAAGTTAGTAAGATAATAAAATTACATGCATTACAAAGTTGTAGAATTGCACCCACAAATTCTACATGAGATCAATGGAATGCAAAGAGTTTGGGTTTGCCATACTTTGTGAAATACCATGTAATCATATTTGTGATTTATCATAGAGATAAAGTGACATATTTTAACAATAAAAATGCCATCACATTGATGCAGATATAAAAGGGGAAGAAGGTGGCTTAGGCACAAATTATATATAATAGTTTGTGTAGTGAACTAGATCGGTGGTATAAGTATGCCAAGGAGAAAGGGGGACAAGAAGGACACATGTTAGTCAAACTTAATATTAGCAAATATTTTAAAGTATCTATTTGTTCGCCAAAAGGAGAATCCATAAAAACCGCATGCCAAGGTCAGGAAAACTAGAGAGGAAATGCAAGCAATATTGGAGAATAGAAGGAAGGTTGTAGCAAATCTCTGAGAAGTGTTTGCAAGAGGAAGAACAACTAAGGAAGGTTGATTTAATTTCATGATCAAAATTTAAGAAAGAATAAGAGAACATAGAAACAAAGGCTCATAAAACAATGAGGGGTAGAGTGGCACCATCTATAGTGCCAACATTGGTACATGTGGGTAGGCACATCACAAATATATAGACTTCATGGGTTTGTTCTAAATTTGTGCGAAATATGTTATTTCAAAGGTGCATATCATTTAAACACAAATGTCATGCATTATTTAAACATAAAAGTCGTGTGCACGACTTTTGTGTGTAAAAAACACGAATATACATATAACATTTATGTTTAAACAATATGAACAAGTATATGACATCCATGTCGAAACAATGCACACAACATTGATGTTCAAGCAATATAAGTAGATGAATGACATTTGTGTTTATTCTATACAAACCTATGAAAAAAATTCACACAACTATTTATTGCCAAATCATGACCCATGAAGTTTGTGATGCAAAGTGTAAAAATACCACAGGTGTCATTTCCACAAGAGAAACAATTGAAGGAACAAAGGCAAAAGGTCAAGAAAAAACATGATACTAAGATTCGAAAGGTTGAAGAATAGCATCCACCAACAAATGGGGACATTTATGAAAACTAAATGGACAATCATGAAAGTCCACAACATTTACAATAACAATAACAACAACAGACACAAAAAAGTCTATAAACTACTAGACTACAAATAGAGAGGATGGAAACATAACCTCCTTTTGCAATGTTCAGACCACCAAAGTTATAGGTACCAATTAGTAGACCAAGATCTATAGAAGGACACACATTTGAATTTGGGTTGGGTAGTAGATTAGTACAAGAGTTGGGACCTTTTAAATAAGGATCCAAATCCTATGACATAGACAAATACACCAAAGTTTGTGGACAAGGTAGTTGTAGAACTAATGCAAGTGGATATATAAGGTAGATAAATTATTTTAGACCATGGCAATTGTCAATCTAAATATGGGGAATTTGAATTTAGAGGTGAACAATTTAAAGAACAAATTGGCCATGAAAGAAAAGGGGACATTACAAACTTGCCCTCTCTTTGTATGAGTGCTTTTACAACACTTTAACAATATGTTCAATGTTCAATGTTGATACAATCATTGATATGATGTTAAGGTGACATTGTAACATGTCTTGAAATGGCATTGATATAATACTAAAATATTTGACATCTTATCAATATTAGTCCAATGAAAAAAATATGACCAACATTGGCACAACATACATGAATAAGTCATCAAATTATTAATAAGTCATCAAATTGATGACTATATGTTGAAGATTCAATACTGATATGGTAATTGATACAATATGTTGATGGCATCATAACAATATGTATTGAGTTAGCATTGGGATTGTTTTGACAT
>Ga0116226_10005693_pt1 | contig 11135 bp, 10 predicted proteins | sample S1TSphfallax_FD_89692 | JGI IMG/M metagenome (GOLD analysis project Ga0116226, IMG submission 89692) | Host-associated microbial communities from peat moss isolated from Minnesota, USA - S1T2_Fa - Sphagnum fallax MG | ecosystem: Host-associated > Plants > Peat moss > Unclassified | place: USA... | reverse complement strand
TGTCTTAAAGGAGGCCAACAAATATTTCATATTTTGAAGATGAGAAGAATTTGGAAAGCTTTAAGTAAGACTTCAAACTCCACCACAATTCAAGTAAATATAACATGCAAAAACACTTCCAAGAAAATTCTAGGACTAACAACCCCACATGGTAATGATTTTCAATAAGATTCAAGGTGAATGCAAGTTATAATGGCTCACAAATTGGGACCTGAATACAACACCCAAAATCCATTTCCATCCTATTTTTTGAGCCCTAGAAGGATTAAGTAATTTAATAGCAATAATCTATCAATTCCAAACAATTGTTTTTCATTTATGTTTATGCGACCCTAGATATAATTGTTTTATACAAGTGTGCACAACCCAACATAAAAATGAATATTTTTTCATAATGATGTGGACTTTTGAAAAGACCCTTGTTTTTAAAACAAACAAAAAAACCCAAAAACTCCATTAAAATTAACTTACAATTGACATGCTACAAATTTCTTAAATTTTAATTTTATTGATATATACCTTCTAAATAAAATGAGTTTCCTAACAATCATAATATCAATCATTGGACCATTTTGAAATCCATATATGAAATTGATGTGAAAGTGACCAATCCATGTGTTTCAATTTACATGACCATATTTTATTTTTATTTTTTAAAGTTATGCATAACAAATATGTACATCATATGCATACTCAAGTTAATAATATCAAATTAAGTCCCTATTGAAAAATTGAAACATGTAAAATTTATACTAATCATTTTATTTATATTCATGTCACATAAACTCTCATTGTGACATCAAAAGTGAGCCATTCTAATTTGCATTCATTTAAAAACATTTGATAATCCATCAACAAATTTACATCTTCATGAACTTGAAGCATGCAACAATCCACAAGTTCCACCATAGCCATGTGGGTTTTTACAATTGTTTGATTTCTATTTAATAGAAATTTGATTTTAGTATGTATTATTGCGCTTTCAAGCCCATAAATGTTTCACAAGGTCATTTCTTAGATTGTAATGCGTAATTACCAATGTGGGGTGGGTATTTGTTTTTATTAGTAATAGTTGAGTTCGGGCATTTGAAAATAAAAATTTCAAAGAATCACATGGGTCCGGTTCTTCAATTTTAAAAATATATAAAGAACCGTTCGGGTCTAGGTTTTAAAAACCCAAAAAGGGGCAATTATGAAGGTGGGGTGGGGGTTAAAGGCGATGATTAGCTAGGTATAAAGCCCAGTTCTTTGATAGAAACTCAAACATGTACATTCTAGTTCTTTTATTAGGGTTTTTAGAAGACCCTTTTAAAAGACAAGTTGGGTCTTTAAACTTTAATTTTTAAAAACTCATAATAAGGCAAAAGTTTTGTTTTGAAGTTACAATATGTAACACAACTACAAGTTTTGAAGGTAGAATGCAATACAAAATCTGGAAAAAGGATTTTCATGGTTGTCATTGTAATCAAAAAACTAAAATCCAATTATTGATTAACCCCAAAAAAATTCCAAAAATAGATGGCAACAATTTTATTTTCAAGTTGCAAAAGGCAACACAATTACAAGTTTTAAAGGTAGAGTGTAAAAAAAATCTCAAAGAGGATTGTCGTGGTTGCCATTGAAGTTAAAAAACTAAAATCCAACAATTTATTAACCTCATAAAAACTCCAAAAAATGTGAATAAGAATGTGAAGGTTAAATTTTTGTCATGTTTGATGTTTATAAATCATAGGCAAGTCTTTTAAACCTTTCCGTTCCATCTTCCATCTAGCCTTTGACTTCACACACACATAGTTCAACTTGGATAAGTAAAAAACAAACACACATTAGACTCACACAATTGCATTGTGACTAACTAAAGACACAAACACACTAAAAAAATAAGGATTGCAAACTTAAAAACACAATACAAACATAATGAAAACATGAACATTGAAAACACAAAAATACAAGACAAATACATTAAAAACATAAACATTAAAGACATAATGACAAAAGACATGACTAAGATTGAAACAATGAAAACATAGTGACATTGAAAACATAACTAGGACACTAAAAACACAAAAATAGAATACAAGATGGATTTAGGACATAAGACATAAAGTCAAATGAAACTATTGGCAAAAGGCTTTATGGACTTAAGATAAAAGACATAAAATCCTAAAAGACATTTTAAAAAATCATTATTAGCAAAATACACTTAAAATTAAGGACATTCCAGACAAAAACACTTTGGACTAAAGACACAAAGACACGTAGGAATGAAGACAAAAGAGACTTAGGACTTTGGATTGAAAACACAAATACATTTAAGACCTAGGTCTGAAGACACAAAGACAAAAGAAATAATGACAGAAGCCACTTAGGACTTAGAGTTCGACTACCACTAAAAAGGCAAAGACAATTACAAGGCGCTTACAAAATAGAATGGAATCGTAAAAGAACTACCAAAATTTAACACTTGACAAATGTTCTTATTCATCATTTTCAACCTAGCACAAAACATGCACAAGCTACTTCCACACAAGAAACAAGTAGAATTAAGAAGCACAATGCAAATCCAAGGAATCTTCATCATCAACTTGGTCTTCAAATTCAATTTCCAACTCTGCCATCAAATCAGATTTTGCTTCACATGTAGATGCAACATCGATGTGTTTCAAACAACAAATCCACGAATCAAATGGCTAGTTTTTATGGACAAATATTAACTTGTCTATATCCTCCATTTGAAGATGACATTTCCAAAGTGTAATCAAAATGCCAACAATAGAAAAAGTGTGTTGTGTCTCTATTTGGTAACTAGGATGCCAAGCATGTGTCTTGCCAATATAATAAGTCTTGGAAACTTGTTTTGTTATTTACACCACCAAAATAAAGGACACTTGTAGTTTTCAACATCAACTAGATACCGACGGAATCCAATAAGTTCTCTTGACACAAGGTCCTTATAAGTGTCTACATTTGTTGAAGTGGTTTAAAAAAATCTTTGACATTGCCTTGAGATTCCAAGTCTTCGACTTCTTCAACACTTGCAAGCATCAACAACTTGGTTGTTTATGTCAATAAAGGCAACAAGAACTATTGATCATATTTAACAACAATAACAACAACATTCTCACGACCTAAAAAAACAATAATCAACCTCATGCTCTTAAGCCTTGGATCAAGCATTAGAGCCAACATGTTATGGCCCCTTTTCCTATCATATACATGCAAAAATTATATAAAAGGTAGAAGAACCTCTAGAATTGATCGTTTCATGCGGACCTTGAGCTCATTTAACTCATGATATAAAAAAATCCTCTTCCACCAGGCTATCAAGAATAGGTTGGAATGTCAATTCTTTTCAAATATTTTGAAACCTAGATATAACAAACTACAAGGCATTTAAGAATAGCTAGTGTCCCCGACTATGGTTCAAAACACAACCATTGATAATCGAGGACATATGACTTTCATGACAACTTCACATATGGCCCATGTTTTTGGAGACAATAGATGATATTGTAATGCCACATATTGTGTGTTGTAGCATAATGTAATGGCGCTTTGGAAAGTTAAGGCATCTTGGAAGAATGAAACTTGGCTTGCAAATTTGTCATCAATAACATAAACAAAAAGGCACAATCATGCATTTGACAGGCACAAGCATAAAAATAATCAAAAAACATAAATAAAAAGACGAATACCTTGTTTTCATGAACGTGTTCAACTTTATGGGCCATAACCCTATTTGAATGTAAGTTTTGTCCCATGTTTACCTACCCTTTCTTGAATTTTTGGGTTAGGCAATGCATTTTTTCAAGGAAGATTGTGTTACCTTTATGGATGCCGAAGGTAAACTAGTAGACATTTTTTCATTTGCAGTAGCATATTAACAGACCTTTGATAGTGCATGCCTAAAACAAATGCCATCAAATGGCTCCAACAAGCCCAAATTATTGCATGATACAATAGAAGTTAAGGCACTTGCATATGTCTGCAAGTTGGACCTTTCATCTTTAACAAATGCAAGAATTTTCTAGCGATATTTTTTCTTTTTGGCTACATCCCTCCAATAGTTCCTACAATTTAGGAGCCATTGCAACACCGCTTATGTCTAAAACTTCAAACAACTCAACAATGACATGTCTGGCTTCCCAATCACTTAAAATAAAATTCACCACAATAGCAAAGACATCCCTTGCTCCTTTTGACATCCATAAGTCAAAAGTGCAGGTAGCTGATATACAATTAGCTAATGTTGGTTGCACATAAGTGGTCATAGTTTTTTCAACCAAACCTAATAAAGTTTCTTCAACAAAACTATTATTGGGTGGGAATAAAATTTGAGGTCATAGCCTATACACCAACCTTTAAAGCCAAACGAGTCAACAATCCTCATAAGCATCAACCCTTTAATCACAAACAACATTAGATCTTCCAAAAAAACAACTTGAATTGCATCATCTTTCTTGAACTTACTAACAAAAGAAAAAAAACTAGAGATTGCAAAAGGATATACATGCGCCCTCTTTTTACTTGGCTTACAATCAAGTGGAGATCTTGGGGCAAGGTTTGTTGGGTTTACCAACAATTTTTGCAACAAAGTAGAATGGTTAGATTCAACATGTTTTTTCATGGTTGTCATGCCATTAAATTTATGGTATGCCATGAGCCCTTTCTTTACATCTTGTGCGCTTAACCAAGATTTCAAGAAAAGATATTTCACTATGGCAAATAATGCATCTCATAATTTGGTTTTAAAAAAGTTGATAGGTTGATTATCATTTACCTTGAAGAATGCCCATGTGATTGAATTGTGGTAATGCAACTTCTAAGCCAATCTTTATTTCCACAAGTTTTCCAAGTGTGCTTCAACAACATGTTGTTCATCAACATCACCATCAACAACTAGAATCTCCATCTCAGACCCAATTTCATGCAAAGGTTACACATTGCCAACATTATAGTTACTATCATATCCTACATATGTTGGAAGAATTTCACCAATGGAGCTGATCTCGTTAGGCATTGAAGAAAAAACCATCAAAGTAGCAAAACCTAGCACTATAGTAACAAAAGCAATAAACCCTAACACTATAGTAACAAAAACAAGACGATAACAAAAATGGGATAGGATACAAGTTTAGGGTTTAAAAGATATGGAAAAGTATTGTAGCTCCACGATGATAACAAAGTTGAAGATGCCACCCAATGTGCAGCTTCAAGCCTCAACCACAATCATTATAACTTAAAAGTTTAGGCAACAAGCAATGGCACAAAGAAGGAAATGATGACAACACACTAGATGACATGATTAGAAGAAAAAGATGATAATGCAATATCGAACAACAGTAGCAACAAGTGTGCGAATGTGAAAATTCATCAAACACCACAAGGCAAAACCATCAACAAGAGAGCAAAAAACACAACAAAGATAAAATAAAAAGAATTTACCTTCATTGAGCTCATTGACACTTAAGTGTGGGTGCTACTCCATGCCCTTGATTTGCCTTAGAAGCTCCTAGGCATATTCATGAACATAAATGTGTAAGTCAGCGACACGATGTGAATGTTGCAAGCATCAAAAGACAAAAAATGTCAACCATGGAAAAATCAAAACTTCATGAAATGATGCAAACTACAAGGACTCATCACACAAACGACACACAAACAAGAATGAAACTACTTTAACCACAATTGCATCCTCCTTCGAGTATGGAAAGGATATGGATATGGGTTTTCGAGAGACACCCTATACTCATAGTCTCCTTGAATAGGGTCCAATTATGGGACTTAAATTTTTTAAATCACTGATTATGACAAGGGGCGGATGTTGACTTTTAGAAAATGCCAAGTAGGATGGGGGTTCAAATTTTTGAAAAAGTAAGACCTTATGGGTATATATGCATATACCCAATTTGATACCTAGTTAATACTTGGTAAGAAAACAAATACCCACCTCACACAAGTAATTACATTTTCAATGGTTCCTTGGTAATAGTTTTCAAAATACAATCATCACTTCAAGTGTGAAACATTAGATCCAACATCAAATGAAGGCTCTAGGTTGTAAATTGGACTCATCTTCTCTGATTAAATTGTGCAAAATCACACACTTTATGAAAATGTTCTTGATTTTGGACATGTCCCATTGTCTACTTAGATTGTAAATGATTGCAATGTGTCTTTGAAAGACCTCAAAATAATGTTCCACATATTTTCTAACTCCTTCCATTTTAAGTAAACGTTGTCATTTTTTTTCTTGCAAGTCATGAATTGTTTGAACAATATGATCCATTGAAAATATATTCCATTAACAAGTAGATGTATTGCCATTAATAGCAAAACTTATTTTTTAAGCAAATTATTGACAAGTGGTCACCTATTTAGCACATTGATGTCATTATTTTTTACCATGAAGGCCAAAAACCACATGCCCAAATCCTTGACGATTGCTCTGGAATAGCTCCAAGATTAATTATCAACTTGTTGCCATCTTTATATTGAAATTACCCCCAATTGGGAAAAATTTCCAACAATAGTGCATGCAATATAAATTTGAAATATACCTAGTAAACCTTATGCCTCGTTGATTTTGAATTGCCTCTCAATATCATTTCATGTAAGTTGTTTCAAGTATTAGGTTTCATACATTTCTTTAACAATCTTCACAATTTTTTTCATTGCCTCCATCTTGTACTTTCCCCCATTTAACAATATTCATCAATTGCATTAGTTATGATTCTATAAATCAAAATTTGCAAGGCAACTATGTAAGCCTATGTTGCCAAGTGCATATTGTATTTGCAAAAATATGAATCATGTGCATAAACACTATCAAGAATGCAAAGAAATAATGTCCACTTCATTCTATGATTTTTCCTCAATAATCCATCATCATATATTAGTGATGCAAAAAAACAATCCCTCCAAATTTTATCTTGTCCATGTTGTCTTTTTTTTTTCCTTTCCAAGTTAGGTTTTCGTTGTGGACATGAACCTCCATGCTTCCTTTTTTGAATTAAAAAATCAACCCTTATTTTATTCATAAGAATTACAACCTTATATCTAGTGTGCAACCTCTTGGTGAAACGTTTTGAAACTTTTTAGCACAAGTGTAATGAAATGTTAGGTGGGGTTGGTGTAATGGGATAAATTTTCACCACATACCAATTGTTAACAAAAGGTAATTACCATCATAAGGTAAAATAATTAAAGGTTCATTTTGGAATGGAATTGTTACATAATGGTAGTATTGAACCTTGGAAATGGTAATTATTGTTTTAGGTGTTCAAATCATGACCAGGTCATGTTTAATGTCATCATATAACTAGTTCATTTAATCAATCACATGCACAAATGTGCAATCTAAGGGCAAGCATCCAAATCCTATTAGAAAGATTTTTTTGTTAATATTGTTATGACTATTATGATTTTCTATCTTTGGATATGAAGGTTGTTTTAATTACATTTTCTTTTACAATTTTCAAATCAAATAACACCTCTTGAACATCATCTCTTCCTTCTCAAGCTTTCTTTTGTTTTGATAGTAGTAGATACCTTACTTTAAGACCAATGGTCGATATAACCAAGAACTTGAAACATTAACACATCTTGTGTTATGCAACTAAATGTTGTTATTTACAAAAAATGTGTGATTTACAACTTCATTTAACATCATATCTAGGTTGATGTCATCTCTTGGTGGTCTTCAACTTTAAAGGCTTCATTTATTGGTCCATGTTGCATTGGAATATTGTTTGGAATTACTTTTAATTTGTGAGCTTTTTGGTTGGTGTGGGGTTAGACAACAATTTGGAATTTGGGGGGGGGGTTATCCCCTTCCAAAGATGTAAAATAAAATGCAAAAAATTTAGGTTTTAATTTTTATGTAAAGGATATCACAACTTATGGGGTTGTTAAATGGAACAAAAGACAATAACCTTCAACCTTCAACGTCCAAGAACAAAAACAAAAGCCTTCAACCTCCAAAATAAAAAACAAAAGCCTTCAATCTCCAAGTTATTTAAATAAATAATATAACTTATAACAACCTTTTAGTTTTAGTTTTAAATTAAGCAAACAAAAATAACCTTAATTATAACACATGATATGAAAATTGCATCATTAAAAGATTAGGAAATACACAAAATGTTTGAATAGAAATATTTTCTTAAAAAGTTCATCTTGAATTTTTTGACAATAAACATAAACGCATGAAGGTTGTTGATGCATTGGGGTAGATCTCTTGATATATTGCCATGTGCCTCTTGCTCGAGGGTTTTTCGCCAAAATTTTAGATCTTTAAATTTCAAAATTTAAGTTGAAATACAATTGCACACTAGTTGTAAACAAGTTGAAATGTCATATATATTGGGCATTGGAAATATATACACATGGCATGATTGTATGTGCTACTCAAAGCCATACATTTGTTGCAAAGTAATCGTTGATTAATAACTAAATTTATCATAATTATGATGTAGTTGTTACATGTGATTAAAATGCAACTTATCATCAAAGTCAAACATGGTTGGTTACAACCGTATATACAATGCGTACATTGTATTATATAAATATACATCTTGCAATTAATTTGCAACTACAATACAACTCCTTGATTTCTTGACATGACATTTTATTTATTAATTTTGTTGTATTTTCATGGGACAAATGCAATGCAGTTGTATATTAGTTGTTTTGGAGCTCTAGTTGTAGGGTAGTATAGTTGTTGCAAACACGATTTTTCATAGTGAACCCAAAGGAACATCTATTGGAATTTTTTTTTCTTTCAAGTCTAACTCGTACAATATGCAATTACAAGTTGTTATTATTGCAATAAATTCATAGATATCTTTGTGGGCATGTCCAACTCCATGAATGATGTTTGCATCCTAAGAAATTCAAGCTCGTATCAAAGAGAGCTTTGTATGGTGACATTTTCCAATTGAATCGAATTAGAAAACTATCAAGCCTTACATTCTTAGGGACAAAGGTTATTTTTTGCTAACTTGGTTAATGATTCCCCACAAGTAAGTTGCAAATGTGCGCCATACTGTACTTGAAGCACTTTACAACAAGCAATTGAGTTATGGAAGGAGTGTGGTTGAAAATGCATTTGGGATTTTGAGGAAAAGTTTTAGAGAATTTTTTTTGAAATCAAACTTACACATCCTCTTTGTACTTAATGTTTTAATTTGTTATTGTATCTTCCAGAATATAATTATTGATGGTAACCTTGATCTTGACATTCAAACCTTAATGATACAATTGGAGTTGGAACATAAAGGCAATGTTGATGGTGTTCTTGATGGAAGAGAAGGTAATGGAAGGATTCTTGTAGGACAAGATGTTGACATTGAAGTTGATTTAGATTTTTAGGACCTAGACATTTCAAGTGTAAATTAGAAGATCAATTTTGGACAATACCTTAGCAATAAAAGAAGAGGAGATTGAACATTTTGGAATCTAAACATGGATTTGCATTACAACAATTGTCATCAAATGAACTATATTCAATTTGAATCAATCCTGGTATCAATTGTATACTATGGTCAAACTATCTTCAAGTTGAATATGACTACTTGGCATTAATTCTAGTACCTTAGTTCTATTGCAGCAACAACCTATACATTAGAACCTTCTAAGGATTTTAACTCTAGCTTCAAGTTGAATCTAGTATCACTTTTGTTATAATAGCAACCTTTACATTCTCCCCTTCTAAAGAATTTGAATCATGATTTATAGGTGTAGGCATTTAAGACTTGTTAGAAATGAATGCATGGCACATTGTTGTGCTTAGGTCAAAAATAATTGCTACCATGTTGTTTGTTTTGAAAATTCTCTTGTCTATTTACTTGAAATACTTAATTGATCCATTTGGACTATAGCGTGATGCTCTTGAATTTGTTAGTAAGGTTGATTTGGTCCATGATTTCAATAATTTGTTTGTTGTTATTGTTTGTAGCTTCAATCACAAGTGATAATGCGTTTGTGCACTTACTTTTAATACTTATGCTTCTAAGTGTGTTTGTGGCTGTAATTGGTGTTACATGGGGTGGTGTAGGCATGTGAGATGTAGTTGGAGTGTTAGAGAAGCTTACCATAGAGGGTGCACGTTGAAGACTAACATTGAAATCATCCAAGTTCACATAACTTCCTTTAGCTTGTTGTTGTGCATCACGTTATTATGGAGTTGGATGTTCATTGCCCATGAGGTCTTCCATGAAGGATGAATACTTTATGGAATTTTGATCTTCTTGCATTTCTAAATCCAATATTGGTGTAGTGTAGTTGGCATCACCTTTAACTTGCAAGTCCCACACATGAATTGATGTAAATATGATTTGCACCCCTTGAAATTCATCTATTGCTTCATAGTTTTTTTTGTAGAATTGGCTCGAGGTAAGTGAAACTTGTCGCACTCCTCCATGGTCAATTCCAAGAAAGATGTGTGATGTTTGGTTCCTTTGTGATAATTTGAAAGTTTTTTATAATCAGAATTCAATCCATTCCATTTTATTTTGCACATTTTCTTGTTTATTGGCATCTTGGCATGAATGACCTTTTGCAATTCCTTTGCAATGTTGTTCCATCATTACATTGTAGGCCCCATGTGCATTCTAGGATCAACCATTTCCTTTTGGGTTGCATGTTCACAATGCTTGCATTTGATGAATGCAAGAACTTCATGTTGTTGCCAATTTTCGTGCCTTTGTTGAATTGTTTGATTTCCAACTCTTGATGGTCTTCCACTTTCACCTTTGCCTTCAAACATGGACGCATTTTGTGTAGATGCAACAAATGTGTTCATTTTGTGATTTTTTAAGAACTTCATGGTGTGGGATGTGTAGAGCTTGGTGGTGCACTATTGCGCATGGTGCACGATTGCAATGTTGGAGCTTTGTAAGTTTTCTTTGTGATGAGTGCTAGCCAAAGCTTTGTGAGATTTTTTTAGAAGGAGAATAGTGGGCATAATTCTATCGTAGATTCTTTCAAGATTGTGGATAGTCGTTTGCCTTGGTTTCAAGCTTGATAACTTATCGATGTCAATAGGACTTTAAATCTTTATTTTTGGAAGATTTTGAAATATCTTATCACAATCTTAACATTGTTGATAACCAAATAAATAAACATGTCATGTA
>Ga0116226_10005692_pt1 | contig 11138 bp, 15 predicted proteins | sample S1TSphfallax_FD_89692 | JGI IMG/M metagenome (GOLD analysis project Ga0116226, IMG submission 89692) | Host-associated microbial communities from peat moss isolated from Minnesota, USA - S1T2_Fa - Sphagnum fallax MG | ecosystem: Host-associated > Plants > Peat moss > Unclassified | place: USA... | reverse complement strand
CGACAATATGGCCCAAGCGGCATGATCCGGCTTAGGATCGCCACTCGTCGGGCGCGGTGGGTGCGCGTTGCAGTTCCGGGATTGTCGTGTCTTGTCCAGTACCGAAAATCTGGTGATTTCGCTGGCTCAGCTCAATCCGACGCTGGGTGATATCGATGGCAATGTCGCGCTGCTCAAAAGCGCGCTGGTGACGGCGCGGGAGCAGGGTGCCGATCTGCTGGTCACGTCGGAGCTGTTTATCGCAGGCTATCCGCCGGAAGAGCTCGTGCTGAAGCCGGCTTTTATCGAGGCTTGTGCCGCGGCGATTGAGCATTTGGCCGCCGAGACGGCGGCGGGTGGGACGGCGCTCTTGGTCGGCGCGCCGTGGCGGGAGGATGGCAAGCTTTATAATGCCGTGCTGCTGCTGGAGCGCGGTGCCGTCAAGACCGTCCGGTTCAAGCATGAGCTGCCGAATTACGGCGTGTTCGATGAGGTCCGGGTGTTCAAGCCGGGGCCGCCACCGGGGCCGATTGCGTTTCGGGGTGTGCGGCTCGGTGTCATGATCTGCGAGGATATGTGGTTTCCGGAGGTCACCGAGACGCTGGAGGAATCCGGGGCGCAGCTACTGATCGTGCTGAACGGTTCGCCGTTTGAGAGCGATAAGCAGGATCAGCGGGTGCAGCTCGCCGTGTCGCGGATCCGGGAAAGCGGCCTGGCTCTCCTCTATGTCAATCAGGTCGGCGGCCAGGATGAGCTGGTGTTTGACGGCGCGTCCTTCGCGGTTGGGCGGGATTATCGGCTGGCGCTCCAGGCGCCGCGGTTTGAGAGCGCGATCCTGCCGACCAAGTGGCGTCTCGCCGATGACGGCAAGTGGGATATTGAGCCGGGATTGATGGTGCCGCCGTCCGAGGGGCTGGAGGCGATCTATCGGACGATGGTGCTGGGCTTGCGCGATTATGTCACCAAGAACCGGTTTCCGGGCGTCGTGCTCGGCCTGTCGGGAGGCATCGATTCAGCCTTGTCGGCCGCGGTTGCCGCCGATGCGCTGGGGCCTGACCGGGTCCATGCGGTGATGCTGCCGTCGCGCTATACCTCGGGCGAGTCGCTGGAGGATGCGGCGGAGACGGCGCGGCTGATCGGGATTGAACTCCGCGAGATCTCGATCAAGCCGGCGATCGCCGCATTCGATGCGATGCTGGCGCCGTCCTTTGCCGGCGTCGAGGCGGATATCACCGAGGAGAACCTGCAATCGCGCGCGCGCGGCCTGACGCTGATGGCGCTCTCCAATAAATTCGGCTGGATGGTGCTGTCGACCGGCAATAAGTCCGAGATGTCGGTCGGCTATGCCACGCTCTATGGCGATATGTGCGGCGGCTATGCCGTGCTGAAGGATATCTATAAGACCACCGTGTTCGCGCTGTCGCGCTGGCGCAATGCGCATCGCCCGGCGGATGCGCTGGGGCCGGACGGGGCGGTGATGCCGGAGCGGGTGATCACCAAGCCGCCGACCGCCGAGCTGAAAGACAACCAGACCGATCAGGATTCGCTGCCGCCCTACGACGCGCTCGACGATATTCTGCAAGGGCTGATCGAGCGGGAGGAGGGGGTCGATGCGATCGTCGCGCGTGGCCATGACCGGGCGATTGTGCTGTCGGTCTGGAAAATGCTCGACCGGGCGGAGTATAAACGGCGTCAGGCCCCGCCCGGCGTCAAGACGACCAGCCGCGCGTTCGGCCGCGATCGGCGCTATCCGATCACCAACCGTTTTCAGGGCAATTCGTGACCGCATCCACCATCGTCCGTTTCGCGCCCAGCCCGACCGGGCAGCTTCATCTCGGCAATCTGCGCACCGCGCTGGTCAATTTCCTGTTTGCCAAGCGCGCGGGCGGGCAGTTCCTGCTGCGGATCGACGATACCGATCTGGAGCGCTCCAAGGCGGAACATGCGGCAGCGATCGAGACGGATCTCAGTTGGCTCGGCCTCGCCTGGGACCAGTTTGCACGCCAGTCGGACCGGTTCGACCGGTATGCGGCGGCGGCCGAGCGCTTGAAGCAATCCGGCCGGCTTTACCCATCCTTCGAGACTCAGGAAGAGCTGGAGCTGAAGCGCAAACTCGCGCTGTCGCGCGGCAAGCCGCCGATCTATGACCGGGCGGCATTGCGCCTGTCCGCGGAGGAGATCGCGGCGCGGCTGGCGGCTGGCGAGACGCCGTCCTGGCGCTTCAAACTGGCGCCTGGCCCGATCGCCTGGACCGATATGGTGCGCGGGGCCACCGAATTTCAGGCGGAAAACCTGTCCGACCCGGTGCTGGTGCGCGGCGACGGCGTGCCGCTCTATACGCTGTCCTCGGTGGTCGATGATGTCGAGTTCGGCATCACCGATATTATCCGCGGCGAGGATCATGTCGCCAATACCGCGGTGCAGATCCAGTTGATTGAGGCGCTGGGCGGCGCTGTGCCGCGCTTCGGCCATTTCGCGCTGATCGCTGATGCGAGCGGCGACAAGCTGTCCAAGCGGGCGGGTGCGCAGAGTCTTGCGGCGCTACGCGATGACGGGATCGAGCCGATGGCGGTCTTAAGCCTGCTGGCCAAGCTTGGCACCGCCGACCCGATCGATCTTCGGCCGGATATGGCGACCCTGATCGCCGAATTCGACATCGCGAAATTCGGCCGCTCCCGGCCCAAGCTCGACCCGGATGAGCTCATCCTGCTGAACGCCAAACTCCTGCATGGCACGGCGTTCGAGAGCGTGCGGGATCGCCTGCCCGACGGTGCCGGGGAGGATTTCTGGCTGGCGGTGCGCGGCAATCTTGAGCGGGTTTCGGACGCCGAAACATGGTGGCGCGTCTGTCAGGGACCAGTCGAGCCAGTGATCACCGATCCCGACTTCACCCGAATTGCCGCGAGTTTGCTGCCGGACGGCGTTCTCGGCGAGACGAGCTGGTCGGCCTGGACGGGTGCCGTCAAGCAGGCGACCGGCCGCAAGGGCAAGGAGCTGTTCCTGCCGCTGCGCCTCGCCCTCACGGGGGTCGATCACGGGCCCGAACTGGCGAAGCTATTGCCGCTGATCGGGCGAGAGCAGGTGTTGGCGCGGTTGGCGGCTTAAGCGCGACTCAATCCACCGCCGCCCATAGCAGCGACAGGCCGGAGCACCCTAGCAGGATATCAAGCATGAGCTGAAACGTGCCAATGCTCATCCGCTGGACCACGAGCTTTCCCCCAAACGAGCCCGCCATCACGGACGAGCCGATGATCAGGCCCTGAAGGATTGCTGGGACCGGCAAGGCGCCCAATTGCTGAAATGTGATGATCTTACTGACCATCAAGGCCAGCGAACTCGCCGCCTCGGTGGAGAGGAACGCTCCCTTCACCAGCCCGTAAGACGTGAAAGCAGGCACGCTGAGCGGTCCGGTTGACAACACGATACCGGTCAAAAACCCGATGGCCGCGCCAGCCAGGGCGAGCTGCCACAGGCTGATGCGAAACGCGCGGGCATGCAGCCATCTTCGGGCCGGGATCATCGACAGAAAGAAGAGGCCGAGCGCAATATCGACGATCTGCGGCGGCAGGATCAGAAGGGTGCGCGCGCCAAGAGCCGCGGCCGGAATCCCGGTCACCGAATAGGCCGCAAAGGCCCGCCAATCGACCTCGCGCCACCATGCCATGACCTTGGCAAGGTTCGACATCAAGGCGGCAATCGCCATGATGGGGACGGCTTGCTTGGGACCGAACTGATAGACCAGCACGGGCAGCAGCATGATCGACGAGCCGGTCCCGATAATCCCGCTGAGCGCGCCCGCGGCAAGGCCGACGATGAGGACGAAGATATAGCTCATGGATGCATACAGACGGGGCGCGGGGCGTTCAAGGTGTTGAGAATGCTGATTAACGCCGATCAGCCGTAGCAAGCGCCGCCTTCGCTAGCTCGCCCGGTTCGGCCACCAACTCATCCGCTCCGGCAGTCTCCAGTTCCTCGCGGCTGCCATATCCCCAGAGAACGCCAAGCGCCCGTATCTCGTTGGCGTGCGCTCCGGCAACATCGTAGCGACGGTCGCCGACCATGACGCATTCGTTCGGCGTTAGAGCGTGCCGCTCAACGATATGAGCAACAAGGTCAGGTTTGTGGTCCAAAACGCCGCTGGCCTCAGAGCCATAGATTCCCTCGAAAAATTTCGTGATCTCAAGATGATCAAGGATCAGCTCGGCAAAATTCCTGCGTTTGGAGGTTGCCAGAAGCAGCTGTGCGCCGGCCTGCCGCATTTCGGTCAGGGCTTGAGCAATACCGGGATAGAGGGTGCAGTCAAAAAGCCCATTCTGGCCATAGGCCGCGCGATAAGCGTTGACGGCTTCAGCCACCCGGTCATCACCATAGGGCTCTAGCAGCAACCGCAGGATCTCCTCGATCGGTGGCCCGATGATCGAGGATATGTCCAGCGATTGGTCCGGTTCATGACCAAGGGCGCGCAGCGCAGCCTGGCAACTCGACAGAATGCCGGGCTGTGAGTCGATGAGGGTGCCGTCGAGATCGAGGAGAATTGTTGGGGCTGGCATAGCGAAAAATACCTGTCTTGCTCTGAGATACGACGGTTTATGAACCTGAGAGGGGAGACTATCCTACAGCGATGGATTTTGACGCAATTTCACTGCGGGCTGCGGAGATTATCGCGCTTCCGGGCTTTGATGCCTCAGAATTGTGGCTCACGTTTTATCTGTGTGGCGATCCGGCGAAGCTCGAAAGGACGTTGGAAAGTCTGGCTGGTATTGGGGCGGTGAACCTGGAAGACCCTTCTGGCTGTTTTCTCTATCCAAAGTTACCGGTGGCTGGAGACCCTCTAGCCATCGTGGCCCGTGTGGAGGAGGTTCTTGCGATCGCGGCTAGGTTCAAGGTTGACGCCCTGAGCGTCGACGTGGACACAAGCTCTGATGTCGGCGCGACGTCGTTCAAGCTGCTGATAAGCTTTTGAAAACGCGCAAAAGTATCATGAAAGGCCTATTGAATTATAGTTCATAGTGCTATGAAATTTGATCATGCGCGTTTTCAAAACAAAGTGGTTTGTACGGTCCGCACGCCGAGAGAGGATTACGGATCGCAGCTTGATCGAGGCGATTAAGCGCGCGGAAGCTGGCCTCGTCGATGCGGTTCTTGGTGGCGGTATTATCAAGCAGCGGGGCGCTCGGGCGGGTATCGGATGCTTGTCGCGTATCGTGTCGGGACGCGAGCCCTGTTCCTCTACGGCTTCGCCAAGAGCGAGCAGGAGAATATCGACCCTGACGAATTGGTGACGCTGCAACAGATCGGGGCGGCTTGGTTGGCAGCAGATTCCAAACGGATCCAGCGTGCCCTTACTGAAGATGCTTTGCAGGAAGTGACGAATGACCAAGATGCAACCTAGCCGCCTGACTCAAGCCTTGCTCGAGACCGCCGACGACATGCACCGCGTCGGCGTTATGGATGTTGCGACTCATGAGAAGATCACGCTCCGTCATCTGGGCGATAAGGCTCCAGCCGCCGCCGAGCCGATCACTGGCGACGAAATTCGTTCGCTCCGCGAGCGCGCCCATCTCAGTCAGGCGGTGTTTGCCCGGTATCTCAACCTCACGGTCGGGTATGTCTCGCGATTGGAGCGCGGCGCGAAACAGCCGTCCGGGCCTGCGCTGGCGTTGTTGAATGTGATCCGTCGCAAGGGCATTGAGGCCATTATCTAAGGGTGCCGGAATGAGTGTAGATCGAGTCGTTGCCGCTGGAAGAGTCGTCTATGACGCCGGGCGTCATCATGGACGGGGCGGCTTCGAGAAGCCGTTTGATGAACTTGATCCGATTGGACTTTCTGAGTTTTTGGGCATCATAGAGCAAGCGCTTGCCGCCGCGGACGCTGAGGCTGAGTAAATGTGAGGCGATGATCGAGGCCAAAGAAACTCGGATCCCGGCAAGCGGCGTGCGCTCGCTCGTCTGGAGCGGCGACATGCTGGTTGATTGGGTTGCCGGCGGCCGCCGGTTCACACGCGATGGCGAGATAGGCCGTTCCCACGTCTATTATCCATACGGCTTCGACGCAGCGGTCAGTTCGCCGAGCGGGGAATTCGCTGTCGTATACACCCGGCTCGGCACGAAGGGGCTGGTTCTGCGGCGCGGCACCTTTCTGCGCGAGATTAACCGTAGTTTCTACTGGGCCGATTCTTACGAATTTCCCATCGCGCTGATCCGCCTCGAAAGCGGACGCGAGGTGATCGTTCACTGCCCCGATCGCTACAATCACTTGGAAATCGATGACCTCGCAACTGGCGAGAGATTGACCAACTCGACCTGCCGTACGCCTTCGGATTGCTTCCACTCGCGGCTCTGCAGCTCGCCCGACGGAAGGCGCATGGTGAGTAGCGGCTGGGTTTGGCACCCGATGGAAACGGCGCGGCTCTATGATCTAGCGATGGCCTTGGCCGATCCCTGCCATCTCGATGGCCAGGGTCTTGGCATCGATGCCTGGGCGGAGAGTGGAAGCAGCGCCACCTTTTTCGTCGATGGCCGACTCGCCGTCGATCTGGTTGGAATGTTGATCGATGGTGACGAATCCGACCCTCCGGCCGAGGCGCTCCGTCTCTTTGATCCAGATCGGTCTCTGGCCCCCGATGTGATTCATCGCACAGAGCGGCTCGGCACGATGATGGCGGTTGGCACGCACCACCTGCTCGGCCTTTATGAGCACCCCAAGTTGGTCGATCTGCGGAGCGGCGCAGTCGTGCGAAGCTGGCCTGACATTAATTCCGGTACACAAGGGAGCAGCATTTTGCTCAACAACCCCTCCATCCCGCCTATGGCACTCGACGTCGTCGGGCAGCGCTGCGCCATAGCGGATGCGGACGGGATTAACGTACTGGAGTTTCTCTAGAAACTTTGGCTTTCGGTAGCCGAGCCAGTTCTCCGACGACGGGTGGGCGCTAAAGCTGTGGGCCGACGTGAACAGGAGCCAGACTTCTCTGGCGCCGCGCCTCAAGTACCCCCAAACCTTTCGGATCGTGATCAAGCAACACCAAGGCGCTGCTGATTGCCTTGCTCGGCTGAAGATCCCCGGCCTCGTACTTCTGGAACGCGCGCGGGCCGCCGCCGATCACTTCGCCTGCCTCGGCCTGAGTAAGCCGCAGCTTCTTGCGGATGCGGCGGATTTCCTCCGGTTCGAGCAGCCCCTCGGTGCGGGACTTAAGGCGGTTCAACATCCGGTCGGAAATTTTCATGTCCTCCGGATCGAACAGCCCGTCATCCGGTCCTTCGCCATACCATCCGGGCATGTCCAAGGTGATCGTTTGCCCTTTGTCACTGAGGGTGAGGGGACGGAGGTCACGACAAAGCAGGGCGCCCGTCTCCGGATGAATTGCGGTTGTCCTTGTCATTGTTTCTCATCCAACCACTTCGCCATCACGACCCTGGGCGCCACCTCGAACCCGAGCCGCTCGTAAAACGACACGACCGCCGTATTCGTGTCCCGCACCATGAGCTGGACTTTCGCCACGCCGCGCTGGCGCAGCCAATCCTGCGCCGCATCAATGATTTGGCGGCCAAATCCGTTATGGCGACCGTCGGGATCGACCGCGACATAATAGAGCCAGCCGCGATGGCCGTCATAGCCAACCATCACGCTGGCCTTGATCTCGCCGGCCGGGTCGAGCCCGACGAGGATATCCGAGCATGGCGAGGCCTTGGCGAAGCGGAAATCCTTGATCGGGTCGTTATACGAAACCACCAGCCCGCATGCCTGCCACAGCGCCACGACTGCATCCTCCTCGGCCAGCGTGGCGCTTCTGATAGTGAGATCGGTCACTTCACGAGCGTCTGGGTTTCCAGATCCTTGAACAGGAAATTCTCCGCCTGCTGCCACGCCTGCTCGTCATCGCCGCGGAAGGTGAGGTAGCGATCGAACACCTGTTTGTTTGCTTTGACATCGATGATATCGACATCGGCGAATTGGATGAGCGTGCTCGATTTGCGGAAGCCGCCATACATCACCAGCACCGCGCCAGCCTTCTTCGCCGCAGCCACCAGATCTTCTGGGGTTAGCTGATCCATCGAGCAGGGGCTCGGCGTACAGGTCAGCGGGACGGTGCGGTATTTGCCGGTCTTTTCCAAATCCTGGCTGATCCGCGTCACGAATTCCTGGAGACGCTGCTTGTGGACATCAGTCTGATTGCGCGGCTCGCCGGACGTGTCGACATAGTCAAAATTCACATAGCCGATTGGGATCGGCTCCGGCGCGGCGTATGAAGATTTGGCGAACAGTGCTAGTGCTGCCGTGCCGAGAATGCCGAGCTGTCGATAACGATCCTTCATGAGTGCTCCTCCCGAGCGCGTGTTTTGTTGTGGCCGAGGCTCTTCTCGCGGCCCGGCGGCTCATTGCGTTTGCCGTGACGGACGGCTAACCATGCGCTGCCCCTTTCTTGGCGAGCAAGGACGATCGATGCAAGATCAAGCCGTATCTGCCTTCCGCGAAATTTTGGGTGACCGGTTCGAGGGGCTGCCGCCGCTGTTGCAGCGGGTCCATGATCATAATGGGCATTTGCTCCTGACCGGCCGCGCGACCGCCCGGATTTTCCTGTGGCCGATTGGGCCGGTAATCTGCTGGTTCATGGGATTTCCGGCGACCGGCGAAGACATTGCGGTTGCCGTGGAGTTCAATCGCCTGACCAAAGGGCGCGAGACCTGGCACCGCAATTTCCATGGACGGCATTATGTCAGCCGCCTGCGCGCCGGGCGGGGGCGCGATGCGGGACTGCTGGTCGAAACGCTGGGGTCGATGACCGTGATGTTCCGGTTGGATCTGGAGCTGGATCGGCTCAAGCTCGAAGTGGTCGGGTGCAAGTTTCTAGGGCTTCGCTTGCCGCGGATCTTGTCGCCTCGATGCGTTGCCTTCGAAAGCGAGCGGAACGGGCATTTTCTGTTCGATATTGACGTAAGGCTGCCATTTCTCGGGCGCCTAATCGCCTATCGCGGGGACCTAACGCCATAGGGTGCAACTGCTTTCCCGCCACGCGATGCAGCCGCGTCCGGGCGCGTCTTGTAAAATGTGAGTGGAGGGCGTAGGTAAGTCCGGTCAGCTTTTATGGGTTCGGCTTGCTCTTCCACCGCTCGCTTTAGAGCACCGGACCTGCTTCACCGTACCATCGAGGCGATTGACCCGTCATGCACCCGCGCATGACGGCACTTGTTATTGCGGAGCTACCATGCCGATCGGCACTGTAAAATGGTTTAATGGCCAAAAAGGCTACGGATTTATCCAACCGGAGGACGGGTCTAAGGACGTATTCGTCCATATTTCCGCGGTTGAACGCGCAGGTTTCAGCGGCCTCGCAGAAGGCCAGCGGGTCAGCTTCGAGCTGGAACGCGGTCAGCAGGGCAAGGTTTCGGCGGTCAATCTAAAGAACGCCTGATTCAATAAGGGGAAGGCGGCATGGCCGCCTTCTTCGCGTTACGGAGAGAAGATGGCAAAAGAAGACCTGATCGAGTTTGAAGGCGTGGTTGTTGAACTGCTGCCGGATGCGCGCTATCGCGTGCGACTCGATAACGGCCATGAGGCGCTGGCCTATACGTCGGGCCGCATGAAGAAAAATCGAATTCGCGTGCTAGCCGGAGACCGCGTGACGGTCGAGATGACGCCGTATGACCTTAGCAAGGGTCGGATCAATTTCCGGCACAAAGACGAACGGGCCGCACCGCCCGTGACCACAGGACGCCCCAACTTCCAGCGTCGCTGACACTGATCTCGATGAAGCCTGCGGCACCTTTGCCCGCTTCATCGCGACCCGGTCATGCTAAGAACCCAGCATGTTTGAGGGGAGCCTTAGTCGCGTGATCAGCATCCTGGGATGGGGCCGGCCGGCCCTTGCCGTGGCCGCTTTCGTGTGTCTTCTTGCCGGATGTAGCGGTGTCGGCCCGTCGATGCCGACACTGCCGCCGGCACCGCCATCCAATAGTGTTCCGCATCTCGATCCGGCAACACTGACGCAACCGCGCTGGGATGTCGCCGTCGTCGCCGGCGATTTGATTCAGCAGGCGCACGACAATGCGGCCGCTGAGCTCGCGCGCCGATTCGAGGCTGCCGGGACGCCGATCGACCGAATTCATGTCTTAAGCGCCGATCCAATCCGGTCGGATGACGAAGCGGGCGGCCGACGGCAGCATGCCGATGACGATACCAGCGATGATGGTCGGGGTTCGGATGCCGCGTCTGACAGTCACGGTGACCGACGCCGGACTCTTGGCGAGGTTACGCTGGCACGGGAAGCCAGCGTGCTGCGCACCCTTTTGTCGCTCGACGGGAGAAACGCCGGGGCCTGCCTTGCCTATATTGGCAGTACGCCTGATGGCGACGACCTGACGCTTAAAGACGGATCCTTGTCAGCCGAAGATCTTGATCGCGCCTTATCGCGCGGCTGCGGCAATGCTCCGACCGTCGTGATCGTGTCCGCCTGCAACGCCGGCGCCTTCGTCGCGGCGCCGATGACCCGGCCGAATCGCCTGATTCTGACGTCGTCGAGCAAGGGTCGCTCCGGTTTCGGCTGCGGTCCGAACATGGGCTACACGACCTTCGATGAATGTTTCTTCGGCGCCCTCGATGGGGCGGCGACCTGGGCGCTGGCGTTCGATAAGACCAAGAAATGTGTTGCGCGGCGTGAACAACTCGTGTCGCAGCCATCAGTCGTGCCGCAAAGCTTCATCGGCAGTGCGGTGTCAAGCCTGCCGACTCCCTGGGTAGGCGCCAATGGGCCGGATGGCGTGACGCAATTGATCCAGTTCCGCCGTGGCATCGGCCGTATCACGGCTGATGCGGTTCCCTATTATTCGACGCTGAAGGCCCGCACCGCGGCCGATGTGGATGCCTATCTGCATGCGCCGCTTCCAAAGGCACTTGCCTTGACGCTCGCCGGCACGGTGGCTTGGGCGGGATCGGCGCATAGTGAGACCCCTGATGATGTGGCGCGCCTTGCGTTGCAGCGCTGTGAATATCGATCGGGCGGCGGCTGTATGCTCTATGCCCGCGATGGTGGCGTCACGGCGGCGACCACCGCTGGTCAGCCGCCGATCCACGCCCCGACCTTGGCCTGGACCGGTACCGTCGATTCGTCGGATGTCCCGTTTATCCGCGATGCGCAGCGGCCGGAAATCGCTTCTTATCT
>Ga0116226_10005691_pt1 | contig 11138 bp, 9 predicted proteins | sample S1TSphfallax_FD_89692 | JGI IMG/M metagenome (GOLD analysis project Ga0116226, IMG submission 89692) | Host-associated microbial communities from peat moss isolated from Minnesota, USA - S1T2_Fa - Sphagnum fallax MG | ecosystem: Host-associated > Plants > Peat moss > Unclassified | place: USA... | reverse complement strand
TGCAATGCGTCACTCGCTCGCTCAGGGCATCCCAATCCAGCGCGGCCACCGGGATCGTGGTGTCGCCCGTGTCTCGGGCCAGCGCCTCGCGGCCTGGGGCAGCTTCAGCCACGGCGGACGATGCAGCGGACGATGCAGCGGACGACTCAGCCAACAACTCAGCGGACAACACCGGGGACTGCGCCGCGCGCCGCGCCGGGGCCGGCGCACGCGCCCCCGACACCACCACCGGCAACGGGTCGCCACCGGCGTCAAGGATGGCGTCGGGCGAACTCGCAGCGGCACCCGCAGCATCCCGTTTGCGTTCGACCCACATCGGCGCGAGGCCCAGTTCCTGTAAGCGTGGATCAAGCCGGACCATGCAGAGGCTCCAAAGGGTTGTGCGATAAATCCGACAAACGCATCACCAGCGCATCCTCGCGCCGGCCTTGCGGTGCCGGGTAGTAGTGCTTGCGTCTGCCGATTTCGACAAAGCCGGCGCGACGATACAAGGCCAGCGCTGCGCCATTGGACGGACGCACTTCCAGCAGCATCGACGCGAAGCCGCTGGTATGCGCCGACGCCACCGACCACGCCAGCAGGGCCGCACCCAGGCCCCGACCCTGCAAGGCAGGCGCGACGCATAGGTTGAGCAGATGGACCTCGTCGATCACGGGCATCAGCACGCTATAGGCTTGCAAATGCCCCTGGGCATCCCGCACGCATAGACCGGTGTAGCCGCTATCGAGCGCATCCTCGAAATTGCCGCGGGTCCATGGGAAGGGATAGGCCGCCACCTCGATTGCCTCAACGTCGTCCAGATCGAGCCGTGTCATGTGCTGGGGCGCCAGCGCCAGCACCGATTCCGCTGCCGGCTTGGGGTGCAGGTTGGCGGCGCCGGCGTTATCGGCTTTGGACGCACTCATCGCAGTGCGGCGGTGTCCGACACCGCGTTCGGTTCCGGCTCGGCGCCAGCCGCCGCCGCCTCGATACGCGCTGCGGCGCGCTCCTCGGTGGTTTGCGCCACTTTGTCGCGCACATAGCGTGGTGCGGCCTGCGACGCCGGCACCGCCAGCCCGGCGCGCCAGGCACGCCAGCCCAGCACGGCCAACGGCAAGGCATGTGGCAAGGCGCTATCGGCCACGCTTGCGGCATGCTCGGTCGCCGGCAGACGCGCCCCGAAGGCGAGTGCGGCATTGCCCGCCAGCACAAAAGGCCGGGCCGGCGCAGACAGCATCTGCGGCGCGCTCAGCGCATCATCATGCAGCGTGTGCCAACCCAAAGCGGCACCCGACTGCCATTCGTACAGTGCCCAATAAGCCTCATCCATACGCGCATCGAGCGCCGCCAACACACAATCGGCGCTGGGATTCGCCGCGCGCGCGGCTTCCGCACACGCCATCAGGGTGCCCACCGGCACCACCGGCAGACCCAGCCCGAAAGCCAGGCCCTGCGCCACCCCGGTCGCCGTGCGCAACCCGGTAAAAGCGCCAGGCCCCGCCCCGAAAGCGACCACGCTGCACGCCGCCAACGGCAATTGCGCCTCGGCAAAGACCGCCTGCACATCGGGCAGCAATTGGGTACTGGAAGCGGCACCGGTGCGTTGATGACGCACGTAGGCACGCACGCCGGGCGGTATCGTCGCCACCCCGAACGGCGGCAAGCCGGCGCAGGCAGCAGGGACGATCAGCAAAGCGACCGAGCAATATTCGGTCGAGGTTTCCAGGGCCAGCACCACGACCGGCGCGTGCGGGTCGACCGTGGTCGCCGTGGCGGCGCTACCAGGGGAGAGAAATTCTGTCATGGCGCTATTGTAATGCCCCGCGCGCGTCAAACGTCGCTCGCGCTGCAATGCTGCGCGCTACACCAGGCGGGCCTGCCCAGGCGCTGGTATCGGGCAAACGCGTGTTCAATCAGGCCATTCAGGCGGCTTCGGGTCGATCCGGATTGCCCTTGGCAAACATGTTGTTACAAAGCTCGGCACCTTCGCCGTGGATCCACCTTGTCGCGGCGCAGCATTCTGGGGTATTATCTCGCCGTTGTCGCCGCAACCTGCGGTGCAACGATTTAGCGTTTTGCTCCAATCCAGTTTAGACACTGTCCCCTTCTGCTCCGGCCCCACTGCGCATAGTGCGTAGTAAGCAAGCTTCAAGCGGCAAGCTTAAAGCGCGTTATGGCTGGCGTTCAGCGCCCTCATCCGGCCTGCCTGCATCCGAAACAGTCTCTAACGAAGATTCGCCCTCATTTGAGAGGCGATGCCGCCCGTTTTTCGTTTGACTTTGCGTTTTTACGTTGCGCGTTTTTGCGTCGCAGTTCGCTCTGTTGATACCGACGACTTGGGTATGCCGATTGGCGCCGACACCTTTTTCACATATCCAAGGACCGTTTCATGACTTCGAGCAACCCCCTCGCCGATCTGGCTCAGAACATTCTCGCCGGTGATGCACCTGCAGCAGCACCGGCTGTGGCACCCGCCGCGACTGCCGCAGCGGTGCCCACCGGCCCCAGCTTCGCCGACCTCGGCTTGTCCGCGGACATCGTCTCGGCGCTGGTCGCCACCGGTTACAGCACGCCGACCCCGGTTCAACAGCGCGCGATTCCCGCAGCGCTGGCTGGGCGCGACCTGCTGGTGTCGAGCCCGACCGGCTCGGGCAAGACGGCAGCCTTTATGCTGCCCGCGATAGAACGCTTTGCCCAGTTGCAAAAACAAAACAATGGTCAAAACGCCGGTGGCGAAGCACGCGGCCCGCGTGAGCAAAACGAGCGTCGTCGCAACGCCTCGGTAGCCCGTCCGACCATGCTGGTCCTGACCCCGACGCGCGAACTCGCACTCCAAGTCACGACCGCCTCCGAAACCTACGGCAAGCATCTGCGCCGTCTGCGCACCGTCAGCATCCTGGGTGGCGTGCCTTACCGCCAACAGCTGGCTTTGCTGGCCAAGAGCCCGGAAATCCTGGTGGCAACGCCGGGTCGTCTGCTCGACCACCTCGAGCGCGGCAAGATCGATCTGTCGCAACTGTCGATGCTGGTGCTGGACGAAGCCGACCGCATGCTGGACATGGGCTTTATCGACGACATCGAAACCATCGTCAAGGCAACCCCGGCAGAACGCCAAACCCTGCTGTTCTCGGCCACGATCGACGGCAAGATCAGCTCGCTCACGCAACGTCTGCTGCGCGATCCCGAACGCATCGAAATCATGCAACGTCCGGAGCAGCGCGCCAATATCGCGCAATCGATGCATTGGGTTGACGACCGCGCCCACAAGGATCGCCTGCTGACGCATTTGCTCGCCGATCAAGGTCTGGACCAAGCCATTGTGTTTACCGCGACCAAAAACGACGCCGACCAATTGGCCGCCCGTCTGTCCGACGCCGGTTTTGCTTCGGCGCCGCTGCATGGCGACCTGCCGCAAGGCGCCCGCAACCGCACCATCCGCGATCTGCGCGAACGTAAAGTGCGCGTGCTGGTGGCAACCGACGTGGCCGCGCGCGGGATCGACATCCCCGGCATCACCCACGTGTTCAACTACGATTTGCCGAAGTTCGCCGAAGACTACGTGCACCGGATCGGTCGTACCGGTCGTGCCGGCCGTACCGGTGCCGCGGTAAGCCTGGTGCACCATGCCGAAGGTCAGGCCTTGAAGCGGATCGAGCGTTACACGCACCAACGTCTGCCGGTCAACGTCGTCGCCGGATTCGAGCCGCGCCGCACGCCGTCGTCGAGCGCGCCGCGTAGCGGTAGTGGTCGCCCGTACGGCGGTGGTTCGGCTGGTGCCGGTGCTGCTGGCAACAAGCGCTTTGGCAACAACAAGCCGGCTGGCGCGAGCCGCGGCAGCTGGGGCGACAAGCCGGCTGGCGCCGGTGGTCAACGTGATGGCGGCTATGCTGCCCGCCGCAGCGAAGGCCAACGCGGCCCGCGTCGCAGCGACTATTAAGTCCTAGCCTCGCTCCCAGGCCGTCTCACGCCGGCCTGAGTTGCACCCCTTAGGGCCTGTGCGCGCTTGATTGTCGCGCCCAGGCCCTAAAACGTTTCCCAATCCGAATCGGAACCGGCGGTGGCCGGCGCAGGCTTGGCCGGGGCCGCAGGTACGCTGGAACGCGGAGCGGAACGCTCACGTGCCTGCCCAGCTGGATTCGCACGTGCCGCAGTCGAAGCACTGGATGCCGCCCGCGGCGCCGGTTTGCGATCGGCGGACGCGGGACGTTTGAGCGTCGCCGGGCTTGGGCGCCGCAATGCCGTATCGGCATGCAAGGGCGCTTCCGCGGCGCTCGCATTGGTACGAAACGAAGCCACGATGTCCTTCAACTGCGCGGCCTGCTCCTCAAGCGAATGTGCCGCCGCCGAAGCTTGTTCCACCAGCGCCGCATTCTGCTGCGTCACCTGGTCCATCTGCGTCACCGCGATATTCACCTGATCGATGCCGGTACTCTGCTCGGCCGCCGCATTGGCGATCTCACGCACAATGCCCGTGACCCGGCCGATGGCCGCCTGGGCTTCCTGCATGGTACTGCCGGCCTTCTCGACCAGTTCCGAGCCGCTGCCCACCTTATCCACCGAAGTCTGGATCAGTTCGCGGATTTCCTTGGCCGCCGTGGCGCTGCGCTGAGCCAGCGTACGCACTTCGCTTGCCACCACCGCAAAGCCCCTTCCCTGCTCGCCGGCGCGGGCCGCTTCCACCGCAGCGTTCAAAGCCAGAATGTTAGTCTGGAAGGCGATCCCTTCAATCACCGCAATGATTTCCACCATCTTGTGGGATTCGCCCGAGATATCGCGCATCGTGCTCACCACCTCGCCCACCATGCCGCCGCCGCGATTGGTGATGTCGGCCGCCGCATCGGCCAGCTGGCTGGCCTGTTTGGCGTTGTCGGCCGTCTGCCGCACAGTGGAAGTGATCTGCTCCATGCTGGCCGAGGTCTGCTCCAACGACGCCGCCTGTTCTTCCGTGCGTTGCGACAGATCGGTGTTGCCGTGCGAGATTTCCTTGGCGGCCGTCGCCACGTTGTCGGCCGAGCTCTTGATTTGCGAAATGGTGCCGGTCAGGCCATCGCGCATGCGCTTCATGGCGTAGATCAGGCTACTTTGATCACGCTCGTGGGTGTCGATTTGCAGTGTCAGGTCGCCGCTCGCGATACGCGTCGCCACTTCGGCGGCGTAAGCCGGGTCGCCGCCTATGGTGCGTTCGATGCTGCGGTTCGAATACGTCATGACCGCAGCCAGAATGGCCGCGATCAAGACCAGCAAGGCGCCAGACCAGTACACCGTGGTCATGAAGGCCGCGTCGATATCATCGATATAAGCGCCGGTTGTCATGATCCAGTCCCAGGGGGCATAGCGCAGGACGAACGATACCTTGGGCGCGGAGGTGGTCCCGCCTACGTGCGGCCATACATAATGCACAAAGCCGCCTTCCGGATGTTTCCCCATGGCGGTGATCTCATCGTAGAGCGGCGTGCCCTGCGCATCCTTGAAGCCGACCATGCTCCGACCATTCAACTCGGGCTTGATCGGATGCATCAAAGTGATCTCGTCAGAGTTGGTAATAGAAAAATAACCATCCTTGCCGTAACGAAGGCCTTTAAGGCGCTCAAGCGCCTGCTTTTGCGCATCGTCCTTGCTCAGCGCACCACTCTGCGCCAGCGCATCGTATTCCTTGATCATGCTCATCGCGACATCGGTCACGTGCATCAGATCGTTTTGGCGTTCCTCGATGCGCACGGCACGCGACATATACGCATTCGCGATCGATACGGCCAGCAGGGCGATCAGACTGAGAACAAGCGGCAACCAAAGCTTTTGTTTGAAACTGAGTTGATTCATTTTGACTTTCCTTGCACGCATTGGGCCGGCCGGCATGGCGCATGGTGTTGGGCTCCATGGGTTGGCCGCGGTGGGCAGACATCGCGAAGCATAGCCAGCGTGCCAGTTCGAATACCTGACCCTGTCTCGCAGTATGGATGAATCCTGAAAAATTCTTATTAGCGTTTATGCCGGTGTGCACCGCCGCAAACCAACGCTTAGGCATCCTCGCAAACGCCTGGCCAGGCTTGTCGCGTCACTCGCCGGTTGCGCGCGCCGCCCGGCCATCTCAGCCACACGCGCCTTCACGGCACCGCAATACTCGTCGCAAAGCTCAGGGAAGACTCGAAATTTCATAATACGAAAAATTGTTTTGCGTCACAAAACCGCTGTTGCATGGCACAACGGGCGCCGTTGCGGATAGGGAAAGCGCTTTTCATATAGAGAAAAATAAATTTAAACCATTGATATCATTGATTTTATTTTTTTAATTTTTATGCATTTCGCGCTTACATGGCCATCACGATTTACCTAGACTCTTATACAAGAGTTCGCGCTTCGCCCGACCAGATAAAGAGCGAATCGATCGAACGCCTAGTGTCCAACCCATCCTTTTGTACGAATCAGGAGATAGCCATGACGACGCGTCAACAGCAAATTCAGGAACTGGAACAGCAGTGGCAACAAGACCCGCGCTGGAAAGGCGTGAAGCGCACCTATAGCGCAGAAGACGTGGTCCGTCTGCGCGGCTCGCTGCAGGCCGAACATACGCTGGCCAAGCGCGGCGCGGAACGTCTCTGGAGCCAGTTGCATACCGAGCCCTTCGTCAATGCCTTGGGCGCGCTGACCGGTAACCAGGCCATGCAGCAAGTCAAGGCAGGCTTGAAGGCGATTTATCTGTCGGGCTGGCAAGTCGCAGGCGATGCCAACAACGCCGGCGAAATGTATCCTGACCAATCGCTGTATCCGGCGAACTCGGTGCCGCAAGTGGTCAAACGCATCAACAACACGCTGACCCGTGCTGACCAGATCCAATGGTCGGAAGGCAAGAATCCGGGCGACGAAGGCTATATCGATTACTTCGCCCCCATCGTGGCCGACGCGGAAGCCGGTTTCGGCGGCGTCCTGAATGCGTTCGAATTGATGAAGTCCATGATCGAGGCCGGCGCCGCAGGCGTGCACTTCGAAGATCAACTGGCTTCGGTGAAGAAGTGCGGCCACATGGGGGGCAAGGTGCTGGTGCCGACCCGCGAACAAGTCGCCAAGCTGACCGCCGCGCGCCTTGCGGCCGATGTCTCCGGTACGCGAACGCTGGTGATCGCCCGTACCGATGCGGAAGCGGCCGACCTGCTGACTTCCGACGTCGACGACAACGACAAGCCTTTCCTGACCGGCGAGCGCACGGTGGAGGGTTTCTATCGCGTCCGTCCGGGTCTGGAACAAGCGATTTCGCGCGGCCTCGCCTACGCACCCTATGCGGATCTGATCTGGTGCGAAACCGGCAAGCCTGACTTGGCCTACGCCAAGCAATTTGCCGAAGCCATCCATAAGCAGTTCCCCGGCAAGATGCTGTCGTATAACTGCTCGCCGTCGTTCAACTGGAAGAAAAATCTGGACGATGCCACTATCGCCAAATTCCAGAAGGAACTGGGCGCAATGGGTTACAAATTCCAGTTCATCACGTTGGCCGGCTTCCATAGCCTGAACTATTCCATGTTCAACCTGGCTTACGGTTATGCGCGCAACCAGATGAGCGCCTTCGTCGAACTGCAACAGGCCGAATTCGCTGCGGCCGAGCGCGGCTTCACCGCCGTCAAGCATCAACGCGAAGTGGGTACCGGTTATTTCGATGCCGTGACCCAAACGGTCGAACGCGAAGCGTCGACCACCGCCCTGCACGGTTCGACCGAGGACGAACAGTTCTTCGACAAGAAAGTGGCCTGATCGGCCTGACCCAGGATCGGTGCCTATCCGGCACTGGTCATCTCGACAGCCCGCCCGGCTATCCGCCGGCGGGCTGTTTTTTTGCATGCGCACGCAGATCGCGTGGCGTTAGCGGTAGACGATGACCGGGATATCGGTGTGGGTCAGTACACGCTGCGTTTCGCTGCCGATCAGCAGACTGCCCAGGCCGCGACGGCCATGTGAGGACATCAGGATGACGTCGCACGCATGATGTTGGGCGGCCTCGATGATGCCCAGATAAGGCGACGGATGCACGCTGGTGCAGCTATCGCAGGGTACTCCGGCCTCGCGCGCCGCCGCTTCGACCTCGCGCAGATGTTGGTCAGCTTCCCGCTCGCAGCGGGCCTGGAATTCCGCCGGCGCCTCGGCAGCAAAATCGGAGAACGGCGAGTAAGGATACTGGGGCAGACACGCGTAAGCGGTGACGCGCGCACCCAAGGCTTGCGCCAATTCGATCCCGCCGGTAATCGCTTTGTGCGAAAGCTCGGAACCGTCGGTAGGGACCAGTATATGCTTGAACATGAAGCTGCCTCCTGAAAGAAGCGCCGGATCATCCGATCTTCAGTCATGCTTATGGCATGGCCGCAGTGGTCAGGTTGCGACAGCGCCGCGTCCATGCTGCCGCCACTCCATTCTAGGACGCGCCGGGCATGCTGCCACTAAGCCTTTTCCCACCCCCGCCAGCCGGCCGGGTAACCACGCTTGCCGGCGCTGGCTCAGGCCGCCGCCCCCCAATAGTCGGCGTTGCCATAGGTGTGCTTGAGATAATCGAGGAACAAACGTACCCGCAACGGCAGATGCCTGCGCTGCGGAAAAACCGCATGAATCCCGACTGGCGGTGCCGCGAAATCGTCCAACAGCGTCACCAAGCGCCCCGCCGCGACATCGTCGCCCACCTCCCACCACGAGCGCCAGGCCAGGCCGTGTCCGGCCAGACACCACTCGTGCAGCACCGCGCCATCCGAGCAGCTCATGGTGCCGGGCACGCGCACCGCGACAGCCTTGCCATCCTGTTGAAAGGTCCAGCTGCGCAATTGACTGGCCCCGGTACTTAAGGCCAGGCACGCGTGCGCGCTCAAATCGTCGGGCACTTGCGGGGTGCCCCGTATGGCCAGATAGCTGGGCGCGCCGACGCATACGCGACGGGTTTCACCCAAACGCAAGGACACCAGACTGGAGTCGGGCAACTCGCCCAGCCGCACGGCGCAATCGAAGCCTTCGTTGACCAGATCGACCATGCGATCGGTCAGGTCCAAGGTCACGGTGACATCGCGATGCCGCTCGGCGAATACCGGAATCAGGGGCGCCACATGGCGTCGGCCGAAGCCGGCCGGCGCCGACACACGCAGGTGGCCACTCGCCTTCACACCACCGGCCGAGACACTGGCCTCGGCGCTATGCACATCCAGCACGATGCGCTGACAATCTTCCAGAAACGCCGAGCCTTCGAAGGTCAGCGAAATCTTGCGGGTGGTGCGCAGCAGCAGCTTCACGCCCAAGCGCTCTTCCAGCGCATCCAGCCGGCGCCCGATCAAGGCCGGCGCCACGCCTTCCGCCTGCGCGGCGGCCGACAGGCTGCCACGCGCGACCACGGCGACGAAGGTTTCCAGTTGTTTGAGTCTATCCAAGGCGCTGCGCCCGATTTTGATTGGAATGGTAAAAAATCAACGTCGATTTTTATATTTTCCCATCAAATTGGTTTCGAATGCACCCTAAATGCCTGTGGGGTTTCGAAGCGGTCGGCTCAGGCCGGTCGGCTCAGGCACTAGGCACAGACGCCAGGCGCTGCCGACGATGCGCGACCCAATCGCCGTCCGGAATCCGCGGCCGCCCTGCCACCGATGCGGCCGCCACCGGATAAAACAGGCACGCCAGCGTTTCGACACCGGTCTCGGTGTGCACCTCAAGCACGATCTGCCGACGCAGGAAGAGCCCGTCCCGCCCCGGATAGACTTCCTCGATGTCATCCAGTACCGGCACCAGCGCCGGCTCGATGCGATAGACATCTCCGCGCACCTGGCCGCCGTCAAGATCCGGCACCAGCGCCGGATAAGCGCCAAAATCGTATAAAGCGCCCCGCGCGCTGGCGGTGCCCATCAGTGTCGGGGCTGCGATGCCGTGGCGCGCAGCGGCCAAGACAATATCGTTGGCTTCACCTTGACGCAGGGTGCCGTAGACGAATGCGTAAATCATGTCGTTGGAATCGGAGTACGGGTTGGGAGAAAGCGGCAGCCAAGCGTCTGCCGCAAAGCTAGGGTACGCGGCACTCCATGCGCAGGATGGGGCCAAGATGACGTTCCTCGCCGACGGTGCGAAACCCGAAACGACGGTATAAACCGGCAGCCGGATTATCGGAAAAGACGCGCAGGCGCAGCAAGCGCAAGCCACGCAGGCGCGCGATATCTCGCGCCTGCTTGAGCAGGAAGGTGCCGGCCCCAAGATTACGATGGGTCGATACCACATGAATATCCCGCACGTGCAGGGCCGGGCCTTCGATGTCGATACGCAGCACCCCGATAGGGATACCGGCCCACTCGACGATATAGTTTTCCGACGCATCCCAACTCGCACGAAACAAGTCGTTGCGCCAGATCAGGCCATGCTTGCGGTAGTAGCCAAGCATGTTCGAGCGGGTCAAGGTCTGGCCGAACTCGAACTCATCCGCGCGCGCAGCGCGTAGAGAAAAATGGGGAGAAGCTACCGCGGGATCGAACATGTCGCTTTGGGAATGGCAGTCGCCTTGCACATACCATAACCCGCAGCAGCCCGCCTTGGCAATCGTAACCCGGCGGCATCCAGCGCAAACTTCAGCAGCCACGCCACAGCGGTGCCTCAACCACGCAGTGCCATTGCCACATATCGATAGGCATCGTCACCCGGTATTGCCAGCAGCGCGCTGAATTGTCCTGGGTCGACTGCCATCTGCACAGTTGGCGCCGTCAGATGGGTCAGTGCATCAAGCAGGTAGGCCACGTTAAAGCGGATCTCGAACGGTTGCCCCGTATAGTCGATATCCAGCACCTCTTCCGCCTCGTCATGCTCACTGTTACTGGCGCATATCGTCATCTGCGCTGCGGTGATCCGCAACTGCACCGAACGGAATTTCTCGGCGCTCAGTATGGCCGCGCGCTGCAAGGCGGCAGCCCATGCAGTGCGCGCAATCCGGAACACATGCGGCAACTGAGCAGGAATCGCCCGCCGCGTATCCGGGTAGCGCGCATCGATCAGCCGGGTGCAAAACTCGATCTCGCCAAATCGCAGTGCGAGATATCCTTGGGCATAGCTGAGCTCGACGGGCGCCACATCGCCACGCTCGCCATCGTGCAGCAAGCGCATCAACTCGAGCACCGCCTTGCGCGGCACCAGCAAGGATTGCGGCACCGCGTCATGCACGG
>Ga0116226_10005690_pt1 | contig 11138 bp, 8 predicted proteins | sample S1TSphfallax_FD_89692 | JGI IMG/M metagenome (GOLD analysis project Ga0116226, IMG submission 89692) | Host-associated microbial communities from peat moss isolated from Minnesota, USA - S1T2_Fa - Sphagnum fallax MG | ecosystem: Host-associated > Plants > Peat moss > Unclassified | place: USA... | reverse complement strand
CTTCCTTGGCGCGGCCGAGCATGGTCACGTAGCGCCGGTCCGGCCCGTGATCGCGCCACCGCCACAGCATGTAGCCGCCGAGCCTGAGCCCCCAGAGCGCACATAGACCGGTGAGCAGCAGCTTGCGGCCGGCATCGCCGTCGGCGCGCGCAAACGTCGCCACGGCGACGATGACCATGCCTAGCGCCCAGAAACTATCCACCGGCGTCACGTCGCGCATGGCAATGCAGATTAGCCACAGAAGCAGCATGCAGCCGGCCAGGATGGCGGCGTTGGTGGCGAGCAGGGATACAAGAAACATTTGGTCCTCAGAGAGTGGCGACGCCCGGCGGGGGCGGTTCGGCATAGAGCGCATCGACCTCGGCGCGCCTTCGGTCGAGCAGCGTGCGCCGGTTGATCGTTCCCTTGTCGGACATCTCGTGCGCGCCGATGGCGGGCGGCGAATCCAGCAGCCTGACACGCCTTATGATGGATGATGCGCCATGCTGCTCCGCGTTGAAGGCGCGCAGCCGATCGGCCACGACGCCGAGCGCATCGGCCGGCGCTGCCGGCGCCAGCCAAACCAGCAGCGCCAGATAGTCGCGGTTGTCGTCGCACAGCACGACATCGGTGGCCAGTGGCGCCAGCGTGTTCAGCAGTGCCACACGCAGATTGCCGCCATAGACCCACACGCCGCTCGACAGCTTGAACTCCTCCGACAGACGGCCGGCAAAAGCCAGGCCGGCTTCGGGTCGTTCCGCATCCAGGAAAGTCGCCAGGTCGCCGGTGCGATAAAACCCTTCTTCATCGAACGCCTGCGCCGTTTTCTCCGGCTCATCGAGATAGTCGCGCATGACGTTGGGGCCACGCAGACGGATTTCGTAGCGATCGTCGTAGGGGACCAGCTTCACATCCACGGCGGGACTTGGCAGGCCGATGCCGACGCGGTCGCTGGGGTAATGTACCACCATGCTGGCGGCGACGGTCTCGGTCATGCCGTAGCCGGTGGTCATGATGATCCGGCAGCCGGTCTCCTGCACGGCAAAAGCCTGCAACCGGTCAAGCACGCTCTGCGGCAGGCCGGCGCCGCCGAACAGCATGACGCGCAACTGGCTGAAGAATGTGCGGCGCAATACCGCGTCGGTCTCCATGGCGTCCACCAGCATCGCGTAGCCCAGCGGGACGTTGTTGAAGAGCGTGACGGGCACGTCTCGCAGATTGCGGATCGACTCGGCGAACAGACCAGGCGCCGGCTTGCCGTCGTCCACCAGCAATGTGGCGCCGAGCAGCAGCACGCGGCGCAATACGGAGGCGCCGGCGGCGTGGTGCCAGGGCAGCCAGTCCAGCACGTCGCCAATGATGCCGGAGGCACTGCCGAGCGCGGTCGCCCCTTGCTCGTTGTTCGCCGCGAGATTGGCCAGCGTCAGCCGCACCACCTTGGGCAGCCCGGTGGAGCCGGAGGTCAGCATGTAGCAGCCGATTTCATCAGGATCGACGGCGGCGATCGATTCCGCCACCGCTTTGGTGGGCGCCGTGCCGATGACCTCTGCCCATGGCGTAATCGGCCTGTTGAACAGAGCGGCGTCCGTGGAGACGATGATCATCTCCTGATCCGCAACTTCGGCGACGGCAGCCGCAAAGGCAGGGTTGCCATCGACATAGATCAGCGCGGGCCGGGTCTTGCGCATGACGTGTCGCAGGCGCGCGTAATCGTTGCCGGGCGACGCGTAACCGGTGCCGATCGGGCAATGGATGACGCGCGCCGCATAGGCCGCGATCGTCAGCGTGGCCGCCGGCAGCGTGTTTCCCGCCAGCACGATCATCGCACGCCCGCGCGGCACATGGTCGAGCAGCCACTGCGTTGCCGCATCGACATCGCGTTGCAGCGTGGCATACCTTGTATATGACCAGCCGCCGCCCGGAACCTTATAGCCGATGGCCGGTTTCTCCGCGTGCTGCGCTGCACTCTGCGCGAATGCGCGGGGGATATTCGCGTCATAGGCGCCAAGCCCGACGGTGGACCGCAGATAAATCGTTCCGTCGCCTGGCCGCTTGATCTCGAGCGACACCGGCATGAGATCGGCCTGCCGATACGGCGCCGATGCAGCGGTCATTGCGCTTGCCGGCTGACCAGCTCGCTGACCTGTGGCGGCACCGGACCGCCCGCCTTCATCGCATCGATCGTTCCCCGATCGACGTAATCCCGCCAGCCGGTGATCTTGTCGCCGCGAAACTCGATCACCCCGCAATAGGGCGCCACGACCGTTCTGCCGGATTTGAGGTCGTAATCATCGACTCCTTCGACAAACAGACGGTCGCCGTCTTCGGCGTGGGCAAAGATGCGCCAGCGCACGGCGCCGATATCTGTCCCAAAGCGCTCGATAAAGGCCCGGCACTCCGCCTTGCCATGTGCTGCCGGCGCGATCGCGGCCGCGTAGTGCCAGACGATATCGTCCGCCATCTGATCGAGGATGAATTCGACATCCCGGCGCTTCCAGGCTTCGATGACAGCTTTGAATTGCGCGAAGCGCGTTGTCATGTCCGTCTCCCTTATGGTTGGGCGTCGGGCGCCCTTATTTGCGGCTGAAGCGTGCCGGTCCGAACAGTATCGTTATGCAAGCCAGTTGGCAAGACAGCGGGCGCGCCGCGTTTATGCTTGCATAATGAGACCGCGCGTGCAGAATGGGCAAAAATAGGGCGGGATGACATCAGGTGACGGCGCATTCATGCCGCGCTATCCGTGTTTGAAGCGGTGGCCAGGATCAGCCGGCGCAGGTCGGCGCGCATCACCTTGTTCATGGCATTGCGCGGCAGGGCGTCGAGGATCGCCAGCCGCTCCGGCTGCTTGAACACCGCAACACCCCTGCCCCCGAGCCAGGACGTGACGTCGGCCAGCGTCGGCGTCGCACCCTCGTTCGGCACCACCCCGATCGCCATGCGCTCGCCGAGATCGGGATCGGGAATGCCGACCACGGCGGCCTCGCGGATCATCGGGTGGCCGACGAGAAGATCATCGATCTCCGCGGGCGAGATATTGACCCCGCCGCGCACGATGATTTCCTTATGACGGCCGACAAAGCGATAGAACCGGGCGAGATCGCCCTCGCCTGCAATCTCGAACAGATCGCCGGTACGAAAATACCCATTGGCGTCGAACGAGGCGCGCGTCATTGCCTCGGCACGCCAATAGCCGGAAAACACCGTGGGCCCGTCGAGGCGCAATTCGCCTGGCCGGCCGGGCGTGGTGATGTCTTCTTCCGTCGCGGGATCGACCAGGCGGGTTGCAACCATCGTTGCCGCAAGCCCGGGCCAGGACGCATCTGTTGCCCCGAAGCGGGGGAAATACCTGGCGCGCTCGGCATGATCAGGCACCTGCGCCGGGCCGCTGAACAGCGAACAGCCTTCGTTGGACCCAAAGATGTTGCAGACTTCGATCGTGTGATCGCGCGCGAACGTCTCGATCAGCCAGGGCGACAGTGGCGCGGAACCGGAACCGATAGCGCGCAGGGAGGACAAATCAGCCTGCTGCATCAGTGCTGGCTGCTTGAGCAGCGCGGTCAGAATAGCCGGCGCGGCAATCGTGTAATTGACTCGCTCCTCGGCAATTTGGCCGAGGAAGACGCCAAGATCGAATGGGTGATGCAGCACCAGAACGCCGCGCCCCCACAACCATGGCAACACCAACCCGCCGATCGAGCCGATATTGACGAGAGGGAACGGATTGAGCAGCGTTTCCCCCGCGCGCATCCCGGCGGCTTCGACCATGACGCGCGCATTGAGTATCCAATGATTATGGTCGCGCGGCACACCCTTGGCGCGCGATTCGGTGCCCGACGTCCAGCATATCGTCAGCACCTCGGCCGCATCCGTGGGATGCGCCGCCACATAGGCGGCAACGCTGCTACTCTCGGCCTGAAGCATTGCCTCGCGAAGATCGACGGCGACGTCTGTCGCATTGCCGAACGACAGCAGCCGGATGCCCGGCGTGGACGCGGCCAGGCGGCCGCCCATCGCCACATGATCATGGCCGCGGAACATGGGCACCGCGATGAAGGCGGCCGGCTGCGTCTGTTGCAAGATATGGCCGAGTTCGTGCTCGCGATATTGCATGACAACCGGGCTGATGATCAGCCCAAGGCGCGCCGCTGCCAGCAAGGTGATGACGGCATCGACCGTATTCGGCAGTTGCACGCAAATCACGTCATCTTTGCGAATGCCAAGGTCCAGAAAAACGGCACACAGGCGCTCGACCCGATCTTGCAGCGCGGTCCAGCTCAGTCGCTCGGCACTCTCGCCGTCGAGCTGCGGGCGGTTCGGTGGATCGACAAGCGCCAGCGCGCCGCCGCGCTCGGCGCAGCCGCGCTGGAACAGCATGTCCACAGTTTCGCTGCCCCACCAGCCTTTGGCGACATAGCGCTCGACACGATGCTTGGCGGTGAAAAACATCCTTGGTCTCCCGATTGTGTTGATTTTCGTTCTGGCTTGCATAATGAAGCTTTTGGGAGAAGCAAGTGGACTTCTTTTTTAAAAAAAGAAGCAAAAAACTTTAATTCGTTTGGAGCCGCGCGGGTCGGACTGGCGCGGCTCCAAGGTCCAAAGGTTTTTTGGTTCTTTTTTTCAAAAAAGAACGCCTTTCTTCCTTACTTAGCCCAGCCAAGAAAGAAGCAGGATGACAAAAGCCTTCATCTACGACGCGGTTCGCACACCGCGCGGCAAGGCCAGGTCTGACGGCGGGCTCGCGCATTTCACGCCGCAGGCCTTGGTCAACCACCTGGTCGGCGCACTCGACAGCCGCACCGGCGGCGTTCGCGACTCTGCGGATGCGATTTTGCTAGGTTGTGTCGGGCAGATCGGCGCGCAGGGCGGGCATATCGCGATGGTCAGCAAACTTGCCGCCGGCCTTCCCGAGGCCGCGGTCGCGCATACGATCAATAATTATTGTAGCTCCGGCCTCACGGCGATCGGCCATGCCGTCTCCATGGTGCAAGCCGGCCAGGCCGAGCTGGTTCTGGCCGGCGGGGTGGAGATGATGTCGCGTGTGCCATTTATGGGCGATGGTGCGCACTACTACAGCGCCACAGACCTGCCGGCGGATGCGCGCTACCTGCCTGTTGTGCTGGGTGCGGACCGGCTTGCGGTCTCCGAAGGCATCGAGCGGCCGGCACTGGATGCCGCCACGCTGATGTCGCAACAGCGCGCCGCTGCGGCTGAGAGAAATCCGGCGCTGATCCGCTCGCGCGTGTCGTTACCCGGGCACGCCGACAAGCCCGGCCTGGATCGAGAAGAGGCCGTGCGGCCTGACACCTCCGCCGCTTCACTGGCGGCGATGCCGCCGGCGTTTGCACCGCTGGCCGAGCAATATCGCGCGGTGTTCGGCGACCCGATCGATCACCGCCATACCATTGCCCATGCGCCACCGGTGGCGGATGGCGCCGGGCTCGCCGTTATCGCCACCGAAGGAAAACTCGGCGTCCGGCCGCGCGGCCGCGTTGTTGGTTTTGCCGAGTCCGGCGGCAATCCGCGCAGCGCTCTGCTCGGCGGTCTGGACGCCATGCACCGCGCGCTCGCACGCGCATCGCTGACGCTGGCCGACATGGATCGCATCGAGTTCATGGAATCCTTTGCTGTGACCATCGCCAAACTTTATCGGGATGAGCAGGTCGATCCGGATCGGGTCAATGTGGGCGGCGGCCATTTGGCGAAAGGCCATCCGATGGGGGCGACAGGCGCGATCCTGCTCTCCGCGTTGCTGGATGCGCTGGAGGAAGCCGACGCCACGCTGGGGCTCGTCGTTACCACGGCGGCGGCCGGCGTAGGGGTTGCCATGGTCGTAGAGCGATTATCCTAAGCGCGAGCGTTACGTCTGGCGCGGACCTTACAGAGCAAAGGTTTTTTGGTTCTTTTTTTCAAAAAAGAACTTCTTGCTTGCTTGTGACTTGCACAATAAGAGCATATTCGCCGTGGCAAAAAAAGCCTTAACCAGGGAGAGAAATCAGATGTCAGGCCAGGAGTTTCTGGATTTTGCCGAAAAATTCGTAGGCGCAATCCAGGCCGGCGATACGCCCGCGGTGCGGGCCTGTTATGCCCCCGGCGCCAAGATCTGGCACAACACGGATAATATCGAACAGACCGTGGATGACAACATGAAGGTGCTGGACTGGTTCATCCGAACGCTGCCCGACCGCAACTACAGGGTGCTGAACCGCGAGCCGTTGAAGAGCGGCTTTCTGCAGCAGCATGTTCTGGAAGCGACTCTGCCAGACGGCACCAAGTGGAAAATGTCCGCCTGCGTCGTGGTCACGATGAAGGATGGGCTGATCACGCGCCTGGACGAATATCTCGACTCGGCTGAAGGCAAGGCGTTGCGGTCGTTCGGTCGCTAGGCCGTCGCCGCATCACGGGAGCACACGCGGTGTTTCGCGCATGAAACCGTTGAACGCCGCAACCGCGTTCGGGAACGTGCGGGATTCGGAGAGATCGAGCGTCGCGCGTACGCTCGCGGCGACGTCGCTCTCCAGTCGCCAGACCGGGCTTTCGACGCAGCGTGCCGATGCTATCTTTCCCATGCCGACCACGAAACTCTGGCCGGTGACGTCGCACGCCGGACTCGCCAGCCAGGAGACGAGAGGTGCGGCGAGTTCCGGCGCCAGATGGCTGGCCTCATCCTTGCCCAGGCCGGGCGCCGTCATGGTCGTTGCGGCATAAGGGGCCAGCATGTTGACCAGCACATTGCGCTTCTCTCCCTCCAGCGCCAGCGCACGCCCGAGGCCGATCAGCGCCGCCTTGGAGGATGAATAGGCGGCCATGCCGGCATTGGAATGCAGGCCTGCGGAAGATGCGTTGAGTATCACGCGGCCGTAGGATTGTGCTGTCATCAGGGGCCAGGCGGCATGCACGAGGTTGAGCGCACCGAAGAAGTTGATGTCGAATATTTCGCGAAAGCTTGCCTGGCTGTGCTTGCGAAACGGCATGGCTTCGGGAACGCCGGCGTTGGCGATGACCGCGTCGATGCGGCCAAAACATTCGATGGCCTGCGCAATCATGCGCTGGCCCGATTCCGGATGCTGGGCCTCGTCATGATTTGCAACCGCGGTTCCGCCGGCGGCGCGTATGTCAGCCACAACCAGATCGGCGCTCGACGGCGTAGTCCGGTCGGTCCAGCGATTATTGATCACCAGGCGCGCGCCGCGTTCCGCCAGGTGATGTGCGAAGGCCCGGCCAAGACCTTTGCCAGCGCCGGTGATGACGACCACGCGCCCGGCCGTGTCGGACATCGCGCTTGCTCCCTTCGTGTTTTGGTCGGATTATGCAAGTGATCAGTCAAGAAAGGAAGTTGTTCTTTTCTGAAAAAAAGACCCAAAAAACTTTTGTTCGTTGCGGTCCGCGGCAGACTGACCGCGCGCGTCAACTTGCCAAAAAACACCGCGAAAGGGAGTGCAATGCCAGAGCTGTCAGAAGCCCCATTCCGTGAAGCCAGGCTCATGCCCGTCGATCTGGAGGTCGAACACCGGGACGACGGCACCATCCTCATGCGCACCCGCGTGCCGCTTCGGCCCTACGATGCCAATCTGGCGCGGGCGCTGCTCGCCCGCTGCGCCGAGCGGGGCGACAAGCCGGCGCTGGCGAAACGCGCGCCGGGCAGCGGAGACTGGGTTTTTACCACCTATGCCGAACTCGCCGACAGCATCCGCTCCGCCGCGCAATGGCTGCTCGATCATGTGCCGCCAGGCCGCACCTTGGTGATTTCGAGCGACAATACGCCCGCTGTTGCCATCATGAGTTTTGCCGCCTGGGCCGTCGGCGTGCCAGTATGCCCGATCAGCGCCGCTTACGCCTCGCTCGGCGGCGACTACGGCCGCCTGCGTCACGTGCTGGCTAAGGTGAAGCCGGCGGCGATCTATGCCGGAAACGCCGAGGCCGTCGCCCGCGCGCTGGATGCACTCGATGCCAACGATACCTGCCTGATCGCGGGCACGCCCCTTAAAGGACCAGCACCTACCGTCGATTTTGCCGACGTAATACGCACCCCGGCCACCGCTCAGGTCGCCAGCGCGCTCGCCGCCCGTGCGAAAAACGATGTCGCCGCCTACATGCTCACTTCGGGCTCGACCGGATTGCCGAAGATCGTGCCTATCACGTTCGACAACATGGGCGCGAACACCACCCAATGCATGCAGGCGGTCGGCGGTGCGGCGACCTGGCACGAGGCGATGCTGGATTGGCTGCCGTGGCACCATGCCGCCGGCGCGTCGGTCATGCGCACCACCTTGCTCGAAGGCGGCACGCTCTACATCGACGACGGCAAGCCGATGCCCGGCCTGTTCGGCGAGTCGCTGCGCAACATGCGCGAAATTGCCGTCTCCTATATCAACAACGTGCCCGCCGGCTACGCACTTCTCACCGAAGCGCTCGAACGTGATTGCTTGCTGCGCAAGACTTTTTTCAGCAAGCTGCATCTCATGCTCTACGGCGGCGCCGGACTGCCGCAGCATATGCTCGACCGTCTCCAGGCTCAGGCCGTTGCCGAGACCGGTCACAGGATCATGATGACAAGCGGTTATGGCGCAACCGAAACTGTTTCCGCCTTCATGGCGATCTATTTCAACACCGACAAGGTCGGCATCGGCCTGCCGATGCCAGGCGTGCAACTAAAACTCACGCCCTACGACCACCGCTACGAAGTTCGCGTGCGCGGGCCAAACGTGATGAGCGGCTATCTGGATGAGCCTGCCAAGACCGCACAAGCGTTCGACGACGAAGGGTTTTACCGGCTTGGCGATCTGGCGGTGTTTCACGATTCCCGCGACTTCGGCCAAGGGCTTGCCTTCGCGGGGCGGATCGCCGAGGAATTCAAGCTTGCACAAGGCAACTGGGTCTATGGCGGCCAGGTGCGCGATGCGCTGCTGAAAGCGCTGTCACCGCTGGCGATGGACCTTGCGCTCTGCGACGACAACCGCCCGTTTCTCGCCGTGCTGGTCTGGCCGAATGCGCAAGGCGTTGCCGCCGCGCTGGGCGCGGACACTGATCTTGCCGGTCCCGCCCTGCGCGCTGCTCTGGGAGAGCGATTGACCCGGTTCAATGAAGGCCAGTCGGGATCAGGCGCACATATCAAGCGTGCCTTCGTGCTGACCGAGCCGCCATCGGCGAACGCACACGAAATTTCCGATAAAGGTACGATCAATCGGCGCACGCTGCTGGATCGGCGACGCGATATCGTTGAGCGCGTCTATGCGGAGTTGCCGGATCAAGCGGTTGTCGTCGTGGCGTGAGACGCGGCAGGGTGGACGAAGTCCATACGCTTCCACCGTCACATCGCGGCTGTTGGTGGACTTCGTCCGCTCAACCATGCTGTGTATCAGCGTGACCGGGGCGACCAAGCATGGACCAGATCGACATTCTGCGGCGGCAGCGGGCTGCGTTCGAGACCGCGGCGCCGCCGTCCGCCGCGGCGCGCATCGCTGCGCTGAAGACGCTGGAGGCGCTGCTGCGCGGCAATCAGGACCGGATGCTGGCTGCCATCAGTGCGGATTTCGGCAACCGCTCGCGCGTCGAGAGTTTAATGAGCGAAATCCTGCCTACGCTGGCAGCAAGCACCCATGCGCGACGTCACCTGGCGCGCTGGATGCGGCCGCAGCGCCGCGCCGTGGGGCTGAATTTTCAGCCGGCGAGCAACCGCGTGGAATATCAGCCGCTCGGCGTGGTCGGCATCGTGGCGCCTTGGAACTATCCGATTTTCCTGACCCTTGGCCCGCTGGTGGATGTGCTGGCCGCGGGCAATCGGGCGATGATCAAGCCGTCGGAATATACGCCGGCCACATCAGCGCTCCTCGCCGAGTTGCTGGGCGGCGCCTATCCGCTTGACGAGGTGGCGGTGATCGAAGGCGATGCGTCGGTGGCGCGCGCCTTCACCGCCCTGCCGTTGGATCATTTGCTGTTTACGGGTTCGACGGGCGTAGGGCGCGAGGTGATGCGCGCGGCGGCCGAGAATTTGGTGCCGGTGACTCTGGAACTCGGTGGCAAATCGCCGGTGATACTCGACCCGGCTTACGACTTGGCCAAAGCTGCCAGGTCGGTCGCCGTGGGCAAATTTTTTAATGCGGGCCAGACCTGTACCGCGCCCGACTATGTGCTGGCGCCGGCATCAGGGGCCCAGGCATTTGCGCGCGGGGTGCTCGCCGCGAGCGAAGCGATGTTTCCGACGCTGGCCGGCAACCCGGACTACACCGCCATCATTTCCGACCGGCATTTCGAGCGCCTGTCCGGCCTGGTGGCGGAAGCGGAGGCTGGCGGTGCCACCGTGCTGCGCCACCGCGAGACGCCGGGCGGCAACGTGCGGCATTTCCCGCCGACGGTGGTGCTGGACCCGCCGCTGGACAGTCGGCTGATGCAGGACGAGATTTTTGGCCCCATCCTGCCGGTGGTGCGGGTGCAGACCGTGGCGGAAGCGATCGGTTTCGTGAACGCGCGGCCGCGGCCGCTGGCGCTCTATGCCTATACGAACGATGCCGCGGTGGAGCGCAACCTCCTGGACCGCACGCATTCCGGCGGCGTGACGATCAACTCGACCATCGTGCACACCGGCCAGGAGGATCTGCCGTTCGGCGGCATCGGCCCCTCGGGCATGGGCGCCTATCACGCGCGCGAGGGTTTCTTCCAGTTCTCGCATGCGCGGGCGGTGCACAAGCCTGGGTTTTTCTCCGGCTTTGAATTTCTGCGCCCGCCGCATGGGCGAACGACGCGGATGGTGCTGCGGGCGATGGGGGTGCGGGCGCCGGAAGTGCCCTGACGACGCGGCAGCGCCCCATGCCCCTTCCTCTCCCGAGAGCGCGGGAGAGGGGTTGTGGTGCCGACGTCAGGCTGGCCTTGTATCAGTCCAGATCGAGATGCGGATGCGCAATAGCCGCCGAGAAATCGCTCGGCCAGCGCATCGTTTTTTCGCCTGGATAGGGGCGCGAAAAACCGGTGGCTTCGTACCAGTTCAGATGGTTCACCGTGTTCGGGTCTTCGCTATCCGGCTTCTGCATTTTGCCGGAGAAAATCGCCGTCTTGGCTTTCTCCCAGGCCTGCGCGAGCGGGTTGAGTTTTGACACATTGGCCGAGACGCCTTCGTTGAGCGGGATCAGCGCCGGCACGTGAGTCCAGGGCGTGGTGTTCGGCGT
>Ga0116226_10005689_pt1 | contig 11140 bp, 7 predicted proteins | sample S1TSphfallax_FD_89692 | JGI IMG/M metagenome (GOLD analysis project Ga0116226, IMG submission 89692) | Host-associated microbial communities from peat moss isolated from Minnesota, USA - S1T2_Fa - Sphagnum fallax MG | ecosystem: Host-associated > Plants > Peat moss > Unclassified | place: USA... | reverse complement strand
TGAAATTCACATAAAAATCAACCATTTCAAATATATATATTACAATGAAACAAAACATGCACAAAAAATAGTTAAGAAAAATAAAATCATATACATATGTTTTATGCTTATAATTATCATCTACAGTTCTTGTCAACTATTTTACCTTTCATTAGTCTAAAACGTATGATTATATGATATCTTCACATGGATACCTCGACAACAAATGATAAATTGAATGTCACATTTTATTGAAAATAGACATTGTTTGCAGCAATACAAACACAACAACACCCTAAAAAATATTGAATGAAACAATTCCAAACACCTTATTCAATCACAAAACACAAATGGAAAACACTCCATGCTTGAAACCTTTAGTGCTTTAGATTCAATGTTTAATACCATTTTAAAATAGTGCAAGAATCACAAATAATGTTTAAAATAAAGGTCTATAATTCAAGATTGAAAACAAAGTCACTTAACAATAGGTGTGAATGCACCTTTAGTTGACCCAAAAAATGGCCCCAAAAAATGTGAGATTTGAAATCAGAGATCCTGATTGAGGTCTGAGCATGGGATAGTTCTAATATTTAGAAAGAATGTAAATGGATTTTAGGATTTTACCATGGTACCAAGGGGAGTGCTGGTTCACCCAAGGCTGTGGGGCCAAATACATTTTTGCAATTTAGAGCAAGAGAGAGTGATAGGAATCTGTAAGATCCCTCCCACCTTAAAGGAATAGGTATTAAATCGCTCCTCTTTTCAAGGAGGGATATTCTCATATATTTAAGTTAACTCTCCACATAGAATAGCAATTTTTTGGGGAGTCTTCAACTTGCACATAATTGCACTGACAAAGCACCTACCCAATCCACTATCAAGCCTTCAAGGATACCCTCTTGCAGGGTGTATAGCAAGGCACAAGGTATATGACAAACAGGAGCGATTTTGAAAGTAGTCAATTTAGATTACTTATGTTTATTTAAGAACTAGGCGGGATGGGTTGATATTTAACAATGCCCTAGATTCAAACCAACGGACCGGTTTTGAGGTAGTTATGGCCCTAAGAGCTAGCCCTCTATCAATATTTAGCGCATACAGTCTGCACTGTTTAGTTTAGTTTCGCCGCCATCTCCACCCATGAACCTGAAAAGATGGACTGTACAAAGTAAGATACTATTTAAGTCTCACCACCTAGGCCAATCATTGTAGTTCGCGAATGACAAACATTTATTTATTGCTTAGAAACAGTCGTTCCTGCTACTGGTGATCTAGGAGGTGCACATTTCCAGGCCCCAACCAGTTTCACAGTGTAATTTTCTGCAAATATTCATACAAAAAGTACTGCACACGGGCATTTTACTCTGACCACTAAGCTATTCACAGTTCACCGTCACAGGCTTTCTCTCTCTCCCTTCTTCCGCCGAGAATTCCTCGCGTTGCTTAGGTACTGTGCCCTTGCCGCCCATGTTTTTGCAGTTGCATAGATTTCAGGACATATCTTCCCGAGTTGAGCATTTTTTTCTCGGTTTCGAAGTTTGAAGTATCTCTTTTTCTTTCGGATATATATATATTATTTTATTATTTATTATTTTTATTTTGGGGCTTAGGTTTTTATGTACATGCAGTGCAACCAGGGAGTGGGTTGTTCTTGTTGATTTAAAGCTGGTTTTCTTTCAGGATTTCTTGCCGGAGCTGAAAAACTCACCCAGAAGCAGCAGTACCTCCTCTTTCTCTTTTCAAAAAAATGAAAATTGCAAAGTGCAGCAAAGAGAGCGAGAGAGAGAGAGAGAGCTAGTTTGGCGGTGGCGTTGACGAAAAGGGATCATGGCGCAGAAGAAAAAGATTAAGATTAATAATAGACCTCGTCAGAAGGTATTTCGGCTTTGCAAACTTTTTTTTTTACCGTTTTCTCTCTCTCTGTGTATTCTTGTTACATTAAAATTGGGAATTGCGTGTGCAAATTGTGAGTCTTGGACACCATTTTTTGTTCAGTTTTGTTATTGCAAGCTACAGCGGATGATGAAGTGAGTGTTCTGAAGTTCCAGCAAAAAAAAGTGTATGCATGTCCACATTAGAGGATATTGTTTTCAGTTTCTCTCTTCCCCTCTTCTTAAGGCAGCAAACTGATTGCTATCTTGAATGTTAGCAGGAAAAGAAGGTCGTGGATATAGCCAATTTGAATGAGCAGTTGGATTTATTAGGTCTCAAAGTACGCTCTGTTACTGCAGATGGCAACTGTTTTTTCAGGTGAGTCTCCTCTATGCATCATCGAACCCTAGTTGGCCCTAGTTTTTTTTTAGGGTTTTGCATACCTTAGAGCCATCATCATAAAAAGGTAAGAAACAAACAGAATTGTTGGAAGAAGAAATAAGCCAGATTGCTGACTTCATTGCACTACAGAATATACCTAAGCAGATCAATTCTCTACCTACAGTCAAGCCTTAGGTCAGACACGTAGTTTTTTTTTTCCCCTAGGTTTGTGTTTCTGGACAGGATTCTTATCCATGAAACAGAAGGTAAAAAAACCCTGCCTTGTCTTATATAGAGCAATGAAATCATCGAGAGAGCGATCGAAGAGTGCAGTGTTTGATGAGCCCATGGGTGTGAGTGCCACTGAGCAGAGCTATTGCAGATCAGCTAGACGGACAAGAGGAGCAGCATGCCACATATCGGCAATCGGTTGTTGATTATGTACAGGTATATTATTGCATACCTGGTTGGTTGATTTAATTTCTGCAATGCTCTTGTAGCAGGCAGGCAGTCAACGAAGTTGCTGTAACCCTGTGACTAAAAGTGATAATGTACAAAGGGAACTGTGTGGTCCAGAGACCCATTTGACTCCATTGTCCAATTATCTTATGGATTCACCATATGCAGGAGCATCGAGAGGAATTTGAGCCTTTTGTAGAGGATGAGGTGCCCTTTGAGGAGTATTGCAGTACCATGCGTGAGGATGGTACATGGGCAGGCAACATGGAGCTTCAAGCAACATCTCTAGTAACAGGTTGCAACATTTGTATACATCAGGTACAAAGCCATGCTCTTTGCTTTGCAGCAGAAGGTTTTGTGGAAGACAACTAGTGGATGCTGGGAGTTGTTGTAGCTACTTATTGGAACTTCTGCATGAATATACCTGCAGCTCAAGACCCCCAGGTGGCACATTCGAAACTTCGAAAGTGCTGATGCTTGCACACTGCATCTGTGAGTTCTAATGCACTTGGATCTGTGAATTGGTCTTTTCAGAGAGTTGTTAAAGAGGATTGATATGTATGGCACATAGTGAAGAACCACATGTTCAAATTGTCTCATTTCATTGGTTAGCAATAGCAGTCAATTCTGGATGGAAACTCATATAATTTGAGACACAGAGATAGTCTTAAGAAGCTGTTAAGAAGATCTTGGACATAGCTGCATACATTGCCTTGACAGTGTTCATGGATTTTGAGATGGGTTTATATAGACTTATGAGAGATGTGGTTGGAATGCAGATCCTATCATGATGGAGAGCACTACAATAGTGTTCGCAGACTTGATGATGATGGAGGAGGCCGCGCAAAACCCATCACCATTGAGGTAAGGAGTTTGTATTGATTTAATCTTGAAACATTTTCAGAAGCTGGAACTTGAGAGGCCCTGCTCACTTTGGAGGATGCTTGTCAAAGATTATGTGCATCTTGGCACAAGCCTACTAGACCATCTTTCTCAAGGAGTCATATGTGTACTTGTTGTGTCCTTGATTGAAGGTGGATGCCAGGCCTTCCACTAAGCCACCACCAGCCAAGGACAAGATGAACCACGGACATCAGATTGTAAAGATTGTGATGGATGGCACTGGTTGCAAAAGTGTGGACAGAGTGCAGGAAGTGAGTCTCTTGTTTCCTGGTCAGTAGTCATTTGTGGGGATCTTTCTTGGAGTAGGAAAGAAGCAATCTACACTGGAATTGTGCACTAGTAGCATTGTAATGGAAGACTGTTTGGCCTGTTCTATGGAAGTTTGAAGGAGCTGTTTGTGGGGTAGAACCACAAGATGTGGAAGATGGGGATAAGACAAAATTCAATAGGACCATTGTGGACAGTGGAGGCTGGTTTCAATACTGGCATTGACATTACTGATGGGAGCTGTCACATCCTTTCATGGTAGCATTGATCTGTTTGGGACTATTGTCTTCACATCCAGTTCAAGAAGTGGAATATGTAATATAATCAGGGGCGTGGAGGTGTTTACTTCACTGCATCAAAACTGTATGTTGGCATCGCCAAAATTTTCCCAGGAGGAGTGAATGGGTACTTCAGACAGTAGTGTGGAGACAATTGGCAAGATGAGTTCTGATTGGGTATTATTGCTGTGGGGAGAGAATATGGACAGGTTTTGCATGATGTTCATGGTGACACAGATGCAGCAATAGAGTTTCTGATAGCAGAGCAAGCCAGTGGTGGTGATGTTAGTCCTGCTTGCTCATGTGAGAGGATTGCCCACTCTCCAGAGGGCAGCGGTATTATTTTCCCCCTTCCTGCAAGGTTCAGTTGTTGCCAAATCACCACAATTTACAACATGAGATTGAGCAAAATGTAGACCACTTAAGTCCAAAGTCAGTGTTGAGCTTATCTTTACTATACACAATTTACATTGAGATTGAGCATTCCTTGTTTTGGACATCATGCTACTTAAGGATTATAAGAGACGGTCTGGTCATTGGGAACAGGTGAAACTCACCACAACAGGTCATGTAGAATACACTGCGATGATCCTGAGCCATCAACATCACAAGATTCTTGCCTTCTCACTAAAATTGAAAGGTCTGCCTCTCATGCAGCTGGTCAGACCAACAGTACCACCCTGCCACTTCAGGTATGCTGCTTCTTGTCTTTGACATCATATTGTGGGGTGGAAACTTGGAAATTGCATGCACACTTATGCTTACAAACTTACTCATTTTTTTTGATAATATGTAGAGTGAAATGTGTTGGTGTTTTATTATGGAGCAGGGAGCGGCTAGGAATAAGGCATGCCCATGTGGCTCTAAACGTAAGTACAAGTCTTGTTGTGGTACTCAACATCCAAAGCCTACCATCACTTCCATATCAAGGTTTGCCTCTGACCCTCATGAGTTATTTCTGTAAGATGCATGAGTGACTTGAGTTATGCTGACAGGCAATGATTCTCTTTAGTGAGCCCTCAAGGTTGCAAGCTGCATAATATACCACTATCTTGTTTGAAACAGTGTTTTCTGATCTGGGAATCAGTAAAATCTGGTCCTGTAAAACCTGGTGTCTTTTTGCCTAGTTCAGTTTTGTGTGGAACAGGCTATGAAAACTTGTGGAAAAGCTTAGTCAGAAAGATTTGTTGTTTCTGAGGTGTATTTACACAGCTGTGCTTGTGTTTGTACAGGTCAGATGAAGTCCAGTCAAACAGGCTCAGGAAGCAGAGGTTGAAGCTGGCAAAAGATCACACCAGTGAGCCTGTTCACAGTGATGTTCCTCGGACTGTAGATATGGGAGCTCTTTGCATTTGAGCTCCGACATCTCTTTGATGAATATCAAGTCAGGGTCTTCCAAAGGACTTCACAAGGAGTTGTCATGGCAAGCTTTGTCCTACCCAAAGGGTGGGATTGGAAATTGTCACTTTCTTGGTAGGAGAGATTGAACTGGAGCGGAGGAGTCACATTTTAAGTTGATGGGTTTATTCATGATGAGAAATATTTTTTCTGTATATCATATTAAATTCATTGGGATTCATATATTGGCAGGCAACTTTATGGATAGCAATTCTGCAGGCACTCAGTGACAATAATTATGCAATGTTGCTCAGCTTTCACTTATATTGCAGTCAATGCATCTTTTGCAATGCTGTTGAAACCCTCTACCTAACAAAATGATGAGGACTGAAAGACTATCCTGTTAAGCCTTCCAGGTTCTGAACCTTATTGGTGCACCTGACTAACATGGAGACACCGCCTGTACAAGGACTTTGTGACTAGTAATGTGGCAGGGCTCACAAGGTATATATACAAGCTTACATCTGAACAACAATGTGTTTGTGGGTCAGTTGCTGCTGGTGCTGGTGAGCTTGCTACTGACAATCTTGTTCCTTAATCACAACAACCTGGCTTTGGAGCTCCTGGTGTCTACTGTTAATGAGTCACACTCATCTACAATGATACAACTTATTGTAGGGGGCTGGGAGTCACATGCTCTGTTACTGGTACCTTGTTTTGTTTCCTGGTGGCTACAGGATACCCACAATCCAAGGCATCCTGGTGTGGAAGTTGTACCACAAGAATGCCACAAGACTGCTGCACTGGGGTGATAGCAGTCACCCTGAAGCTGCTAAAGCTCACCTACTGCTACTCGTGCTATTTTCCCTCTAGAGCTGACCTGAAGCAGCAGACAGGGATTATGCTTGAGCTTCAGTCCAGATAGCTTGTGCTTGCACTTGAGCCATGGTAGAACTACCTGCGAAAATGGGTCCTCTTCTGACTAAAATACACAACCTCAATTTCATGATACTCACATTAATTTTACTGTCTTTTTCTCTTCTCATTTGGAGAATGTTTCATCTCTTAATCTTTTATTTTACGTTCCTGCACATGATCCAAGTGACCTCAAGGGTGGTCAATTTTTTTTGTTATAACTTATGTAATGATGTTATTTTTGTCTCTGAATAAACTCTTATGTATCTTCAGTTTCCTTTGAACTTAATCGTCCAGTAGGTACGCATGAAGTTCCAAATCTTGTGGAGTCAGAAATCCTTAAAACTTCATCATTTTTTTTAATGAGGCACAGAATTTTAGAGCTCAAAAGAGCTGAAATTCTTTTTGTTAGTAGGTAGTTGATTTTGGATGATTCAATGGTGAGTAGTGGACTTATAAAACTCTTCAGTCTTTTAGAGATTGGAGGTTGATAAAATATCTTTGCTTTTGTTGAAGTCATTTGAATTTTCAGCTCTATACATTAAGATTGACTTGGTCAATCTAAAAGCTAGTAGAGAGTTCTGATTAATAGAGTGTCTGTTCAGATGTTTAAATTTCATCCTGTTCAAGTAAAGATCATACAAGACTCTCCAAGCTTCATAGTTGTGGAAGCAGTTTGCAGAAGCTGCGGACTTCATCACTTTCATCTCTTGGCTAGATGTTTTGATAAACAATTTATTCCTCGTGCTTATTGTGCTTATTAATAACGTACCAATACCCTCATGGGTACTAATTTGTTTAGTCTGTTTAGTAAATTTCTACCTGTTTTCATCAAATTTTTGGGATCTCCATTAAAGACAACACTTACCCTCTTGTGCTTGGGATATTTGTAACATCCAGAAATAATTTAAATGAATTTTGGTATTTTTACCATGGTACCAAAGTGGGTGCCAGTTCACTTAAGGCAAGAGGGTACAACTCCCCCAGCATTAGTGTCACAATTCATCCAATTGTGTCCTTAAAAAGGAGGTGAAACAGTGGAAATCCTGTCACAGACATCATCCCAATGTGGGATTTTGCAACCTAGCACCCACCAGTACACCATCCATTGGAAACCTTTTGTGACAGTTGTGGATGAACCACAACTGCAAACCCTCCCACTTTCACCTCACACTACCTAACTATCTAGGAAAGTGGGTAAGTATCATAGATAAGTAGGTAGGGAATGCAATTATGTAGGTAGATAACTAGGTGGCTACTAGGTAGGTAGATACATGTGAACAGAGATAACTATGGGACAAAATAATACAATGAAGAAAAGTGTTCACTGTCCACACACCATCCATCCTGGACAGTTTGCTGTTGGTTAGTTATAGGCGAATTATCCAATGAAAAAAGTATTTCCTGTCCACACCATCCATCCTGCATGGTATGCTGGTGAGTGCCGGTTTACTCTGCCTGCCCCATGTGTAAAACAAGGACACAGTGGAACTGTGGGAAAAGTGTTAAAGTCATGTGAGGGTGGTATAGAGGAAGTTGGTGAGAAGCATATTGCTCAGTGCTCTACAACACACTTGCACACTCTTCATGAGTCTCTTTAGAGCACACTAATACCCCACTTGCTATACAGGATTACCCATTTGCCAAAAGGCAGTTCCACCTTAGGAGATGTTGGCAATAAAATGTTGAGGTTGTTGTCTAGATAGGTTGTATATAACACACCAATCTGACAGCCTACCAAGATGGCTTTAGCTCATGGACAGTAAAAAGGCTAGAGATCCATACCACAACAATTTCATATCACATGGATGTAACACCACATGGAATTGTTGATAGTGATACACAGCCCTGTGACCAAAGCAATATGCCTCAAGCTCACAATGGCACCACATGCTAACAGCCTCATTGAGGCCCCATGTCACAATACTTGGCACTGAAAAACCTTATGGAATTGCTGTTTAAAGCTCAATTTCCACTTGAAAGGTACTCAGATACAGTTGAGCAGCACAATAATCACATGACAGATACCCTGCAAACAAATTCTTACAGCAAAGTTACATAAAAGCAACCCTTGTCACAGACAGCGCCATAGACACACATCAGAGCAAGAAATTCCATGACACACAAGTGCACTAGGGGCTTCAGTATCCAGCAAGCAAGAAGACTAACAAAAGAATTGCCTGGATGGAGAAAGAAAGCTTTGAGTAGAAAAACATGTCAAAAGCAAATGAAGGCAGCATTGTACCTGTCCGACAGTTTTTGAAGGACCAGAGTTGTATGAACACCATATATCTACATCCCTTCTCATTCCAAATGTCCATAACTTTATTAAAGGGCAAGACAAGCATAACAGGAACACAGACCAGAATTTTCTCAGGAAACAACGGTTGAATCTCATCGCTCCTATTGATGCAAGGTGAACAAACACCTTGTTGACTGACAGTAAGTGGAACTTCTAGTGGACCTGGCAGCAAAGGGTGCTTCCTACATTTAATGAAGCAATTTGTGCAATTTCATGACTGTACATATACCCTTTGCATGATTTTTTTCAGCTTTAATACAAATGTTAATAGTGCTTGATATCAGGGAGGAAATCCCAGAGAAGACCTGCATTTGTTCTCCTTGGTGCCCCTGCATGAAAGCCTCGTGTGTGCTCCTCCTGACAGCAATGGAAGCTGCTCAAAATGACAAGCAAAGGCCCAAAGTTTTCCAATCAACCTTCAAGTCACCATGCACCATGACTTCAGGATGCTGCAGCAGCATTAAACAAAGAGAGCTAACACCATGGACCTTTTCAATGACAGGGGATATTGATAACAGGACAAGCCAGGCTCTATGATGACAAACATCTGCACTCAGTCATGCACTCAAGCAGAGCCAGAGCTACAGACAGGGCCAGGATCATGTCCACCAAAAAAGTGAGAGACCAGATGGGACGACCAGTGGGGTGGAAGGATTTTAGGTCATACAACTAGGCCTTGTAACAAAGTAGAAACAGAACATGGTTGCAATTCACTTTTCTTCACAAACGGGTGAGTCAACAACATCTCTGCTGATGGCCGCCGCCCAGCATCTTTCTGCAAGCAACATGATATAAAGTTCCTGAATTCAGGAGAAGCATCAGGAGGTGGTGAAGGTGGATCTCCCAGGCAGATAGCACACATCAGGGTGGGCCAGTCAGGCCTCTCTCCTGGTTGCAGGCAAGGAAAACGACCTATTGCACACTCGAGAAGCGTGAGACCAAGGCTCCAAATATCAGCAGCATAGCCATATTCACCCCCATTGCCATCTGGATCAAAACGCTCAGGGCTCATGTACGCACAAGTACCCACAAAAGAATTACATTGTGCTAACGTATGTGCCAGCACTGTGCTCACACCAAAGTCACCAATCTTAACCTCCTGCCTGCGGTTGATGAGCAGGTTCGAAGGCTTGATGTCCCGGTGTACAATCTTATGTTTGTGGAGATACAGGAGTCCCAAGAGCACTTGCTTGGTAACCTCAGCCAGGTATCTCTCACTGATTGTCCTGTGAAACTTAAGCACATCTGCAAGTGTTCCTCCGTCCATGAATTCAAGAACAAAGGAGACTTCTCCTCCGCGATCAAAAACCCCATAGCACTCCACCAAATGTGGGGACTTGGCACGGAGCAAAATCTCCATTTCTCTCATAATCTGTCTGCGCACGTCAAGCTCATGTTTCTCCTGTATGATCTTGAGGGCATAGATGCGCCCAGTCCACCGGTGCACAACTTTGTAGACTTTACCTCCACTGCCAGCTCCTAGCAGGCTCTTCCTGTCCAGGTCTAGGTCATCGAGGGACACAATTCGCCCTTGTGCCGGGATCAAGGGAAGCCTGAACCTGTGAAGAAGGCTGTTGTTGTTGTTGTTGTTGTCTGCAGATGGAGGTGGCAATGGCAGTGGCTGTGGTACTGGATCTCGCCGTGGCAGGGACAGGGAGAGTCCTCGGCTCTTCCTTTCATTTGCTGCAGCCATTTGTCTGTACACTCTCTGTTCCTGTCCCTCCTTCCCACTCTCTACTGCAGTGTCGGCTGTTCCTGTCTCTCCCTCCTTCGTCAACCGCAGCAGAAGTATGAAGACTCTGCTCCTATGGACGACATGGTAGGCACAGCGTGATCATCATCTGCTGCAGCTCCCTCCTCTGCAGATGCCCCTCCAAAGGAAGGAAGGAATCCCCCAACTGGCTCGTCAAGGATCACCACCACCTTGGTGTGCCTCTCCTCTCTGCCTGGAGGAGAAGGAAGGGATTGGTGTTCTCGCCACTCAGAAACTTAACATACTCCTGACCTAGCTCTCCTAGTATACTAGCTTTGCCAGCAAAACAGACAAGAAGCTCCAGAAGAACATTGACCTGTAGAGCTTCTTCTTCTTCGCCCTCCGACTCCCAATTTCCTCCACACAGGAGGACTTCTGAGCACCGGCAGCAACTTAAAGACGCAGATCCGAGAGTCAGTCAGGAAGAAGCTCCGTTCACGACAGGTACGGCAGTCGCAACAGCAGGTGAAGGAAACTTCCCTCCGATCAAAGAAAGCGGCCACGTGTACGAAGACGAATCCGAGCTTTACCCGAAAAGAGTTCTCTCTCTCTCTCTCTCTCTCTCTCTCTCTCTCTCCCCCCCCCCCCCCCCCTCTCTCTCCCTCCCCCCCTCCCCCCCCCACCCCACACACACCTCTCTGTGTCTCTTTTCATACGCGGGTGTGGGGCCCTACCGGGGGGAGACAACAC
>Ga0116226_10005687_pt1 | contig 11143 bp, 7 predicted proteins | sample S1TSphfallax_FD_89692 | JGI IMG/M metagenome (GOLD analysis project Ga0116226, IMG submission 89692) | Host-associated microbial communities from peat moss isolated from Minnesota, USA - S1T2_Fa - Sphagnum fallax MG | ecosystem: Host-associated > Plants > Peat moss > Unclassified | place: USA... | reverse complement strand
GCTGGCCACTTCGCGGCTGGCGGTCGCGATGGTGTCGGTGCCGGTGCGTACCTTGGCCACGATGCCGTGCAGGTTCTCTATCATCTGCTTGAGCGCTGCCAGCAGACGACCGATCTCGTCATGGCTGTCCAATTCAAGACGATGCGTCAGGTTGCCGCTCGCAACGCCTTCAGCCAAGGCCACGGCACGCTTGATCGGTCCCGTGATGCTGCGGGTGATCACGACAGCCGTCGCCAATGCCAGCACGACCGCGAACACCGAAAGCAGCGCCATTTGCAACTTGGCGTTGTTCGACTCCTCGGTCGCGTGGCTCACATCGTCCTGCATGCTCTTGGCCTGATAGTCGACCATCTTGTCGACCAGCGTGTAGTAGTCGGCCTGCAGATGCGCCATATCGCCCTGATAAAGCTCGCGCGCTTGTTGCTGCTGGTTCGCCTTCATCAAGTCAAAGAACTGCCGAACATCGTTACCGTATGCCGAACGCGCCTGGAACTGCGCTTGGTAGAGCGCCTTGCTTTGCTCATCCTGCGGCAGCTTCTCGAAGCGGGCATAGGCGTCGGCATTCGCCTGGCGGATGGCGGCGTAGTCGTCCATATAGGCTTTGGCCTGTTCCGGCGTATTTGCCAACTGCAAATTGCTGAGTATCACATTGGCTTTATAGCCGTTGCTCTTGATCTGATTACTCAAATCAATCAAGGCATAACGTCCGGTCACGATCTGATTGATTCTGTCGTCATCGGAATTCAGATGCTGCACCGCAACGATGGCCATCACTATCATCAGTGCGACCACTAGCGCAAACGCCAGGCCGAGGCGAACCCCGATTTTCAAATTGGAAATCTTCATTTTTGCACCCTTTCGATTCAATCATGGCGTCAACACGCCCATCAATTGTTATTCGTTTGTTATGACGTAAGTAATACGTAATAAATCAATAACTGGAGACGCCGGAACATAACGGTGGATTAGCCCGGAAGGTGCGATAAAGCCACTGCGCCACAGCGGGCGACAATTGAATCCGAGAGGGACGGGCGCGGCGTGCAGACACCGGCTGCACCACCGCCCGAAGCCGGCGGAAAACGCGATGAAACGCGTTACGGCCAGCATTGGCGAGGCGATCACCCTGGCGCGCCGACTCGCCAGGACACTGATTGGCATGGCGCGGCATGACCTCGAACCGGCACGCTGCCGATTCTGATCGCTTATGCCGCCGTTTGCCGGGAAGTTCAGTCAATAACATCAGCGGTTCCGAATCAGAGATGATGGAAAATATCCACTGCCCAGACCGCATCAACCGGCCAAGGCATGGTTCATCTCCTCTCAGTCTATGCTGACTAGTGCAATTTCTTTTAAACCCTTTGGATTAAGCATGACATAAATCAAGACCGGATGCCGGTAACATCCAATATCCACAAATCTTTCAAGACCGTAATATTTATAACGACATAGACATCTAGACGGCTTGAATTGTGCACGGCAGCAAGTTAATACGGAATCCCCGCATTAACCATTGGTTTCCAGCAGACGCAGTAAGTTTTTTTAATCAATCAAAGTATGGGCACACTGAGCGGAAAACCGAACTGTTCAAGCCCTTTTAGGCGCAATTAGCCCATCCGGGGGCAGGCGGAAAGAAAAATTGGGCCAGCGCAATCGCCTCGATGCTCGCGATGATTGCGCACGCAGCCCCGGATCAGAAACGCCCAACGCATGCGCGACACATCGTTGTACCGACACAACGCAATGACGCCCGAGGCCGTCTACTGCCAGATAGGTAACACGATGGAGCAGGCTGAATGCCTGTGCCAGGGCGCCGGTGGTGGGGCAGCATGCCGGCTGCAGCCGGCATGCGAAGTCAGGCTGACGGCGTGGTCAGGACTAATAGTTGTGCGCCATCGCTGACTTGATCGCCGACGCCATAGCGTATTTCGGCCACGATGCCAGCCGACGGCGCGGCGATGGTGTGCTCCATCTTCATCGCTTCCATCACCAGCAGCGGCGTGCCCGGCTCGACGTGGGCGCCGGCTTCGACCAGCACGGCGATCACTTTGCCCGGCATCGGTGCCGTCAGCCGGCCGCCGCCATGCTCTTCGGCTGCGTGCGCCAAGGCATTGTTGCGTTCGAACAAATAAGCGCGGCCGCGGCAGAACACATGAAACCGGTCGCCGTCGATAAAGACACGGCCGGCGACCCGGGTGGCGTCGACGCTGACGCTGTACTCATGGTTGGCGTCACCGCGACGACTCTCGAAACGGTGGCGCGTGCCGGCCAGCTCCAAGCTGGCCTGGCGGCCGTCGTGCTCGAACACCACATCGAGTGCCGCATCGGCTTGGCCACATCCCTCGTCGCCATCCAGACACCAGCTCATGACACGGCGATACCCCGCGTTCAGGCGCCAGTGCTCCAGCGCGACCCAGGGCGAGGCCGCCTGCCCGTCACTGGCGTCATCCGCCAGTTGGGCGGCACAGGCCAAGGCCAGCGCATCGCGCACCGCCGACGCGGCGGCGGCGGGGGGCGCAAACAAGGCGTCGTGGTGACGCTCGATCAAGCCCGTGTCGAGGTCGGCGGTGCTGAATGGCACACTCGCCGCAATCCGCTGCAGAAATTCGACATTGGTGCTGGGTCCGACGATTTCGAATTCGGCCAGTGCGCTCGATAGACGCGCCAACGCAGCTTCACGGTTCGCGCCATGGACAATCAGCTTGGCGATCATCGGGTCGTAGAACGGCGTAATCGGATCGCCCTCGCGCACCCCGCTATCGATGCGCACGCTGGCACGTGCACTGGCTGGCCCGCCCGCGCCGGCTGCGCTACCGATGCTGAACTCGACCGCATCGGGTGTGCGCAAATGCTTGAGCGTGCCGGTCGAGGGCAAGAAACCGCGTGCCGGGTTCTCGGCATAGATGCGCGCTTCGATCGCATGGCCTTCCAGCCGCAGTTGGTCCTGCCGCAGCGGCAGCGGCTCGCCCGCAGCGACGCGCAACTGCCATTCGACCAGATCGAGCCCGGTCACCATCTCGGTCACCGGATGCTCGACTTGCAGGCGCGTGTTCATTTCCATGAAGTAGAACGCGCCATCGGGTGCCATGATGAACTCGACCGTACCGGCACCGACATAGCCCACCGCGCGGGCCGCGGCAACCGCGGCTTCGCCCATCTGCTGGCGCACTTCGGCGCTCAAGCCGGGGGCCGGGGCTTCTTCCAGCACTTTCTGGTGGCGGCGCTGCACCGAGCAATCGCGGTCGAACAGATAGACCGTGTTGCCGGCCTGATCGGCAAACACCTGCACCTCAACGTGACGTGGACGCGTCAGGTATTTCTCGATCAAGACGCGGTCGTTGCCGAAACTAGCCGCTGCTTCGCGCTTGCACGAAGCCAACGCGGCGGCAAAGTCGGCGCTGCGCTCGACCACGCGCATGCCCTTACCGCCGCCGCCCGCACTCGCCTTCAGCATTACCGGATAGCCGATGGCGTCGGCCTCCCGCTGCAGTAAGGCGGCGTCCTGATCGTCGCCATGGTAGCCCGGCACCAGCGGCACCGACGCGCCTTGCATCAACGCCTTGGCAGCAGCCTTCGAGCCCATCGCCGCAATCGCCGCCACCGGTGGCCCGATAAAGGCAATGCCGTGCGCCGCGCACGCCTCGGCAAAGGCTTCGTTCTCGGACAGGAAGCCGTAGCCGGGATGGATGGCTTCGGCCCCCACGGCAAGTGCCGCTTCCACGATGCGCGCGGCCTGCAGGTAGCTGTCGGCCGCAGCCGCGCCGCCGATATGGACGGCTTCGTCGCAGCGCGCGACATGCTTGGCTTCGGCGTCAGCGTCGGAAAATACCGCCACGCTGCGTATACCCAGGCGCTTGCAAGTCGCGGCCACGCGGCAAGCGATCTCGCCGCGGTTAGCTATCAGAATTTTTTTGAACATGGCGGTATCCGCTGGATCTGTGTCGGCTGAGTCAAGCTTGGGCTTGAACCAGGGCTTGGGCCTGGGTCATCACATCCGGAACACGCCAAAGCGTGTTTCGGCGATCGGTGCGTGGCAGCTGGCCGCTAAGCCCAGGCCCAGCACATCGCGCGTTTGCGCAGGGTCGATCACACCGTCGTCCCACAAGCGCGCGCTGGCGTAATACGGATGACCTTGATCCTCATATTGTTGACGGATCGGCGCCTTGAACGCCTCTTCGTCGTCGGCGCTCCAGCTTTGCCCCTTGGCTTCCAGCCCGTCGCGCCGCACGGTGGCCAGCACCGAGGCCGCCTGCTCGCCGCCCATCACCGAGATACGCGCGTTCGGCCACATCCACAAAAAGCGCGGCGAGTACGCACGGCCGCACATGCCGTAGTTGCCGGCGCCGAAGGAGCCGCCGATGATCACGGTGAACTTGGGTACCTTGGCGGTGGCCACGGCCGTCACCATCTTGGCGCCGTTGCGCGCAATGCCTTCGTTCTCGTATTTGCGCCCGACCATGAAGCCCGTGATGTTTTGCAGAAAGATCAGGGGGATCTTGCGCTGGCAGCACAGCTCGATAAAGTGCGTGCCTTTGAGTGCCGCTTCCGAAAACAGGATGCCGTTGTTGGCGATGATGCCGACCGGATAGCCCCACAGATGCGCAAAGCCGCATACCAGCGTGGTGCCGTAGCGCGCCTTGAATTCGTCGAACTCGGAATCGTCGACGAGGCGGGCGATGATTTCTCGAATATCAAAGGGTTTGCGGGTATCGGTCGGGATCACGCCATAGATGCTGTCCAGATCGTAACGCGGCGCCCGTACCTCACGCGCGGGCGCAGTAGGCTTGGGACGATTCAGATTGCCGACGATGCTGCGCGCAATCGCCAAGGCATGGGTATCGTTCTGTGCCAGGTGATCGACCACGCCCGACAGGCGCGTATGCACGTCGCCGCCGCCGAGATCCTCGGCGCTGACGACCTCACCCGTGGCCGCCTTCACCAGCGGCGGCCCACCCAGAAAAATCGTGCCTTGATTCTTGACGATAATGGATTCGTCGCTCATGGCCGGCACATACGCGCCACCGGCCGTACACGAGCCCATCACCACCGCGATCTGAGGAATACCGTCGGCCGACATATTGGCCTGGTTGAAGAAGATGCGGCCGAAATGGTCGCGATCCGGAAACACCTCATCCTGATTGGGCAGATTGGCCCCACCCGAATCGACCAGGTAGACGCAAGGCAAGCGGTTTTCGGTCGCAATTTCTTGCGCCCGCACATGCTTTTTGACGGTGATCGGATAGTAGGTACCGCCCTTGACTGTCGCATCGTTACAGACGATCACGCACTCGACGCCGGCGATACGGCCAATCCCGGTGATGACACCGGCACCCGGCGCATCGTCGTTATACATGCCGTAGGCGGCGAGTTGCGAGAACTCCAGAAACGGGGTGCCCGGATCGAGCAGCGCATTGACGCGATCACGCGGCAACAGCTTGCCGCGCGCGAGATGCTTCTCGCGCGCCGCCTTGCCGCCGCCTTCGGCCAGTTGCGCGACCTTGGCTTTCAGATCGGCGACGATGGTAGCCATCGCCGCCGCGTTGGCGCGGAATTCTTCCGAGCGCGGATTGAGTTTGGATTCGATCACCGACATGGGGGGCTCCAGAAACGCGGCAATGGCGTGGCCCGCGCGGCATGCGCGCGTGGCAACACGCTTTAAAGTGTTTCGGCGAACAGTTCGCGGCCGATCAACATGCGGCGGATCTCGCTGGTACCGGCGCCGATTTCATACAGCTTGGCATCGCGCCACAGCCTGCCGACCGGATATTCGTTGATATAACCGTTGCCGCCCAGAATCTGGATCGCCTCGCCGGCCATCCAGGTGGCTTTTTCGGCGGTGTAGAGAATCACGCCGGCGCAATCCTTGCGCACCTGACGCACATGTTCCACGCCCAGTGTGTCGAGTTGCAAACCAACGGCATAGAGATACGCGCGGCATGCCTGCAAGGTGGTGTACATATCGGCCACCTTACCCTGGATCAGCTGGAATTCGCCGATGGCCTGGCCGAATTGCTTGCGATCGTGGATATACGGCACCACCGCATCCATGCACGCGACCATGATGCCGACCGGGCCACCGGACAACACGGCGCGCTCGTAGTCGAGGCCGCTCATCAGCACTTTGACGCCGCCATTGAGTTGACCGAGGATGTTTTCTTCCGGCACTTCGACATTGTCGAATACCAGCTCGCCGGTATGCGAGCCGCGCATGCCCAGCTTGTCGAGTTTTTGCGCGACCGAAAAACCGGCCATGCCCTTCTCGACAATAAACGCGGTCATGCCGCGCGCGCCGGCGTCAAGATCAGTCTTGGCATAGACCACCAGAGTGTCGCAATCGGGGCCGTTGGTAATCCACATCTTGGTGCCGTTCAGCACATAGCGATCGCCCTTTTTGTCGGCGCGCAGCTTCATGCTGACCACATCGGAGCCCGCATTCGGTTCGCTCATCGCCAGCGCGCCGATATGTTCGCCCGACACCAGCTTGGGCAGATATTTTTGTTTTTGGGCGGCGTTGCCGTTGCGGTGAATCTGGTTTACGCAGAGATTCGAATGCGCGCCATAGGACAAGCCAACCGAAGCCGATGCGCGGGAGATTTCTTCCATCGCGATCATGTGCGCGAGGTAACCCATATTGGCGCCCCCGTATTCCTCCGCCACCGTCATGCCGAGCACGCCGAGATCGCCCATCTTGCGCCACAGATCCATCGGGAATTGGTCGTCGCGATCGATCTCGCCCGCGCGCGGCGCAATTTCCTTCTGCGCGAAATGCGCGACGGTTTCGCGCAGCATCTGGATATCTTCCCCAAGCGGGAACGTCAGGCCGGGCAGGTTCATTGCGTGTCTCCTTGAACGGGGCGGGCGCTGACCGACCTGTAGGGCGGGTGCGTCCGGCAAAATATGAGTGGCGCTCACCGGCGATCGGCCAGTTGCACCAATAGGCACAGCTTCTAACGCTGGATTTTGCTTCCGCCTTACGTAAACGTCAAGTGAGGACAGGGTGTTTTTTGCGTATTTTGTGAGTTAAACTCAAAAATAGCTGGTTGATGCATCCGAATCGCCCCGTCAACGGCGCCAGCAGACCTTGCCAGCGCCGTTGAAGACTCACCTGGACCCGCCATGACACGCGCCTTACCCGATGCCGCCACCCTGCGGCGCACGCCGAACAGCTCCAAATCCCAGCAACGGGTACGCGACATCCTGCGGGTGGGGCGCGAGGTGCTGGCCGAGCAAGGTTACGAGCGCGCCACCACCAGCGAGATCGCCCAGCGTCTGGGTATTTCGGAAGCCACGGTATTCAGTTATTTCGCCAGCAAACGCGAGCTGTGCGTCAGAATCATCAGCGATTGGTATGACGAGATCATTGCCGAAGTCGATGCCAAATTGCCAAGCGCCGCACCGGTGCGCGATCAGTTCGAATTTATCGTGGAGGCACACTTACGCCTGTTCCTGCACCACGGCAGCGGGCTGTGCGCGTTAGTGCTATCGGAAGGCCGCACGCGCGGCCAGGCCTTCGGTGACACCTTGCGCCAGTTGCAGCGGCGCTACACCGCGCCGTTGATGGACGTGCTGGCGCGCGGACAGCAGGCCGGGCAGATCCGCACCGATCTGCCCTTGCGCTTATTGCGCTCTCTGGTGTTTGGCCCGATGGAGCACGTGTTGTGGGACGCGGTGCTGGCCGATCACCCGTTCGATCTGGACACCACCGCGCGCCAATTGAGCAAACTCTTGTGGACGGCGCTGACGCCTGGCGGCGCGGATGTGGCCGCGCTGGTGCAGTTCCGTGATGATGTCGAGCGGGCGCGGCGGCGACTTGAAGCGGATAGTACGCCAGCATCCGGCGTACCAGCCATCGGGGTGGCACAATCTACCGCGAATGCGTCGATGGACCTGCCGCCCGATTTGCCCACGGCGTCACCTTACCGGAACCGAGGTCGATCGACGTAGTCCCACGTAAAACGCCTGCCGCACGGGTTTGAGCACGCGGGGCAGATCACGCAGCAACCGATGGGCACAGATTCGGCGGCCATCGCTGAGCTAACCCAGCCAGACAGGAGTTCGCTTGCACCACACCGATACCCCCCAAGCGCCGCTCACGCGCCGCATCGAAGACTACGCCCTGATCGGCGACTGCCACAGCGCTGCCCTGTGCGGCAAGGACGGATCGATAGACTGGCTGTGCTGGCCACGCTTCGACTCGCCCGCCTGCTTCGCCGCCCTGCTCGGCGGCCCCGAAAACGGCCGCTGGAAAATCGCCCCGGTCGATCCCGTGGTTCAGGTGACACGTCAGTATCGGCACGGCACACTGATCCTCGAAACCCGCTTCGAGACCGCCACCGGCAGCGTGTTGATCACCGATTGGATGGCACTGCGGCAGGACGTGCCACGTGTGCTGCGCTGCGTCCAGGCACTCTCGGGTCGGGTCGAGATGGCGCTCGATCTGGTGGTGCGCTTCGACTACGGCGTATCGGTGCCCTGGGCCACGCAATTTCCCGACCAAGGCGTCGAAGGCATGCGTTTTATCGTCGGGCCGAACCGCGTCGTGCTGCGCTCCCCGATCCCCATCCACGGCGAGAACAGACGCAGTATCGCGCGCTTTACCGCCCAGGTCGGACAACCGCTTTACTTCGAACTCAGTTATAGCGATTCGCACCAACCGATACCGGCTGCCTGCGATGCCGAACAAACGCTGGAGGACGTCAGTACGCGCTGGCGTTCGTGGTCCGGCCGCTGTCACGACACCGGCAAATGGGCCGAGCCGGTCATGCGTTCGCTGATCGTGCTGCGCGCCCTGATCTACGAGCCGACCGGCGGCATCGTTGCCGCACCCACCACCTCGTTGCCAGAAGCCCTGGGCGGGACGCGCAATTGGGACTATCGCTTCTGCTGGCTGCGCGACGCCACACTCACGCTGACGGCGCTGATGCTGGCGGGGTTCTACGACGAAGCCCACGCCTGGCGCGCCTGGCTCGTGCGCGCCATCGCGGGCGACGCATCACAGCTGCAAATCATGTATGGCATAGGCGGCGAGCGTCAGCTCGATGAGCGCGAAATCCATGCGCTACCGGGCTTCGCCGGCTCCAAGCCCGTGCGAGTGGGCAATCAAGCCGCCAATCAGTTGCAGCTCGATGTCTATGGCGAAGTGATCGATGCACTCTATCAATGCCGCCGCATGGCCTTGCCCAACCACGAGGTCAAGGGCTTCGGCAGCGACGATTCGATCTGGCATCTCGAGTGCGCCATGCTGGCCCACCTCGAAACCGTATGGCGCGAACCCGACGAAGGCATCTGGGAAGTGCGCGGCGGGCGACGCCATTTTGTTTATTCCAAGGTGATGGCCTGGGTCGCCTTCGATCGCGCGGTCAAATCGGTGGAACATTTCGGCTTGAGTGGCCCGGTCGAGCACTGGCGCACGATACGCGACGCCATCCATCAACAGGTCTGCGAGCGCGGCTTCGATCACCGCCGCAATACCTTTGTACAAAGCTACGATGCCGATGCGCTCGACGCCAGCCTGCTGCAGATTCCGCTGGTCGGCTTCCTGCCGCCAGACGATCCGCGCGTGGTCGGCACCGTGGCGGCGATCGAGCGGGAGCTGGTGGTCGATGGTCTGGTGATGCGTTATCTGACGGAAGAAGTCGCGGACGGTCTGCCCGCCGGCGAAGGCGCATTTCTGGCGTGCAGCTTCTGGTTGGTCGACAATCTGGCGCTGCAGGGGCGCTTGGAGGAGGCCAACCGGATGTTCGAGAAACTACTGGGCGCGGCGAATGATGTCGGGCTGCTGGCCGAGGAATACGATCCGCTGGCAAACCGGCAGTTGGGGAATTTCCCGCAGGCGTTTTCGCACGTCGCGCTGGTGCATTCCGCGTTCAACCTGCTGCATGCGCAGCAATCCGCGCCGATGCCGGCCGAACTGCGGGTCGAATAAGCGATCGCGGCGTGCGCTCCGACACGGCCCACGCCAGCGCCCGCAGCCTGCCCTAATGGAGCCAAGCGTGGGCTGACCGTGGGCCAACCATGGGGCAAGCGCGAGCCGACCGCCGACCGAAGCGATATGCGTCAGCCCAAACCGGCATTACTCGGTGTCGTCCAGCCAGGGGATTTCGACATCGGTGATAAAGGCCACGACAGCAAGCGGACCGTCTTCGAAGCGGCCCATCTTGCCATCGGCGCGATGCCAGGTGACGCGGAAGGTCGGCGTTGCCTGATCGGCCAGCACCCAGACCGAGCGCAGTTCTTCGGCTTCGGTCTCGTCCACCGGGCCATCGAGCGAAACGCGGGCACACAGCGGCCACACGCCGTCTATCGGTTCGGCGAATTTCTCGGCGCCGATCAGGTCGAAATGGGCTTCGATGCCTATCGTCGCCGCCGCTTCCACGGTCATTTTGCCCACGCTTTGCAACAGGGCGACAGCGCGCGCGAAGTCGGCCTGGCGGATGGCCAGCGCCCCGCGGGTCAACGCTTGTTCGAGTTTAGGATTGATTTTGTTGCGACTCACGACGTTTCCTTGGGTGTATCAACCCGACATTGTACCGGTCCCACAGGCCCGCTGACAGCATCCGCCTCAGTTGCGTCCGGCAAGCGCCCCCGGGCACCGCCAGCAGGGGGACGGCACCCTTGCTATCATGCGGGCGTACCCGACGCCCCTCGAGCCCACCCGCACGAGCCGGATAAGCGGCCGACAGCCGCTACGCCCTGATCCCGACACCATGACCGATACCTCCTATACCCCCTTGCCGGTGGCGCGCATTGCCCACTATCACGCCCATGTCTATTTCCATGATGCGGCCGAGCGTGAGCGCGCCGCCGTATTACGCGATCAAGTGGCGGAACGCTTCACGGTTCAGCTCGGACGCTGGCGCGATACGCCCGTCGGTCCGCACCACCTGCCGATGTATCAAATCGCCTTCGCCCGCGATCAGTTCGCGCAATTGCTACCCTGGCTGATGCTGAACCGCCAGGACTTGACGGTGCTGGTCCATCCGAACACCGACAACCCGCGGCGCGATCACGGCGTGCACGGCCTCTGGTTGGGTGCCGTCCTGCCCCTGAAGCTGGACATTCTGCCCGAATCGAATGCCGACGAAGCGCCGGAAATCATCCAGCCGAATACGACCCCCAGCCTTACGCCCTGATCCCACCGCGCTTC
>Ga0116226_10005686_pt1 | contig 11144 bp, 11 predicted proteins | sample S1TSphfallax_FD_89692 | JGI IMG/M metagenome (GOLD analysis project Ga0116226, IMG submission 89692) | Host-associated microbial communities from peat moss isolated from Minnesota, USA - S1T2_Fa - Sphagnum fallax MG | ecosystem: Host-associated > Plants > Peat moss > Unclassified | place: USA... | reverse complement strand
ACAGCCGTCTGGGTGACAGCCGTCTGTGCGCCGGCCGCCGGAGCCACTGCCGCCACGGGGGCCGCGAGGACCGCACTCGGCGGCTCCTCTGAGTTCTCTTCATTGACAGCGGTCGTGGCGGGCGCCGCCAACGGCGCGGCCTGTGCCTGGCTCGACGGCGGAATGACCTGCCAGGGCTGCCAGCGAGCAAGCCCGGCCCCGACCACGATGAGGATGACGATGGCGAAACCGGCGATCAGGCGTCCCCACGGGACCTCCCGAGTCGGCGCGCCAACTTGGGTCCGCAGTGGCTGCGCCAACGCCGCAGGTGAGGCCGCGGCCGGTGGCGCAGCCGCACGCGCCTGGTAGGCGTCCAGCACCTCAGGTATCGGCAATCCCAGCAGCGCTGCATAGCGCTTGAGGTGTCCCTTGCCGTAAACGACCGGTCCGATGCGGGCAAAGTCACCCATCTCGAGCGCCTCGATCACCCAGGCATCGAGGTGCAATTCGTCGGCTGCTTTCTGGGAGCTCAATCCCTTCGCCTCGCGGGCCGCCCGCAACCGCTCGCCGAGCAGCGGTGCCGAAGCGTCGCTCATCGCTCGAGGCCGGAGCGCATGGATTGGGCCTGGGCGGAGTCCGGGAACTCGCTTTGCACGCGCCGCGCGAAAGCGGCCGCAGCGGTCGTATCACCCAATTGCCGCTGCGCCCGGAACCCGAGCCACAGCACGTCGGCCGTCGCCGGGTTGACCGCCAAATCGCGTTTTACGTAGTCGAGCGCGGCGGCGGCATCGCCCTCATCGAGCGCCACGTTGCCCAATTGCAAAAGCGCCTCCGGCATGTTCGGACGCAGGTTCAAGGCCCGTGTGAAGTAGCGCTGGGCATCGAGCATGTCACCGGTGCTAAGTTCGCAGACCCCCGCATTGACCAACGCCACCTCGGGAGTTTGATAGACCGGATTCTTCGCCACCTCGGCGAACAACTTTTCGCCCGCGGCCGGCTTGCCGGTCCGGCATAGGAACCCGGCATAGGCATTCTGGATGTTCGGATCGTCCTTGCCGATGCGCGCGGCGGCGGCATAGGCTTTCTCAGCGATCGCCGTTTCGTTGAGCCGCTCGAACACGAGCCCGGCGCCGAGCTGGACGTCAGCGCTCGCCGGATCCTCCTGCAACGCTAGTTCGATCGTCTTGCGCGCCTCGACCAGCTTGTTGAGTTTCATGTACTCGATGGCGAGCTGCATATTGGTGGCAGCCTGTTGCTGCGGCGGGGCTTTGTGGCCGAACGGCTTGGTCTGCGCACACCCCGCGAGCCCGGTCCCGAACAGCAGCCCGGCCACGAGCAGCGGCACGATCGACGCGATCTGCCTCATCCGGCCTCCAGCGACGAGCGCGGCGCCGCGGAGCTTGCGCGCGTGCCGAGCCGGACCAGAGTTCGGTCGGTGACCTTGCCGGCGAGTTGTCCACAAGCGGCATCGATGTCGTCGCCGCGCGTGCGACGGATGGTCGCGATCACGCCATTCTCGTTGAGAATGTCCCGGAAGCGCACGATCGCCGCCGCCGGCGAACGGCGATAGCGGGTGCCGGGAAAGATGTTGAACGGGATTAGATTCAACTTGGCCGGCCGGCCGCGCAGCAGTCGCGCCAACGCCTGCGCATGCTCGGGCTCGTCGTTGATGCCGTCGAGCATCACATACTCGAACGTGATGCTGCGGCCGTTCTGTTTGTCGAGGTAATGCCAGCAGGCCGCGAGCAGCTCCTCGATCGGATGCTTGCGGTTGATCGGCACCAGCTCGTCGCGCAGCGCATCGTTCGGGGCATGCAACGACACCGCGAGCGCCACATTGCACTCCTCGGCCAGCTTGTAGATTTGCGGCACGAGCCCGGAGGTGCTCAGCGTCACCCGTCGGCGCGACAGATCGTAGCCCAAGTCATCCATGAACACCCGCATGGCCGGCACCACGTTCCGGTAGTTCGCCAACGGCTCACCCATGCCCATCAGCACGATGTTGGTGATGATGCGGGGCGCGGCCGCGGCCGCCACACCGGCAGGCGCGCAGGCTTCGAGCTCACGATGCGCGAGCCAGACCTGACCCACGATCTCGGCCACACTCAAGTTTCGGTTGAAGCCTTGCTGCGCAGTGGCGCAGAACGAGCAATCCATCGCGCAGCCCACCTGGCTCGAGATACACAACGTGCCCCGATCCGGCTCCGGAATATAGACCGTCTCGATGCCCTGGACCTCATCCATCCGCAGCATCCATTTGCGGGTGCCATCGGCGGAACGCTGTTCGGTGACGATCTCCGGCACCGCGATCTTCGCGACCGTCGCGAGCTCGCGGCGAAACTCCTGGCTCAAATCACTCATCGCCGCGAAGTCCGCGACGCCGCGCCGATAGATCCATTTCATCAATTGACGCGCACGAAATGGCTTCGCACCGAGACGAGCAGCCACGAAGGTCTCGAGTTCCGAGCGCGGCAAACCGAGCAGATTGAGGCGATCGTCGGTCACGTGAGCGCTAGCGGGTACGCGGGCAGAGCTCGATTTCCCGGAAGAAGTACGCGATCTCGCGGGCCGCGGTGTCCGGCGCGTCCGAACCATGAACGATGTTCTCATCGATGCTGGTGGCGAGATCGGCGCGAATCGTACCCTTGTCGGCCTTCTTGGGGTCGGTCGCTCCCATGACCTCGCGATTCTTCGCGATCGCGCCCTCACCCTCGAGCACCTGCACCAGCACGGGCCCGGAGATCATGAACTTCACCAAGTCCTTGAAGAACGGCCGTTCGCGATGTACCGCATAGAATCCTTCGGCCTCCGCGACCGACAACTGAAGCATGCGGGCCGCCACGACCCGCAGGCCCACCGTCTCGAAGCGGCGCACCACTTCGCCGATCAAATTGCGGCCGACGCCATCCGGCTTGACGATGGAAAGAGTTCGCTCGATTGACATGATGACCTCAGGTGCGTGTGTTGAAAATCGCCCCCGAGAGGGGTCGACAAAGACCGCGCAGTGTACTGGAGAGGCCGCTTGCCCGCAATCTCAAGGCGCGACCGAAGTGCCTGTATTGCTTGGAAAAACCAAGTCCGGGCGGAACCTCGTCGGGCCGCTCGGAAACGCTTCAGACGTTGAAGCTCTCGCCGCAGCCGCATTCGCCCTTGGCCTTGGGATTCTGGAACTTGAACGCTTCGTTCAACCCCTGTTTGACGAAATCCACCAGCGTGCCATCGATCAGCGGCAGGCTCGCCGGATCGACCACCACCTTCACGCCGCGCGCCTCGAAGACCGCATCATCGGGACGGATCTCATCGGCATAGTTCACGACATACGCGAAGCCTGAGCAGCCGGTTTTCTTGATTCCGACGCGCAGGCCCAGCCCGGCGCCGCGCTTCTGCAAATGGGAACGCACTCGATCCGCCGCCGACTCGGTCAACTGTATTGCCATATCTTAGCCGCCCTTGATCTCATGTGACTTGAACGTAGGCTATACATAACATGCAAGCTCCGCGCACGCACGATGCCCTTCACGGATCTGGGGATGAAATAGTCGCAATCCAGGCATCCTCCACGATCAACAACCGCCCGAGCTTCTCCACGGGCACGTCGAACCGCTCGCGCAGCGCCTGAACAGCCTCCGGCAGCACCGCCGCCGCGGCGCGGCCGACAGCCGCCTGCGCCACCCAATCGGCCACGGCAATGACATGCGGACAGCCGAATGCCCGGAATCGCACCGTGTCGATGCGGGCGGCGGCGAGCCGAACCTCGAATTGCACCCAGGTGCCCTGTGCCACGCTGCCGGCCGCGCCGCGCCGCACGCCGGCGCCGGTGAGTTCCCCGGCCGCGCTCGCGGCACTGAAATGGCGCCAGGTTAATTCGCTGTAACGCATGGGCCGGCGCCGGCAATCCGCCGCAGGCGTTTCAGCGCCTGCGCCACGGTCGCCACCGCCACGTCGATGTCGGCCTCGGTCGAAAACCGGCCCAGACTGAAGCGCAAGCTGCTTTCGGCAAGGCGCTCGTCGCGCCCTAGGGCCCGCAGCACATAGGAGGGTTCACGCACCGCCGAACTACACGCCGACCCCGTGGACACCGCGATGCGGGACTCGATCTGCGCCAGCAGGCTCTCGCCCTCGACGCCCTCGAACGAGACGTTGAGCACTTGCGCGACGCTCACGCTCGCCGCGCCATTGCGTAATACCCCACCCTGCGCCGCGAGCCCGGCCCAGAGTCTGTCGCGTAGCGGCTCGAGGCGGGCGGACTCCGCCGCCCAAACTTGCGCCGCCAGCGCGAACGCGGCGCCCATGCCAACCGCCTGGTGCGTGGCGACGGTTCCGGAGCGCAGGTTTCGCTCCTGGCCGCCGCCGAACATCAGCGGCCGCAGCTGGACCCCGCGGTTGCGCGCCACCAGCAAGGCGCCGACGCCCTTCGGACCATAGGCTTTATGCGCGGACAGAGACATCAGATCGACGCCGCTGGCCGCGAATTGCAGCGCACATTTGCCGACGCTCTGCGCCGCATCCACATGCAGCCGGGCACCCCCATGGGCCGTGCAGATGCGAGCGATCGCGGCGATATCCTGAACCACACCGATCTCGTTGTTGACGTGCATCAGCGACACCAGCACGGTGTCCGGCTCGAGCGCCGCCGCGACTTGCTCGGGTTCGATGACGCCGCCGCGGGTTGGCTTCAAATAGGTGACGCGCCAGCCGCGCCGCGCAAGCTCCTGGCAGGGATCGAGCACCGCCTTGTGCTCGGTGCGTGCCGTGACGATGTGTCGACCCGCATCGGCGTAATGGTTCGCGACACCGAATATCGCAAGATTGTTGGCCTCGGTGGCGCCCGAGGTCCACACCACATCCCGCGCCTCCGCGCCCACCGCCGCGGCCACCTCGGCGCGGGCGGCTTCCACCCATTCGTGCGCTGCGGTGCCGTGGGCGTGAACGCTCGACGGGTTGCCGAAACGGCCATCCCGGGTGAGACAGTCAGCCATGCGCGCGGCCACGCGCTCATCGACGGGCGTGGTCGCCGCATAGTCGAGATACACCGGCAGCTCACGCCCGCTCGTCATCCGTCGGGCTGCCGTTTCGAGGCTTGGCCGCGCCGACCCTGAACGGCGCTCAAGATGCCACGCAGGATGTTCAATTCGTTGCGATCCAGTTGGGCCCGATTGAAGAGACGCCGCAGCCGCTCCATCAAGTGTCCGGTCCGATCTTCGAAGTCGATCTCGTTGAGCACCTGCAAGAGGTGCCGATAGAAATGTTCGACATCGCCGGCCGAGGCCAACGGCAGTTCGAGCTGGATCCGGGATGCGGGTTGCTCACGCGCGAGAAAGATTTCATAGCTCAGGAGCTGTACCGCCATCGCCAGATTGAGCGAGCAGTACTCGGTGTTCGCCGGGATGCGCACCAGCACGTTGCACGACTCGAGATCGTCGGTGCCGAGTCCGTAACGCTCCGAGCCGAACAACAGCGCGGCGCCGTTCTCGTCAGGTAGCGCGACGATCCGTCCGGCCACGTCACGCGGCGTCGTGAACTCCCAGTAATACGAACGCGGCCGGGAGGTGGTGCCGGCGATGAAGGCGCAATCGCTGATGGCCTCGGCCAGCGTCGTGACCACGCGCGCCCTGGCGAGGATGTCATCGGCGCCCGCCGCGAGCGCATTCGCCTCCGCATGCGGAAACGCGCGCGGTCGCACCAGCACCAAGTCGGTGAGCGCCATGTTTTTCATCGCGCGGGCCACCGAGCCGATATTCCCGGGATGACTGGGGTCGATGAGGACGATGCGAACGTGGCTGGTCATGCTCTGTTATTCTAACGCCACGTTATGCAACCTCTGCTCAATATCGGAATGCGTGCCGCCCGGCGCGCCGGTGATCTGATCGTTCGGAGCCTGTCGCGTCTCGATTCGATCAAAGTCGACACGAAAGGCCGAAACGATTTCGTCACCGATATCGACCGCAAGGCCGAAGCCGACATCATCGCCACCATCCGCCGCAGCCATCCGCAGCATGCCATCCTGGGCGAGGAAAGCGGCCGCAGCGGCGACAGCGAATTCGTCTGGATCATCGATCCGCTCGATGGAACCACGAATTTTCTGCACGGTTTTCCGACGTTTGCAGTATCCATTGCCGTGGAGCACAAGGGCCGTCTGGAGCATGCCGTGGTGTACGACCCGATGCGTCAGGAGTTCTTCACCGCATCGCGCGGCGACGGCGCCCAACTCGAGGGTAAGCGCATTCGCGTCAGTACCCAGCGCGGCCTGGAGGGGGCACTGATCGGCACCGGCTTCCCGTATCGAATGGACGCCGCCCACGTCGACGATTACCTCGCCATGCTCAAGGTCGTCATGGCCACGGCGGCGGGCGTGAGAAGGCCCGGTGCCGCCTCGTTGGACCTCGCCTATGTCGCCGCCGGTCGGATCGACGGTTTCTGGGAGTTCGGGTTGAAACCCTGGGACACGGCCGCCGGGGTGCTGCTGATCCAAGAGGCGGGAGGCCGTGTGGGCACCCCGACGGGTGCTGACTACGCACTCGGTCCCAACATCATCGCGGGCAATCCGAAAGTCTATGAAGCCCTCGTCGAAGCGCTCAGTCCGTTGACCCCGGAAGCGCTGCGCGCCTGATTCCAGAGTGAGCCCAAGCCTGTCGGCGGCTAACTCAACTTCGGTGTGAGCGCCGGAGGCGGAGTTGCCGCGGCGAAGGCGCTGCGCCGATAGCCATACGATGCGTAGACCACGAGACCGCACAGCGCCCAGCCGAAGAACACCAGGATGGCCGAGAGCGGCAGCAACGAGAACAAAACGACGCAGCCAATCATGGCGAGGGGTCCAACGACCCATACCAGCGGTGTGCGGAAGGAGCGTTTACGGGCCGGATTGGTGATCCGCAGGATCATGACCCCGAGTGCCACGGAGAAAAACGCAGCCAGCGTGCCGCCATTCGATAGATCGGCGAGCTTCCCCACCGGAAAAAATGCCGCGGCCGTCACGACCACCACACCCGTGATGAGCGTCACCACGTGCGGAGTCTGGAAGCGGGCATGGATGCGCGTCAACACGTCGGGCAACAGCCGGTCGCGCGCCATGCTGAAGAAGATGCGGGTCTGCCCGAAGATCATCATCAGAATGACCGACGGCAGCGCCACGAATGCGGCCAATCCGATCAGCCCGGCTACCTTGTCCCAGCCGAGGACGCGCAGCACATGCGCCAGCGGCTCCTCGCTGCAAACGAGCAGTGCGGCCTTCGCCGGATCCTTGCAGGCGTCGAACAGTTCGATGGTTCCAGGCTCCAAGGCCTGTCCCGCCGCATTCATGACCGGCTGCGCACCGATGGAGCCGATCGCGCCGGCCGCCACGAGCAGATAGAACACCGTGCATACGCCCAAGCTGCCGATGAGCCCGATCGGCATGTTCCGCTGCGGATTCTTGGTCTCCTCGGCGGCGGTCGACACCGCATCGAACCCCACGTAAGCGAAAAAGATCGAGGCGGCCGCGCCACCCACGCCAAGCGCTCCCAACGGCATGAAGGGATGAAAATTCCCCATTTTGATGACCGGCACCGCCAGAGCGATGAACAACACCAGAGCCGCCACCTTGATGCAGACGAGGACGGCATTCACGGTCGCGCTCTCCCGCGTCCCGAGCACCAAGAGCGCCGTGATCAGCAATGAAATGCCGACGGCCGGCAGATTGATGAAACCGCCGGCGAAATACCCCTTGGCAAGATAGACCGGTATCTGGATATCCAGGAAATGCTGAAGCAAGGGCACGAAATAATTCGACCATCCCACCGCCACGGCGCTCGCCGCCACGGTGTACTCGAGAATCAGCGCCCAGCCGACGATCCAGGCAATCAGCTCACCGAGCACGGCATACGAGTACGTATAAGCAGAGCCGGAAACCGGCACCATGGAGGCGAGTTCCGCATAGCATAAGGCGGTCACCGCACAGACGATCCCGGCGATCACGAAGGAGAGCATCATGCCCGGCCCGGCCTTCTGGGCGGCCTCCGCCGTCAGCACGAAGATGCCGGTACCGATCACGGCGCCGACGCCGAGCATGGTCAACTGGAATGCCCCCAGGGTCCGAGTCAGGGATTTCTTCTCGGCACTCGCCAGGATCGCGTCGAGCGGTTTGATACGCCAGTTCATCGGGTCTCCCAAGAGGTCAAAGCAACGGTTCCGACGTGACCGACTGTAGCGGCTTTCGTGGACCGCATTCAATTATTTTCAGGTTTGCTTGCCCTTCAGCCTGATATTGAGTCCCTCCACCACGCCGGCAAAGGCCAGCGCGAAATAGAGGTACGCCTTGGGCACGTCACGATCGAATGCCTCCGCGATCAGGACACCGCCCACCAGCACCAAGAACGCCAGACCCAGTATCTTGATGGTCGGATACCGCGCAATGAAGGCGCTCACCTTCGATGCCACCGTCAGCATCACGAGCACCGAGGCCACGATCGCAGCCACCATGACCTCGATGTCGTTGGCGAGTCCCACCGCGCTGAATACCGAGTCGAGCGAAAACACGATGTCGATCAGGCCGACCTCGAGCACGATGACCCAGAAGCCATGGCGCAGCCCTTCGCGGTGCGCGCCGGGCTTGGGCGTCAGGGTTGAGCGGATCTCCAACACCCCCTTGACGATCAGAAAAGCACCGGCGACGAACAGGATGGCATCCCGAACCGTGATCTGCCAGCCGTGCAACGTCAGCCAGGGATTTCGCAGAGTGGCGAGCCAGGTGATGGAAAACAACAACCCGATCCGGGTCAGCATGGCAAACAGCAGGCCGAGAAAGCGGGCGCTACGCCGCTGCGCCAGCGGCAGCCGATCGACCACGAGCACCAGGAAGATGATGTTGTCGATCCCGAGCACGATCTCGAGCACCGCGAGCGTGAGAAAGGCTACCCACGCCTGCGTATCGAACAGAAGCGCCATCGAACCCCCCGATCTTCAAGGCTAGGGCAGGCCGTCCACCTCTTCCGGCTTGGCGAGCTTGCGCTCCATGAGGTCGTCGCTGCGCAAGCCGAAATCGAGCGCGAGCGCCGCCGAGATGTAGATCGATGAGTAGGTGCCCGCCAAAATACCGATCACCAGTGCCGCCGAAAAGCCATGCAGCGTCTCGCCACCGAACAGCAACAGCGCGACCACGACCAGCAGCGTCACAAGCTTGGTCATCAGCGTTCGCGACAGGGTTTGGTTGATCGATTCGTCGATGACTTGGGCAATCGTGAGCTTGCGGGAGATCCGCGCCCGTTCGCGCACCCGGTCGAAGACGATTACCGTATCGTTCAACGAATACCCGATCACCGCCAGAATCGCGGAGATCGCGGTCAGATCGAACGTCATCTGCGTGAGCGCAAAGAATCCGAGCACGCAAATCGGATCATGCAACACCGCGAAAATCGCGCCCATCGACAGCTTGAACGTGAAGCGGAACAGCACGTAGATCAAGATCAGCACCAGCGTCGCGACCAGCGCCCAGCCGCCCTTGATGAACAGCTCCTGCCCGACCTGCGGCCCGACCACCTCGGTGCGCACGACCTTCACGCCTGCGTTGATGGCGCCGAACACCTCCTGAATGCGGATGCCGATCTGATCGCCCCGGGCGTTCGGATCCGGCGGCAGCCGCACGAGGATATCGCGTGAACTGCCGAAGGCCTGGACTTGCGCGCCCGCAATGCCGGCGGTTGCGAGCGCCGAGCGCAGCTGCTCGATATTCGGCGGCTCCGGAAAAGTGGTCTCGACCACCACGCCGCCGGTGAAGTCCACCCCCAAGTTCAATCCGCGGATCAGCACCAGCGCGAGCGACGCCACGATCAACACGGCGGACAGCCCGTACCACACCTTGCGGGTGCTCATGAACGGGAAGCGCGTTACTTTGTGAAAAAATTCCATGTAAAACCCTTTGCTCGTCGCAGGTGTCAAATCGACAAACGATCCACCTTGCGTCGGCCACCGTAGATGAGCTGGACCAGTGCCCGGCTGCCCATCAGCGACGTGAACATCGAGGTGACGATGCCGAAAACCAGCACGGTCGCGAAACCGCGCACGGCCCCGGCACCCAGGAAGAGCAACACCAGACCCGCGATGAAGGCCGTCACGTTGGAGTCGGCAATGGCGGAAAAGGCACGGTCGAAACCCGCCGTGATGGCGGCCCGAGGCGATACCCCATTGCGCAATTCCTCACGAATGCGCTCATAGATCAGAATGTTCGCATCCACCGCCATGCCCACCGTCAGCACCACCGCGGCGATTCCGGGCAAGGTCAGAGCGGCCCCGAACAACGACAAGAGCGCCGTCAACAGCACGACGTTGGCAGCCAGCACCACGTCGGCGATCAAACCGAAGACCTTGTAGTAAACCGCCATGAATAGGAACGCCGCGAGCATGCCGAACACCATGGCATCGACGCCTTTGTTGATGTTGTCCTGTCCCAGGGTGGGACCGATGGCGCGCTCCTCCACCGGCGTCAGCGGCGCGGCCAGGCCGCCGGCCCGCAGCAACAGTGCAAGCTCGCGGCCCTCGATCGGATTCACCCCGGTGATCTGGAAGTTGTTGCTGAACACACCGCGGATGGTCGCGCGGTTGATGACTTCTTCGGTGGTCTTGTCGACGTCGACGCCCTGCGCGTTCTTCTCGCGGGAGCGGTCGATGAACACCACGGCCATGAGATGGCCGATATTCTCTTCGGTGTTCTTCAGCATCTTCGCCGCACCGCGGCTGTCGAGACTCACCGACACGGCCGGTCCATCCTGGCTGTTCGGCTGAAACGACGCATCGGTGAGTTCATCACCGGTCACCACGACGTCGCGCTTGAGCAGCACCGGCTGCTTCTCGCGCGTGTAGTACAACTTCGAACCCAACGGTGCGTGGCCGGTCGAGGCGGCTTCCGCCGCGTTGTCGTTCTCATCGACCATGCGAAATTCGAGCGTCGCGGTCTTGCCGAGGATCTTCTTGACCTCGGCGGAATTTTGCAGACCGGGCAGCTGGATGGCGATGCGGTCGACCCCCTCGCGCGCTACCTGGGGCTCGGAGACCGCGAGTTCCGGGCTGTTCAGGCGGTTGCGCAAGATGACGATGTTCTGCTGCACGGCGTAATTCTGTCGCTCGGTGATTTCCTGGGGGCTCAACGTGAACGCCAGCGCCGGTTCGCCGCCCACCGTCGTTTCGGTCAGATT
>Ga0116226_10005685_pt1 | contig 11144 bp, 9 predicted proteins | sample S1TSphfallax_FD_89692 | JGI IMG/M metagenome (GOLD analysis project Ga0116226, IMG submission 89692) | Host-associated microbial communities from peat moss isolated from Minnesota, USA - S1T2_Fa - Sphagnum fallax MG | ecosystem: Host-associated > Plants > Peat moss > Unclassified | place: USA... | reverse complement strand
GCGGCAGCGCGCCTTGCGACGGCGCATGGCGCTACGCTGATGCGCCCTACCCTGGCTCCCATTTGAACAACCCGGCGCAGGACGGATAAGCGAAGCGCCATCTGACGCGGCTCTCGCAGGCGCAGGGCCAGACCGTAGAAATGCAGATTGCCATAAACCCAGCAATTCATCTTCATGGATTGCTGGCAACCTGGCGATGAATATCACGCTCACCGCGCCAAACAGCGGCTGCGTCTTAACCAGGCTGATACACTGTGACCGACATATGCCCTGCGCCGTGACTTACGCAGGGTTTCACGGTCACTTCCACGTCCTGCCCAAGGGTGGTCAGGAACTCCATTAGCTTGCCGACCGACACGGACACAGGGCGGCAGCGCATAAGCGCGGATACCTGTGCTTGGGTGGTGCCCAGCAGACGCGCTGCATCCGTCTGATTGAGCTTCCGGTCTTTCAGGATTTGATGAATTTGCAAGGTGAGCTTGGCCTTGACCAATTCCTGCTCGGAATTGGGAAAGCCGAGATCAGCAAACACATTCCCACTGCTTTCTTCGTGTGTCATTGCCATAGTCAATCCTCCTGCACTTTGCCGGTATAAAGGCGCTCCGCCCACTTGAGCCGGGCGCGGATCAGCTCGATTTCCTTCTGTGGCGTGGCGATGCCGTGCTTCGATTTCTTCTGAAACACGTGCAGCACATAAATTTTCGCCGCAAATCGCACGGTATAAACCGCACGGTAGGTATCGCCTCTGTGGTCTTCCACCACTTCCAGCACCCCTGCACCGCCAAACCCTTTTAGCGGCTTCACGTCCGGCGGCGTCTCCCGAAGCTGGGCGGCATACAGCGCCAAACCAACCGCGCGTTGCACAGGCCGAGGAAACGCTTTCAATTCTTTTCGTGTCGGGCCAACCCAAACAACCGTCTTGAGCGGCGCTTCATCCATTATCTAGATATATATATTTTTATAAGGACTGTCAACGCTCATGCGCTCTACCCGGCTGCCATATGAACAGGGCGGCGTAGGACGAAACAGCGAAGCGTCATCCGTCGCCGCAACGCGCCGCCGGTTCGATCCGCCCAAGCGGCGGCGCGCCTTGCGACGGCGCTCCCGTTGACCTGAGCAGTTATATTTCCTAAAAAAGATTCTTTACCTATTGACGCGGGCTATGCTATGCTACGCTCCGTTCGGTCCCAATCCGGAGGCCCAAAGCAAGGCAGCACCCGATACCAGACCTCGCCCAGCACCGCCCGCGCGCCTTGCCCGCCGCCACCAGAAGCCTGCATAGTCTATACGAAACCGCAAAGGGTTGGCCCGGGCCAACCCTTTACGTACTACGAACGAAATTGGCGGCACGGGCACGCCCCGCCCGCCTTGAAGCACCCAAAACCGTCACTATTCCATGCGATATCGAACAGGGTTGTCCCACGGCAACGGATACAAGCAGGGCCTCGCCGAACGCCACCGCTTTTCCGAACGCGCCGTCCGTCCGCGCGCGCTACCAGCTCTGACCCGCGCCCGCTTTTTGCCCCCGGCACCGCATCCCTGCTAACTCCGGGCAAGATGCTCTCGCTCGCCGCCCTGTCGCTCGCCACCTGGATTTTCCTCCTGGTCGGCCATGGCCGCTTCTGGCAGGCCGGCCCAACCCTCGCCCCCGCCACCCCCGCCGACTCCCCGCCCGTCACCATCCTGGTCCCCGCCCGCGACGAGGCGCCCACCATCGCCCGCGCGCTCACCTCGCTGCTCGCGCAAACCTACGCGGGCGAGCTGCGCGTCATCCTGATCGACGACCAGAGCCGCGACGGCACCGCTGACGCCGCCAGCCTGATCGCCGACCCCCGCCTGACCATCCTGCGCGGCACCGAACGTCCCCCCGGCTGGAGCGGCAAGCTCTGGGCGCTCAACCAAGGCATCGAGGCCGCCACCACCGACCTGCTGCTGCTCACCGACGCCGACATCGAGCACGCGCCCGCCCACCTCGCCACGCTCGTCGCCAAGCTGACCGCCGAACACCTGGACCTCGTCAGTGAAATGGTGGCGCTGAACTGCGCCTCGCCCGCCGAGCGCGCGCTGGTCCCCGCCTTCGTCTATTTCTTCGCCCTGCTCTACCCGTTCGACCAGGTGAACGACCCCGGCGCCCGCACCGCCGCCGCCGCCGGCGGCACCATGCTGATCCGCGCCGAAACGCTGCGCCGCATCGGCGGCCTGGCCGCCATGCGCGGTGCCCTGATCGACGACGTGACGCTCGCCACCCGCATAAAGGCAACCGGCCGGATCTGGCTCGGCCACAGCGCGCTCGCCGCCAGCATCCGCCCCTACCCGCACCCCGGCGACATCTGGCGCATGATCGCCCGCACCGCCTACACGCAGCTCAAATTCTCGCCGCTTCTGCTGGCCGGCACGGTGCTCGGCCTGGCGCTGGTGTTTCTGATCCCGCCGCTCGCCACCTTGTTCGGCCATGGTGCTGCGTGGTTCGTGGGCCTGCTCGCCTGGGTGGCCATGGCCGCGTCCTATGTGCCCACGCTGCGCCGCTTCGGCCAGAGCCCGCTGTGGTCGGCGGCGCTGCCGCTGACGGCCGCGTTCTACACCGCCGCGACGGTCGGCTCGGCGCTGGACCATTACAGCGGCCGCGGTGTCATGTGGAAACGGCGGTCCTATACGTGAGCGCCGCGGCACCCACGGTCGAGGCGCCCTCCGGCAAGGACCGCGGCGACGAGAATTTCCCGGTTGGCTCCTGGCTGATCGCGCGGCGCCTGCGCCCGCACATGCACGCCTTCTACGCCTTCGCCCGCAACGCCGACGACATCGCCGACAGCCCCAATTTGCCCGCCGCCGACAAGCTCGCCCGCCTGAACGTGATGGAGGACGTGCTGCGCGGCCAGCGCGCCGACGGCAGCCCAACCGCCGCCGCCCTGCGCACCAGCCTGGCCGAAACCGGCGTCACCGCCACCCACGCGCGCGATCTGCTGCACGCGTTCCGCCAGGACGCCACCGAGAACCGCACCAGAAGCTGGGCGGCGCTGATGGAATATTGCCGCTACAGCGCCATGCCGGTCGGCCGTTATGTGCTCGATCTGCACGGCGAGTCGCACGACACCTGGCCGCATTCCGACGCGCTGTGCGCGTCGCTGCAGATCCTGAACCATGTGCAGGATTGTGCAACGGACCTCGCGGAGCTGGACCGCTGCTACCTGCCGCTCGATATGCTGGCCGCGTATGGCGCGTCGCTGGAGGATTTGCGTGGGCCGGCCGAAACGCCGGCGCTGCGCCGCGTGTTCACCGATTTGCTGGCGCGGTGCGCGGAGTTGAATCGTGGGGCCGCGGCGCTGCCGCGCGAGGTGCGCGGGCGGCGGCTGCGGCTGGAATGTGCGGTGATCGTGGGCATGGCGCGCCGCCTGACGAAGCTGCTGCGGCGGCATGATCCGGTGGCGGGACGGGTGGCGTTGGATAAGTTGGATGCGGTGTTCAGTGCGGTGGGGGCCCTGAAATGGATAGCCTAAAGAAGGCCAGGGGCTCTGCCCCTGGACCCCGCTGGGGCCGTAACGCGAATGCGTGCTTCGCACGACGGCCCCAGACCCCCACTCTCTTGGTTCCGCGTAAAGTAATGGGGTCTGGGGACTTGTCCCCAGCTTGGGTCCAGGGGGCAGAGCCCCCTGGCCTTCTTTCCTTATGATCGCCGCCCCCGCCGACCTCGCGGAAGTAGAGCGCATCGTCCGCGCCGCCGGCACCTCCTTCTACCGCGGCATGCGCATCCTCCCGCCAGACCGCCGCGCCGCCATGTATGGCATCTACGCCTTCTGCCGCCTCGTGGACGACATCGCCGACGAGCCCGCTCCGCTGCCCGAAAAACGCGCGGCCCTCGCCGCCTGGCGCGCCAAAATCACCGGCCTCGCCAGTGGCCTCGCGTCCGACGCCACCACCCGCGTCCTGCTCCCGGCCACCCGCCTGTTCGCCCTGCGCGAAGCCGACTTCCTCGCCGTCATCGACGGCATGCAGACCGACGCCGAAACCACCATCGTCGCCCCCGCCTGGCCCGAGCTCGACCTTTATTGCGACCAGGTCGCCGCGGCCGTCGGCCGCCTCTCCGTTCGCGCCTTCGGCGACGCCTCCACCAACGCCGACACCGTCGCCCACCATCTCGGCCGCGCGCTGCAACTCACCAACATCCTGCGCGATATCGCCGAAGATGCCGCCCGCGACCGCCTCTATTTGCCGCGCGAATACCTGGCTGACGCCGGCGTGCCGCTCACCCCCGCCGCCGCCCTCGCCAGCCCCGACTTGCCCGCCGTCTGCACCCGCCTCGCCACGGACGCGGCGGCACATTTCACCAAGGCCGAAGCCGCCATGGCGCTCTGCGACCGCCGCGCCATGCGCCCCGCCCGCATCATGTCCGCCACCTACCGCGCCGTGCTGTCCGCGCTGCAACGCCGCGGCTGGTCACGGCCCGCGGACCCGGTGCACTTGCCCAAATGGAAAAAGCTCGCCATCGCGGCACGATATGCGTTCAGTTAAGGAAGAAAGAACTTCTTTTTTGAAAAAAAGAAGCAAAAAACTTTTGCCACTTGGCGTACGTAGCCCTGGGCCACGTACGCCAATGCGTAAAAGTTTTTTGCTTCTTTTTTTCAAAAAAGAAGACCTTCCTTAACTTGCCCCACACGCACATCATCGGCGGCGGCCTCGCCGGCCTTGCCGCCGCGCTCACGCTGCGCGATGCCGGCGACGGCGTCACGCTCTATGAATCCGGCCCCGCCTGCGGCGGCCGCTGCCGCTCCTATTTCGACCAGACGCTCGGCTGCCGCATCGACAACGGCAACCACCTGCTGCTCTCCGGCAACCATGCCGCGATGGCCTATCTCGACCGCGTCGGCGCTCGGGACACGCTCACCGGCCCCGCCACGCCCGCCATCCCGTGGATGGACCTGCGCGGCGGCACGCGCTGGACGCTGCGACCGAGCCCCGGCCGGATCCCGTTCTGGCTGCTGCACAAATCCCGCCGCGTGCCGAACACCTCGCCGCTCGACTATCTGCCGCTGCTCAAACTGAGCCACGCCCGCCCCACCGACACGGTGGAAAAATCCTTCCCCGACGGCCCGCTCTATCGCCGCCTGCTCGCCCCGTTCGCTGTCTCGGTCCTGAACACGCCGGCCAGCACCGGCGCCGCCCGCCTGGTCGGCGCCGTCATCGACGAGACGCTCGCCCGCGGGGGCGCCTTCTGCGCGCCACTGGTGCCGCGCGAGGGCCTGTCGGAATCCTTCATCGACCCCGCCGTCGCCGTGCTGCGCGCCGCCGGCGCCACCATCCACACCAGCACCCGCATCAGCGCGCTGACGCTCGCACCGGACCGGGTCGCGGCGCTCACCGGCCCGCACGGCCCCATCCTGCTCGGCCGCGCCGACCGCGTGGTGCTGGCCGTGCCGCCCTGGGTTGCCGCCGACCTGCTGCCGGGCCTGACCGTGCCGACCGAGTTCCAGGCCATCCTGAACCTGCATTTCCGCGCCGACGCCGACCCCGGCGAGGCCGGCTTCTGGGGCCTGATCGGCGGCACCACGGAGTGGATCTTCGTCAAGCGCGGCATCGTCTCGGTCACCATCAGCGCCGCCAATCGCCTGGTCGACCGCACGCCGGAGGACCTGGTGGCCACCGTCTGGCCGGAGGTGCGGCGCGTCCTGGACTTGCCGGAACCATGCCCACCCTGGCGTGTTGTGAAGGAGAAGCGCGCGACCTTTGCCGCCACGCCCAACCAGCAGTTGCGTCGCCCTTCCGCCACAACCCCGTGGCAAAACTGCACAGTCGCCGGCGACTGGACCGCCACCGGATTGCCCGCAACAATTGAAGGTGCGATCAGATCGGGCGTGGCGGCCGCGCACGCGCTGCGAGTCGTCCCGTAAGATGTTGATGGAGTACGCCGGCGCGATGACGACCGATATCCTTGAACGCGCCTCCGCGCTGGAGAAATCTATCCAGCGTGCTGCGGATGCGCTGACAAGGCGGCAGCACACTGACGGCCATTGGCGGTTCGAGCTCGAAGCGGACGCCACAATCCCCGCCGAATTCGTGCTGTTGCAGCATTATCTGGATCGCATCGACGCGCCGTTGCAGGCGCGCATCGCGGTCTATTTGCGCGACATCCAGGGCGACCATGGCGGCTGGCCGCTGTTCCATGGCGGCAAGTTCGACCTCTCGGCGTCCGTCAAAGCGTATTTCGCGTTGAAGGCGATCGGCGACAGTCCGGACGCGGCGCACATGGAACGCGCCCGCGCCGCCATCCTGGCGCATGGCGGCGCCGAGCGCACCAATGTGTTCACCCGCATTCAGCTCGCGTTGTTCGGCCAGGTGCCGTGGCACGCGGTGCCCACCATGCCGGTGGAGATCGTGCTCTTGCCGCAATGGTTCTTCTTCCATTTGTCGAAGGTCAGCTATTGGAGCCGCACGGTGATTGTGCCGCTGCTGGTGCTGATGGCGCTGCGTCCCCGCGCCCGCAACCCGCAGAACGTGCATATCCGGGAGCTGTTCTGCCGCGATCCGGCCATCATCCGCGACTATATTCGCGGCCCGTACCGCTCCGGCTGGGGCCGCGCCTTCAAGGCGCTCGATGTCGTGCTGAAGCGCGCGGAAAAATTCTTTCCCAGAAATGTTCGCAAGCGGGCCATCAGCCATGCGGTTGATTTCGTCACCGAACGGTTGAACGGCGAGGACGGGCTGGGCGCCATCTACCCCGCCATGGCCAATAGCGTGATGATGTTCGACGCGCTGGGCTACGCGGAAAACCACCCGGACGCGGCCATTGCCTGGCTGTCGGTGCGCAAATTGCTGGTCGATGACGGCGTCCGCGCCTACTGCCAGCCCTGCGTCTCGCCGATCTGGGACACGGGTCTTGCCGCCCACGCCATGGCGGAAGCGGCCTATGGCAGCCCGCTCGGCATGGAACCGGTGGAGGCCGCCAGCGCCTGGCTGGTGGACCGCCAGATCCTCGATGTGAAGGGCGACTGGACCGTCCGCCGCCCGGATGTCGAACCCGGCGGCTGGGCGTTTCAATATAATAACGCGCACTACCCGGACGTCGACGACACCGCCATGGTGGGGATGATCCTGCACCGTAACGGCAATCCGGCGCACCAGGAATCGATCGATCGCGCGCGCGACTGGGTCGTCGGCATGCAAAGCAGCGACGGCGGCTGGGGCGCGTTCGAACCCGAAAACACGCACGCCTACCTGAACCATATTCCGTTCGCCGATCATGGCGCGCTGCTCGACCCGCCGACCGCCGACGTCACCGCCCGCTGCGTCAGTTTCCTGGCGCAAATCGGCATGCGCGCCACCGACCCGGTGCTGCAAAAGGCGCTCGCCTACCTCAAGCGCGAGCAGGAGGTCGACGGCTCCTGGTTCGGCCGCTGGGGCACGAATTACATCTATGGCACCTGGTCAGTATTATGCGCCCTGAACGCCGCCGGCCTCTCGCCGGATGACCCCGCCGTCACCCGCGCCTGCGACTGGCTCATTTCGGTCCAGCGCGACGACGGCGGCTGGGGCGAAGACGAGGAAAGTTACGCGCACGCAACTCCCGGCACCTTCACCGAAAGCACCCCGTCGCAGACCGCCTGGGCGCTGCTCGGCCTGATGAGCGGCGGCCGCGCCGAGCATCCCGCGGTGTGCCGCGGCATCGCCTGGCTCCGCGCCACACAAAAGGACAATGGCGAGTGGGAAGAACTCCCCTACACCGCCGTCGGCTTCCCGCGCGTATTCTACTTGCGCTACCATGGCTACAAGCAATTCTTTCCGCTGCTGGCGTTGTCCCGCTTCCGCAACTTGACGCGGTCCAACGATAAGAAAGTGCATTTTGGGTTGTAGGAGGTAGGGCGCATAAGCGGAGCGCCATGCGCCGTCCCTAGCCGCCGCGTTGGCGATACCGCCTCGCACTACGAGACCAGATCCGACGGTGAGGTGCGACGACGGATGGCGCTTCGCTTATCCGTCCTACTCTGTTCGACTTTTCATCGTTGCGTGTGCGCCGGGCTCCATCCCGCCGCGTGGTTCGGCGGGGAGGACGTGACGGCGCGCGGGGAACTCACGTAATGATCATTCAGGCGGCCAATTGGAGGCGGCGGAGAGTTGCTACGCCAGAATGATCGGACCCGGGTATTTCGCCACGGTTGCGTCGTCGGTCAGAAGAGTGATGCCTTCGACGGTGGCCTGGGCGATCAGCAAGCGGTCGAACGGGTCCTTGTGGATCGGCGGCAGTTGGTCGATGGCGACGGCATGGGCGCTGAGAATGGCCAGTTCGTGGTAGCGGTTGTCGATCAGGCCGCGCCGCAGAATGCGCGCATGCAGCCGGCCTTCGCGATCACCAACGGTTCGCCACGGGCTGCCAATTCCACCAGGCGGGAGAGCTGGGTTTTGGCATCATGGATATTATACGTACGCACAGGCTTCTCCGATAAGTTTAGTCCAGCGGGCGTAGTTCATCCTACGGTGCGGAGTTTGCAAGGCTTCGACACGGGCGGGGACGCGGTGCGGCGTCCAGAAGCGGCGGTGCACCGCGATCGCATCGGCACATGCGAGGCAATTCCCTCCCCGTGATCGGCATTGTCACCGGCCTGACCGCCGAAGCGCAGGTCGCACGTGCACTCGGCACGGTGCGCGCGGGCGGGGGCACGCCGGCAGGGGCGGCGGGGGCGGCCGAGATGCTGATCGCGGGGGGCGCCACGGGGCTGGTCAGCTTTGGGCTCGCGGGGGGACTGACACCGGCGCTGGAAGCGGGCACGCTGGTCGTGCCTGCCCGGGTGGTGACGGACGCGGGGTCGTTCAGCACGGATTCGGCACTGACCCGGGCGCTCGGCGGGCCGGTTCATACGCTGTATGCGGGCGCTTCCATCGCGGTCACCGCGGCGGACAAGGCGGCGCTGCACGCCGCGACCGGCGCGGACGCGATCGATCTGGAGAGTGGTGCGGTTGCCGCGGTTGCGGCGGCGCATGGGGTGCCGTTCGCGGTGCTGCGGGCGATCTGCGATCCGGCCGATAGCACGCTGCCGCCGGCTGCTATCATCGCGCTCGACGCACGCGGTGCTATCGCCTTTGCGCGGGTCGCGGCGTCAGTGCTGCTGCATCCGGGCCAGGTGCCGGCGCTGCTGCGGCTGGCGCGGGATGCGGGGCGGGCGCGGGCGGCGCTCGTGCGGCAGGTGCGGGCATGTCAGCCGGTCAGGTCGGCATAGGACGCGAGGCGCACATCGGCGGGCACGCGCGTGGTCATCAGGGCCTGGAATTCGGCGGCATGTTCGTAAGTTGGCATGTGCTGGCGAAGGATGTCGTCCTGGCCGGTGGCGGGGTGGACATAGAGTTCGGTCACGCCTGGCGGCAGCCGGTCGACGAGGGACTGCACACGCGGCGGCGTCATGTGGCCGGTGGCGCCGAGACCGATGATGGCGTCGTTGGTGAGGATTCCGGCGCGCCTTGCCTGCTGCCGGAGCACGCGCGTCCAGGCGTGCAGCGCGCGGTCGCCGAGCCCGCGCGCGACGCCCGGCGTTGCCGGCTCGGCCGGCACGCGGATCGCGCGCAGGCCGAATTCCCGGCCGATATCAAGCATCAAGCGGCCGACGACCGGATGCAGGTGCATGTGCTTGTGCGCGTTGGCGTGGTCCAGTTTGAGGCCGGTCGCGGCGAAGGCCGCGAACTGCGCCCGGATTTCCACCGCCAACTGCCGCCGCACGCGGGGGCTGAACGCGTAGCGGAAGCCCATCGCCACCTGGTCGGACGGGAATGATCCCTCCGCATCGACCAGCGCTGCGATGTCGGCCGGCGGCAACACGGCAGGCCCCTCGATCACCACCAGATGCAGGCCCACGCGGAGCGCGTCGCCCAGCGCGTGCGCGCGGCGCACCGCATCCGCCGCCGCCGGCGCCCCGACCATCAGGCTGGCGCAGCGCAGGATGCCGCCGCGGGCCGCCTGCTCGACCGCCGCGTTCACCAGCGGCGACAAGCCGAAATCGTCGGCGACGGTGACCAGGATTTTGTCTTGTGGGGGCATCATGATGGTGAGAGCTGTAGGACACGCCTTATCGAACCAGCCGGCGCTGCGGCATTTATCAATATTTCAGAGTTCATATCCAGAATCGGCACATCGGATCAGCGAGGTGCCTGTTTATGACTAAAGCGGCGATCACCACACAGACTCACAGCACCCATACCGGCGCGGCGCAGGCAACGCTGACGACCTACACATGGGCCGCACCCTATGGAGGTGCGTGGGGTACGGCCGGCAACGATGACGTTCTACACGTCCGGCGGCGTTTCGCTGTCGAGCAGCAGCTTTTCGCTGACGCCGGACGGCCATGGCGGCGCGCTGGTTTCAATCCACACGGAAGCGAACGAAAAAAGGAAGGAAGCAGTTCTTTTTTGAAAAAAAGAACCAAAAAACTTTTGCCATTTATGTGAGTTGTCCTGGCGTTTGACCTACGCCGGCGGCAACAAAGACCTAACCACGACGAAGAGTTTGCTTGTCTGACCGGCCACTTCTTGTTTTTGCGCGAGGCAATTCGGGTCAGCCTACGTAGCCCTTTGCCATGCGGGCTATTCGCTGTGCGGGGCGGATCTCGCTTCGCTCTTCCGCCCTACGATGTTGGTTACGAGGGCATGGCGAGGGACGGATTTCGAAATGGCCCGCGTGTGCCAAGGCGCAAAAAGTTTTTTGGTTCTTTTTTTCATAAAAGAACATTTTCTTCCTTACGCTGCTGCCTTGTGGCGTTCACGCAGGAACTGGAAAAACTCGACGCCTTCGCGCAGCCGGCGTTTCATCATCTGCGGGCTGGTGACCATTTCGCCGACGATCGAGGCGATCTTGGGGGCGCGGAAGTAGAAACGTTTGTAGAACGTCTCCAGGTTGTCGAAGATTTCGGTGTGGGACAGATGCGGGTAATGCAGCGGCGCGATCTGCACGCCGTGGTCGTCGATCAGTTCGGCATTTGCGGCGTCCAGCCAGCCATTTTCCAGCGCCTGCTTGTACAGGAACGTGCCGGGATAGGGGGCGGCGAGCGACACCTGGATCGTATGCGGATTGATCTTGGTGGCCCAGCGGATGGTTTCCTCGATCGTTTCCTTGGTTTCGCCGGGCAGGCCCATGATGAAGGTGCCGTGGATTTTCACGCCGAGCTCATGGC
>Ga0116226_10005684_pt1 | contig 11145 bp, 4 predicted proteins | sample S1TSphfallax_FD_89692 | JGI IMG/M metagenome (GOLD analysis project Ga0116226, IMG submission 89692) | Host-associated microbial communities from peat moss isolated from Minnesota, USA - S1T2_Fa - Sphagnum fallax MG | ecosystem: Host-associated > Plants > Peat moss > Unclassified | place: USA... | reverse complement strand
TTAATTGATGTAATTCATTATTATAATGTACTACATGGTAAATAGGTTTATTTTTATGTTGTTTTAAATTACCCTATGTTATTTTAAGTTATTATAAATTATCCTTTAAATTACTATAAATGATTATAAATTATTATATCCTAGGCTATATATTAAATTATTACAAGTTATTTTACTTAAATATATTTTAGTTTATTATAAGCTCTCTACTTTTAGTTATTTAAAATTAAAATAATTAATTAACCCTATGCTATATTTTAGGTTATTTTACTTTGAATTATCATATGTTATTTCAAATTATACCTTATGTTATTTAATGTCATTGTATTATATGTTATTATAAGTTATATTATCCTAAAGTATAATAATTTAAAATAATCTTAAATATAATATAATAACCTAAGGAGAAATGACATATAATTTTTTTGCATATATTAATTTAAAGTGCAATAACCTAAGGTAGAATAATATAAAAGAACCAATAATAGCCTTGGTAAAACAATTTAGAAGGGAACATTTATCTTGGGTGCAATGATTGTGGGTGCACAAATGTAGAAGTCTGGGTGTAAAGTTGTGTGGGTGCAAAAGTTGCAAACTATGATGCAACATAAAATGTGATGCGACATAGACATGGCATTGACATGGTGTTCATGTAATGCTTATGTGGCACTAATGTGGCATTGATGTGGTGTTGACATGGAATTTGAATCTACGTAGAAATATGGTATTGTCACAATTGTTATACAATGTTTAACCATCCCAAAATGGGAACAAGGTTTCATAAATCATGCATTTAACATCATAATCTAGAAAATGACATCATTTGACCATACCATGACATTGTTGATCCACAAATGTGTCAAGTGCTGCTTGTGTGAATCTTATTTAATCAAACACAAAACTTTGAAATCATACTTCAACCATATATTTATTTGTTTGGTATTTGTTACATAAATGTATACTCACTACACCAAAATGCATCATAGTTCAATGTGGGTTTCGCTAAATTTTGAGTGAAATTGGTCAACCTTTTAGTGAACAAGGACTAATTGCTACGGATGATGAATTGGTCCACTAATACCTAATGAAACAAGGTTATTTTCAAGTGAAATACAAATTTACCAAGCCATTTCACTTGCTAACTAATCAACTAAACAACTTGAAAATAAATTAAATTTTAATTATTTAGTATTTTATATTATTGATAATTTCATGATTCTTAACTTAAATTATTGACATGTATCATTACTTATGTGAGGTTAAAAACCTAGCTATTTGTTAGCTATTTTAAGTTATTTCACTTTAAGCTATTTTTTATTATTATAAGTTATTTTAGACTCTTCTAAATTATTTCATCTTAAGTTATTTTCCGCCATGTGAAGCTATTGTTGATTATTTTCCGCTATTAGATATTATTTTAGCTTATGTTATTATTGGTTATTATAAGTTATTTGTGGCTATTTTATTAGTGACTATTGTTGATTATTGTGTTAGTGGCTATTGGTGGCTATTCTATTAGTGGCTATTAAAGGTTATTCTATTAATGGTTATTGGTTGTTATTATATTGGTGGTTATTAATGGTTATTGGTTATTATTATATTGGTGGTTATTAATGGTTATTGGTTATTATTATATTGGTGGTTATTAATGGTTATTGGTTGTTATAAATGTTTATTCTATTGATGGTTATTGGTGGTAATCAATAGCTATTTTATGAATGGTTATTAGTGGTTATTATTGGCTATTTTATTGTAGGCCAATGGTGGTTATCTTATTGGTGGCTATTAATGGTTATTCTATTGGTTGTTATTGAGGGTTATTATAATTGTCGCTATTAATGGTTATTATATTGGTCGTTATTGATGGTTATTCTATTGGTCGTTATTGATGGTTATTCTATTGGTCGTTATTGACGGTTATTATATTGGTCACTATTGATGGTTATTCTATTCGTCGCTATTGATGGTTATCCTATTGGTGGCTATTAATAGTTATTCTATTAGTGGTTATTGATGGTTATTCTATTGGTGGCTATTGATGGTTATCCTATTGATGGTTGTTGATGGTTATTTTATTGGTTAGGTTACATTACAACTATTGGTGGTTATTTTATTATAAGTTATTGTTGGATATTCTAGGCTATATTATCATAAGATATTAATAGTTTTTTTAATTGTAGATTATCTTAAATTATTTTTCAAAGGTTATTATTGGTTATTCTAAGTGACTTTTCTTTTAAGTCATTATATTTAATTTTAAATTATCTTAAATTGTTATATTCAAGATAAAATAACTTATAATAACATAAAATAAAATGACCTTGAATAGTTTAAAATATAATTTGAAATAACATATATAAACTAAGAATAAAATAATTTAAAGTATAACCTAAGGTTAGTTGAATAATTTCATTTAAAATAACTTAAAGTAAATAAATTATAATAAGTTAGCTATGATAGTTTAAGGTATAATAACATATAATAATTTAAGGTATAATAATTTATAATAATTCATAATAACTTAAGGTATAGATAAAATAATAAAATTAGCCTAAAATAATATAAGGTATATCATAAAATAACATAAGGTGTTAAAAAAAACAACATAAAAAAAACCTATTTATCATAGTAAATTATAATATTGAATTATGTCAACTAGCAATGAAATACGATGTTTATGTAGTGATATTATAGTGAAACAACTTTAACTAGGGTGAAATTACTAAAATAAAGTGAACTTCTTTCATTTTTAAGGTCCCATAGTGATTTAGGCGAATGAACTCCACCGCACTTTTGTACTAATGTTTGTGCCTAACAAGATTATTTGGAGGAAGGATGTGAAAGATTCCTTAGGTGCATAACTAAACATTCATATTCCCAATACATAAAAACACAAAATTCAACAAGCATTGGAACCAAAATAATACATAAACACTACATGTCCCTGCAATGACATTAGCAACCAAATCACTAACAACACAACAAACCTTAATAAAGAAGACATCAAACCAACACCTTTCTTTTTTGGGCCATGCCATGGAACACCATCGGGACCCAACGAAATGTTGTTGTGATCAATGTCATCGAACAATATGTCGTGAGAAGAAACATCAACCCTAAAGCTTACAAGTGAAGGAAGGATTCAAAATGTGAACGAAATTAGCAATCGAATGATGCCATTAGCAAGAAAGAAAGAACACATGAAAAACATCAATCTACTAACCATAGTTTGAATGCTTGAATTAGAGACAACAAAGAACATTTTTAAAAAAACCTTTCTCGAATGAAAAACAGGATTATTTGGCAAATAGTGGAAAGGAGTTATTATCTTTGTAGGGTTAGATGGTTGGGCAAGTTTAAGGACTAAAATGCAAATAATCCATTTATAGAATATTCTGAAATTGTTTTGTTGAAAGTAAGCAAAAAAATTTCAATACACTTTCGGGTCATCTGGGTAAAATAGGAGCAAACAACCATCATCATGCAAGAATAAAATAAAAAAAAAAAAACAAACAATTTTTAAAAAAAAGGTTGAGTGTGTTCCAATGGAGGAACAACATTGCTTAGGATTGATAATCTTGCAACAAGCAAGCCTTTTGGCACATTAGCAATCACAAGATCAACTACACCACCATCTTGCTAGACACCTTTAATTTATTGTTTGTAATTCTTAATTGTCTACACTTTTGAAGAGGAAAGTGAGGAAAAATAAATTGATGTGTGAAAACAAAAAGAACAATAGAAAATGTCAAAAGATCACATGTTTGATAAATGCCTTCATGAAATCAATGAAGGATGATGGCCAAGTCCTTGTCTTTTGTTTTTTTGCCAACATCCTTGTGAAAGAAACACCCAAAACCAACTCTTGCATTTTGCACCTTCTCCTAGGTGGAAACAAAGGTTCATTGTAAATGGATTTCCCCTTAACATCAAAAGCACCAACACCCCCTTCGGATGGGGTTGCAAGCAAAGTAGCAAATACATTACTTAAAAACAAATTCAATGGGGTTTTAACAATACTGACTGGCCTTTACTCAAGGGGCCTTTATTTAATCAACTGGTCAGTAACCTCTTCTTCTAAGTTGAAGGCTTTGTGCTTGCCCTTACGAGCCACAACAACATTTGAAACATGTTTATTTGTAACCATTAGTTTTTTCTTTTTTGAAAGGGCAAAATCACGGTTTGGAAACCTAGGCTCAATTTGATCTCGAAGGAATTATACATGGTGGAAAAGGATGTTGGATCAACTCTTTCAATATAGAATTTGGGCATGGTTGAAATGACCCCAACATGTAGGAACATGAAATTGAAATACATATGGAGAATGAAAAAAGATTAGGTTCTACAATAAAAGTCATCCAACGAGATGGTTCACAATGAAATCAACATATTTAAGTTATGAAAGAAATGCACCTAAACATCACTCGCTTTAATACTTGCAAGTACCAAAATTATTTCACCCACTTTCAACTTTTCTAAATACCTATAAGCTTGATTTGGCCATTGAACTCCCTATAAAAACAAGTTTCCCAAACCTTCACCCTCTAGTGTTCAATGTGCTCTTCCAAAGACTAAACATGTATCAATAGAATGACATCCAACCCAAGATCACTTTGAAGGGATTTGAAATCGTCTTTTGTAACTGGCTTGAACTATAATATATAAAAAAGGAAAATGTTAATTCCCAAGAAAAAGAAAAAATATTCTTGCATTAAAATTTTGTAAAAAGTAAAAAGTTGTCATGACATACTTGCCCCAAAATGTTGCCTTGTGCAACCACTTAATAAAATATGCATTGGAAACCTTGGTGTTTGGGAATATGAGGTTCTTCTGAATTAAATGTTTCGCATTCCACCATCTCAACCACATAACTTTTTGAAATGCATTAACATAGGATGTCGCCAATACCTATAACTTTTCCAAACTCGTTTCAACATATTCTTCTCACCTATAATCATAATGATTTTACACCTCCTTGAGGAATTTGGGACCAACCCCAAGTCTACCAAATACACCATCTTCCCAAAATTGGTCTCAAATGACTTTTGTTTGTCTACAATTGCCTTTGACATAAGTTGTGCCACTTCTTGCTCTAAATAATCATTCAACTTGAGCACACTTTTGAAATATTGATGTGATTCCATATCTCTTGCAACAAATGTTTCGTGCTATAAATTAATAGCATATGCCATGTGAGAAGAAGCCATGAAAATGAAATCAAATGCAAATATTCAATTTCACAATGAAATGAAGGGAAAGTAGCCTTACACTATAGAGGTAGTCAATCATAACATCTTTTGTTAGGGAATACCAATCATCCTTCTTACTTGTTAATGTTTTCTTGTATTAAGAGTCTGGAATTATATTTTTGAATTGTTTTAATGGTATTTGATCAACTCTTTGGATGTGGTACAACATGTGAACAAGATTTTCTTTTACGTGGTCATATTCTTTGGATCTACATAATGAAAAAAACCAAAGACTATCCATGAAAATATCACAAACAAGTTCAAGAACATACTTTAGATATGAAAGCAAAATTCCTTGTTCAAATCACTCATTGTAGTAAGGAGTTGGATAATATTTTGCGTTCCTTCCAAAATGATGCAATATGGCATAATGTGTGATTCCAAATCATCCCAATGAATTTGGTCAATGTAAGGGTACCATGCCTTAAGCCAGTGATCCATCCCATATAGAAAACATTTTATTGGAAATTCTTGCCAAATTAGGATCAACAAGTAAGAACTTTTCCTTGCGCACCAATGCAAATCCCATTCGTCTTCTTTCTCTAGGGTTACTTCCAACTCATCACCCAAGTTATTTCTTTGGGATGCATAGAAAACTCTATCAACTTCACAATAGCCCTGCTAGAAGTTAACTTCCATCTTTTCAATGTCCACCAACAAAGTAGGGCGAACTATTGGCATTGAAACCATTCTACATAATGGAATGCAAAACCAAGCTTTTGTGGAAAGCTCAATCCTCAAATTTTCAATCCACGACAAACTTGAAACATTGTGATAAGCTTGTATAAACAAAAAATGTTTGTCAAAATGTGATGGGTCCCCTTCAACCTTTGGGCCCTCATATCCATCCATGCCTAATGACATCTACAACTATTCAACTATTCAAATAAAATAAGGCAACAATGAAGTTTGACATCACTACAAAATAAGGAGAATATTTAGGTAAATAAGAATTTTGTAAAAGATGGATAAAAAATTAAAAGGGTTTAGGTCATTATCTTGAACCAAAGAGCATGAATGGAATCACAAAACCCTACTACCAAAGTGGGGTGCAATTTACTAGCTTAAATCATTATGGGACTTTAAAACTGGAATAACTTCATTGCATTTTACTGATTTCACCCTGGTGAAAGTTATCTTACTATAATATCACTATGTAGACATCTTGTTTCATTATTAGTTAACATAATTCACTATTATAATTTATTATAGTAAATTATTTTTTAATATGTTTTTAAAAATATTTTATCAATGTTACTTTATGATATACCTTATATTATTTTAAGCTATTTTAGTTATTCTAACTTATATTTTATGTTATTATATGTTATTATAAATTATTGTACCGTAAATTATTATATGTTATTTTACCTTGAAATATTTGAACTAGTTTATAATAAGCTTTTAAGTTATTGCAAATTAAATTATTCAACTAACCTTAAGCTACACCCTAGGTTATTTTATTTTAAATTAATATATGTTATTTCAAGTTATACTTTAAGTAATTCAAGGTCATTTTACTTTATGTTATTATAAATTATTTTATCCTAAGTTTAATAACTTAAAATAATCTAAAATAAAATATAACGACATAAAATTAAAAAAACCTTAAAATAGAAAATAATAACCTATGAAAAATAATTTTAAACACCCCACAATATAATAATTACCAATAGCCTATGATATTATAACATAGAATATCAAACAATATTTTATAATATAATAATCACGAATAGTTGTAATATAACATATAACCCACCAATAGCCATTAATAGAATAGTTACCATGAGCCATTAATAAAATAGTCACCAATAACCACCAATAGAATAATTACTAATGGCCATTAATAGAATAACCACCAATAACTATTAATAGAATAAACATTTTAAAACATTAATAGTTTCAAATAGAAAAGGTACCAATAGCCATTAATAACCACCAATAGCACTAACAAAATAACAACCAATAGCCATATATTATAATTGCATAAGATTGCCAAAAATAATCTAAGGTGAAATGATATATAATAAACAAAAATAACTTAAGGTGAAATAACCTATAATTTCCAATAATAACATAAGGTGAAATAACCTTCAATAGCCAAAAATAACTTATAATAGTTGTAAGTAGTCTAAATTTAAATAATTTACAATAGCCAAAAAAACATTGAATAGCCAAAAAAACTTACAACACCTAAAAATAGCCTAAGGTTAACTAAGTTAAAATAACAAAAAAAACTTAAAATAACCAAAAATAGCCTAGGGTGAAATAACAAAAAATAACCAAAAGTAATTAAGAATAACCATAAATAGCCGTAAATAATGTAGGGTGAAATAATTTAAATTAATGAAAAATTAATCATATAATAATTGAAAGTAGCATACCATACATAATATTATTATATTTAAAAAATCCATTTATTGAAATTATTTTTTCTTCAAAAGAATGGTCATTGAAATGTTATTGAATAATGATATTCAACTTTTTTTTTTGTTCAAATGATTTTAAACTGTCAAAAGGAAATAAATGTAATTATGTACATTATTGAAATTTTTTAAAAAGTAAACTCAAATCATTTCATTTTAACAAAATCTCAATAAGATATGAATTTTTCAAAATTTATGTTTTTTATAATGTTTAAAATGAAGTATTTGATAAATAGAATGTAATGTAACATATTATCATAACAAGTGGGATGGCTTGATGGTAAACGTGTTTACCTTCATTCCAAAGGTTAAGGGATCAAACTTCATGGGTGGTGTGTTGTGTGGTCAACAATGGTATGTTGACTAAATATTTTCCTATTAAATTCTTATAATAGGCGCCTAGGTTGATTATGTGGCCTATCTACCTACCTAGGCTAGGTTTTTAACCTAATGTAGGTAGTGACACATGTCAATAAATAATAGGATTTGAAAATCATGAAATTATCAATAATATTATATATTAAATAATTATAATTTAATTGATTTCCATAACGGATAGTTAATTAACTAGCAAATGAATGGTTTGGTAAATTTATATTTCATTTGTTATACAAATTCACTCAAAATCTAATGAAACCCAAAGTGAACTAGAACACATTTCCTAGTAATGTATTTATCACATTATTTAAAATTTAATTATTTAAATAATTATGAAGATTAATTATTTTAATTCATTCATTCAATTAAGGAATAGGCTCATATTAGTGAAACATTTAATAATCTAATCTATAAACTTTGAAGTGTATAAATAATGATATTTATATGTACATACTCATAAACACTTTAATACACCATACCAATCTAATTGAAAGCCTACATTTACATTTTCGATGAATTACACAATTTGTAAATATTTTAATATTATGAGTTACCACATAGTTGACAACTAATTTTAGATGAATTGAACACTCTAGTTCCAAAATGGTGGACAAATAGTAGTTATGTAGTGAAACCATAGTGGCACATTTAGTTGTAACTTAGTTGTAAAACTAGCCAATTTAGTTGACTTTTAGTTGTAAACAAGTTGCAAGTTCTAGATGTTAAGGACCTTTACTTAATCATACACATGGCATGATCATACACATCAATGCCATACGTTAGTTACAAAATAGTTATTCAATCAATGTTAAAATTACACCGGTTATAATATAGTTGACATTAACCACTTCGTTGCAACTTGTGTTCATGGTCAAATTACGATTGGCTATCATTATATATATTTTGCGTACATACGCTCATATAGAGTCCAAGTTGCAATTAATTTGTAACTAAATTACAACTATGAAATATTTTGACATGGCATTTTAATTATTAATTCATTGTATTTCCATATTGTAATTGTACCCTAATTGCATAGTAATTTCTATGATGATCTACTTGCATGCTAATCTAGTCTTTACAAACAAGATTTCTCATAATGAAAGTGTTTTCAATTGACACTAATGTGCCTCCAAATGCTTGTCATTATCATGTGGCAATTAGAGACTTCCCAAGTTGCAACTATTTTGACTTTGTGAAGATGTCTATGGTTGCATTTGGCAAGAGGGGGAAATGGGTGCCTTGTAAGCATCTCTATTACATCTTCTATCATGTGGTGCATTACAATCCCAAATTGGACATGTGCATTCATCAACCCACTTTAAGCTTTGACAAGGTGTCTTGTTTATTAGTGCAAGCTTCTGTCAATCATCTTCAATGCTTGGAATATTAGCTACATTGCTACATTGGAATATTTTCTTTCAACATAATTTTTGTTCATATATGTTTTGTTTCAAAAAAATGAGTCCCAATGATTATTTCATCATTTGTTTTGATGAATCTGCACATTGTTTGCTTGGAAGCTTGTGGTGGAGATGTTTGAATGTCGCATCGTAAAATCACATGCTTTTGTTATTTATTCCAACATTGTCAACCATCAATCTGCATCCACAATCGACATATGGATGGATTGATGGAAACCTATTATGGGAAAAATATTGGATGTATTGAATTTGAGTGCACTAAGATTTGAACATTTATAATGGATGAAAATTTGCAAGTCTAAAAGGAATAATTATTCAATATCTCATTTCACTACATTTTGGTACACCTTAAAACCTTAGCACCAAAAAAAAAATGTATTCAATATCTTGTTTTGATGTTCATGTTTCACACACTTTTGACATTGCTTAAATAACAAAGTAATTATGGATAAAAATATATCATCCATATTTGGATGAATGTTCTAGACGAAAAATTTAGGATTCACAATTAAAATTTGCATTTTTCGTTGTATTTTGGCTTCGAAAACCTGGAAATTGATGTGAAAGTTGTGGGCTCCTTGTTGTGGGGCTCATGATTCATGGCTCAAAGTTCATGTGGTTGCTTCATTGCACTCCACACTTTCTAGCAAAATGAAGTACTCATTTGTTTCCTCCTTATTTGGTGTTTATCCCAACATTATCTTTCTATTAATAGGAGGCATTTTATTTTTGCAAATTCTCGCATTTATTATTATGCACCATAAACTCATTTTAAATTTCTGCATATATAGGGATATCAATTAATACATAATTAATATTAGAATATTGATCCCTTGATTCAAACATTCCAAAAAGCTATTTTGAAATATCATATGAGTATTGATTTGATGAATGTACATGTGTTTGTTTAAAATAAAAAGATGAGTATAAAGTCTCCACTAAATTGATGATCTCACAAACACCTTCAACTTCCTTTTTGCTTACTACAAGTCCATTAAGCACATCAAGCTCTTCCTCATAATTAACATTTTTCCATATTCACTATTGTCTTTATATATGATACACTGCTACTTGATAAACATCTTGAAACTATTATGTGTGTTCTCTTATTTGAACCCTTTTATTGCCCATCATGTGATTTATTGTTTAAAGTCTTGCATAATACAAGTTTAATGTGTTTTGTAATGATCCCAAGTGTTTCAACATATCTCCCCATTTGAGTTGCGCATTATTCCCCGAGTTTCTAAATGTGTTCTCCTAGGTTTCTAGTGGTCTCAGTTACTTATCAATGCATATTTAATTTTTTTCATTATCATCTCTTATTCATTCAAATTCTATCTCGATTTCAATGGGCATTCCCATTCAATTTGACAATCATTTAGTACAATTCATTATAGAGCATAACTTGAGCTCAAGTGTTCCATATTCAATGCACAAATTTTTAGAATTCTTTTTTTATGTTCTTTCCAAGGATAAAATTACTAAATATTTTTGTATTTGTAAGCTTACACAAAGTTAAAAAATTCAAAGGAGATATTATTGTTTTCTTGAAATTGATTATTTATATTATTTCATAAACCATATTCGATTCTTCAAAAATAATTTAACTTCTTCTTCAATTTTGGATGCACACTTAACCCTGTAATTGTTTTCTTTTAATTATCATTT
>Ga0116226_10005683_pt1 | contig 11145 bp, 10 predicted proteins | sample S1TSphfallax_FD_89692 | JGI IMG/M metagenome (GOLD analysis project Ga0116226, IMG submission 89692) | Host-associated microbial communities from peat moss isolated from Minnesota, USA - S1T2_Fa - Sphagnum fallax MG | ecosystem: Host-associated > Plants > Peat moss > Unclassified | place: USA... | reverse complement strand
GAAAAAGGCGCTCTAACAACGCAAAGACTGGCGGTATTTAGAGACCACTGGCTCATCCCCACCGCCGAGGTCCCCGTCACCAACCTCTTCCGCGACGAGACCCTCGATGAGTCCCAGCTTCCAATCTCGCTCTGCGCCTGCACACCGTGCTTCCGCAGCGAGGCTGGCTCCTACGGCAAGGACGTTCGCGGCATGATCCGCCAGCACCAGTTCCAGAAGGTGGAGCTGGTGAAGTTCGTCCGTCCCGAAGACTCCGACGCCGAGCACGAACTGCTCACCCGCCACGCCGAGACCGTCCTCGAAAGACTCGGCCTGCCCTACCGCCGGATGCTGCTCTGTGCCGGCGACATGGGCTTCGCCTCCGCAAAGACCTACGACCTGGAGGTCTGGCTCCCCGGCCAGCAGCTCTACCGCGAGATCAGCTCCTGCTCGAACTTCGAGGCCTTCCAAGCCCGCCGCGCGAACATCCGCTACAAGCCCACCGGCGCGAAGAAGTCCGAATTTCTTCACACCATCAACGGCAGCGGCCTGGCCATAGGTCGGACGTACCTCGCCATCCTCGAAAACTATCAGCAGGCCGACGGCACCGTGCGCGTCCCCGACGCCCTCGTCCCCTACATGAACGGCGAGACCGTGATCGGCCCGCAAAACAACTTCCCACGCAAGCCCGCAGCCCCCGGAGCAACCGCATGATGAAACTCCTCCGCAGCTACCTATTCTGGACCTACGAGCGCGGCACGATCCACTACGACGTGATGGTCTCGCTGATCCTGGTCTTCCTCTTCGTCTCTCCCAGCTTCATCGACTACGGCGACAAGCCCGTCGCCACCGTGCCGCTGCGCGACAGCGAGGTTCTGGTGAAGGAGGCCGGGGTGAATGGTCTCCGCAACCAGTTCATCTACGAGATTCGCGCGACCCAGGCGCACGGCTATCCCAACCCAGGCCAGACCGAAGACGACCGCCGCGCGGCCATCCTTCGCGTCGTCGAACCCATCTCCGGCGAGGTCACGCTCGAGCACTATGAGCCGGTGCTGGACGTGAAGGGCAAGGTCGTCGCGTATGATGCCTGGGTCCTGCGGTAAGCGGCATCCCCGGGCGCGGGAGCGCGTCTAACAAGCTTGTAGAGGAACCGTTTGATGAACCGTAGAAGCTGTCTCGCCCTGTTCCTTGCGCTGGCATCGTGCATCTCTGCCTCGGCCCAGCAAGAGCCTTCGAATCTGGACACCGTCCTGCGCCAGCTCGATGCAGCCAGCGCCAACTTCCACTCCGCGGAGGCGGATTTTCGGTGGGACGTCTACGAGCGCGTCGTGCGCGAGACCACCTCGCAGTGCGGCGTCATCTACTTCGAGCGCAAGGGCGACGCGACGGAGATGGGCGCCAAGGTCGCGCCTTCGCCCACGCAGTCTTGTGCCGGAGAGGCCGCCGCAACGGCCGCAGGAACGCGGACCCTGGCGTACAAGGCGGGCGAACTGCAGCTCTTCGAGCCTGGCACCAACCACCTGACCCTACTGCACGCGGGCAACAACCAGGCCCAGTATGAGAGCTTCCTGACGCTCGGCTTCGGCGGCAGCGGCCGCGATCTCGCCAAGACCTGGAACATCACCGACCAGGGCACCGAGACGCTCAAAGACGGCGCGAAGGACGTCACGGTCACCAAGCTCGACCTCGTCGCCAAGGACCCCGCCAACCGGAACATGTTCTCGCACATCACCATCTGGGTCGATCCCGCGCGCGGCGTCTCGCTGAAGCAGCAGTTCTTTACGCCTTCCGGCGACTACCGGACCACATATTTCAACCACATCCGGTACAACGAAAAAATTAATGTGAGTGCGTTCGCGATCAAAACGAACAAGCAGACGCAGGTGGACCGGCGGTGATGGTTCGCTCTGCGGTGTAGACGCCGGGTGCACCATCCATCCCGGCCTCACGCGATGGGTGGGAGACGGCCACGGAAGACCGCCGAGCCCCAGAACCACAGCAGCGGAAGGAACTCCAGCGTGTATCGCGGCTCCGAGTTGTCGACCGTGAGCAGCAGCGCGCAGCGCAGCGCCACATATCCCGCCATCGCCAGCAGAAGCGGTCTGTTCTGGTTCCGGTCGCGTCGCCACCACAGCGCCAGCCCGACGCCGCCAAGGACCAGATAGACGAGGTTGATGCCGGCATAAACCGCGCCGAAGATCCTTTGGCTGATGTCCTCCTGGTGCCGCCACCATTCAAGCGCCGTGCCCATCAGCTCCGTCCGAGGGCGGAGGAGCATGTTCGCAAGCCGCGCGGCGGGTAGCGCCACGTAGTACCGGATGGGGTTGGCGGCGATGCGCTCACGGGCGAGTTCGTCGAAGGCGCGGTCAAGTTCGGGCGTGGCGGTGTCGTGCAGGTTGTACTGGGTGAGCAGCGCGGCGGTGCGCTCGTACTCGGCCTGGGAGTCGAAAGCTCGGTTGGGCAGGTCGGCGATGCTGATGTCGCTGCCGTCGTAGTTCCAGTAGACGTTTTCAGTGGATGCGAACTCGATCGCCCAGGTGCGATACCAGCGCTGGAAGCCGAGCGGGACGAGTTCTCCGGGGTCATTGGCGTAGCGGGGAGCGAGTGGCTGAAAGACGTGGAAGACGCGGTAGTTGCGGATGGTCCAGGGGGCAAGCGGAAGAACGACGCAGATCGCGGCGACGAGGACCGGGACCGTGGCTTTCGGACCGCCCCGGCACCAGGCGAGCCAGAGCATTGCCGGAACAACGGCGGCGGCGAGGAGGCCCTGCTCCGGGCGGATGAGGACCCCTGCGGCCAGCGCGGCGGCGACCACCCACAGCCATCGCCCGAAGCCTTGGCCCTCGTCTCGCCAGCGGGCCATTCCGTAAAACGCGGTGGCGATCGAGAAGAGGGTGAGCGTCTCGGTGAGTGCCGCGCCGACGTAGTTGGCCGTAAAGGGGCAGAGCATAGCCAGCCAGAGCGCGGCAAGTCCAGCGCGGGGGCCGAAGAGGCGTCCGGCGAGGTCGGTGATCATCGCGCAGCCAAGAAGGTCGAAGACGAGCTGCACACAGAGCACTGCCTTGTAGTTCCCTACCCCGAAGAGGGCAAAGCAGGCGGCGAGGAAGAGCGGATATCCGGGGACGCGGATCAGTGTCGGCCGGGGCGCGGTGCCGGCGACGGTGAAGCCGTAGACGTGGTGCTCAAGGATGTTCCGGGCGATGTCGCCGTACATGACCGTGTCGTTGGTCATGGGCGGGGCTTCGAGGACGAAGTAGAGGCGCAGGGCGAGGCCCGCGGCAAGCGCGAGCCAGACCCAGAGACCTGCTTTCGACCGCGATATCGGCATGTAACCGCATCATACTTGGGAGGAAGGAAGGCGCGTTGACTCGCACCCGGACACTCAATACGATCACAGCTAGGCGGATGCATGGGACCGTCTCTATGCACAGGATGCACATAGGCGAACCCGCATGACCCACCAAGTCTTTTACGATCCGCAGAAGAAGCGCTGGAAGCGTCTCCGCCGCATCTTCGATGTTCTGGCGCTGCTGGGGCTGATTGTCGGCGTGGTGTTCATTATCGGGCTGCTTCGGATCAAGCCGATGAAGGAGCTTCTGCTCCCGACCCCGACGCATAACTACCGCGCTCTCAACAACCCTCCCGTGCAGAAAACGGCGCAGAAGCTCCGGCGCGCGCCGCATCGCCGCACGGACCGGGCACCGTCGGACATTCCGCTGAACTCGGGCGAAGGTCTGCGGGCGGCGTACTACGTGGAGTGGGACCCATCCAGCTACTCCTCGCTGAAGCAGCACATCAAGCAGATCGACCTGCTGTTTCCGGAGTGGCTGCATGTGGTCTCGCCGGACGGCGGGATCACAGCGTATACGGTGGATAACAGACCGTTTGCGGTTGTGGACCACGCGGGCGTGCATAACGTAGACCGGGAGAACAAGGTCGCGCGGGTGATCTCGGACGCGCATGAAGACACCGAAATCTTTCCGCTGGTCAACAACTTCGACCCTGTCGCCGGCGACTACGACCTGGGGATTGCCGATTTTCTGAAGAGTCCCACCGCGCGGGCGAACTTCATCAAGCAGGCGGACACCTTCCTCGCGAAGAACCCGGGCTATCGCGGTTTGACGCTGAACTTCCGCAGCGTCGCGGCGGACGCCGAGCCGGGATACCAGGCGCTGCTGGCGGCGCTCTATACGGACTTCCACGCTCCGGGGCGCAACCTGCGCGTCTATGTGAACACGCAAGTGGACGATATGGACTTCGACCTGAAGTTCATGGCGGACCACTCGGACGGGCTGATTCTGATGAACTACGACGAGCACCAGACGGACTCCGAGCCGGGGCCGGTGGCATCGCAGGACTGGTTCATCGACAACCTGAAGAATGTGCTGAAGACAGTGCCGAAGGAGAAGGTGATCTGCTCGATCGGCAGCTACGGGTACGACTGGACGATGAGCCTGCCATCCGCGCCGGTGAAGGGCAAGCGAGGCAAGCGCGTGAAGCCGGAGGCCCCGAAGGTGCTGGCGGGGGAGGAGATGTCGACGCAGGAGGCTTGGCAGGCGGCATCGGACTCCGACGCCGAGGTCGACCTTGACCGCGACACGCTCAACGCGCACTTCGCCTACGACGACGAGGACGCGCACGTCCGGCATCAGGTGTGGTTTCTGGACGGCGTGACGGTGCTGAACGAGATGCGGGCGGCGCGGGCGCTGGGCATCCAGACCGTGGCGCTGTGGCGGCTGGGGTCGGAGGACAACTCGCTGTGGAAGGTCTGGGACGCGCCGCTTAGGACCGATCCCACTGCCGCCCTGGCGCAGGTGGAACCGGGCTACGACGTGGACAATGAGGGCGAGGGCGACATTATGCGGGTGACGCGAAAGCCGAGTCCCGGCCAGCGCCAGACCACGCTCGACGACGACGACACGATCCCGCTGGACTATCGGTCGATTGTGAGCGAGAAGATGCTGTCGTATCCGCTCCCGTACACGGTGCAGTATGTGGGCTACCACGCGAAGCAGGTGGCGTTGTCGTTCGACGACGGCCCGGACCCGGACTGGACGCCGAAGATCCTCGATGTGCTCGAGAAGTACAAGGTCGTCGGGACGTTCTTCCTGATCGGCGAGGAGGCCCAGGAGAACGTGGGAGTGATGCGGAGGATCTACCGTGAGGGCCACGAGATCGGGAACCACACGTACACCCATCCCGACATCTCGAGCATCTCGACGCGGCAGTTGGAGCTGGAGCTTGCGCTGACGGAACGGCTGTTCGCATCGAAGCTGGGGGTGAACCCGGTGTACTTCCGGCCGCCGTATTCGATCGACCAGGAACCGGACACGAACGACCAGGCCGCGCCGGTGGAACTGATTCAAAGCAAGGGCTACGTAGTCATCGGCAACAAGATCGACACCGACGACTGGGATGAGCATCCGCGCAAGTCGCCGCAGGAGATTACGGACAGCGTCCTGCAGCAACTCGAAGAGATGAAGACGCACGCCTGGATGCGGGGGTCGGTGATCCTGCTGCACGATGGCGGGGGCGACCGCGGGCCGACGGTCGCCGCGCTGCCTCTGCTGATCGAGACGCTGCGGGCGAAGGGCTATGAGATCGTCCCGGTCTCCGAGCTTGCCGGGCAGACACGCGAGCAGGTGATGCCGCCGTTGACCGGATGGAAGCAGCACCTGCCGGCGTTCGTCGATTCGGTGGCGTTCTTCTTCATATCGTTCTTCAACCATATTGTGATCGCGATCTTCTTCGTCGGCGACATTCTGATGAGTGCGCGGCTGCTGATTATCGGACTGTTTGCGATGATCGACCGGCTGCGCACGAGGAAGAACTTTGCGGGGCCGGAGTACAATCCCCGCGTCGCTGTGCTGATTCCGGCGTACAACGAGGAGAAGGTGATCGTGCGGACGATCCGCTCCGTGATGATGTCGAACTACAAGAACATCCGGATTCTGGTGATCGACGATGGATCGAAGGACCGCACCAGCCAGGTCGCGCGCGACGCCTACCCGAAGGAGATCGAGTCCGGTCGGCTGACCATTCTGACGAAACCGAACGGGGGGAAGGCCGACGCGCTGAACTACGGGCTCGAGTATGTGGATGAGGAGATCTACGTAGGCATCGACGCGGATGGCGTGATCGCGCACGACGCGATCACGCGGCTGGTGCCTCACTTCGCCAACCCGAAGATCGGCGCGGTCGCGGGAAACGCGAAGGTCGGCAACCGGGTGAACCTTTGGACGCGCTGGCAGGCCCTCGAGTACATCACAAGCCAGAACTTTGAACGTAGAGCTTTAGACCTGTTCGACGTGGTGATGGTCGTGCCGGGGGCGATCGGGGCGTGGCGGACCGAGGCAGTGAAGGCGGGCAATGGCTACCACACCAATACGGTGGCCGAGGACGCCGACCTGACCATGAATCTGCTGGAACTGGGATATTCGGTCATCTACGAGGACCAGGCGCTGGCGTTCACGGAGGCACCGGTGAACGCGGACGGCCTGATGCGGCAGCGCTTCCGGTGGTCGTTCGGGATATTGCAGGCGCTGTACAAGCACCGGGGTGCGATCCGGAAGCATCGAGCGATGGGACTGTTCGCACTGCCCAACATCCTGATCTTTCAGATACTGCTTCCGCTGGTGTCGCCGCTGATCGACCTTATGTTTGTAGCGGGTGTGCTGCACTATGTGGTCGACCGGTCGTACCATCCCGACTCGGCTGCGACGGCGAGCTTCTACAAGCTGATCGCGTTCTTCCTGACGTTCCTGATGATCGACTTTATCGCGTCGTCACTGGCCTTTATGCTGGAGCGGAAACACCCTGCCAGCAAGGGCGATATGTGGCTGCTCTTCCACATCTGGGTGCAACGGTTCACGTACCGGCAGGTATTCTCGGTGGTGCTGCTTAAGACGGTGAAGCGGGCGATCGACGGGAAGCCGTTCAACTGGGACAAGCTGGACCGGACGGCGAAGATGTCGGCGGCGACGGAACGGTTGACGGCCGGGGATTGAGGAAAGCGAGTGTAGTGTCTCAGAGGTTCGTCACATAATTCGAGGTCCCGAAAGGCAGATCTTTCGACCCTGTTTGGCGCAAAAATCTCGATAACCTTCGCTCGGGATGGCACTTCAAGTCCTCGACGAACTTTAGAGACAGGACTCTAGCGGCATGCCTCGCGGCGGTACTTGACTGCAACGACAGATATGGAGTCTCCGTGGTCGCAGAAGCGGACGCTGTAGTCACCGCATCGAAGACGGAACTCCGTCGGGCCGTTATCTTTCAGAGGCTTACATCACCCTCCTCCGGTATCGGGATAGCGACCGATGGTATGCAGAATGCGAAGGGCTAGTACCTGATCGATAGCGCGGAGGTCCGACCGGCTCGGCCCCGACCACTCTGTCCTCTTTCCCATTTTTCGTTGTCCTCAACGTCTACTCGGGATCGACGCAGCCTTCGAGAGGAGTTTGGCTCATTCGGTCGAAGTCCTTCATCGTTAGTCCAAACTCCGCCAGGACGTCATCGTGGGAGATTGGCTCTTTCGTCTTGAGCCATTCCTTGGACTCGGCTACTGTTCGCTCTTTATTGATCGCTTCATCTTCAAACGGTGCCTCGTGAACGGCATGTGTTCCCGGACCGAGCATTGTCTCCAGAATGCCGACCACGCTGGAAATCTGGCTGGGAGACCTACAGTCAATGAGTTCATGGGCGCGTCCTTTCGTGGGTGCGGATGTGGCTGCGTAAGGCATTGTCGAGTCCTCCCCGCCGATTCGCAGTGATCGATTGTAGTCTGGAGGGCGGGTGGGGCGGTGGTTGTATGCTCATCCAAAGAACCCTCACTCTCAGGACCTTCACTTTCGGCCCAACCAGGACGTCCGCTTATGCTTCCTCTTAACAGACTCGCCCCCTATACGAGTCTCTTCGGCTTCGTCGTCGGTCTCCCGACGCTGGTCGGCACGTACTACCAGACCTGGAAGAGCCGTCAGGAGGCGAAAGAGGCGCGGGCGGGGCTGGTTTTCAGTGAGAACTGCCTCGAATTCATCCGCGAGGACGGCACGACGGTCAACCTCGTCCCGCTGGAGACGCTGCACACGCTGCCCAAGCCGAACGATGTGGTCCTTCTTCCGGGCACGGTCGCCGCCCACGCGTGCGATCCCCAGCACGCCGCGTACCGCGTCAGCCGGGTCGAGTTCATCTATGTTCGCGTGGATAACCGGCACGCGCAGCCCGGTCAGGCGCGGCTCGCCAAGGCGGTCGCGCATGTGGGATCCGTATGAGAGCGCGGTGACACCGAGTCGGATAGGATGAACCACACAATGTACCTGATGCGCCACGTCGTCGCCGTACTGCTTCTCTGCATCGCGCCTCTTGCTGCGAGCGCAGCCGCGCATGAGTCCTGGCACCAGGCCACCGATGACGAACTGAAGGCGGTGATTCCGACGCGGGCTCCTGTCGTGTCCGAACGCATCGAGACTGAGCTGCGTACGGCCTCCGGGATCGCGGACAACAAGGGGCGGATCGTCGCCGGCGTCCTGCTGATCACTGCAGGGTACTCGGCCAACGGGAAGTACTCCTACTTCCTGCTGACGCAGGTTCCGCTAAAGATCGCGGAGACGACACTGCCGCCGGGAGACTATCTGATCGGCTGGACGCGCAGCGATACGGAGCTGTTCGTAACGCTGTCCGATGCGGCGACGGGCAACGCGCGGGTTCAAGTGACGGCGGCGCGAAACCCGGAGCTGCACCGTGTGGAGTCCTTCCACATCTTCCCGCCGGGGGGGCTGTCTCTGATCCAGCTCGGGCGGTTCAGCTTTGCGTATTCCGTGCAGTAGGGCGGGTTTCCGGGGCTGAAGACGGTAACAGCAGTCTCCCTTCGGGAATGAAAAATGAAGCCGGGAATGACGAAGAGGAAAGCAAAAAAACGCCCCTGATCGGGGGCGCGGGAGAGTGCTACTGTTCTCACTCAGACTAGACGGCATATGCTCTGGCGCGTTCATCCAGACGGTTGAACCTCGCTCCACCCTTGGGTGGAGTCAGATTCGCGCTACTTGGCGAGGCACTTCGCCATGATTGCCGCGTGCATTCGCTCCCGAACCTCGGTGGACAACTCGTAGATCTCATTGTCCTTATAGATCTCGATGGTCTGCCGCGTGGTGTTGACGACGACCTCGCAGTGGCTGCACTCGCAGAGGTGGGCGCGTACCTCTTCGACGAACTCAGGCTCTACTTGGCCGTCGAAGTAGTCGGTCATCTTGCTGAGGAAATCAGTGCAGGTCACTGCGCGGGGCTCTCCTTCTTCTGCCGGAAGTATCGGCTAAGCCGTTCGCGCAGTTGCAGGCGCGCGCGCAGCAGTCTCGATTTGACGGCCGGAACGCTCAGCCCGAGCGCCTCGGCGGTCTCTTCGGTCGACAGGTTTTCGATGTCGCGCAAGGTGAAAACGGTTCTAAATCCCGGAGGCAGTCCCTGGATGGTCTTGCGAAGAATCTCCCCCAGCTCGCCCTGGTTGTAGAGCTGCTCCGGATTGGGGCTCCAGTCGGCGAAGTCGCGGGGGATGGACCCTTCTTCGGTATGGACGTCCTCGTCCATCGAGACGGTCTTGCTGGTCTTACGCTTGCGGAGACGCATGAGGCTCTCGTTGACGGCGATCCGCACCAGCCAGGTGGAGAACTTGGAGTTGCCCTGGAACTGGTCGAGCTTCTGGTAGGCCTTGAGGAAAGCGTCCTGGGTGATGTCCTCGGCGTCTTCGCGGTTCTGGGTAATATGTTGCGCGACCCGGAAGATCTGGCGGTCGTACTGGCGCACCAACTTCTCGAAGGCGGCAACGTCACCCTGCTTGGCGCGCTCGACCAGCGCGACATCGGGGTGAATCTCTTCCGGAATTTGGGCGGAGACAGTTGCCATAGATGACGACGTTCAGGGAAGCTGGCGCACATCTCCCTGTATGGAGTGTAAATGGCGAAGGATGCGTGAGCAACGAGGTCAAGCCGCATGAGGGTGATCGTGGGCGCGTCATGCGGGAACGCGGTTGTCCGGGCGAAATACGTCCGAGCCATCCTCACAAGCCCTCGCAAAGGACGCAAGGATGAATGAGGCACCCGAGCTGTGTTGGGTGCAAGACAGGTCCCACGTGAGCGTCCGGCTCGGATGCGTAGCAGCGGGTAACGTTCCGATCCGGGATTTACCGGGGTGTTTGGTTACGTTTGAACCAGGCTGAGAGAGGAGGTGTCCGAATCTCGTGCAACGTTACCTTTGCGGCATTCCCCGCCGAAATACTTTTTGCGCGAGGCCTGTGGACAACCGGGCGGCTCGGCAAAAGTACGGGGGGAACGACGCTATGAACAGCAGAAGGAAAAGCATCTCTTCGGGCGCGGCGCGGGGACTACTGCTGGTTGCTTTCGCCTGCATCGCGGGACGCTCCGCGTTTGGCCAGTTGAACTCGAACTCGGTGACCATCACGCTGAATGCGGCGCTTACCGAATCGATCAGCGTCTCGGCGACCCCGAGCACGGTGAGCTTCACGCTGGTCGCCGGCGGCACGGCAACCGGCAGCGCGCCGGTGGCCATCACAACGACCTGGGTGCTGGCATCAAGCCGCGCCAACGTGGTGCTCGATGGCTATTTCGCCTCCGCCTCCGCGGCGCTGTCTGGGAGCGCCGCGCCTGTGGTCAACATTCCGTCGTCGGAGGTCTACGGACTGATGTCGACTGGATCGCCGACCACCTACACGGCCTTCTCCGCGGACACCGCCCTGGGCCCCAGCGGCGCCGGCCTCCTGCTGTTCACGCAGGCGCTGTCGAGCACTAACCGCAACTCGAACCGCACCGACAACCTCTCGCTCGAGATCAACCTGACAGCACAGCCGCAGTTGCCCGCCGCGTCGAACTACACGGGGTCGCTGTTCCTGCAGGCGCAGGCGCTGTAGCGTGACGTCTCAAAGCTTGTTGCAAAGTTGATCTCGAACAAGGTTCGACAGGCAATGTGGCCACGTTCTTCTTCGGGGTTCTCCGACTCCGTTTGGCGCGCAGTCCGCCCATCACCGCCGAGAATGGCGGATCCGTTTTGCCACACTCCGCCCAGGGATACGGGTCTGATGCGGAAGGGCGGTTCTCCGGGCCGTGCACGTCCCACCCCTCTTCACAAAGTACGCGAGTATGAATGGGGCACCCGAGCTGTATT
>Ga0116226_10005682_pt1 | contig 11145 bp, 7 predicted proteins | sample S1TSphfallax_FD_89692 | JGI IMG/M metagenome (GOLD analysis project Ga0116226, IMG submission 89692) | Host-associated microbial communities from peat moss isolated from Minnesota, USA - S1T2_Fa - Sphagnum fallax MG | ecosystem: Host-associated > Plants > Peat moss > Unclassified | place: USA... | reverse complement strand
TACGCACCCACCTTCACAAAGCCGCAACTTCGTCCTTCAACACGCACCCACCTCCACAAAGCTCGAACTTCGTCCTGCAATACGCACCCACCTCCACAAAGCTGCAACTTCGTCCTTCAACACGCACCCACTTCCACAAAGCTCGAACTTCGTCCTTCAATACGCACCCACCTCCACAAAGCTGCAACTTCGTCCTTCAACACGCACCCACCTCCACGAAGCTCGAACTTCGCCCTTCAATACGCACCCACCTTCACAAAACCGCAACTTCGTCCTTCAACACGCACCCACCTCCACAAAGCTCGAACTTCGTCCTTCAATACGCACCCACCTCCACAAAGCTCGAACTTCGTCCTTCAATACGCACCCACCTCCACAAAGCTCGAACTTCGTCCATCAATACGCACCCCCCTCCACAAAGCTGCAACTTCGTCCTTCAACACGCAGCCCACCTGCACAAAGCTCGAAGGTCGTCCTTCAACACGCACTCACCTCCACAAAGCTCGAAGCTCTTCCTTCAATACGCACCCACCTCCACAAAGCTCGAACTTCGTCCTTCAACACGCACCCACCTCCACAAAGCTCGAACTTTGTCCTTCAACACGCACCCACCTCCACAAAGCTCGAACTTCGTCCTTCAATACGCACCCACCTCCACAAAGCTGCAACGTCGTCCTTCAACACGCACCCACCTGCACAAAGCTGCAACGCCGCATAACCAATCCTCAATATGACAACCCACCATATCAGAAAAATACCACAAACCTTTAGAAACCAGCAATATCATGGCTAGAGCAGCAGGGAAAATGGGCCTCAATGGGGATCCATGGGCTTGCCCTCATGAGGACTCACTAGTAAAGCAGCTGTGGCTGGCTCAATTTGGATCCTAGTATAACCTTGAGCTGACGTATAATGGAAGAGAGAGAGAGAGCCTCGCCGCCGCGACTATAATACGTTAGTAAAACAACGAACTTTGGAACAATGCCAGAGCTGGTGGAAGACCATTGGGTCCTCCAGTGTTTTTCAAGATTTAGGGTTTAGGGTTTCCGAGTTCAGTTTTGACACAAGTTTTTCTCAGTGGGACCGGTCCGGTGAAACCATTGGGTCCAGTGTTTTTCAATGGAAGCACTTAAGCCCACTGGATGAGTGTTGGTTGTATAAAGTAAACGTTTTTTAGTGGTACTACTAAAGGATCCTGGTAGTCTCTTCCAAGTTCAGCGTTGACTCATTTGCAACCGTATTCCCCTTATAGCCCAATTTTTCAGGTCAGGTATATGAGAGTTGAACATTGGTCAGACCACATGGGATAAAATTGAGGTGTCATTGGGAACGCCTCAAGGAAAAACTTGGGAACTTGAAGAACCTCATGGGAACATGATGAGAACATGTTGAGAACACATTGAGAAGCAAGGAACAAAAACAAAAAATAACTCCCCACAAAAGGAAAAAACATGGCCCATCATGAGTGCATTTTGAACCTTCTTATTGGGTGCATGAAACTTTTAATTTCAAAACTGTTTGTAACCATTTTTGGCTTGGGCTAAATACCAAGGGTACAAACTCTGTCGGAGATGGTAATGGTTCCCTGGTTTGGCAGTTGGGGGCCTTTTCCCTTGCAAGCCTAGTGCCATTTTGTATTGTTTTATTTTTTAAAAGTGGTGGGGTCTTTCTGGGAAGACACCAGGTGGCTATTAGGTAGGTAGATGCATATGGATGGTTAATAGGGAGCTGCCACCATGGTCAGGTATGGGACAGGAGTACATGAGGAAAAAATGCTTTCAGTTCACAGATGTTACAATGGATCACAATGTCAATTTATGGTTTAACATTAGCCTGCCCCCTTTGGTTGGCTAAGGGTCAGAGAGGGGCAACAGCTCATTGTTAAGATTAAAGAGTCAAGCCAAAAAGAAGAAGAGTTTTGACTTCTTCTGTGGCTGAACAATTCCGAGTTACAATAGAGCAAAAAAGAAGAGGAGTTTTGAGTTCTTCTGTAGCTGGACAGTTCTGAGTTACAATAGAGCGAAAAAGAAGAAGAGTTTTGACTTCTTCTGTGACTGGACAATTCTGAGTTACCATAATTCTTAAAATTGAATTTCAAGTCAACCCACACCTTCTGAAAAGTTTCTCTTTGGAGAGGACAGTATGACGAGAGTTGTAAGGGGGGGAAGTTATTGTCTATCATTGGCCTCTAGTCGGTCAGAGAGGCCTGAAAGGATTGTTTTCTTTTAGTGAGTGGGACATGAATTTTGGATAGAGTCCACAGTTTAAGAGCCCTTTTCTTCTCAATAGCAAAAATTTCCAAAAAGTTTTAAAAATTAGTTGAATTCACAAGTTAGGAAAAAAAAAAGTCCCAAAGAATTCTCAAATTTTGTATTAAAACTGACAGGATTTGTTGGAAAAAAATACTCACCATGGCATCATATGGCCATCTATGACATTATAGATGAAACTAAGCTTTCAACATAGATGGCAATCAGCAAGCGATAGGTGTTGTTTGTTGAAAGCTCAACTTAGTCTAAAATTGGCAATGCCCCTTTCAAGCAGATTAGATGATTTCCCTTGTGTTGCCAAAAATAAAGGTGAAGAGGATATGCGAAGAAACTATTAGCCTACAAGCATTTCAAAATGAAATTGAATGTGTAGATGAAGATGCCGAACTTAGTTGTCACTCTCTACTGATGCATAGAGAGCTACATAGCAGTGTTTTTCTGCCGGGTGATCTGGTGCAAAATATCTGGGCCTTTTCCTACTTCTCTTCAAGTACATCAGTCAAACTTAGTTTGCACATCCATTTGCACTAACTTACTTACCCTTACCCTAAGGTCAGTTTCATCATTAAATAATCCACAAAATAATGAAATGAAATTTTGTGAAAATCTGAAGTTGACATGTTCAAAATCATAATAATTATTCTTCAAATTTTGCATTGCACTTTGTACACCACATGAAGGCATGTATTAAAAATATATATGACTAGGCCAATGAAAAAGTTACTACACCATATCTCTTCACATGGCAACAAGAGTCATGTCACCAACTCAATATCCTCCATGCATGCACTAGAGAAAAAGTTGATGGATTATGTGTGGGTCTTGGTCCATTGAAAAAACAGTAATCCTTGGAAAGAGTCCTCATCACCCTCATATGATCCATGGAAAAAACATGCCTCAATGTGCCATTGCAATATGCTTATGATGCCCAATACATTCTAGATCCAAAATGAAAACTAGAAAAAAGAGGGTGGTGTCAAGTGTGACACTTGTAGTATTACACGTGGATAGACTAGGTATTAGGCTACTTATATAGTGGGCTATGAAATTCTCAACTTAGGGATTCATCCCTAATTTTGATCTTAAGTAACCTAGTCAGGTTATTTTGTTACTTTTGAATAGACAATGAGTTTTGATATAGCCCTCGTAACTTAGAGGTGTGTATCATGTGTAGGTAGGCTGGGTATTAGGCTAATTACATATTCTGCTATGTAATGTCCCATGCAGGGAGGAAACCTTAATTTTAATCTTAAGTAACATAGTCAAGTTATTTTTTTACTTTTGGATGCACAACAAGTTTTGATATAGCCTTAGTAGCTTAGAGTTGGATATCATGTCTACATAGATTGGTTATTAGACTAATCACATAATCAACTATGTGATGGCCAGTTTAGGGAATAATCCCTAATTTTGATCTTAAGTAATTGCATCAAGTTTTTTTTTTTTGCTTGAGCATACATTAGGATGGTGAGATAGAGAGAAAATCTAGGAAGGTGAAGACAGAGGGAGGTTGCTATAGAACTAGTTTTGAGGTGTAGGAAAGGGGTTTGGAAAAGACTGAGACCCTTAACTTTGAACTTCATGCTATTTGAAATTTTAAGAAAACAATAAAAAAAAAGGATGACAGTTGTGAGAGTGTTGTGGAAAGTAGGGATTAAATGGTTTGTTGGTTGTTGTAAGTTGAAATGGATTTGAAGAATGTATTGCTTGTTAGTTCTAGTTAAACCTTTGAAATGAACTTGATGAATGTGTTGCATGTTAGTTTGAGTTAAATTTTGATGAAGGTCTGAGTAAAAAGAATCTAGGAAAAATAGAGAAAGCTAATTTAATTGAACTAATTTCAAGGCAGGTTGTTGAATCAATTCACCAAAACAAACCTCTTTGATAAAAACTTCAAATGTTCAAGAAAATGGACCCTTATTGTTAAACATAATGTAACTCCTAAGAAGCAAGGAGTTTTCAAAACAATTTCCTTTCAGGTGGGAAGCTGCAGGCGGTTATTCTGGGATCCCCCTCTCCAGGGAAATTATTCAACAGAGCGCTTGGTATTTACATAGCTACCAAGCAGGGGTCCTATTGACATCTGTTTACGTAGCCCCATTGATCTGAAATGCTCAATGATTGGATGATGTATGGACGAAATGCTTAGGTACTGAATAATCGAACAGCCCACAACAAAACAAGACTTCCTTTCAGCTCTTGGGAGGCAAATTCCACTTTATGAAATCTTGCTCCACCAAATGTTTTAAAAAATAGCCAAGGAAGTTTACACCAGTGTTGGGCGGGTATCTTAATTTTATGATACCCGCTGGGTCCAGTTTTCACAAAGCATGGTACCTGCCAGATAGGATTCTCCCCCAAAAAAATTGATTTTTTTTACACTGTGTTAGGGCATCAACATTTTAAAAAAAAAATTAAACCAGTTCTCACAATGCCAATTCTCAGAAATCTGAGAACAGCTGGTTCTCCTTTACCAGTTCTCACAAATCGGGTAAAAAAAAAATTTTAATTAGAAATTAATTTTTTTAAATAAAAATAAAAATATCATAATTACTGATTTGATTTCCTTTTTTAACAATGAAAAAAATATAAAAAATGTTAGAAAAAAAATTCTAAAATAACCATCAATTTATTCATTAAACCTTTACAATTCAACACCTTCACCCCTTTCACACTTTTCTAACTCCTCTTCTATATCCATATCCCTTTCAAGGAATTCTAGTAAATCAGACAGAGATTTACATCCTGTTTTTGGATCACAAGGCCAATTTTTGTTCACAAAAATCAACTTCTCTAAATTTTCTATTTGCAAAACGACATCTCCTAAGATTAATAAAAATTCCAACCTAAGAAATATCCTTTCTATTTCTATTTGTGATTCAACAATCCCCAAAATTTGTTGAATTAAAAATCCAACTATTGGAAACATTGCCTCATGTATCTACCACCTCAGAAGAGGACATTTGATGTCCTTTACATCCAATTGATACTTCTTGAAAATTAGAAGCTCTCTATTAACAAGCTTTACTAGTTCACTTGTGCTTATAGTCTATTCAAATATATCCAAACTACAATTCTAATAAAAAATATTATGGTTAGCAGAATATGTCTTTGATTTCATCAAAAGATGCAAATGTTCATGACATTTGACCAAGATAGGATATAAAGATTTCCTATCATATTCCTCAACAAGAGCAACACCTTGCTCCCTTCCAACAAATGAAAATGTTATATGAAGGCTCTTATACCTAGGGTCTAGCATCAAAGAAATCATATTATGGGTTTTCCTCTTATCATAAACCTTTAACAATAAAAGGAAAAATCCAGCATGTTGATAACCTCCCTTCTAATGTTAGAAGCCAATAAAAATAATTCATCATTAACAATTGAATCATCATCCATTAGGTTTTCAAATGAAGGTAGAACTTGATTTTCTTCCTTAAGTTTCAAACCATGGAAATGGTAGAGTGTAAAGCATCACTAAGAAGCCAATGTCTACATGACTAATTAAAAACACAAGCAAAAACAAGTAAGGAAAGACAATCAACAATAGTTTGAAAAAAATTCCATGTCAAAGGTGGAGGCACTCAACCAATGACTCTCATAGCAGTTTGTTTGCGGTAACAAAACAAAATGGTAGATCAAAATTGTAAAGCTTGTTGAAACATAATGATTTTACTACCAAACCTGCAAAGAAGCATTAACAACTTGAGTAAAACCATATTAAATTTATCTTATCAAATTTTTAACTATAAAAACTCTAAAAAGTTGAAACAATGAGTTTTAAAAACTACCTTGTTTTGATTGGAGTGTTTAATTTTTTGGCTCGAATTCTAGTTTCAAGACAAGCCTTATTCCATTCCTATTTGCCCTTCCTAAACTTCTTGAGCCAAGTGATGCATTTCTACAAATCTATTTGGGCTTGCTAAAAACATATTTTAAATTGTTACAGACTTTTTCCTCTACACTACCATATTAACATGCTTTTGAAAATGCATTTCCAAAACAAGTACCTTGAAAATTCTCTTCTATCCCAAGATATTCACAATTTACAACAGACTTCAATGCACTAGTCATTGCATTGAAATTAGATCTTTCATCTTTGACATAAACAATAATTTTTTTCCTTAAAACATACTTGTCCAACAATTTTGTCAAACTTTTGGCAAAGGCTAGCCCTATTATTTCTGTTGTTTCAAATAAACCAATAATCACATGTTTGGGCTACCAATCATTACTTTTAAAAATTTATCACCAATGCAAACACATCATAAGCTCCTTTAAACAGTCAAAGGTCAAAGTTCGTTATTACAAAATAACATTTTACCAACGCAGAAAGAACATGTAACTCATTTGTCTGCTCCACTAACCCTGGCAATTTCTTGTGAAAACTGCCTTTTAGAAGGGAAGTTTGATTTTGGACAAAGATGAAGAATTAAATGTTTGAGCCACAAATTCTCCACAAACTAAATAGGTAAACTATTTTTGATAACTAACAGACGAAGGTTCTCTAAAAATTCTTTCTATGACACATCCTTTTTTTTAAACATATATTTGACGAAATTTTTTTTTAAGATTGACCTTCCAAATGGATTTGTTATTTTCTTTTATGGGTATTTTTCTTTAGTCTTTTTCAATAGACTATTCATTTTTTCTTCAAACATTTGTGCAATAAAAGAATGATTTACATCTAGATATTTTTAAAGATAAGTTCTTCCATTGGTTTTGTAATAAGAAATCAATATTTTCCTCATTTGAGTTCTTGGATTTATTCCAATTTCTGGATTTTGATAATAGAGTATACAACGCATTATTTGTATGTTAATCAAATCAACTTCTGCATTGTCATTTACACAAGAAAAACTCCAACATAAAGAAATTCTAGCATGTGGTTTCGAAGTTTTTCTTTGAACATGTAGTTTTTTCAAGTTTTCCTTTGTTATTTCCTCACTGCCATTTTTTGGATTCCTACTTGTTTATATTTGGACACTTGAATCTTCCTCAAACCTATTTTCCAAAACTACATCATTCATACATATTTCAATTGTTTCATTATTCCCATTTATAACATTTTCATTTGCAAAAAATTGTTCCATTAGTAGTTTTCACAAGATTATATCCAAAGATAATGCAAAAAACAACTATTCTTCAACAAATGATGCAAAAAATTTTAATCAATAGAAAGAAAAAAAAAAGCAAAAAAAATGGATTTACAAACAAATGGGTTTAAAGGTTTAGAAAAGACATTTACAAATAATGGAGTTTAAGGTTTAGAAAAATTATGAACAAATCACTCACTTTTCTCTTTCATTTCATCATGGAAAAAGAAGTTTAGGTTTAAGGGTTTTAGATTTAAATTCAAAGGTTCAAATTTTAGTCCTATGCACAAACAAAGAAAGTAACAACATATTAAATTTCACAAACTACACTAAAACAAAATTATTCAACTCAAAACAAAAATGACAAACAAAAACAAACAAAATACAAAGCAAAGAAAAAAAAAACTCAAGAAATTAGGAAAAAAAAAACCTTTGCTATTGGATGAAGTTTATTGGTGTTGCTTCAAGCTCCTCCACTTGCAAAAGAGAATGAAGAGGGAGTACCAATTGACAAGGCATAGTAATAAGGCATGAGAACGAGCAACAAGGCAACAAAACAACAATGGGGGGGGGGGGAGTAGGAGGTACTTGAAAATGGCGAACAACAAGGCGTGATGGCAAGGTAGCAACGCGCAATGGCAGGGCAACAACAGTAAGGCAACAAGGTGTGAGAGTAGCAAGGTGCAACAATAGTAAGACATGATAGTAAAAAGTAACAAGGCATGAGAACAAGATGTGAAACTGGCAAGGCACAAGAGTAAGGTGTGGAACAACAAGGCATGATAGTAAGCAAAACATGATAATAGCAAGGCGTGACAACAAGCAAGGCATGACATTAGCAAGGTGCAAGAGCAAGCAAGGCATGACAATAGCAAGGCGTGATAACAATAAAGTGCAAGAACAAGTAAGGCATGAAAGAAAAAACCAAAAATAAACAAAACAACAATGTTACAAGAAAGAAAAACCAAAATAAAGGGAATCAAGAAACAACACCCTTTTATCCAGATTTTTAGGTTTTGCAAATAGGAGGCGTTGTGTTGACCTAGCCCTAAGTTTTTAGGCAGCTAAACCTTGAAACCTCGACCTAGGTAAAAGGTTAAACCTTATCCAGTTTTCAATCCCTGAAACATGAAAAGTTCTGATTATAAATATATGTTTGGCCACATTCAATATTTTGGAACACTAAGTAGATAATTGGCACTTGTAAAGCAGTTTGAAATTAAATGTTGGCCGGTTTCTATGTTTCTTGGATGATTTTTCTCAATCTCTTTCAATATTGCATCTCCATATGTTTTTTTTTAATGTCTAGATGTGTTTCTTTGGGCTATTTATAGCTTTCTTTCCTCATCACTCATTGATGGATCCAACATCAAAGCCTCAAACCAATTTTGGAATTGATTGATATTGGAGTGTATGTAGGCCAATTTCCCTCCAATATCAATGTATCCTAGTGGGGACTATTAATATGTTATACTACTTTTTACTTAAAGTTTGAATTTTTGACAAAAGTTGTATGGTTCATGAGGCTTAAAACATGCACAAGGAGATTTCACCAAAACATTATCAATTGGCTTTAAAACATGGTATACATGCAAAAACATCCAAAATGTAAAAACACTTGGATGGAATGGAAATAAAAAGATGGAATCATAACCAAGAGGAGCAACGTGCCTTAGGGGAGCATTGTGATGTTATGAAATTTGATACTTGAAGCTGGAGCCTTTGAATCAAGGTACATTGTTTCTAGAACATGGATGCAAAAGTTGAATTATATTTTATAACATGCATAACCCATTTGAAAATTGGAACATAAGAAGGATGCTTGAAACCTAATGGTCATTTGTTCCAAAGTGTCCCACTTTGAACACTTGGATGTTTGAAAACAACATTTAGGTTGGCCTCAAACATTACCTAGAAACATCCAAATGCCCTAGGGGTGGCACTATAATGTCATTATACTAGATACTTGAAACTAGGCCTTTGAAATAAGGTACATTATTTAGGAACATGATAGATGCATGTAGTGGACGTGACATACATAACATGTTGAACCCAACAGAAACATGCAAAACATGCAACATAAACACACAAAACTTGAAACTTGAACCATATTTTGAACATTACCTAATTACATTAAAGTGCCCAAGGGGGAGTATTGTAATGTCAACATTTACTAGATACTTGAAATTGGAGACTTAAAAATTAGGCACATTATTCAAGAACATGACAAATGCATAAGTGGACTTGACATGTGAAACATGTTGAACCCAATAGAAACATGCAAAACATGCAATGGAAACACACGAAACCTAAAACTTGAACCACATTTTGAACATTACCTAGTTACACGGAAGTGCCTTGGAAGGGGTATTGTAATGTCATAATTTACTAGATGCTTGAAGTTGGAGACTTTGAAACTAGGCATATTATTCATGAACATGACAAATGCATAACTTTATTTAACATCCACAACATGTTGAAGGCAACATAAACATGCATTGTTGACATGAGCACATAAAGTTTGAAATATGAACCATAATTGACAAAGTGTTCCATTTAAAACTTGTTGATGTTTGAATGAAACCTATTGGTATCCCCTAAACGTAGCCCTCATACATCCACCTTCCCTTGGTGGCAACCTTTATGATACTTCAAACATGAAATTAAAAAAATTCCAACATAGAAATAGAGGACTTTGTGAACCTACAACCATCTTTGCTAAGCTTTCCAATTATAGTGAGCCTAGATCATTAGTAACAAACATCCAAATGCTATAGTAGGGGCACTATGATGTTTGCCATTCTTAATACTCGAACTTCAAACCTTTGATATAATTCACATTTTTTTAAAACATGAAAAGCCCAACATATACATATCTAGATGGGGAGATGAAAAATTCGGGAAATGTATGTGGTGAGCAATGCAACAATCTCCTATAGAGAAATAACAATGAAGAGTTATAAAACTTCTAAATTGAGATTTTCTAGACTTGTGGAAGTTAAAAAACCATGAGCTATTGGAGATGGTAGAGGGGGAGAGATCAAGTAGAACAATCAGACAAACCTATAAACACACATGTAGAATGGCATGGATGGAGGGAGACACATGCACACTAAAGGAGATGCAGAGAGATTGTCGCTTTACTATGCACATGTCAACAAATGCCAATCAAAATACCAAGAAAAATTGGAAGAAGTGAAGGAACATGTACAACTGTAAAAAATCCCACTATGGATTGTTCTTTTTCTTTGTAGAAATTGTAGACCACACAACATTCATGTCCAAACACCTCACAAAGTTCAAAACAAAGGATTGCAAATATTGCCAAAATGCCTTAAGAAATTGAACACCTTATTTAGATGTTTTAGGTGTTCCATAAGCAATAAAAAAAAAATGACAAATGATAACAATAGAAGGAAACCTTACTAACATGAAGAAGAGGCCGACTTTCACAAAGAAAGTTCATTGGCTTCACGAAAAGATTTAAATTTTGACATGCATTGTAGAAACCCTGATGCCACTATAACCAATCCCAATCGATGCCATAGTCATCAGGGGTTGTGATTACAATAATTGAAGATGTGAGAAAGTGTTAAAGTGAGATGCCATGGGACATAGGGGGCTAGATAGGGTAGGATGGCGATTGGGGATGCTTGGATGGGGGGAATGTGTGGGGGGTATAGACGACACGGGTGCCCACCCCCCCCCCCCCCCCCCCCCCCCCAAAACCGGGAGCACAAAATATCCCGGGATTAAGGAACAACGGTCTCGAGATT
>Ga0116226_10005681_pt1 | contig 11146 bp, 12 predicted proteins | sample S1TSphfallax_FD_89692 | JGI IMG/M metagenome (GOLD analysis project Ga0116226, IMG submission 89692) | Host-associated microbial communities from peat moss isolated from Minnesota, USA - S1T2_Fa - Sphagnum fallax MG | ecosystem: Host-associated > Plants > Peat moss > Unclassified | place: USA... | reverse complement strand
CGATCACCACCACGAAGGTTTCGTAGCCGGGTTTGACGCGGGAGGTGAAATCCGCCGGGTCCGGCAGGGCTGCGGGGACGATGAACTGGTTGTCGGCGATCTGCTGGTCCGTAAGTTTGCGGATGTAGATGGGCTGGCCGAGCCAGACGACGCGCAGGCCGGTATTGGGCGCAATGTCACCAACCTCCACGATGGGCTGGGAGACGGCGAGGGTCTCGGCGCTGGGGTTCAGCGCGTCGATGAACGGCCAGGCGGTTGCGGCGATGCCGACGCCACCAGCGGCGACGGTGAGAATTTTAAGAAAATCACGCCTGGCGTGGTCCACGGCGAGCTCAATTTCGTGCTCCACCTTTGCGAGTTCGACCATTTGTTCTCCTGCCACGCCTGACGTTGCGGCTACGCATGGCCGGAACGGTGGAAAAATTCAAGGGTGGATGATTTTGGCGCAAGGTCCTATTAACCTTCGCCATGAGTGAGATAATGGCGGCGCCGGCCCATGAGGCGCATAAACCCGAGGCGCGTGCGTGGTTTGAGGCGCTGCGGGACCGGATATGCGCGGCATTCGAGGCGATTGAGGATGAGGGCGGCCCGAATCCGGGGCGGTTTGTCCGCACCCCATGGGACCGGCCGGAGGGCGGCGGCGGCGTGATCAGCCTGATGAAGGGCCAGGTGTTTGAGAAGGTGGGGGTGAATGTTTCCACCGTTTCGGGCGCGTTTTCACCGGATTTTGCCAAACAGATGCACGGCTCCACGCCGGATGGGGCATTCTGGGCGTCGGGCATCAGCCTGGTCGCGCATTTGCGCAGCCCGCGCGTGCCGGCGGTGCACATGAACACGCGGATGATCGTCACCGGCAAAGGCTGGTTTGGTGGCGGCGGTGACCTGACCCCGCTGCAGCCCGGCAGCCCGGAGGCGGCCGAGGACGCGGCAACATTCCACGCCGCGCTGCAGTCGGCCTGCGGCCGCCATGGGGCCGACTACTATGAACGTTTCAAAAAATGGTGCGACGAATATTTTTTTCTGCCGCACCGTAACGAACCGCGCGGCGCCGGCGGGATTTTCTACGACTACCTGAACACCGGCGATTTTGAGGCCGATTTTGCCTTCACCCGCGACGTGGGCGAAACGTTTCTGGCGACGTACCCACAAATCGTGCGGCGGCGGATGGGAGAGCCTTTCACCCCGTCGGAACGCGAGGCCCAACTGGTGCGGCGCGGCCGTTACGTGGAGTTCAATCTCCTCTACGACCGCGGCACGACCTTTGGGCTGAAAACTGGCGGAAACACCGAGGCGATCCTGATGTCGCTGCCGCCGGAAGTGAAGTGGCCGTAAGGGAGACAATAAGCGGTTACTTTTTTGAAAAAAAGTAACCAAAAAACTTTTGATTTCCCATAGCGTTAGAAACGATAGCCGATCCCAACCGAAGCCACGGTCGGTGACAGCGCCGTCTTGGCCGTGATCACCCCGTTGATATGCGCCGTGGCGTTCACGAATATCTGCTTCACATCGACGTTTGCCACCCAGTTCTGCCGAATCACATAGTCGAACCCGGCATCGAGCGCCGGGCCGACACCAGTGGCGTATCCCGCTTTGGTAATCCCCCCGCTGACATTCGGGTGGCTGTCATAGAAAAACATCACCGTCATCCCAGCGCCAGCATACGGAATGAAATCGCCATATTGCTGGTGGTACTGCAGCGTGATCGTTGGTGGCAGCACCCAGACGCTGCCGACATCGGCCTTGGGCCCAAGCGCCGAATCACGCGCGGAAACATCGTGGCGCGAGGTGCCGGCGATGGCTTCGACCGAAAGATTTGGGCTGAGAAAATACGAAATGTCGAGTTCCGGGATGTAGGCGGTTGTGGCTTGCACGTGTCCGCCGATCAGCGAAATCGAACTCGATAAATTTTCCGGAATCACGGCCGCCACCCGCGCCCGCGCGAGCACGGAACCGGTCTCGAAAAAATTTTGTCCATCCGTCTGCGCCGCGGCGCAACCGCCCGATAGCGCGGCGGCGAAAATGCAAGCTGTCACCAGGGTTTTAAACATGAGATCTCCTTGCCGGCCTTGCCTCGCAAGCCGGATTTTCAGGTTGGCTGATGAAATTGAGGGGGAGGGTGGCTGGGCGTCCTAGGCGGCCGCCGCCTCCAGCATCTCCCCGGCCACCACCGCGATGCAGGCCGCCCAGGCATCGCGCACCTCCGGCGTGAATTCACTGCCGAGACCCTTCTCCAGCGTCGCGATCAAGGCCTCGCCGACCGTATTGTAATCCGCCGGGGAGACACCGTACCCCACGTGCCGCTTGCCCAGCGCGCGCACCGCCCCGGATATCGTGGCCCAGTCGCCGACATGCGCGACGGCGGTGGCCAGCATCGCCATCAGCTTCTGGCGCTGCTCCGTCATGTCCTGTTTGAACAGGCTCCGCAGATGGGGATCGCGATCGAACAGCTCTTCATAGAAAATCGTCGCCGCCAGATCCGCGATCGGCGCGACCTTGGCGAAACTGGTTTGCACGAGTGTTTGTTGGGCAGGTGTCATGAAAGCCTCCGAGGATTTGAACAGAACAAAACTTGCAAACTTCATACCAGTTTAAAATCGCCCCATTTCGGACAATTTTTTACTAAAATTGGTAAATAATTTACCATATTTAGCGCGATTTTCCGGCATGTGCGTACTAATTACGCAAAGCGAAACCTGGCGGTACAAGCGTTTACCCGGCGCGCGGGAGGCGCTAGAGCTTGGCCCATAAAACGCGGCCACGCGCGCCGCCCAAGCGACACCGGGAGCTCGACCTGCGTCTCTCACTCTACACGGATTTTTCGCTGCGGCTGCTGATGTACCTGGCCGCTGCCGAACCCGGCGCCTGGGTCACAACGCCGCATGTCGCGCAGGCCTTCGATATTTCGCTCAACCACCTTCAGAAGGCGGTGCAGGGGCTGGTGCGAGCCGGCTATGTCGAGGCCCTGCAGGGCCGCGCCGGCGGCGTCCGGCTGGCGCAGCCGGCAGCGTCAATTCGCATCGGCGGCGTGGTGGCCGCGCTGGAAGGCTCGGGCTGTCTGGTCGACTGTGGGCGGGGACCTTGTCCGCTATCGGGTCTATGCCTGTTGAAACGGGCGCTCGATGAGGCCGAGCGGGGGTTCATACGGGCCCTGGATGGCTATTCGCTGGCCGATGTCGTGGCGCACCAAACGGGCGACGCCCTGCGGAGCCTCATGGCCGTTCAGACGGCGCGGTGAATGACGCTTTATGGGATTCATAGGGCGAACGCGTGGGACCGGGAGACCCTATAATCGCCTCCGCTGGCGGCGATTGCAGGCACTCCCGGTCCCGACGCCCCCAATGACCAAAAAGTTTTTTGCGCGCTCTTTGTCAAAAAAGCGCTTCTTGCTTGCCTCGCCCTACGGCCGGAAGCCGAAGCTGATAACCGGCGGGGCGTAATAGACCGGCGGAGCGTAGTAGCGCGGGGGCGGGGCATAATAGCGCGGGGGCGGCGCGTAGTAGCGCGGCGGGGGCGCATAGTAGCCGGGATAGACGTGCCAGCAGTGATTGCCGTCGTACCAGCCATGGCCATAGCCGTTGCCATAACCCGGCCCGTGGCCATCCCAGTCGGCTTTGGCGGCCTGCGTGCTGGCGAGGCCGAGGACCAATGTTGCGGCGGTCGCGAGGAAAAGGTTTTTGATCTGCATGTTTCTGAGCCTCCATTGCTCATGAGAGGAATATGGCGGGAGGGCGTGTCGAACGCGGGGCGGCAATGGGGTTAAACTGTGGTTTTTATGCAACAGAAGGTTGCGACGGTGCCCCCAGGCGCCAGCCGGCGCGGTTTGCGGCTGAAAAATTTAATCTTGAAAATCATAAGCCTAGCGCGGATTGCTCTTGCGAAACGCGGGCTTGTGAGAGAGACTCGGGTTTCACCCGCGAATATTTCGGCCCCGTCAAGGAATTCATTTGTTACGCGCTCTCAAACGCCGCCTGCTGGCAGCCGTGCCGCCAGTTATTTTCCTGGCCATCACCGGGTATTTTGCCTGGAACGCGGTGCATGGCGCCCGCGGGCTGGAGGCGCAGGCCCTGCAGCGCGCGGAACTGGCGAAGGCGCAGGCTGATTTTGGCGTGGTGGACGCCGAGCGGCAGACCTGGGAGGCGAAAGTCGCGGCACTCGGCGGGCCCGCGATCGCGCCGGACATGCTGGACGAGCAGGCGCGCAAAATGTTGAACGACGCCGACCCTTCGGACCTGGTGGTGGATTTGCCGGCCACGGCGGCAAAATAAAGCACCGTTTTTGGCGGCGAGGATCTCCTAAGGTTGCGTCAACTCCTCACAATAAGACATTTAGTTGCGTTCCCTCGGCCTGCCATGGCCCGGCGTTAGTCGTTAACACTGCCTTACACCGCTTCGCCGCTTCAAATTAACCAAAAACGAGTTAACTGAAATTTTTGCAATGCAGCACGACGAGTTTTCGTAAACGTCAACTTGCCGCCGTGCCGGGCGGGAGGTAGTTGGTGCAATCATCCAGGCAGATGAGGGGAAACCATGGCCGCCAGCCCGCCCGCCACCAAAAAATCCAAAAAACCCGAACCCGCCATGAGCAAGGACGAGCTTTTCCGCGCCTATGGCAAGATGCTGCTGATCAGGCGGTTCGAGGAGAAGGCGGGGCAGCTTTACGGCATGGGGCTGATCGCCGGGTTTTGTCATCTTTATATCGGGCAGGAGGCGGTGGTGGTGGGCATGCAGCACGCCATCGGCACCGGGGACGAGGTGATCACCAGTTACCGGGACCACGGGCACATGCTGGCCTGCGAAATGGACCCAAAGGGCGTGATGGCGGAACTGACGGGCCGCGCCACCGGCTATTCCCGCGGCAAGGGCGGCTCCATGCACATGTTTTCCAAGGAAAAGGGCTTTTTTGGCGGCCACGGCATCGTCGGCGCGCAAGTCTCGCTCGGCACCGGCCTCGGCTTCTCCAACTGGTACCGCGAAAACGACCGGGTCTCGCTGACCTATTTCGGCGAAGGCGCCTCCAACCAGGGGCAGGTCTATGAGAGTTTCAACCTGGCCAATCTGATGAAGCTGCCCGTGGTGTTTATTATCGAGAACAATCGCTATTCGATGGGCACCTCCATCGAGCGCTCCTCCGCCTCGCGGGATCTCTCCCTCAACGGCGTGCCATGGGGCATGCCGAGCCTATCGGTGGACGGCATGGATGTGCTGGCCGTGAAGGCGGCCGGCGACCAGGCCGTGGCGCATTGCCGCGCCGGCAAGGGGCCGTTTCTGCTGGAGATGAAAACCTATCGGTATCGCGGCCATTCGATGTCTGATCCCGCGAAATACCGCACGCGCGAGGAAGTGCAGCGGATGCGTGCCGAGCACGACTGTCTGGACTCCGCCAAAAAGCACCTGGAAGAGCTCGGTTACTCCGAAGAGGAGCTGAAAAAGCTCGATGACGGCATAAAAGCCCGCGTGCAGGAAGCGGCGGATTTCGCCCAGTCATCGCCGGAGCCAGACGAGAGAGAAATCTGGACGGATGTGCTGGTGGAGGGGGTAGAATAATGGCCACAGATATTCTGATGCCGGCGCTCTCGCCAACCATGACGGAGGGCAAACTCTCCAAATGGCTGAAGAAGGTTGGGGAGGATGTGAAATCCGGCGACGTGATCGCCGAGATCGAGACCGATAAGGCGACCATGGAAGTGGAAGCCGTCGATGAGGGCAAGATATTGTCCATCCTGGTGGATGAAGGCACCGAAGGGGTGGCGGTGAATACCGTGATCGCGACGTTGGGGGCGGAAGGCGAATCGGCCGCGCCCGCCGCGAAAAAAGCGCCCGAGCCCGAGCCGGCGGAGGCGCCAAAAGCCGCCGCCCCACCGCACCCCAAAGCGGCACCAACGCCTAAGGAACTGGCGGAACCGGATTGGGGTGACACCAAACCCACCACCGTGCGCGAGGCGCTGCGCGAGGCGATGACGCTGGAAATGCGCGCCGACAAAAACGTGTTTCTGATGGGCGAGGAAGTCGCGCAATACCAGGGCGCCTACAAAATCTCCCAGGGCATGCTTGACGAATTTGGGCCGCGGCGGGTGATTGATACGCCGATCACCGAACACGGCTTCACCGGCATGGCGGTTGGTGCGGCGATGAACGGGCTGAAGCCGATCGTGGAATTCATGACCTTTAATTTCGCCATGCAGGCGATCGACCAGATCATCAATTCCGCCGCCAAAACCCTCTATATGTCCGGCGGGCAGATGGGCTGCCCGATCGTGTTTCGCGGGCCGAACGGCGCCGCGGCGCGCGTGGGGGCGCAGCATAGCCAGTGCTACGCCTCCTGGTACGCGCATTGCCCAGGATTGAAAGTGGTCGCCCCCTGGTCCGCCGCCGACGCCAAAGGACTTTTGCGCGCCGCGATCCGCGATCCGAACCCGGTGATCTTTCTGGAGAATGAAATCCTTTACGGTCATACCTTCGATTGCCCGACATCGGAGGATTTTGTGCTGCCGCTGGGAAAGGCGAAGATCGAGCGTGAGGGCGACCAGGTGACCATCGTCGCGTTTTCCATCATGGTGGATGTGGCGCTGAAGGCCGCCGACGCGCTGGCCGAACAGGGCATTTCGGCCGAGGTGATCAATCTGCGCACCATCCGCCCGCTTGATATCGCAACGATTATTCAATCCGTGAAAAAAACCAGCCGTGTGGTGAGCGTGGAGGAAGGCTGGCCGTTCGCCGGCATTGGTTCGGAGATCTGCATGACGGTGGTAGAACACTGCTTTGACTGGCTGGATGCGCCGCCGGTGCGGGTGGCCGGGCTGGACGTGCCGATGCCCTATGCGGCGAATCTCGAAAAGCTCGCTCTGCCGCAGCCTAACTGGGTTGTGGATGCGGTCAAAAAACTTTTTTAGTCGCTGGGGGGAGAAGGAAAAATGTCCACCAATATTCTGATGCCGGCACTCTCGCCAACTATGACCGAAGGCAAACTCTCGCGCTGGCTCAAGAAGGAGGGTGAGGAGGTCAAATCCGGCGACGTGCTGGCGGAAATCGAGACCGATAAGGCGACGATGGAAGTCGAGGCGGTCGATGAAGGGTTTCTGGCCAAAATCGTGGTGCCGGATAATACCGAGAATGTCGCGGTCAACGCGGTGATTGGGATACTGACGCAAGCCAAGGGCGAGGCGATTGACGCCCCCAAAGCGGCGCCCCCTGTCACCTCACCTGAAACGCCGGCGCCGCCGCCTCCAACGGAGAAAGCCCCCACGCCAGCGCCGAATCATGCGGACCATGACCGCGTGTTCGCCTCGCCTCTGGCGCGGCGAATGGCCTCGCAAGCCGGCATCGATCTTTCCAAAATCAAGGGTTCCGGGCCGAACGGCAGGATCGTGAAGGCAGATATCGACGCCAGCACGTCCGGCGCGCAACCCGCCGCCTCAGCCCCGCCCGCCGCCGCCGCGCCCCCGCCGGAGACAAAACCTGCACAGGCGCCAGCACCCGCCATCACCGCGCCGCACAAAAAAATCCCGAATTCGTCGATGCGCAAAATCATCGCCAGGCGCCTGGCAGAAAGCAAACAAACCGTCCCCCACTTCTACCTCACCTCCCACATGGACATCGACGCGCTGCTCAAACTCCGCGCCGACCTCAACGCCAAATCCCCCAAAGACGGCCACACCGCCTTCAAACTCTCCGTCAACGACCTCATCATCAAGGCCTGCGCCGTCGCCCTAAAACGCCACCCCAACGTCAATTCCAGCTACACCGAATCCGACATCATCCAGTACGATGACGTCGATATTTCCATCGCGGTCGCGATCCCGGATGGTCTCATCACCCCCATCATCCGCAAGGCCGACCAGCTAGGCCTCGCCGCCATCAGCGCCGCGATGAAAGACCTCGGCGCCCGCGCCAAGACGGGGAAACTCAAGCCCGAAGAATTCCAGGGCGGCGGTTTTTCCATCTCCAACCTCGGCATGTTCGGCATTCCGGAATTCTCCGCCATCATCAACCCCCCCCAATCCGCCATCCTCGCCGTCGGTGCCGGTGAGCAGCGGGCGGTGGTGAAAAACGGCGCGGTGGCGATTGCGACCATGATGACGGTCACCCTGTCCTGCGACCACCGCGTGGTCGACGGCGCCGCCGGCGCGGAATTTCTCGCCACGCTCAAAACCATCATCGAAGACCCGCTGAGTCTGATGCTGTGACGTTCCGGGACGCGACGCCGGATGACGTGCCGCTTCTGCTCACCCTCATCCGCGAGCTTGCCGCCTTCGAGCGCGAGCCGCACGCGGTGAACATGACGCAAGCCCAGCTTGAAGACGCGCTGTTCGCGCCGCACCCCGCGGCGCATGCGGTGGTGGTGGACATCGACGGCGCGCCGGCGGCCACCGCCATCTGGTTCGAAAGTTTCAACACCTGGACCGGCCGCCCCGCGATGTCGGTTGAAGATGTCTATGTCCGCGAAGCCTTTCGCGGCCGCGGGATCGGGCGCGCGCTGTTCGCGCATCTCGCCGCGGTGGCGAAAGCCAAAAACTATCTGCGGATGGACTGGCAAGTGCTGGACTGGAACCAGCCCGCCATCCGATTCTACGACAGCCTGGGCGCCGTGCCGCAGTCCGCCTGGCTAAAATACCGGTTAAGCGGCGAGGCGCTGGACGCGCTCGCATCAGGAGCAGTGTAATGGCCGAGGACCAAAAATTTGATCTGATCGTGGTTGGTGGCGGCCCCGGCGGCTATGTCGCCGCCATTCGCGCGGCACAGCTGAAACTGCAGGTGGCGGTGGTCGAATCAAAACATCTTGGTGGCATCTGCCTGAACTGGGGGTGCATTCCCACCAAGGCGCTGCTGCGCTCGTCCGAAATCAACCACCTGCTCCACGACATGGACCAGTTCGGTTTTTCCGCCGACAACATCAGATTCGACGTCAAAAAAATCGTCGCCCGCTCCCGCGCCGTCGCCAAACAGCTGTCTTCGGGCGTCACGCATCTGCTCAAAAAAAACAAGGTCACCGTGTTTGACGGCGTCGGCAAACTGGCCGGCCCCGGCAAGCTCTCCGTCACCAAGGATGGCCAAACCCAAAACCTCACTGCCAAAAACATCATCTTGGCCACCGGCGCCCGCCCGCGCGTCATCCCAGGGATCGAACCGGACCAGAAACTGATCTGGACGTATTTCGAGGCCATGGTGCCGGAAAAAATGCCCAAATCGCTGGTGGTGATCGGCTCCGGCGCCATCGGTATAGAATTCGCCAGCTTCTACCAAAACATGGGCGCCCAAGTAACGGTCGTGGAAATGCTCGACCGCGTCCTACCGGTGGAAGACGCGGAAATTTCCGCCTTCGCGCAAAAGGCGTTCGAAAAACAGGGGATGAAAATCATCCTCTCCGCGACGGTCAAAGGCGTCAAAAAAGCCGCGGACTCCGTCACCGTCACCATCGAAGCCGCCGGCAAATCGCAGGACATCACCGTCGACCGCGTCATCAGCGCCGCCGGCATCGTCGGCAACACCGAAAACCTCGGCTTGGAAGGCACCAAGGTGAAGGTGGAACGCACCCATGTGGTCGTCGATGGCTACGGCCAGACCGGCGAGCCAGGAGTCTACGCGATCGGCGACCTCGCCGGCCCGCCCTGGCTCGCCCACAAAGCCAGCCACGAAGGCATCATCGCCGTCGAACACATCGCCGGCTTAAAACCGCACCCGATGGACACCGGCAACATCCCCGGCTGCACCTATTGCCGTCCCCAGGTCGCCAGCGTCGGCCTGACGGAGGCTAAAGCCAAGGAATCCGGCTTTACCGTCAAAGTCGGCAAATTCCCCTTCATCGGCAACGGCAAGGCCATCGCCATGGGCGAGCCCGAAGGGTTCATCAAAACCGTGTTCGACGCCAAAACCGGCGCGTTGCTGGGGGCCCACATGATTGGCGCCGAAGTGACCGAGATGATCCAGGGTTTTGTCATCGCCCGCACGCTGGAAACCACCGAGGCGGAACTCATGCACACCGTCTTCCCGCACCCCACCGTCTCGGAAGCCATGCATGAATCCGTCCTTGACGCCTACGGCCAGGTTATACACTTCTAGCTTCATGTCCCTGCGCGTCGAAATCGACCACCGCCTTCGCCACCCGGAAAAGGCCCACGGCCCGGACCGCCCCGGCGGCCAGAAGCCGGCCTGGATCCGCGTGAAGGCGCCGGGCGGCGCGGTTTATAATGAAACCCGCGCCCTCATGCGGGACCAAAACCTCACCACCGTGTGCGAGGAAGCGGCCTGCCCCAATATCGGCGAATGCTGGTCCCAGCGCCACGCCACCATGATGATTTTGGGCGACATCTGCACCCGCGCCTGCGCCTTCTGCAACGTGGCCACCGGCCTGCCGGCGGCCGTGGACGCCGATGAACCTGCCCGCGTCGCGGCCGCCGTGGCCACTTTGGGCCTGCGCCACGTCGTCATCACCTCCGTCGACCGCGACGACCTGGCCGATGGCGGCGCCGCCCACTTCGCCGCCGTGATCGCCGCGATCCGCGCCGCCAGCCCCGCCACCACCATCGAAATCCTCACCCCGGATTTTCTGCGCAAACCCGGCGCGGAAGCCATCATCACCGCCGCAGCACCTGACGTCTTCAACCACAATCTGGAAACCGTCCCCCGCCTCTACCCCACCATCCGGCCCGGCGCCCGCTATTACCAGTCGCTCAGACTTTTGGACTCCATGAAACGCGCGGGCCAAAACATCTTCACCAAATCCGGCCTCATGGTCGGCCTCGGCGAGGAAAAAGCCGAAATCGGCCAGGTCATGGACGATTTGCGAATTGCCGGCGTGGATTTTTTAACAATTGGGCAGTATCTGCAGCCCAGTCTGAAACACGCGCCGGTGGCCCGCTACGTGCCGCCGGCGGAATTCGAGGAACTGGCGTCCATGGCCCGCGCAAAAGGATTCTTACTGGTCTCGGCCACGCCGCTCACCCGCTCCTCCTACCACGCGGATTCGGACTTCGCCGCCCTGCGCCTGGCCCGCGCCGCGTGACCACCTATACCGAACGCAAACTCGTCCCCTACGCGGCCAAACAATTGTTTGACCTGGTAGCCGACGTGGCGAAATACCCCGCCTTCCTGCCCTGGTGCGTCGGCGCGCGCATCCGCAGCCATGCCGGCAACCAATTGGTCGCCGACCT
>Ga0116226_10005679_pt1 | contig 11148 bp, 6 predicted proteins | sample S1TSphfallax_FD_89692 | JGI IMG/M metagenome (GOLD analysis project Ga0116226, IMG submission 89692) | Host-associated microbial communities from peat moss isolated from Minnesota, USA - S1T2_Fa - Sphagnum fallax MG | ecosystem: Host-associated > Plants > Peat moss > Unclassified | place: USA... | reverse complement strand
TTCGCACAAGGTAATTCTACTTTGAGTGACGCTCTGGTAAAACCTGATGCTTCAGCTATCAGTGATGTCTGCAAACAAGCCTTCCAGATGGCTGAGATTCAACCCACAGAGGTTAACTATGTAGAAGTGTTCGGTAGTGGCATTCCCCAGGAGGATGAAGCCGAAATCACAGGTTTATTGCAAGCTTATCCGCAAGTGGGCAATGGTTTGCATTGTGCATTAGGCAGCGTCAAAGCTAATATCGGCCACACCTATACAGCATCGGGAATTGCTAGTTTAATCAAAACCGCTCTCTGTCTTTATTACAGATATATTCCCGCGACACCCAAATGGTCTGGTGTCAAAACACCGCAAATATGGGAAGGCAGTCCTTTCTATGTGGCAATGGAATCAAGACCTTGGTTTGTCGATAAAGGCGGTACACGCAGAATAGCAGCACTTAACAGTATGGGTATAGATGGGAGTTACGCCCATTTAATCTTATCGGAAGAACCCAGCCAAGAGGAGCGCGACAACAGATATTTGCAACAAATGCCTTTTCATCTGTTCCCGATCGCAGTTAGCGATCGCTCCAATATACCAGATTTACTTAACCATCTCCAACATACCATTGAAACTAGTTCCTCTTTATCAGCTACCGCCAGCCAAACATTCGCTACTTTTGAGCAGAATTCTGAGGCTAAATACGTCTTATCAATCACAGGACGTAACACAAAAGAACTACTCAAAGAAATTGAATCGGCTCGCAAAGGTGTAAATAATGCCTTTGAGAAAGGAACAGATTGGCAAACACCAATAGGTAGTTATTTCACCGCGAAACCATTAGGTAAAACAGGAGCAGTTGCTTACGTTTACCCCGCAGCAGTCAATTCTTATATTGGCATTGGTCGCACTGTCTTCCGTTTATTTCCTAAAGTTTTTGAGGACTTAAAAAGTAACAATCTCTACAACCGGGCTGCCGATGTTGAAAAGCTAGTTTATCCCAGAAGCTTACCTAAACTGACAACCAGGCAACTAGAAACTCTCGAAAAGCAATTGTTAGATGATTCACTAGCAATGTTTGAAAGTGAAATTGCCTTTGCTAGATACATGACAGCAATTTTTAGAGATGATTTTCAAGTCAAGCCGCAATGCGTCTTTGGGTATAGCTTGGGTGAAACCAGCATGATGGTTGCCCAAGGAGTTTGGAGTGATTTTGAGGGCGGAAGTAACACCTTAAACTCATCACCTTTATTTGGTGATAAGTTATCTGGCCCGAAAAATGCTGTGCGTGAATATTGGGGATTAACAGATTCACCAAACAACAATTTTTGGAATACCTATGTTCTCATGGCAACTCCATCCCAAGTTAGAGAATGCCTCAAACAAGAGAATCGCGTCTATTTAACTCAAATCAATACACCAGAAGAAGTATTAATTGCTGGTGATGATGCAGCCTGTAAGCGAGTGATTGCAACTTTAGGTTGCAACGCCTTCCCCGCTCCCTTCGACCATGTGATACATTGTGAAGCGATGCGATCGCAGTACGAGGAAATCAAGAAGGTAAACACCTTACCATCACAGAATCTTCCCGGTATCGTATTCTATTCTGCCGCCGATTATCAGCCAATTGTACTTGAAAGTAATACCATTGCTCACAACATCGCCAAAGGATTATGCCAAGAACTTGATTTTCCGCAATTAGTTAATCGTGTCTACGGCGATGGAGTCCGAATATTCTTAGAAGCGGGTGCTGGTAGCGTTTGTTCCCGATGGATTGATAAAATTCTCGGCGACAAAGAACATATCACAGTCTCTCTAAATCGTCGAGGGATGGATGACCATGCTTCAATGGTCAAAGCATTAGCAAAACTACTCAGTCATCAGGTGAACGTGAATTTATCACCGTTGTATAGCAAAGCTCAAGAAACTGCTAATCAAAATAAAGCAACATTGAGAACAGTTACCTTGGGTGGAAAAGCAATTGCTGCTACAATTTTGAGCGACGAAAATCGTAAACTTGTTGAAGATTTCGCTGGGGATATTAGGAGCGATCGCTTCAAAAAACAGCATCCAAATATACCTAATCTCCAACAATCTAAAATCACAGATTCTCTTAACACTTCCAACCAAATAATCCAACAAGAAAATTACTCTCCTAACATCTTGCTTCAGCCAGAAGAACTCAAACCGAAAAATATCATTGATAACGTTTTTGAGCCGAGAGAACAATTACAATCTTCTGAGTCAATCGCAATTAAACAGCCAATTCCTGTTTTTACCCCACCCCTCAGAACTAAAAAAATTAGTAGCATCATCAGCATGTTCGATTTAAATAAGACACAGTATCAAAAGCTCAATGCTAATAATTCCAAGATAACTAAAGCACACACCGCTTTTTTACAAGCTAGACAAGATTACAGCCAGCAAATGAGCGAAATCATTCAATTGCAACTAACTTGCGCCCAAAATCTACTTAACGACGAATCCTGATAAATCATACCAATTCTCTCTCAACTTGCACCAACTAATTTTTAACTAATCTCTTCCTTTGCGGTTCGTTTAATAATTATTACGTGCATCTTACTAGAGAATTGGTATTACTCCCTTCCTCCGCGCTCTCTGCGCCTCTGCGGTTCGTAAAAAAACGTAGACCCCTATAAAAAGTCTACCCCCTTCACTTTTAACATCCATTGCTTGTAATCCGAGGGATAACTACCGTGACAACCGTAGATACGGTACTAAGTAAACACGATAATGGCCTTAACTTCTCCTCTTGGTCTTATAACAAAAACCAAGTTTGGAAAGGTTCTTTAGAAACTGTATCTTTTGAACAACAAACCATCAAAGATAAATTGATGGTATTAAATAAACCCTGCTACATCGTGAAAGTTGCCGGAAAAATCGGTGTCACCAACGAGGGGTATTTATCCCCAGGTGATAATGGCACAACAGCACAAGTAGAACTCTTAACATTTGCAGCCCCAATCCGCATTCAACAATTTGGAGATCCTAATTTTCTCTCTGCTTATGGAGTAAAATATGCCTACGTTACTGGCGCAATGGCTGGCGGAATTGCTTCCGAAGAAATGGTCATTGCACTTGGTAAAGAGCAAATTTTGAGTTCCTTTGGTGCAGGTGGCTTAACTCCAGACCGTTTGGAAGCAGCCATAAATCGTATTCAAGAAGCTTTACCTCAAGGGCCCTATGCTTTTAATTTAATTCACAGCCCCAACGAACCGGCAATTGAACGCCGCGCCGTAGATTTATACCTCAAATATCAAGTGAGAACAGTAGAAGCATCTGCATTTCTCGACTTGACCCCCAACATTGTTTATTACCGTGTTGCTGGATTGGGGTTGAATAGCAGCAATCAAATTGAAATCAAAAATAAAGTCATTGCCAAAATTTCTCGCCGAGAAGTTGCGACGAAATTTCTCCAACCAGCACCAGCAAGAATTCTTAAAGAACTTCTTGAACAAGGATTAATCACTGAGTTACAAGCAACCCTTGCAGCCAAAGTTCCAATGGCTGATGATATTACCGTCGAGGCTGATTCTGGAGGTCATACAGATAACCGTCCCCTGGTTTGTTTGTTGCCTTCTATTATTGCCTTGCGCGACGAAATTCAAGCAAAATATCATTACCAAACACCCATTAGAATTGGTGTAGCAGGGGGAATTGGTACACCACAATCAGCATTAGCGGCCTTTATGATGGGTGCTGCTTATGTAATGACCGGTTCTATTAATCAGTCATGCGTTGAATCTGGGGCTTGTGAACATACTAAAAAGTTATTGTCTCAAGCAGAAATGGCTGATATGATCATGGCTCCAGCAGCAGATATGTTTGAAATGGGAGTCAAATTACAAGTTCTCAAACGGGGTACAATGTTCCCCATGCGAGCGCAGAAATTATTTGAACTCTATCGCGCTTACGATTCCATTGAAGAGATTCCGTTGGCAGAAAGAGAGAAATTAGAAAAACAAGTTTTTCGCAAAACTATTGCTGAAGTATGGGAAGGAACTGCGGCTTATTTGTCCCAAAAGAATCCTGAGAAATTGGGGAAAGCAGTCAATAACCCTAAACTAAAAATGGCGTTGATTTTCCGTTGGTATCTAGGATTATCTTCCCGTTGGTCTAGTTCTGGTGAAAAAGGTAGAGAAGTCGATTATCAAATTTGGTGTGGCCCGGCAATGGGCGGTTTCAATGACTGGGTACGCGGTTCTTACCTGTCTGAACCAAATAATCGTCAGGTAGTTGATGTTGCTAATCAAATTATGACTGGTGCAGCCTTTTTGTATCGCGTCCAAAATTTGAAAATTCAAGGGCTGCAAGCTTCCGATTATTACAGTCAGTATCACCCTGTTCGTTCTACATCATTGTTGGAGATTTAAAAATGACTATAAAACAGTCTTTCACCGCAGACGATATTCAAATATTTTTGGTCTCTAACTTAGCTAAGTTGCTAGGAGTAGCAACTGATGAAATAGATATCAAAGAACATTTAGAAAACTATGGTTTGGATTCAGCCCAAGCAATGATTCTAGTAAGTAACTTAGAAAAATTGCTCGGATTTCAACCATCTCCGTTGCTTCTGTGGCATTACCCAAATATTGAAGCTCTTTCACAGCGTTTAGCTGAAGAAGTGCAAGAAGGTTCACCGGTTCAAGATACAGGGGTGACAGCTTCTAATGCCAATACTGCACCCTCTGTTCTAGATTTAGGGGCTGAGGCTGTTCTTGACCCCACTATCCATCCCGGTGCGGCATCTAACGTGCCTCTGGGTGAACCCAAGAACATCTTTTTAACTGGAGGAACAGGCTTTTTAGGAGCTTTTATCATCCGGGAGTTGCTACAGGAAACCAAGGCGGATATTTATTGCTTAGTGCGTGCTGCTAATGCCAAAGAAGGCAAAAGCAAACTCCAAAAAAATCTAGAACAGTATGCAATTTTGCAGGAAGAATTTAACTCCCGAATTATTCCGATTGTCGGCGATTTATCTCTGCCATTGTTAGGTGTTGGCTCTGAACAGTTTCAAATTTTAGCTACCAATATTGATACCATCTATCATAGTGGTGCTTTATTGAATTATGTTTTTCCCTACTCAGCACTAAAGGCAGCCAATGTTCTAGGAACTCAAGAAGTTTTGAGATTGGCTTGTCAAATTAAAGTCAAGCCTGTACATTATGTTTCTAGTGTGGCTGTTTTTGAATCCACTGCTTATGCTGGCAAGGTTGTTAAAGAACAAGATGAATTCAATCACTGGGAAGGTATTTATCTTGGTTACTCTCAAACAAAATGGGTAGCTGAAAAGTTAGTTAAAATTGCTCGTGACCGTGGACTTCCTGTAACTATCCACAGACCACCACTGATTTCAGGCGATAGCAAAACAGGCATTTGTAACACGCATGACTTTATCAATCTGATGACCAAGGGCTGTTTACAAATGGGAAGTTTCCCTGATGTAGATTATATGTTGGATATGTCTCCTGTGGACTATGTAAGTAAAGCCATTGTTTATCTATCACGGCAAAAAAAATCCATAGGCAAAGCTTTCAATTTACAACATCCCCAACCTGCTGCGTTGAAAATGCTAGTTGAGTGGATACGCTCATTTGGTTATTCAGTTGAAATGATTCCTTATGAAAAATGGCAATCTGAGTTAATCAATAATGTGACTTCTGCGGATAATCCTTTGTATACTCTGCGACCATTTTTGTTGGAACGTTGGTCTGATGAACAACTGACTATTCCTGATTTGTATTTACAAGCTAGAAGACCCCATATTAGCTGCCAAGATACCCTCCATGCATTGGCAGGTAGTTCTATTGCTTGTCCTCCCATTGACTCTCAATTGTTTATGACTTATACAGCCTACTTGATTCAAACTGGTTTCTTGAATATCGCTTAGAACTTTACGGCTTGCGTAGGATGTGTTAGGCATATAAAATACGGTTCAGTTAAGGTTAGCACTCTTTGTAAAAGTCATTTTTTTAACGTAGACGCGGAGCGGCTTCCCGCAGAGGCGCAGAGAAGCCAGTGCGCCCTTGCGGTTCCCCGACTTGAAGCAACTGGCGCGACACAGAGAGAAAAAAGAGAAGAAAAAATTGCTTAACTGAACCGTATTGGAACATAACGTACTATCCCGGATACTTTTGGTGCGTTACGGAAGCCGTAACACTACAAAAATTTTGTTTAGTCCATGTTTTTTAAAACTCAGTACTACTGAATAGCTAAGATTTCCGATGCCAGCAACAACTGATATATCAACAGAGGCAAGATAATTGCCCTGTTTTTTTATGCTCAATAATGTAAATTTTTAGTATTCAACCCTTGACAGAAGCAATCGAGGATAGAATGGTTATGTCGGGCATAAAGGTTTGATTTTACCTGCTGGCTTTTGTGAGTAACCAAGAGCTAGCGGTGGCAGTATGAAATAACCGAACTTGTTTAATGCTCAACTGATTCGATGCATAAATCCTAAATTTGTGTTTGCAGTGCTACATCTATCCAACGGATCACCAAGCATTTGAAAGGGGAATCACTTAAGACATTTCTTGTAGGTTCAGATATTACGCGTACTTAATTGTAGGACGAGAACCACTGTAAATGCAACGCAGCTTCATCAAGTTGAATTCACCAATATTCTTACATGAACACAACACTTCAAGGTCAGAGCAAAAAAACTGCTCTTATTACTGGGGCAGCCGGTGGAATTGGCTACGAATTAGCCTATCTTTTTGCTACTCATGATTACAATCTTGTCTTAGTAGACAGAAACGGGCTAAAGCTAGTAGAAATTGCAGCTAAATTCCAAGAAGAGTTTGGAAATCTTGTCAAAACTATCGTTAAGGATTTATCTATATCAGCAGCTCCTGATGAAATTTTCACGGAGTTGCAAAAAGCCGATATTAATGTTGATGTACTGGTAAATAATGCTGGATTTGGTATCTATGGATTATTTCACGAAACAGACCTAGCTACTGAACTGGAAATGCTACAGGTAAATTTGGTGTGTCTCACCCATTTAACCAAGCTATTCGTGAAGCACATGGTAAAGCAAGGTGAAGGCAAAATATTAAACGTCGCCTCGGCCGCTGCTTTTCAGCCTGGCCCTTTGATGGCGGTTTATTTTGCGACTAAGGCTTATATCTTATCGTTTTCGGAAGCGATCGCTAATGAATTAGAAGGTACAGGTGTCACTGTGACAGTTCTTTGTCCAGGTTCAACCGCATCCGGCTTTCATGAAAGAACCGGCATGGCTGACTCTAAGTTGCTCAAGGGTAAGAGGATGATGGATGCACGAACAGTAGCTGAAGTTGGTTTTCGTGCCTTAATGAAGGGTCAAACCATTGTCATTCCTGGTTTACTCAATACAATACTTGCAAAAAGCGTCAGATTTGTACCCAGAAACCTGGTGACAAAAATTGTGAGAAATATGCAAGAAGATAAGTAGAAGGAATTGGGCATGGGGCATTAGGCATTGGGCATTGGGGAAGAATAACTAATGATTAGTATTAATATTCCCAACACTTTAAATTCCAGCCAGAATTCGCCACAGCAACAGCCGCAACATAATTGTTAGCAGGTACTAGTTCAAACAGACTCCAGTCTTCAGATATGTGTAACTTGGCTGGTTCTGTAGGAGTCAACGACACTTCAACTTGCTCTAACTGGGATAGTCCGTCTCCAGTTGCTTTTAAATAAGCTTCCTTACAAGTCCAGTAACGGAAAAATACCTCTTGCTGTTGGTTGGGAGATAGCGATCGCAACATTTCATATTCTCTCAGTAAAAAGAACCTTTTGGCAAGAGCTTCCAAATCAGACATCGAGCGAATATATTCTAGGTCTACACCAATTGGGCGGGTACAATTCACTGCACACAAACCCAACCCTTGGGAATGAGACAAGTTAAACGCCAGTCTACTATTGGCAAATGTATCTGCTAATACTGGTTTGCCACGGTGTTGATAATTAAACTGCACTTGTAGGGGCTGAATACCCAAATAGCGACCTAATATAGTTCGCAGGATACCACGACCAGCAATGAAACGCTGCCGATGTTCTTGAAAATAGAACCGTTCAGCACGAGCTATTTCGTCACTGGAAAGAGTTGCTGCTAAATTTTGTAGCTGTGGTTCTGGTTGGTCAAGTTCTATGCGCCAGACATGAATCTCATCTGGTAATAGAGTTAAATCTGTCGGTGCAGGTAGCCAGAAATTCATGATAATTCGTAATTTGTAATATTTCGACTTCGCTCAGTACAAGTTAGAGGATGTTTGAAAAGTCGTAAAGTTTACAGAATAACCCCGCTTCCATTCCTCTCTCCCAGAGGGAGAGAGGCTTTGAAACCCCCATTCCCGCACTTCGTGCCGCTACGCTAACGTAGGGAAGGGGCGCTAGGGGGGTTAGGTTTCCGAGGCTTTGGTGTTACCAAAAAAAAATATTATTAGGTAAACCAACGGTAAAAGGTACACGGTTATCTGTTGAATTTATACTTGGTTTATTGGCTAACGGTTGCAGGATACAGCAAATTTTAGATAATTATCCAACTTTAACACCAGAATCTTTGCAAGCTGTATTTGTATTTGTTGCTGAGTCTATGCGAGATGAATCTTTGTATATGCTACCGTTTTTATCTGAGTCAGCATGATGCGATTTTTAGCAAATGAAAATTTCCCGGTGATGAGTGTGCTACGCCTGCGGGATGCTGATTATGATGTAGCTTATGGTAGCGAAGATGCTCCTGGTACGGAAGATTCGCTAGTTTTGGAACGGGCTGTACGTGAAGAAAGAATTATCTTGACTTTTGACCGAGATTATGGTGAATTAATTTATAGACTGCGGATGCCAGTGCCAAAGGGCGTGGTTTATTTTCGCTACTTTCCTGCAACACCGGAAACACCAGCACAGAATGTGCGATTCGTTGCTTGGTGAATCTCAGTATCCAGTCCGTAAATAACTAAGCTAGCCTGGCAGCAGATTACTGCCAATACAAAGGCTGAACTCTCGGTCAATGAAATTGGTAATACCACTAAATTTGTATTCAATCATCTCGCTTTTGACTGATTCTTTACATCGCAATTAACCTTCCTAAAGATAGAAGTATGAAAACTTTAATTGCTAAATCCTAATTATTAGGACTCACAAATTGACAGAAAATACCAAATATAAAGTATAGATTTCAACCATTAACCTGGCTTTTTCGGCACTTTTCAGGCGATCGCTATTTCTCAAAGGACGTATTTTAGCCAATGCACAAGATAATAAATTTGTACAGTGCCTAAGTCCTAATTACTAGCCCTTTCAAGGTGGTAAAATTTGGGACGAAGATTGGTGATTTCAACCTCCAAAAAGCCCAAAATCTGAGCGGATAACTCAGGATGATCGCACTGAAACAACGTATTTTCGTTGAACACCCTGAAAGGGCTAGTACAACAAGGCAAAAGTAAAAAGGCAAAAGTAAAAAGAAAGAACGCTGATTTTGTAGGATGTCTAGCGATTTTAAATGGGTGGCTTATTTCCGCCGTGACGTACTAGTCCTAATTACTTATCGTTGTTTGGCTATGAAATATTAACCATTTTTATTTATAGTCATTAATTACTACCGATTTGACTTATTACAGAAGTACTTTGTTTTTCTCTTCACTTTGGTAGTAGAATGACGATGTTAAGTTTTATGTTCCATCATTAAAGACATAAAACCCCAAAAAATAAAAGCTGTTAATTTCCTAAGCTTTTGCAATAGCTTAAAACTGGAAACCGGTAAAGAGAGGATTTGACACAATGGTATTTGTACAGCCCCCACTACCCTTCGACATTGATGCTCTAGAGTCAGATGGCATGAAAGCTGAAACTTTCGAGTATCACTATGGTAAACATCACAAAGCTTATGTAGACAACCTCAACAAGCTCACTGAAGGTACAGAACTTGCTGATAAGTCTTTGGAAGAGGTGATCAAAATTTCCTTCAAAGACTCCTCTAAGGTGGGAATCTTCAACAACGCAGCCCAAGTTTGGAACCACACCTTCTTCTGGAATTCCTTGAAACCAAATGGTGGGGGCGCACCCACTGGCGATCTCGCAGCCAAAATTGATAAAGATTTTGGTAGCTTTGACAAATTCAAGGAAGAGTTCTCTAACGCGGCCGCAACTCAATTCGGCAGTGGCTGGTCTTGGCTGATTGATGATGGTGGTACCCTGAAGGTGATCAAAACACCAAACGCAGAAAACCCTCTAGCTCATGGTAAGAAGGCACTCTTAACCTTGGATGTTTGGGAACACGCCTACTACATTGACTATAGAAATGCCCGTCCAGCATTCATCAAGAATTTCTTAGAAAACTTGGTAAACTGGGACTTTGCTGCTGAAAACTTGGCTACAGCTTAGTTAACTGCCAGTTTAAAACTGGCTGCTACCCTACCTTTTGGAAGGGCAAAGCTAAATGGGTCTACGCGGCTTGTGCCAGACTATCATATCCATGCTTTCATACCCCGGCTTTCAACCGGAGTATGAAAGCTAACTATCTGATTTATCAGACAATTTATTTCATGGTAGAATAAGAAAACTAAAAACATTTTCTTGATCAACAACCCATATTTAAAAGAAGGACACACCAAGACTAAAAAATGTCTTTTAGAAAAAGTAGTCATACAGCAAGTTTTATCTAGTCGAGGTGAGTAGGGTATTTTGACAGTGCCAAAACTAATTGATAGATCAATTAGTAGAAATTGATATGGGGACTGAAAGACCCCGTAGCAATATCAATTTAGAATCCTCCTTTTAGAAAAAGGAGGAGATGTCAAGTAAAGCAGAAACAATCAGTTAATTTACAAAAGTTGAAGCAAAAAGCCCACCAAAAAAAGGGTTGACACTCTCAGCACTAAAGTGACTGAGATTCTTAAAACATCACTGTTTTAATATCCTGATTACTCAGGTTCCTAGGCTCACCACGTTTGCACTCTTAGTGCGTAGTGATATCTCCTTAAAGTTATTTCAGGCGTGACTTTCTCCCAGTCCGGGAGTAGGTTTTTAAATCTTGTCTGATAGGGTTATTATGTCACAAAGTAAGGGAGAATCAAGAAAACTTAGGCGACTAAAGTCGCACGAGTGGTCATTGAGCTTGCCGAAATGTCGCTTATATCTCAATACGCTTGGGTTAAGGCT
>Ga0116226_10005678_pt1 | contig 11149 bp, 10 predicted proteins | sample S1TSphfallax_FD_89692 | JGI IMG/M metagenome (GOLD analysis project Ga0116226, IMG submission 89692) | Host-associated microbial communities from peat moss isolated from Minnesota, USA - S1T2_Fa - Sphagnum fallax MG | ecosystem: Host-associated > Plants > Peat moss > Unclassified | place: USA... | reverse complement strand
TTGCGGGCGCAAAAATTCGTCCAGGACGAAATAAGCGGCGTGCTCGCCGGTGGTGCTGACCATGAGCATGGTGAGGCCGGGGCGGGCGTGTTTTTTGTTGAAGGGGCCGAGAATTTGCAGAGGGTCTGTCAAGTCTGTTCCGCCCCAGCCCGTGCCGGGGGCGGCGACTTCAAAATACCGGCCAGGGGTGGAACGGCGGCCGCGGACCAGAATGCCGGTTTCGGGAATCTCCAGCAATTTGCCGGCCTGGTGTTCGGAGAGGATGCCGGTGATGTGGTCGTCCACCACCACGACCTCATCCACCAGGCCGCGCCATTGCTGGGCGAACATGCCGATGGTGGCGGAGCCGCAGCCGACGCGCATTTTTTGTTCCGGTACGCCGTTGATGACCGGGGGCGCGCCGGCTTGCGCGATGAGGGTGGCGCCGTTTTCGATGCTGAGTTCCACGGCCTCCCCATTGCAGAGGCGCAAAACTGTTTCGCAGGTGATGCGGCCGGATTTTTTGCCGGAGCCGGTGAGGTGGTGCACGCCGCCCAGGGAGAGCATTTGCGAGCCGTATTCGGCGGTGGTGACATGGCCGACGACTTCGCCGCCGGCGCGGATGGCGGCGCGTTCCAGGCCGAGATGACGGTCCGTATCGACTTTGATTTTGGCGCCGCAATAGGAGAAAATGCCTTCGGTGACGACGGTGATCATGTCCACGCCGTCAATTTCCGCGCTGACGATGAAGGGGGCGGGTTTGTAATCCGGGTAGGTGGTGCCGGCGCCGATGGCGGTGATCTGATCGCCGATGAAGAGGTGCGGGTCCGTGCGGGTGAGGATGCCGCCGTCGTTGGCGTAGCGGTCGCAGGCGCCTGTCAAGCCCGGCTTGATGACGCACATGACGGGGCAGGCGTCGCAGCGTATGGCGGTGTCTGTCATTTCTCGTTGACCTGGTGAGGCGGTTCAATTAGCCTCGATTTCATTAGCATACAAATGAGTAGAGGCAAGCAAATCCGGCGTGAAGACATGTGGATTCAAGTATCACCGGCCTGAGAGCGTGGCGGCGGCGGTGGCGCTGCTGGGGGCGCTGGCGCCGCAGGGCGGGCGGATTTTGGCGGGCGGGCAGAGCCTGGTGCCGATGATGGCGTACCGGATGGCGCAGCCGGGGCATTTGATTGACATTAACCGGGTGGCCGGGCTGGCAGGGGTGAGTGCCGGTGCCGGGGTTTTGCGGATAGGGGCGGCGGCCAGGCACGCGGCGCTGGCGCGGCCGGTTTGCGGCGGGGCGCTGGGGGCGATGCTGCCGCATATTGCGGGGCATATTGGCCATGCGCCGATCCGCAACCGCGGCACGTTTGGCGGGAGCCTGGCGAATGCGGACCCGGCTTCTGAATGGTGTACCCTGCTGGCGACTCTGGATGGCGGCGTTGAGGTGCTGGGGCCGGCGGGTGAGCGGCGGATTGCGGCGGCGGCGTTTTTCAATGGCGTGATGGCGACCGCGTTGCGCGATGACGAGCTGCTGATGGCCGCGCATTTGCCGGTTTTGCAAGGCTATAACTGGGGGTTTTACGAGGTAAACCGGCGCGCCGGGGATTATGCGATGGCGATGTGCCTGGTGGCCTACCGGCGTGTTGATGGCGTGATGACGGATGTGCATCTGGGCATTGGCGGCGCGGAAGCATTTCCACGGCGGTTGGCGGAAGCGGAATTTGCGCTGAATGGCCAGCCGGTTGGCGCGGAAATTTTTGCGCGGGCGGCGGATGCGGCGGCGGCGGGACTTGACCCGATGACGGACCACAACATGTCCGCTGATTTTCGGCGCCATTTGGTGCGCACGGCGGTTGCGCGGGCGCTGGCCGGGAGTGTGGCGTGAAGCGTTGGACCGGGCGGCCGATCACCCGGTTTGAAGATAATATGCTCCTGCGCGGTGCGGGGCGTTTTACCGCCGATCTGCCGAGCCCGAAATATATGCGGTTTGTGCGGTCCCCCATTGCGGCGGGGAAGATTGAAAGCTGTGTGGCGCCCGAAGGGGTGGTGATGATTACCGCGGCGGATTTGGAGGGGGTTGGCGCGATTGCGCCGATGATTCGGAAATTTGGGTATGTGCCGATTGAGCAGACTGTGCTGGCGCGGGATGTGGTGCGTTATACGGGCGAGCCGGTGGCGGCGGTGATTGCGGATTCGGAAGAAGAGGCGGAGGATTTTGCCGATTCGGTGATGCTGGATTTTCGCCCGGGCGATGCGGTGGTGACCGCCGCTGAAAGTCTATTGGCGCGGGCGCCGTTTATTCATCCTGGCATGGACAGCAATGTTGTGGTGCGGACGGCGATGACGACGCCGGGGCATCAAGCGGCGATGGCGGGGGCGGCGCATTTGGTGCGGGCGAAAATCCGGTCGCGGCGGCAATCCGCTTTGCCGATGGAGACGCGGGCGGGACATGCGGCGTTTGACGTAGAGACGGGGCGCACGACGCTGACCTGTACGGCGCAGATGCCGCATTTGGTGCGCACCGCGATTGCCGGGTTGCTGGGGATGGATGAGGCGGATTTGCGGGTGATTGCACCGGATGTGGGCGGCGGATTTGGGCAGAAAATGTCTCTGGCGGCGGAATATGTGGTGCTGGTTTGGGCGGCGCGGAAATTGCGGACGACGATTGCCTGGGTTGAGGACCGGCGCGAGAATTTGATGGCGAGCTTTCATTCGCGGGATATTGAGATTGCGGTAACGGGCGCGTTTGATGCGGATGGGCGGTTTTTGGCGCTGAGCGGGGATGTGACGGCGAATGTGGGGGCCTATGCCCCCTACCCTAACACCGCCGCTGTTGAGCCGCTGATGTCTTTCACAGAGCTGCCGGGGCCTTATGATGTGAAGGAATATTCCTGCGCCGCGCGCGGGGTGATTACGAATACCTGCGTGAGCGCGCCGTACCGGGGCGTGGCGCGGCCGGCGATTACGCTGGCGATGGAGCGGCTGATGGATAAGGCGGCGGTTGTGATTGGGTTGGAGCCGGCGGAGATTCGGCGCCGCAACCTGGTGCAGAAATTTCCGCATACCACGCCGGCCGGGCTGGTTTATGATGATGCTTCTTATACCGAAACGATGGCGGCGGCGTTGCGGGCGGCGGATGTGCCGGGGTTTCGGGCGCGGCAACGCGATGCGCTGGCCGCGGGGCGGTATTTGGGGCTGGGGATTTCAACGTTTTGTGAGCGTACCGGTTATGGCTCGGCCGCGTTTGCGGCGCGGGGCATGGATATTCAGCCGGGCTGGGAAAATGTGGATATGCGGATGGATGCAAGCGGAAAGGTGACGGCGCGGATTGGCGCGTCCCCGCATGGGCAGGGGCTGCGGACGACGCTGGCGCAGATTATCGCGGATACTCTGGGCATTACGCCGGCAGAGGTGACCGTGATTCATGGCGATACGGATGATACGCCGTATGGGTGGGGGACGTTTGCCAGCCGGTCCCTGGTGATTTCCGGCGGGGCTTCGCTGATTGCGGCGCGCAAGATTCGGGCGAAACTTATAGATGATGCGGCCGAAATGCTGGAAGCGGCGGCGGCGGATATTGAGCTTGGGGATGGGTTTGCGCGCGTGGCCGGAACCGACCGGGCGGTGGCGATTGCGGCGATTGCCGGTGCGAAAAACGGGTTTGCGGATGAGGGGTTTTATGATCCGCTGGGCACGTTTTCGAACGCCACGCATATTGCGATTGTCGAGGTTGATGTGGGGACCTGCAAGGTGAAGGTGGAAAAATTTGTGGTGGCGGAGGATGCGGGGCGGTTGATTAACCCGATGATCGTTGATGGGCAGATTCATGGCGGGGTGGCGCAGGGGATTGCGAATGCGCTGCTGGAAGAGATTGTTTATGACGAGACAGGGAATATTTTAACCATTTCGCTGGCGGATTTTTTAGCCCCCACCGCGCATGAGATTCCGCCGATTGAGGTTTTGCATCGGGAGACGATTTCCGCGGCGACGATTACCGGGGCGAAGGGGATTGGCGAGGGCGGGACGATTGGCGCGCCGGCGGCGGTGCTGAATGCGATTAATGATGCGCTGCGGCCGTTGGGGGTTGAGATTGATGAGATGCCGGCGACACCGGCGCGCATTTTTGCGGCCTTGCAGGCGGCGCGATGATTCTTGATGTCAATGGCCACGCCTATGAAGTTGAGGTGGAGCCGCGCCGGACGCTGGCGGATGCGCTGCGCAAGGATTGCGGTTTGACGGGCACCCATGTGGGCTGTGAGCATGGGGTTTGCGGGGCTTGCACGGTGATTGTGGATGGTGAGGCGATTCGCGGCTGCCTGATGTTCGCGGTTCAGGCGGAAGGCGCAAAAATTCGGACGGTGGAGGGGCTGGCGGGCGAAACCTTGCATGTTATGCAACAAGAGTTTGAACGGCACCATGGGCTGCAATGCGGGTTCTGTACGCCGGGTTTTTTGCTGCTGGCGGTGGCGGCATTGGAGCAGGCGCCAGAGTTGAATGATGCGCAGTTGCTGGACGTGCTTGCCGCCAATCTTTGCCGCTGTACGGGATACCAGAATATCATAAAGGCGGTGAGCGCCGCCGCGCGCCGCATGAAGGAGGGTTGACATGGGACTGGCCGCCGGACCGGAAGTACAAAAAGGCAAGATGGTCATCAGAAATATCGGTCTGCTGCTGTCGGGGAAACTTGAGCAGCCAATTCTGGATGCGGATTGTGTCGTTGCCCAGCATGGCCTGATCACCGCCGTTGGCCCGGAGAAAGATTGCGACACCGAAAACGCCACCAGCGTGATTGATGCGAATGGCACGACGCTGACGCCCGGGCTGATCGATAGCCATGTGCACCCGGTGTTTGGCGATTGGACGCCGCGGCAGAACCAGTTCGGGTGGATTGAAAGCACGCTGAATGGCGGGGTGACGACCATGATCTCGGCTGGGGAGGTGCATCTGCCGGGGCGGCCGCGGGATATTGTGGGCCTGAAGGCGCTGGCGATTACCGCGCAGCGCGCCTACCAGAATTTCAAGCCCGGCGGGGTGAAAGTGCTGGGCGGGGCGCCGGTTATTGAACAGGGCATGGTGGAATCCGACTTCCTTGAGCTTGCCGCGGCCGGGGTGACGCTGCTGGGCGAGGTGGGGCTTGGGACGGTGAAGGCGGGGTATGAAGCGAAAGAGATGGTGGGCTGGGCGCGCAAATATGGAATCCAGAGCACCATTCATACCGGCGGGCCGAGCGTGCCGGGTTCCGGCTATATTGATGCCGATACGGTGCTGGAGGCGGATGCGGATATTATCGGGCATATTAATGGCGGGCATACGGCGCTGCCGTTGAGCCAGATACGCTGCCTGTGCGAGGGCTGCGGGCGGGGCATTGAAATTGTGCATAATGGCAATGAGCTGGCCGGGCTTTCCGCGCTGCGCTACGCCCGCGAACTGAACCAGATGGAGCGGGTGATTCTGGGGACGGATGGGCCGGCTGGGTCCGGCGTGCAGCCATTGGGAATTTTGCGCATGATCGCTTTGCTCTCCTCGATTGGCGAGGTGCCGGCGGAGGAAATTTTTTGCGCCGCCACCGGCAATACCGCGCGGATGCGTAAGCTCAATTGCGGGATCATCGAACCGGGCCGGAGTGCCGATTTTGTGCTGATGGACCGCGCGCAGCACTCATCCGGCACAACGATTCTCGACAGTATTCAGAAAGGTGACCTGCCTGGGATTGGGATGGTTATCATTGATGGCATCATAAGGTGCCAGAGGAGCCGCAATACGCCGCCGGCGGCGCGGGTGCCGGTGGTGGGGGATTAGCCAGTTGCTGATAGGCGGCGGATGCTTAAAAAATCGGCACGTGGGCAGTGCCCGGCTTATTCGTTAGCCTACAAACGAATTTTTTGGCCATTTTGGCGCGATTTGCGTTGGCACGGGTATTGCTGTTTGATCCATCACGCGCGGCGCGGCGCTTTGCCGCCGCGGCATATTTTTGTCATATTTTTAACGTGTTCAGGGGGTTCGCGACATGACATCTGGGATAAAAATGCCAACACGCAGAGGGCTTATGGCCGGCGCCGCCGGGATTGCGGCGCTTGGAGTGCCGGCGATCGGCCGGGCCGATACGCTGGATGCCGTGAAACAGCGCGGCACGCTGATTGCCGCGACCGAGGATGACTACCAACCCTTCGAATTCTACAAGGACAATGTCCTGACCGGCTATGACATGGAGTTGCTGGCTCTGCTGGAACCCAACCTGCCCTTCAAGGTACAGGATAATGTGGTGCCCTGGACCGGTATTCTGCCGGGCGTTTCCACCGGCAAGTACGACATGGCGATCACCGCCATCCTGGTCACCAAGCCGCGTTTGCAGGTGCTGGATTTCCTGTCCCCCGTTGCGCAGTCAGTCAATTATTACCTGAAGCGCGCGAACGATACCAAGATTACGTCAATCAAGGATCTCTCCGGCCTGAAGCTTGGCGTGGAAGCGGGCAGCGCGATGCTGGCGCAATTGCCGCAGCTTTCCGCCATGCTGGCAACAACCGGCGGCACGCTGGGGCCGATTCAGCAATACCAGGGCTACCCGGAAGCGTACCAGGATCTGGCGCTTGGCCGCATCGACTATGTGGTGAACACCCAGCTCAGCCTGTTCTCCATCCAGGCCGCGCAACCCGGCGTGTTCGCCGTCGGCCAGGCGGTCTCCCAGCCATCCTACGTGGCCTGGGCGACCCAAAAAGGCAACACGGCGCTGGTCGCCCTTTTCAATAAGCTGCTGCTGGGCCTGCGCGCCGATGGATCCATGTACAAGCTGCAGCAGAAATGGTTCAACACCACATTCGAAACCATGCCCGAACTGCCGACCGCCGCATAGACACCCGATGCAGGAAGGGGATTATCTCGCTCTCCTGACCGGCGCCTGGACGACCATGGTGATTGCCATTCCGGCGATTGCCATGGGCGCACCCTTGGGCCTGGCGCTGGCGCTGATACGGTGGCGGAAAATTCCGGTTCTGGACAGGATTGCCGCCCTGCTGGTGAGCCTGTTCCGGGCAACACCTTCGGTTACGCTGGTGCTGCTGGTTTATTACGCGGTGCCGCAAATTGGGATTCAGCTTGCCGAATTGCCGGCGGCGATCCTCACCCTCACCCTCGGCACCATGGCCTATACCTGCGAGATTTGGCGCGGCGCGCTGCTGGCCTTTCCGGCGGACCAGTATGACGCGGCAATGGCGCTGGGGATGACTCGGGCGATGCGCTTTTGGCTCATCGTCCTGCCGCAAATTGCGCGCGCCAGCCTGCCGGCGCTGATTAACGAAATGACGCTGCTGATAAAGGTGACGCCTGCGGCCGCGGTGATCGGGCTGGTGGAAATTACCCGTGCCGCCGTGCGGATTGGGGCGGAAACGTACCAGCCGCTGCCGCCATTTATGGCGGGGCTGGTGATTTACGTGGTGATTATCGGCTGCCTGGTGGGGGTGCAACGCGTCCTCGAACACCGGCAAAACCGGCTCGCCGCGGCGTGATGGCGGTAAGTAAGCAAGGCCAGGGGCTCCGCCCCTGGACCCCGCCAAAGGCTGAGCCTTTGGAATCCATTTATAAGGTTTTTGAGGAGGGGGGCGGCTCCTTACCTCTCAAACGCCCGTACCATGACGCCCCCCTCCTCAAAAACCTTAAGGGTTCTAAGGGCTGTGCCCTTAGCGGGGGTCCAGGGGGCGGCGCCCCCTGGCCTTGCCTTACTTCAGGCCGGCACGCGCGATGAGCGGTCTTGCCATTGTTTGGCAGCAGCGGAGCACGATGCTGAGCGGATTGCTGACCACGCTGGAGTTGAGTGTTATTGGTGCGATTCTGGCGGCGATTCTGGGGGCTGGCATTTTTGCGGCGCTGATCAATCGCGCCCGGCCGGTGCGTTATGCGGCGGTGGCGCTGGTGGATGCGATGCGCTGCGTGCCGTTCATGTTGTTCTGCTATTTGCTGTATTACGGCCTGCCTTCCGCCGGGCTGACGATGGATAATTTCACCGTCGGCATTGTGGCGCTGAGCATTTACCATGCCTCCTACATGGCGGAGCTGCTGCGGGGCGCCTGGAAGGAGTTGCCGAAGGATACGGTAGATGCCGGCATTGCCTTTGGGTTTCATGGTTTTGGGCTGTTGCGCGTTATATTGCCGCCGGTGGTGATCGCCGCGGTGCCGATGCTGGGCAATCAGTTTATTCAGATCATCAAGGATAGTGCGTTTCTGGTGATCATCGCGGTACAGGAGCTTACCTTTTCGGCCAACGCCATACAGTCGATCTACTACGTGCCGTTTGCCAGTTTTATCTGTGCCGTGCTGTGCTACTGGATGTTATGTTTGATTGTTGAGGGCGGGGTGAACTTGTTTACCGCCAAGACCGCGATGCGCCGTTAGGAGGGTGTTGTGAGCAACCATTTGAGCGAATCACAGATTGCGCACTTCAAGCGCGAAGGCTTTTTGGCGCCGTTCCGGGCGATTGGCGAGGATGAGGCGGCGCGGGCGGTGGCGTGGTTGAATGCGTATGAGAAAATTCACCAGGTGAATGTGAACAGGCATCTGAAAATCAAAGGCCATCTGGCGGCACCCTGGATTGTGGACCTGGCGCGGAACGAGAATATTCTGGACGCTGTTGAGGGGCTCATCGGCCCGGATATCATGCTGTTCGGGGCTTCGATTTTTGCCAAGGCGGGGCATGATGGGAGCTTCGTTTCCTGGCATCAGGATTCCGCTTATTTCGGGCTGGAGCCGCATGAGGAAATTACCGCCTGGGTGGCGCTGACGGAAAGCAATGAAGCCAATGGCGGGTTGCGCGTGCTGCCTGGCAGCCATAACGGGCCGGATTTGCAACATGTGGAAACCTACGCGCCGAACAACATGCTGGCGCGCGGGCAGGCTTTGGAGATTGCCGATGAGAGCCAGGCTGTGACCATCAGCCTGGCACCTGGCGAATTTTCCCTGCATCATGAGCGCACCGCGCATGGCTCGAAGGAAAACACGACGGATACCAGGCGGATTGGCTTTGCGTTTTTCTACATTCCCACCCATGCCTATTGCCCCGCGGGCCGGCGCGCCGCGTTGCTGGTGCGGGGCGAGGATAAATTCGGCCATTGGGACACCGACCCGCTGCCGCAACGCGATTTTGACCCGCCGGCCTTCGCCGCGATGCTGCAAGCCTGGGGCGCTTACAAGGACGGCGAAGTGAAACAGGCGGCGCATGCAAGAACCGCCTGAGCCGCTGCTGCGGATTGAAGGACTCGTTAAGACCTTCAAGGCCAATAAGGTGCTTGATGGAATTGACCTGACCGTGGCGGCGCGCGAAACGGTTTGCGTGCTGGGGCCATCTGGCTCCGGCAAATCCACCATGCTGCGCTGCGTGAACTGGCTGGAAACGCCGGATGCGGGCGGGATCTATTTGCAGGACCAGCGCGTCGGCCTGCATGAGGACGGCAAAAAGCCGATGTCCGACAAGGAACTTTCGCAAATCCGCGCGCGCATGGGCATGGTGTTTCAGAGTTTTGCGCTGTGGCCGCATTTGAGCGTGCTGCAGAATGTGATGGCGGCACCCGTGCATGTGCAGGGGCGCCCGAAGCGCTTTGTGCGGGAAGAGGCGCTGGCCATGCTGGAAAAAGTTGGCCTTGCGGAGAAGCGGGACGCTTACCCGTCCAGTCTTTCCGGCGGGCAGAAGCAGCGCGTCGCCATCGCCCGGGCGCTGGTGATGAAACCCGAACTGATGCTGTTTGATGAACCCACGAGCGCGCTGGACCCCGAACTGGTCGGCGAGGTTTTGCTGGTGATGCGGCAGCTTGCGCGGGAGGGGATGACGATGGTGGTGGTGACGCATGAGATGGCGTTTGCCCGGGATGTGGCGAGCCATATTGCATTTTTGGACCAGGGGAAGGTGGCGGAACACAGCACGCCGGATGCGTTTTTTACCGCGCCGCGGACCGAGCGGGCGCGGGCGTTTTTGAAGCGGTATACGAATGGAAGCTAACACCATGATCCGAAAAATTGTTACGTTCGTAGAAGAAACGCTTCGCGAAGGGGGGCAGACCCTCAGCCCGCCAACCCGCAAAGCGGCGGCCGTCGCGGTTATCGCCAACCCGTTTGCCGGCAGGTTTACGGAAGACCTCTCCGAACTCATCGAAACCGGCGCGGTACTCGGCAAGCTCCTCGGCGAACGCGCTGTCGCCGCGCTGGGTGTTGAACCTTCGCAGATTGAATCCTACGGCAAAGCGGCGATTATCGGTGAAGACGGCGAGCTTGAACACGCGGCCGCCATACTGCACCCCAAGCTTGGCGCGCCGCTGCGCATTGCCGTTGAAAAAGGTGCGGCACTTGTCCCCAGCGCCAAAAAACGGGGCGGCATGAATACGCCGATCGACATCCCGCTCGGCCACAAGAACGCCGCCTTCGTGCGGAGCCATTTTGACGCCATGGAAATCCGCATTCATGATGCGCCCCGCGCCGGCGAAATTCTCGTTGCCGTCGCGGTTACGGATTCCGGCCGCCCCCTGCCCCGCATTGGCGGGCTTGCGGCCGGCGATATTGTTGGAGAGGATGGGTTGCGGTAGGGCGCGAATACCGTGTTATCCGATGCCGCGATTGATGGCTGAGCGGTAGATCACCACGCGGGTTGGCCACATCAGCGCGGCGTAGAGGACAAATGCGAGGCCGACGCCGATGAACCAGGCATAGTTGTAAAGCCCGGTCCAGAACGCGCCGACATTGGCGAAGGAAGCCGGTGCGGCGCTGTGCAGGAAGCCCGGTAGATTGACGAGCACCGGCACGGCGAAGGCGGCGAGTGCGGCGAGGTTCCAGCCTTTGGCGTAGGTGTAGGCGCCACGCTCGGCATATAGGGCTTCAACGTCCAGCCGGGTCCGCCGGACAATCCAGTAATCAGCGATCATGATCCCGGCGATTGGCCCAAGCAGCGCGCCATAGCCGGTGAGCCAGACGAAGATATAGCCCTGCGTGGTGGCGAGCACGGTGCTGCCGCTGGATATGATCTTCATTCGCAAGACTGGTGTCGTGGATTCCATCGCCGAAAATGCCGCGCCGTATAGCGTGGCGAATATCTTCAGCGCCGGCCCCGTCATCGCCACGCTGGAGGTGCCGGCGGGCTCCGCGGCGCGACTGGATTTGCAACCCTCGGACAGGGTTCTCGCCAGCCAGTTCACGACGAACTGAA
>Ga0116226_10005677_pt1 | contig 11149 bp, 19 predicted proteins | sample S1TSphfallax_FD_89692 | JGI IMG/M metagenome (GOLD analysis project Ga0116226, IMG submission 89692) | Host-associated microbial communities from peat moss isolated from Minnesota, USA - S1T2_Fa - Sphagnum fallax MG | ecosystem: Host-associated > Plants > Peat moss > Unclassified | place: USA... | reverse complement strand
GGCGGGGCGCTGATCGTTGTCGCGTTCCTGTTCCATCATAAGGGCTAACCATGCAATCAAACGCGTTCAACATTCAGGCGGGCGGTTCGGCCACGCTTCCATGTTCGGGGACGATGGTTGCCTATGAATCGGGCCAATCGACCACCGGCAACAATTACATCATCATCAGGGGCGACGGCCAAAGCGAAATGCGCTTGAAGCCAGGGCAATCATTCACCGGCACCACGGCCAGTGGAACTTGGTACATCCACGCCGACGACAGCACGGCGGCTATTGTCGGGCGCGTCATTATCGGGGATGGTGAATTTCACGACAGCGCCATTAACGCGACCATCGCGGGCGCTGTGCAGGTAACCAACACGGTAACCACAACCGTGGGCAACACCAACGCGCAAGCAATCCCGACGCAAATGCAGGCGCTCGCCACGATCACAGACGAAGCGGCGGTAACGATCACGACTGCAAACACGATACAGCCATTAATCAGCGACCCGACACAGCGGATTTTGCGAATCCGCAACGGCAATGCGACCGGAAATCTATACATCGGCAGTTCAACCCTGACGATTGCGAATGCTGCGATTGTGCTGGCACCGGGCGACCTGTGGATAGAGCAAGAGGCGGCGGGCGCGGCATGGTACGCGATTAGCGACACGGCAGGGATGATCGTTCAAATTCAGGGGCTAAAGCAATGAGTAGCGTAAGCAGAAAGCCATATACACCGCCAACGCCGAAGAAGATTTACAACGCCTATTCAACGAACGGCGCTGCCTTGCAGGTGCTCAATAACCCGCCACCGGGGGCGTTGATTATTCCGGGCGGGCAAACAGCAAACGTGTTGCAAACGGTCTTGAGCGTGACAGGAAGCGGGACAATTTCATACTTACAGGTTGCCCTGTCAAATGCGAACGTCAGCAACGCAACTATGCGCTGCCAATTGATGCTCGATGGCGTGATTGTATTTGATGCGACCAGCTCAAGTACACCGCCGAACACGCAAGGCTATTTGTACGGCATGGACATCGTAGGACTTACTACCGGGACTGTCGCAAGCGGCTTGGTGATGGCATTGGATCAAATCACATTCCAAAAATCCATGTCAATCGCTGTTTGCTCCAGTTGGACGGGGAATCCCTCGGTGAATACAGCCGTCATCTACAGAACGAATTGACCAAGGATGGAAAAGCTAGTTTTAGCGGCGCTGATCGCGGCGGCAGTCCTTTACATCTTGGACGAAGACACGCCGGATAACACCGACCCGACAACAACAGACGATACACCGGACACGATCATGACAGACCTTACGCAAGCAGCAGACACACTCAAGACATCGGCACCATGCACAAACATGCATGCATCGGACACCATTTGCAAAATTCTCATGCAGACGGAAAGCTACGCGCCAACGCCTTACAAGCTGGATGACGGTACTACCTACACATGGGGTTATGGACACCACGGCACATCCTCAGAGATTCCACCGGGTTACATCAGCAAGGCCGATGCCTACACGCTGTTTCAAAAGGACGTGGCACAACGCGGCGAGGCCGTTGTAAAGCAATACGTGTCTGTGCCTCTGACGCAAAACCAGTTCGATGCGCTGGTATCGATCGCGTTCAATATGTCGCCGCGTTCCTTCGCCAAGTTTGCCGCGCAAGTCAACGCAGGCAACGGCATTGATGCCATTGCAGACGAATCGGTTACATGGGTGAACCCGAAATACACAAACGGGATTCGCAACCGGCGCACGCTGGAAAAGAAAATCTACGATACAGGGGCTTACGCATGAGCAAAGACAACGGCTTGATTATTGGCTGCGTGCTGATCGGCGCGGCGTGGCTCGTCGCGACGCGGGGAAGTTCTGGCTTGTCGTTCTTGCCGGGTATGGCGGCACCGACCACAAGCACAGGCGGCGTAGGTTCCATGCCGGGCAGTGTTGGCACCGGCGCAAAGCAGATTCTAGGCGGCTTGCTTGGCAATATGTTTGCGCCATCGAGCGGCGGCGGCACCTTGACCGGCGCACCGCCAACAACGCCAGATTGGGCGCTGCCATCGGTCAGCAATAGCGTCATGAATAACATGCCGGTTCCAGACGATACGGAACCATTGCCACCACCTGAAATTACGTTCGACCCGACAAGCGGTCAATACTTTGGGAGCGACTAATGAAAAACGCGGCTCTATGGGTAGGAGCGGCGGCGGCGCTGCTGTACGTCTGCAAAAAGGACGATTCGGGCCTCAATCTGTTGCCAGATTTTGGGGTGACTGACCCAAGCACATGGGACGGCGCACCAGTCGGCACCGGCACCGCCAACGGCGCGGTAGCGGGTTCCATGACTGACCCGATAGGAACCGACTTTCAAAACAAGGCGGCGGTATTGTCGAGCGCGGCACCATGAAAGACGACTTTTTGATAATCGCGGGCATTGCGATTGTAGGTATTTACATCGCAAACAAGATTGCGGGCGCGGCAAGCGATGCGGCGGACGCCGCGCAAACCGCCTTGGGAAATGCGGCAAATGCAGTCAACCCGCTTAACCCGAACAACATCATTGCAGGCGGCGTGAATACAGCATTGCAGGGCATGACAGGCAATCAGGATGCAACGCTTGGCACATGGTTTTATGACTTATTGAACTAAGGAAAAATGAAATGGAAAAACTATCAGCGGTTTGGGCTTTATTTCGCCAGGGCGAAGCAGTGGCAGACCCGGCCAAATGGAAAGCAGGGCAGATCACGGCTACCGTTTTGGGAGGCGTGCTCATGGCCCTTGTTAATTTGGCTGCTGCGTTCGGGCATCCGCTACCCGTGGATACCAACACGGCAAATTCTATCGGTGCTGGCGTTCTCGCTTGCGTTAACGTCGTGCTCACCGTTACCACTTGCCCGCACATGGGATTGCCAGCAGTCGCGCCTGTGCCAAGCGATGACGCGCCAACCGAAACCGGGATGCGGGGCATCGATCAAGCCACTATTGACCGCGCCGAAAAATGGCAACGAGGGCAACGATAAGCCGTCAGATTTGCTGCGGCAAATCGACGGAATACAGATTTCAATGACGTGCATAAATTAGGGGAAACAATGTTACAAGCACTCACTCAAGTAGCAAGCATCATCAGCGCGGTACGCACGCTTTTACCTGAAATCATCGCCTTGCTAGGCGACGTGGAAACAGCGATGCCTAACGACGCTATCGACAAGAAAATCAGCATGGTTACAACCATTCTGCAAACCGCAATGAAGGGTATAGACGTAGCTACCTTGGACGTGCAAGCCGCTTGGCCGACAATCCAAGCAGTAATTGCAGTGCATACCGGCACTGCGGCAGCAACAGCATGACTTTTGTAGAAGCCCTGCAACTGGCGTCCAGCACAGGCATTTTTGCTATGGGGGCAGGGATATTCAAATGGGCGCTAGGCGTTGAGAAACGCCTAGCGATTGTGGAAACCAAAACGGAGATGAAGCAATGAGCAAGCGCAGACAACCACGCAAAGCTAACGGTCAATTCAAGCGCCGTAAGCGATAACACCTACAGGGTCATTTCTGCGAGGCTTTTTGCGCTTCAATGCGTGACTTGATATCGTCGGGATGACCTAACTCCGCTAGCTTTTTACGCAGCCGATGATTGTCCGCAAAAAGACCAATTACGAGGAACAAGTTCATTAAATAGTAAATCGACTCAGGCTCATAGATTGCCGTAGCTACAACAATCGCCAAAAGTAGCAGGAAACCTGCCAAGCTCTTCCAATTTTTCATACTATCATCTGAAGTGTGGACGTCGCATCAAAAAGAACTGACGCCCCGGTATATCAACCTCATATATTTGAGGATTGCTACGAATGACTTTTAAGACAGCTTGATTGCTCCAATGGTTATAAGTTGAATAATACAGGACATCTCCAAGCGTTGTACCTTTCATTAGGCAACGCTGTGTTGCAACAGCCCCGCTCCCAATCATTGCGCCGACGTAGGCCGATGCCAGCATGCCGCTGAAAATCAGAAATTTTTCACTTAAGATGCCCGCGCCGATCAATTCCATGACAGTTACGCGTGGCCCAAATTTCTCGACGACCCCAACAAGCGTACCAATTGCACTAGAAACAGCTACTTGAGTGGCGTAATAGCCCTCTGGCGGCTTTATACCCAGCGCAGTCATATTTTCTTTCCAATAATCTATCCAATCCTGTTGCCCCGCCATTTGCAAGCCTTTCAAAAAGTTCAATTGACAAAAATGAAACGACTGTGAATGGTTACATTTATTTGACTTTCCGTCTATTGTAAAAAATTACAGTTGACAAAAATCAAACAGTTTTAGGGAATACTTCTGCCTTGCGATACGTAAATATCGGAAAATTGGCAGCGTCGTGTTTTCGGCTGTTTTCAAGTGCTTCAATTGCTTCGATAAGCCGGTCATTCTCAGTGCGCAGATATTCGATTTGATAGTTCATCAACGCGATGATGTATTGACGATCAGCATCAACGAGTGCGCGACCCCATGAGGTCTCCCAATACAACGCAAGCACGGCGTAGCGTGGCACCTTGACGGAGCCAGATAACCATCGCCGCAAGGTCGTGCGATGAACACCAAGGAGTAATAACGCCTTGGCCTCCCCAAGTTGAAAAACCATGTTTCTAAAGTCGTAAATGCTTCCTAATTTCTTTGGTGCTGTTAGCAAGTTGACACCTTTTATTGTAAATGCAAAGTAAATGAAATTGAAGGGAATGGAATGTAACCGCAGCATTTCCAAACGGCAACTCCCATATTTATGGGATTGACTTGCAGTTTTTGACAGTGAAAATGTCTAGAATCCGTATGCAAAAAGAGACAAAAATATTTATAGAATAAATACTCTAAATAAATTTGTGGCGTTTTGACGAAATGTACGGATGAGAGGGGAAATATGCTTACGGGTAATAAAACATATTTTACATAAGATAAATTATACGAAATCACACTGTAGAGGCTATATTGTAATGTCCGGTTCTGGCTAAGTTGAAATGTCCGCTTTTGTGCCGACGAACCAAGGATATCCCGTTTGGAGGCGCGAATGCAAAGAAACGGAGTCATTACTATGGCAATGCGTGAACTCGACCGACTCAAGGTCATTCAGGCCGTTATCGATGGGCTGCTCAAACCTGGGCGCGCAGCCGAACGGCTTGGCCTGACGAGCCGACAGATCCAGCGGCTGGTCAATCGCGTGCGTACCGAAGGTCCGGTCGGCATTGTATCGCGCCGCCGTGGTCAGCCAGGCAATAACCAGTTGTCGCCGGAAATCGCCAAGATGGCTGTGAGCCTCATTCGCAGCCGATACCACGACTTTGGGCCGACGCTGGCCTGTGAGAAGCTGCGCGAGCTTCATGGCTTGTACTTGGCCAAGGAAACCGTCCGTAAGCTGATGGCGGACGCTGGGCTGTGGATACCATGCAAACTGCGCTCAGCAAGCGTCTATCAGCCACGGAATCGCCGACATTGCTTGGGCGAACTGATCCAGATCGACGGTAGCGAACATCACTGGTTCGAGCAACGCGCACCGAAATGCACGCTGCTGGTCTACATCGACGACGCCACCAGCCAGATCATGCATTTGCATTTTACCTACTCGGAATCGACGTTCAGCTACTTCGAGGCCACGCAGCGTTATCTGGAGCTGCACGGCAAGCCGCAGGCGTTTTACAGCGACCAATACAGCGTTTTTAGGGTCAACAATAAAAGCGCCACCACGGGCGACGGACATACCCAATTTGGCCGGGCGCTCTACGAACTGAACATTGAAAGCATCTGTGCCAATAGCAGCCAGGCAAAAGGGCGCGTGGAACGGGCCAACCTGACGTTACAAGACAGACTGGTGAAGGAACTGCGTCTGCAAGGTATCTCGACGATGGCAGAGGCCAACGCTTATGCGCCCTCCTTCATCGCTGATTTCAATCGTCGCTTTGCCAAGCCGCCCAGGAACGACTGGAATGCACACCGTCCGATACGGTCAGACGAGGATCTGGGGCTGATCTTTACACACAGAGAGAAGCGCAAGGTGTCGCATTCGCTCACGCTGCAATACGACAAGAACATTTTCATGATCGACGATTCGGCCGCACATCGTCGCTTGATTGGGAAGTACATCGACGTGTACGAATATCCTGACGGTCGTATTGAACTGCGAGCAACGCCATCCATCGCCATTCCTTATGTCACCTACGACCGTTTGTCTGAGGTGGATCAAGGTGCCATCGTTGAGAACAAGCGACTGAGCCATGCCCTACAAATCGCCCTTGTGATGCAAGAGCAACGCGACAGTCGGCGTGGCCGATCGGCACCGGCGAGAACGAATCAGGGACTGGCACCTGTGCGACTCAAAGCAGCACCAGGAACCAAGGTACAGCGAAAGCTCGATGTAGCTGACTTGGAGTCAGCAATCATTCAAGTTGCGCCGAAACAGCGTGGCCGACCGCCTAAAAATCCGCATGCAGTGAAACTGAATTAACCATGTGATTTAAGGGAATGAAGCCAAGCAGCATAATGCGCTCTTTCCTCATCTGTCAGGTCAATAACGCGCTTATCGATACCAACCGTTTTGCGCCATCTCCAATAGCGGCGATTGTCACGCCAATCCTGGTACTCGCCTGCGCAAAACCATATGAACGCAATGCCCCATGCCGCAACGACTATCAGATCTTTACCTCGATGCCAACGCAAAGCGTCTGGCAATGTAACGGTGAGAAACTGAAAGGCTGCAATTACTCCCGCCGCGACAAATGCTGCGAGATAGGTAGCGAGGTAAAGTCTGAGAGATTGCGCTGGGTATTTATGCTTTAACACTCCGACTGCAATCCACACAGCTATGCAGGCAAGATAAGAGCCCATGATCAGCGTCACCAACTAACATCATATTTATTCTGCAACTCTGTCATGAAGCTTTCGATGGTGTTCCAGCAAGCAACTTGATCGTGATCGGCACCAGAGCGCTGAAGGCCGTGTGTCAACCAATTACCCCCGTGTTGCCGAGCGGGGTCACTCACAAGGGAAGTAACCGTCAAGTTGCGGCAATCGTGAAGTTGGGCGAGGTGATCGTTGATTTGCTTCAGAAGTTCTGCTTCGCTGATCGTGGTTCTAGCCATAACAGTCCCCTCTTTGAGCACATCATCAAAGCTATGTTGATATTTTACGGTGATTCTCGAAAGAACGTCCTTTATTGCAAACAATACCGTTTCTCTTCGGACAAGCCTTCCGCTGTCGCGGCTGCGTTACGATTGAACCCCATGAAAGACAAAATCGGAACCCGAAAGGCAACCCCAAAACCGGACATTTCAAAATAGCTGGCAAGCGGACATTTGAAAGTAGCCTTGACACACAGGGTAGTTTTTAGGGGGTTGCCACTTATTGAACAAATCCTGTTTGATTTACTGCCAGCACTGCAATTGAACCCAATGCTAATGAAGCAGCAATTGTTTGGCTGATGTTGACCTTTTCACGTTGATACAAAAACGCAATTATCACTCCGGCAGGCGCGGACAACCCAATAGCGACGACTGAGTGTGTAACGCGATCACCCGCAGACATCGCATAAACGAACAGGCTATTTGCAAGCACGCTGGCGACGCCAGACAACACGCCAGGCATTAAGCCAGCACGTATCTGCATTTTTCCCCATCCCTTATAATCTGTAATCAGTCCAGGTATCAAAGCAACCGTACCGGCAACCCGCATCACGAAGACCACTGTAACGCTGGCAGTAGCCGCAACTTGCGTAAGTAGCGCATACATGCCTCCGAAACAAATACCAGCCGCAATCGCATATCCTGCACCGTGAACAGCTACACGACCGTTCGACGGTAACGCTGCGGCAATCCCTGCGACCAAAGCGCCGACAATCCCAACAGCACCTAATGGTGTAATGGGGTCACCTTGAATGGCCGCAACCGTCGCTGGCAAAGCGGCAGCTATGACATTGGCCAGTGGGATACCCACCGTCATGGTGGATGAGGCCGATGCGCGGCCAAACAGCACGTCGCCTATTGCTGCAAGCACGCCAGCGCCGACACCATACATGACTGCGGAAATGCTAATCACACCGAAATGCCAACCGATAGCTGCGAAGGGAGCGATCAAGAAAAGACTTGCCAGATGAAGACACAGTGCGGCCAGCAAAGGCGTCGAGCGTCGAGCCGAGATGCCGCCCAAGGCATCGGTCGCTCCCCATAAACCAGCACATGTCAAAGAGGCGATCATTTCATGTCCTCGATCTTCATCCCGAGATAGCCTAACCCTGCATAGACACTAACACCCGCCAATATGGAATGAGCCTCGATGCCACAGCAAACGGCGGCACCAAGAAGAAAAATTGCCTCGACCGCTTCGCGCATTTTCTTACTTCCCACGATTATCCCCTGTACTTAATTGCCCAATTCGCAAAGACAACCAACAAAGGATGTCTTTGCTTACGAGGGTACTTGTAGTCTAGTTAGGCCGCTTTCTTGTCGAAGAATTGCTCGTCTTCAGTCGAGCCATGCAACGCAGTTGTTGACGACTGGCCTTGTTGGATCGTTTGCGTGACCGCATCAAAATAGCCGGTGCCAACCTCACGTTGGTGCTTAACCGCGGTGAAGCCTTTACCAGCTGCGGCAAATTCGGCTTCCTGCAACTCAACAAAAGCCGACATCTGTTGGCGTGCATAGCCGTAAGCCAGATTGAACATCGAGTAGTTCAATGCGTGGAAACCTGCCAATGTGATGAACTGGAATTTGTAGCCCATTGCGCCGAGTTCCTTCTGGAACTTCGCAATCGTCGCATCGTCCAGGTTCTTCTTCCAGTTGAACGATGGCGAGCAGTTGTATGACAGAAGCTTACCTGGGAATTTTGCATGTACGGCGTCCGCGAATTTGCGTGCGAATTCCAGATCCGGCTTACCAGTTTCGCACCACACCAGGTCGGCGTATGGTGCATAGGCCAATGCGCGTGAGATGGCTTGATCGATACCAGGGCGGGTCTTGAAAAAGCCTTCTACAGTGCGCTCGCCAGTCAGGAAAGCTTTGTCGTTGGCATCCACATCCGAAGTAATGAGGTCTGCTGCTTCTGCGTCAGTACGGGCGATCACCAGTGTCGATGTGCCCATGACGTCAGCAGCCAGGCGTGCTGCGTTCAATTTTTCGACAGCTTCGCGTGTCGGTACCAACACCTTGCCACCCATGTGACCGCACTTCTTCACCGACGCCAACTGATCTTCAAAGTGAACGCCCGACGCGCCTGCTTCGATCATGGACTTCATCAGCTCGAATGCGTTCAGCACACCACCGAACCCGGCTTCCGCATCAGCCACGATTGGGGCGAAGAAATCGATATCGTCCTTACCTTCAGACCATTGAATCTGGTCGGCGCGCTGAAGGGTGTTGTTGATGCGCTTGACGACCATCGGTACCGAATTCGCCGGATACAGCGATTGGTCAGGATACATTTCGCCTGCGAGGTTGGCGTCGCCCGCGACCTGCCAGCCGGACAGATAGATCGCCTTCAAGCCAGCCTTCACCTGTTGCATTGCCTGGTTGCCTGTCAGCGCACCAAGTGCGTTGACGAAAGGCTCGTTGTTCACCAGATTCCACAATTTCTCAGCACCGCGCTTGGCAATCGTGTGCTCGATTTGCAGTGAGCCGCGCAGGCGCACAACGTCTTCCGCTGTGTAATTGCGCGTGACGCCTTTCCAGCGTGGATTTTCTGCCCAATCTTTTGCCAATGCCTGAACTTGCTGTTCGCGAGATGTCATCAATATTCCCCCTTTAAAAAGTAGATGTTTCGGTTAAAAATTATTGCGAGTTGGTGTTTGCCAAATACTTGGCTTTCAGCGCCGTCAGACTGTCAGAAAGTGTGTCATTGCCTTTTGCGATATTCGATTCGGCAACTTTGAGGCGGGCGATATTTCCAAGATCGCCGATGATCGATTGAATGTCATTGTTGTAGTCACTGAACGCCGCACGTAGTTCGGTCAGCTTGCCTCGAATGACATCGTCTTTAACCGCCGCTACCAGCCACACTGAATTTCCATTCAACAGACCATCAGTAATGTGATCAAAGGCAGTTGCGTCCTTACTCAACTGGAAACCGATTTCAGGATTGTAAGTATCCGTAGCAAAAACCGCGTTGGCACCGGCGTCCGGTTTAGCCGTCAGCAAAGGCAGTTGACCGGACACATTGACCTCACGTGCCGTCCCTTTTTCAGTGTACAAAGCGGTGACTTGCTGGCTCAAATCGAGTTGCGTTGGTGTCAGTGCGTCAAGACGAGCGACAGCGGCGTAGAAGATGTGTACGTTATGTTCATGACTCAGGATAAAATCGACCGCCTGAGCCGTGCCTTGCCATACGTGCTTGACTTCTAACAAGCTCGCTTGTTCATCCAGGGATGCAGCCGACAGCTTGTGATTGCCGTATGTTCCGCCATTGGACAGCAAATCCAAATCCTGATTCAACTTGGATTGACTCACGCTCAACTTTTCGAATGCTGGTGCATCACCCTTCAATGCTGCGTCAGCGAATGATGCAATACGCTGAGACTGCAACAACGCATCGGACGAAATTTGCGCTTTCGCGTAGGCCTCCCAATGTGTTGTTGACTGCGAGACCTGATGTGCTTGCGCTGTCATTGTGGAAGCGATGACTAGCGACATAGACAGGGATACTTGACGCAAAATGGATAATGACATGTGTAATCTCCGAAAGGTTATAAAAGTAGACTTAAATTTGCATTGCACAGAAAACGACCAACATCTTTACTATGTCCCAGACATCGACGCGACGAAATTTATCAGAGGGCCAGTAAATATACTAGCTGGAATGCCAATACCCAGTAGTAGTGAAACTAATTGCGGTTTCAATTTCGCGTCAGTTGCAATAATCCCTGCGCCAATGCTTGGCCCCATTGCGGACTCCAACAGGATCACATGCCCTTGTAGCCCCATTTTTGCTCCGAATACGGCATACGCAACGATCACAAGTGCCGGACATATGAGCAATTTGAACGTCAACCCGGCGACCAAAGGCTTCTTCAGTTCAGTCATGCCGCTAAACGAAAATTGCATACCCAATGACAACAGAGCAAGAGGCGCAACGGTATCGGAAATTCGCAGCAGTGCAGAAGCAACAGCAGGCGGGTAATCTACCGGAATC
>Ga0116226_10005676_pt1 | contig 11150 bp, 7 predicted proteins | sample S1TSphfallax_FD_89692 | JGI IMG/M metagenome (GOLD analysis project Ga0116226, IMG submission 89692) | Host-associated microbial communities from peat moss isolated from Minnesota, USA - S1T2_Fa - Sphagnum fallax MG | ecosystem: Host-associated > Plants > Peat moss > Unclassified | place: USA... | reverse complement strand
ATTTCACGCCCGCAACCGACATCGAGCCAGCGCGTCTGCGGGCCGATGAGCGCGGTGAGCAAGGCTTCGTACCAATCGTCTGGCGTGAAATAGCCGAACCGCGCGCGCAGCCGCGGACCCCAGCCGCCCTCGGCCAGATTGCCGTATTTGACGGAGGCCACGCGCCGCAACTGGTCAGGTGTCACCTCCATGCGCGCATGTCCATTCAGGCGATCTTCCTGGGTTGCAGGTCGGCCGGATCGGGCCGGATGGCGGCGCGGTGCTGCGCCAGTGCCAACGCCATGAATGGCCGGTCCGCCAGCGCCACCGCGGGCACCGGGTGCTTGGCGAGGAAATCCGCGATCATATCGTCGGCATACGCCGGCAGCGCCGCGTAGCCGCGGGCATGGACGATCTGCTTGATGGCAGCATTCTCCAGCCGCCCGCGCATCTGCCGGATTTTGCGCCCGAACTGCCGGCGCAGGTCGCGCAGGCGGAACGGCGACAGCGCATCGATGTCAAACACCGCCTCCGGCACCCCGACTATCCTTCTATTCTCCCAGGGTTTGCCCGGCGCATCCAGATCATGCGCGGCCATGGAGCCGATCAGCCCGTCGCCCCGATAGAGCCCAACCGGCAGGCGGATGCCGCCGGCCACCATGCGCCCAACGAAATCCGGCCGCAGCGCAAAAAACTGCCCGCGCAGAATGCCGCCCACCTCCACGCAAGCCCGGTTGGTGCGGACTTCGGTGCGCCCATTGCCGGCAACACCGCTCGCCGCCAGCGCGTCCGGACAGGCCGCCAGCCGCGCCTCGGCCGCCGCGATGGCACCTGGGCCGATGGTCACCGACCCGTCCACGAACACATAGAGCCCGGCATCGGCGCGCAGATCATGGAGGAACACGTTGATGGCGTTGGATTTGTCCGCATACGCAATGGTGAACACCTGCGCCTCCGCGCCCAGGCCACGGAGCACCGCCAGCGCCGCGGCCTCGCTGCCGTCGGTCGAGCCGTTGAGCAGCAGCGTGATCACCCCCCGCCGCGTGCCGATCGCCGCCGCCACGCTGGCCAGACACGCGGCAATCCGCCGGCGCTCGTTATGGCAGAAGACCGCGACCTGCCATGCGTTGCTCATGCCGCCGGATGGCCGGATTTGGTGCCGCGCGTCAAGCGGCGTCCCGCCGTCATGTCGAGCAAGGGGTTCCCGGCCAGGCGGTCCTCTACGACCACCCCTCACCCCTGTTGCCGATTTTGGTGCAAAGCCGCAACATACGCCGGCGGTCGGACTTCTCCGGCCGCAAGCCGGAAGGAGGTGAGACGCTTGGGTGTTTTCCTGAAGAAGGTGCGATTTTGGTTCAGGTTGAAGTTCGAGTTTGCATGCGGCTTCAACGACAAACCAGAGTAGCAGCCTAAAACTGGTGGGGTCGGGAAACCGGCCTCACCTTCAGGGAAGCAGAAGGCGTCTCACCTCCTCAACCAAGAATATGACGAAAAACGGCACATAATTCAAGACAGCGAAGCCCGCATGAAGCGAGGCGAAATGCGGAGACGGCGGCCTGGCTGGACCGGCCATCCTGCCCCAGGGCCACGCGGCTGGCGCGGCACGACGCGATCCGCCGGCGCTCATTATGGCAGAAGACCGCGACCTGCCATGCGTTGCTCATGCCGCCGGATGGCCGGATTTGTAAGCTTTCGTCAAGCGGTGCACCGATCCATAGTTGCGGCCCGGTCTTCGATCTCTATAATGACTATAGTAGTCATGGCTGGTGTCATGCGGGAACTGCAACTACGCGAAGCCAAAGCCACCCTCTCCGCCGTTATCGACCAGGCATGCGAGGGAAATTTCTCCATCATCACCAGGCATGGGCGCCGGGAGGCCGTCGTGCTGAGTTTTGAGGAATGGGAGCGGCTGTCGAACGTGCCGTCGTTCGGCCGGCTGCTCATGGGAGCACCGATCGAGCCAGGCGATCTGCCGGAGCGGGAAGGCGGCTGGCGGACGGTAAAACTATAGACCATGTATCTGGTCGATACCCATGTGCTGTCGGCCAGCGCCCCCAGCCAGGCAAGACCGCAGACGCAGTTGATCACCTGGATGCATACCAACAGCCTCCGGCTCTTCCTCTCCGTCGTGACCATCGCCGAGGTTGAGGACGGCATTGCCAAAGCCAGGCGAGAGGGTGCAACGCGCGGGGCGGACCGGCTCGCAGGATGGCTCGACATGCTGCTGCACCTCTATAGCTCCCGCATTCGGCCGTTCGACCTCGCAGCAGCGAGGATCGCCGGCGGCCTTGCTGACAGGGCCAGGGGTGAGGGGCAAGCGCCAGGCTTCGCGGATATCGCCATCGCCGCTACGGCGCTGGAGCAAGGCTATACGATCCTGACCCGCAACCTGCGCCATTTCACCCCTTTGGGCGTGCCCGCCCATGACCCGTTCACGAGCCTGCCATCGTAGTGCTTCCCCACACTGGGCCAGTTGCATAGGATGAAGTCTCACCACCCGGCCGAGGTGGACCCAACCCCACCGAACGGCACCATGGGTACCGAAGCAGACACCAGACCCGGCATGAGGCGGCTGCTGCATGACAGCAGCGTCTATCTCATCGCCAACGTCGCCCAAAAAATCATCGGCTTCGTGATGATCCCGTTCTACGCCCGCTATCTCTCGGCCGAGCAATATGGCGTGCTCAATTTGCTGGAGCTGGCGACCACCATCGTCGCCATCGGGTTCGGCCTCCAGGCCTTGGGCCAGGCGCTCACCCGCGTCTATCACGAGCAGACGGACGAGCCCGCGCGGCGTCAGGTGGTCTCCACCGCCGTGCTCGGCACCATCGCGCTCGCCGGCGTGATCGCGCTGCTCGCGAGCGCGGCGGCGGGGCCGATCGCGGATCTGGTCAGCCTGCCGGGACAGGCCGGGCTGCTGCGCCTGGCGTTCGCCGCCATGTTCACCGCCAGCATCACTGAGGTCGCCATGGTGTATGAGCGCATGCAGAACCGCGCGCGCTTCTTCCTGGCCTACTCCATGGTCACGCTGGTCGCCGCGCTGGGCCTGAACATCGGGCTGATCGGCGGCGCGCACCTCGGCGTGTGGGGTTTTGTGTATAGCAAGCTGGTGGTGACCAGCGCCGGCAGCGTCTATCTGGTGGGTCGCATCCTGCGTGAGGTCGGCAGCGCCTGGCGCGCCACCATCGCCCGGGCGCTCACGCGCTTCGCCGCACCTTTGGTACTGTCCGGCGCCTGCTACTTCGCCGTGCATTTCTCCGATCGGCTGTTCCTCGCCCATGTCAGCCGTGCCGAGGTGGGCGTCTATGCCATGGCGTATAATTTCGCCTTCCTGCTCAGCATTCTCATCGGCGACAGTTTTAACAAGAGCTGGAGCGTGAGTTTTTACGGCCTGTCGTCCGGCGAGGGCTGGCAAGGGCGTTTTGTGGACGTCGGCCGCTGGCTGATCTTTACACTCGGCACGGCGGCGGTGGGCATATCCTTGTTCGGGCGCGACGTGCTGACGCTCATGGTGCCCGGCTCCTACTATCCGCCGGTACTGCTGCTGCCCGTGCTGGTGTTCGGATATTTTCTGCGCGAGGTGGGCGACTTTTTTAACAGTATGCTGCTCATCGGCATCGGCTCGGGCCTGGTGGGCCGCATTGCGCTGGCGGGTGCCGCGCTGAACATGGCGCTGAATGCGGCGCTGATCCCGCATTTCGGCATCTGGGGCGCGGCCTGGGCCACGTTCGGTACCTGGGCCGCCTATTGCGCGGTGGCCTGGGTGTTTGCCTGGCGGGTGCATGGTGTTGCCATGGCGCCGTGGCCACTGGCGGTCATGCTGGGCCTGTCGTGTTTGATCCTGTGGCTGCAAGCTTTGCTTGGACCTGCCGCGGCAGTCTTGCGCCTGGCTTTCGATGGCGTGCTGTTTTCGCTCTTCCTTGGGCTCGCCTCGGCACTCTTTCTTGTGGCCGGGGAACGGGCGCAAGTTCTTGCACTTGGCCGCACGCTCGCCGGCAGGCTCAGGACCGGGTGATGTTGAGGGTGAGTTCACGTCAACCATAGCCCGTATCGCTGCATCCCGTATCGCTGCATCCCGTATCGCTTTTGGGCGATGCCGGGTCCCGCGCCCGCGCGATCAGTGGGGCGGGAACGCGATTGCAGATGCGCTCGGGCATTGCAAAAAATCTCAAAATATGAGACTTGCCTATTTTAAGTGTTGATTTGGTCTTTCCGCTTCAATTTATCATGTATTTACGCATTGGAGATCGACGTCAATGCGGAGAAATCGGGCCTGATGGATGAGGCGCTCAAACTTCCCGTGACGCGTTTTTCCACCGCGCAGCTTCCTGACCCGGACCGCTGGGATGCCTGGCGGGACAGTATTTCCGTGCTGTTTGACGTGTCGCCCTTGGCCGGGGCGGCGGCATTGGATGCAGAGCATTGCGTCATCGGCGCGCATCTTGGCGCAGTGTTGTTCGGTGAAACCCGCTTTGCCGCGCAATCTTTCGAACGTTCGCAACGTAAGATCATCGGTAACGGGCTCGATCATTATCTGGTGCAGTTTTATGCCGAAGGCGGCTACGCCGGGCAGGCGGGGGACGAGGATGTGGTGCTGCGGCCGGGCGATATCGGCATAATCGACCTGGCCCGCACATTGCGGACGGAGAATCCGTGCTCGCATCTCTATAGCCTCGTTATTCCGCGCGACGGACTGGAGTCGGCCCTGGGAAAAGCGAGACCGCTGCATGGTGAGATTTTACGGCGCGAGACGGGGGCCGCCCGGCTGCTGAAAGAGCATTTGCGGACTCTCGGCGAATGCCTCCCCGGCATGACCGCCAGCGAGGCGCCGATGCTGGCCGAGGCGGCTGTGGGCATGGTGGCGGCGTGTTTTCGTCCCACGGCCGAAGCGCGGGCGCGGGCGGAGGCCCCGCTGGCGGCCGCGACGCTGAACAGCATCAAACGCCATATCGAGGCCAGGCTCGCAGCACCCGATCTCTCGCCCGCCAGCATCGCCGCCGCCTTTCGCCTCTCGCGCACCACGCTCTACCGCATGTTCGCGCCGTTAGGCGGGGTTAACGTCTTTATCCAGGAGCGCCGGCTGGCGCGCGCCCAATCGGCCCTCGCGCTGCCCGCCAATAAAGGCCGCCGGATCAACGAAATCGCTTTTGCATGCGGCTTTGCCAGCGAGGCGCACTTCAGCCGCCGGTTCCGCGATGCCTATGGCGTCACGCCCACTACCTGGCAACGGGAGGCCATGGCCCCGGCGCATGGCATCCCGGCACTGGACGAAGAGCATTATGCCCGGTGGATCGCCCGGCTCCGCGGCGCTTGAGACGAGAGATTTCGTGGACATGACATGGGACGGCTGGAGGGTCGAAGCCCGTGCCCGGTGTTCATTCTCCGATGGGACGCTCAGTCAATGGGTTTGGGACGCCTGGAATAACGGCGGCTGACGACGACGTGATAGTCCGGGCTCGAATTTAGCAAGCTGCGCCATGGCAGCTATTGCGAATTGGAGACCCAAGTTGAAGCACGGCGTTCGTTTTAATTTCAGTACAATTCGCGAGGCGCTCGATCATCGCGCAGCAACCGCCCCGGACGCATTGGCGTATTGTTTTCTGCGCAACGGCGAGACCGAGGACGGGCGTTTCACCTTCGGCTCGCTCCAGGTAAAAGCAGCAAGAATCGGCCGTTCCCTCATCGCGAGCGGGGTCCAGCCGGGTGAGCGCATTCTCTTGTTGTTGCCCCAGAGCCTCGACTATGTCGTGGCTTTGTATGCCTGTTTCTACGCAGGCTTTATCGCTGTCCCGGCATCGCCGCCGTCCCGCGCCAAGCAACTGGCACGGTTGCAGAAAATTGCCTCCGATGCGTCGGTGGCCGTGATTATTAGCGACCGCGGCACGCTGGACGTATTCGGCGCGGCGCTGGGCGAACTGACGGTGGCAAGCTGCCGCACGGTCGAGGAACTCGACATAGAGACCCAGGGTGAGGTGGCGCTACCGGCGATCACAGGCGAAACGATTGGCCTACTGCAATACACCTCGGGTTCCGCCGGCACGCCGAAAGGCGTCATCGTGACGCACCGCAATCTCTGTGCCGATCAGGTTCTCTTGCAGGAAGCCTGTGCGACAGGTCCGCAATCGATCACCGTCTCGTGGCTGCCCCTGTTTCACGATATGGGCCTCATCATGGGCATGATGCACCCGCTCTTCGTTGGGGCGCCCTGCTACTTGATGGCGCCGCTGGCCTTTCTGCAGAAGCCGGTACGTTGGCTGCAGGCGATCAGCCGCTACAAGGCGCAGGTCAGCGGCGCGCCGAATTTCGCCTATGACCTTGCCGTGACCGAAGTGCCGCCGCCCGAACGCGCCGCGCTCGATTTCAGCGAATGGCGCGTGGCGTTCAACGCGGCGGAAACCATCCGGCCGGAAACGCTGAAGCGTTTCACGGCAAGCTATGCGGCGAACGGGTTCCAGGAGAGCCACGCAAATTGGTGCTACGGCCTGGCGGAGGCCACGCTGATCGTCACCGGCGGCCGGGCTGGCGCCGCTCCCCGCGCGCTGCGGCTGGCCGGGGATGTCTTGGCCTTGACGGGCGTGGCGCTGCCGCTTGAGTCGGCAGAACCTGGCTCTCGCCTGGTCGCCTCGTGCGGCCCACCCTTGGGCGGCGTGGAGCTGGTCATCGCCGACCCTGCAACATGCCGCCGGCTGAGCCCCGGTTCGGTGGGCGAAGTATGGCTGGCGGGTCCGATCGTGGCCAAGGGGTATTGGGGAAATGCGGCGGCGACCACCGAGATTTTCGGTGCGCATCTTGCCACCGGCGAAGGCCCGTACCTGCGTACGGGCGACATGGGATTCATGCTGGATGGCGAGCTCTACCTTACCAGCCGGCTGAAGGACCTCATCATCATCCGCGGACGGAATTACAGCCCGTCAGATATCGAGCATGCGGTCGAAGCCGCCGATCCGGCGATCCGTGAGAACGGTGTGGCGGCCTTCACCATCGGGGGGGAGAAGGGGGAAGAATTGGTGGTCGCGGCCGAAATCACCCCTCAAGCCATGGCCAATTTCGATCCCGCCGCCGTGCTTAGAAAGGTGCGTGCCGCGATCGCGACCGAGTTCGATCTCCGGCTGAGCAGAGCTGCGTTCGTGCACCGGGGAAAACTGCCGCGGACGACGAGTGGTAAGATACAGCGCGCGATCTGCCGAAGGGATTTCGAGGCTGGGACTCTGGTCCTGGCCGAACGGCCGCTGGTGGCTGGTTAAGACGCCGTCATGATCGTCAGCGATCCCCGCCCGATGAGCCTCGCCGGCCTGTTGGCCGCGCGCGCGGCCGAGCTGCCGGACCATTGGTTTCTTTATCTGCCGGATGGCGAGACAGAGGGGCCGCGCCTGACCTTCCCCGCGCTCGAACAGCGTGCCGCAATGGTTGCGGCGGCGCTGCGGGCGCGGGTCGGGGAAGGTGAGCGGGTGCTGGTGATGCTGGCCCCAGGCCCCGACTATACCGTGAGCATACTTGCCTGCGCCGTTGCGGGCGTGATCGCCGTCCCCGTGCCGCCCCCCGAGCCCGGCGCCCCGCCGGCAGCCCTTGCCGGCGTCGTGGGCATCGTCAAGGACTGCGCGCCCGCCCTGCTGCTCTGCGAGCCTGTCCTGGCTGGCGCGATGGCGGGATGGCCCGCCGCGATCAGCGCCCTGCCCCGCGCGATTTTCGGCGATCTGGCCGCCGGCGAGGCGGCGCGCAACGCGTGGGAGGTCTCACCCGGCGCGGTGTGCGTGCTGCTCTACACCTCCGGTTCGACGGGACAGCCCAAGGGCGTGGCATTGACCCAGGCAAATTTAATCCATGCCGCGTGGGCAATGGCGGCCGATGCGCGGCTTGGGTCGGGCTCCACCTTCTGCGTCTGGCTTCCTGGCCACCATGTATCTGGCCTGTTCTCCGGTATTGTGTTGCCCTTGGTGGCGGGCGGCAATCTGGTCGGATTTCCGGTAAGATCGTTCGTTGAGAAACCCGCGCGCTGGGTCCAGGCGATCGATCGCTACCGCGTCACGGTGACGGGTGCCCCCACCTTTGCCTACGAGCTGGTCGCGCGGGCCACGACGCCCGCGCAAAGCCAGGGACTTGACCTGTCCTGCGTCGAAATTGCCGTCATTGGCGGCGAGGCGGTTCGCAGCGAAGTGATCGACGGGTTCACCGGCCGGTTTGCGGGCAACGGGCTCCGTGGCACCGCTCTTTATACGATGTTCGGCCTAACCGAGGCGGCGATGATTTCCACGGGCAGCGGATACGGCCATGGCGCCGGCCGTGAATGGATCGATCGCGATGGCTTGCAGGAGGGCAAGGCCCGGCCGGTTCCCGCCGGCCACGCCGCCGCGCGGGCGAGTATCGCGAGCGGGTTCCCGCTGCCAGGACACGAGGTCATGACGGTCGATCCGGACAGCCGTGCCGTTCAACCAGATCGCGTGGTCGGTGAGGTGTGGATCGGCGGCCCCGCCGTGGGGGCCGGCTATTGGAACAATGACGCGGCGACGGAGGACACGTTCCGCGCCTACACGCAAGATGGACGCGGGCCGTTTCTGCGGACCGGTGATCTCGCCTATATCGCCGAGGGACAATTCCATGTCGTCGGCAGGCTCAAGGAAATGATCATCATCAGGGGATTGAATTTCTACCCTGATGATTTGGAGGCAACGCTCCGCCGGGCCGACGGCCGCCTTGCCAGTGCCAGGCTGGCATCGTTTGCCGCCGAAATCGGCCAGCAGGAGGTCTTGGCCATCGCGATCGAGCTGCCGGAGGACAGAACGCTCGACGCAGCCATCCGCCGCGCGATCACCACGGATCACGGCATCCGTGTCGGGGTCTTGGTCCATGTGCCGGCGGCCACGATTCCCATGACCCCGACCGGCAAGGTACAGCGGCGGCGCTGCGCGCAACTCGTGGCGTCGGGCGCGTGGGCCAGTGCCGCGACAACGCCAGATGGCACAATCGAGACCGCGCCGTTTGACCGGGTCAGCTTCGCGGCCATGGATGAAGCCGGCAAGCGGCAAGCGGCGCTGGCGGTACTACGGCAGCTCGTGGCCAAGCTGACCGGTTTCCCCGAGGCCATGATGGCCAATGACCGGCCCCTGCCGGAATTCGGGTTTGATTCGATCAGCACTGTCCGCTTTGTCCTGGCGCTCGAGGACCGCTTTGGCCGTACGATAACCGCCGCGCAATTGCGGGATGGCCTGAGCATGGACCTTTTGGCCGATTTTTGCAGTGGCATGGCGAGGCCCGCGCCGGTCGCCGTTCTTACGCCGCCTATTCTGCCCGCCGACATCGTCCCCGCCACGGCCGCACCGCGCGGTCCGCAGACTGTCTTGCTGACGGGCGGGACAGGCTTCCTCGGCGCCTTTTTGCTGCGGGAGCTTCTCATCCAAACCGAGGCGCGCGTGTGCTGCCTGGTCCGCGCCGGCAGCCCGGCGGCGGGACATGGCCGCCTGGTGGGGAAACTCAAGGATATCGGCGCCTGGGATGAGCGATTTGCCCCGCGTATCGAAGTCGTTCAAGGCGACCTCGGCTTGCCGCGTTTTGGCTTGGATGAAGCGGCGTTTGCCGCCCTGGGGCGGGGCCTCCATGCCATCTACCATAATGGCGCATCGGTCGATTTCGTATCCTCCTATCCGCGGTTGCGCGCGGCCAATGTTGAGGCGACGCTCGACTGTCTGCGCCTGTCGGCAACCGGCGTGGTCACGCCGCTTCATTTCACATCGACCCTTGCGGTCTTCAACAGCCCCGCGCGTATCGGCATGCCCTCGATTGGCGAAGCCGACCATCTCAGCGATCCCGATCGGCTGCTGGGGGGCTACGCGCAATCCAAATGGACCGCCGAATCGCTGCTTGCGCAGGCCGCCCAACGAGGCCTGCCCGTAAGTATTTACCGTGCCGGGTTCATCGGCGGCGACTCACGAACAGGCTACTGGAATCAAGAGGATTTTCTCTGCCGGCTGATCCGGGGATCGATCCAGCTCGGGCTTTATCCAGACATCGACATGGAGATGCCCTTCGTGCCGGTCGATGCCGCGGCACGGGCGATCGTGGCGCTCTCGCGCCGTCCGGCCAGCGGACAGGGAATTTTCCACTTACTGGCGGCCGAGCCATTATCGTTCCGCCGCCTCATGGCGGAAACCTTGGCCGCGGGATACAGGCTGGCGCCGGTTCCCTACGAGCGCTGGCTGTTAATTCTGCGGGATGCGTTGCCGCCCGAGAACGACTTGTTTGCCGTGTTGCCCTTTTTGATCGAACCGGGCCCGGGCGGCGAGACGGTGCTGGATTTGTTCGTGCGCCATGAGCAGCCTGAGTGGCTGGCCGATGCGACCCGGTTGCACCTGGCCAGAGCGGGGCTGCAACCTTACGCGCTCGCGAGCGCCTATCTTCAGCGTTGCATTGCTGCCCTGGCTGCCAGTGCGCTCCCGCACGCGCCGGCCGCCGCGGCGGCGCGCGTGGGAGCCTCGGTTTGACCGCCCTTGCCGCGACGCCGTCCCAGGAGGCCGCCAACCGCGTGCGTTGGCATGCCGGGCGCAGAGATTTCTATGAGGTCCATTACATCCAATGGTGGGATCACGGGAACAGGGTGGGAGGCTGGCTGCGCACCCTGTTATTGTCCTCTCGCGCCGGCCGCGGCGAGGCAGCGGTTTGGGCCGGAATCGTCGATCTCGTAAATCCAGCCGAGAGCCTGACGGTCAAACAAGTGTACCCGCTGGCCGCGGCCCAAATCGCCGCGTTACCGTTCCGAATCACGATCCGAAACGCCGCGATGACAAATGGCGCGTCGTCAGGTTCGATCGACCAGGGTCCGGCAGTCTCCTGGGCGGTCAGCTTCGACACGCCGGGCATGGAGATCGCGCATATCCCGGCGCCGCTGCGAAATCTCCCTGTGCCGCCAACCAAATTCATGTCCGCCTATTGTGGCGGCCGGCTCTCCGGCTGGATCGAAGTGGCGGGCAAGCGCTACGCAACGGCCGGGGCGCCCGCCCTGCAGTCGCATTTTTGGGGGCCCAAAAATGTGGTCGGCTGGAGCTGGGGACATTGCGCAAACTTCCGTGAAGACCCGAGTTTCATCTTCGACGGCGTATTTGCCGACACCAAGCTCGCCGGCGTCCGGATGAAGCCGCTGAATATCTTCTTCTTTCGGATGGACGGCATCGACTATCATT
>Ga0116226_10005675_pt1 | contig 11150 bp, 4 predicted proteins | sample S1TSphfallax_FD_89692 | JGI IMG/M metagenome (GOLD analysis project Ga0116226, IMG submission 89692) | Host-associated microbial communities from peat moss isolated from Minnesota, USA - S1T2_Fa - Sphagnum fallax MG | ecosystem: Host-associated > Plants > Peat moss > Unclassified | place: USA... | reverse complement strand
ACCAAGACCCCCCATGTCAATGCTCTTCAGAGTTTGCACTTGCAGTGCAGGCAAGGGAGAGGTAATCCATCTTGACCTGTGATGATGATACAGACACAGCAACATTTCAATTCTCTACTTCTATATTAACGGGTTTCTCTTTTGGTAGCAAATTGTTCAACCCCTGTAATGTGCGAAGAGACAATGGATTACAGATTAGAGATTGCACCACTCATGTTTTCATACAATTATCTTCCACCAAGAGTGAGTACCAAATTCCTTGTTAGATATTATTGTGTTAGCTTTCTGATTCAAACAGATGGTTTTTGTACAATAGTTTCAGTTAGTGAATTGCTTGGAAAAAGGTAGTGACACACCATGGACGGTCTCTCCATCTTGTAGCAGAAGTGCACATGCCACAAGTACGATACATTCTCTTAAATGTGTCTAGGGTAATGCCATGGTAGTATGGGGGCAGTCCCAAAATAAAGGGGCCTAGGCCAAGTGTAGCATTTAGGGAATCCCACTACTACCAATGAGGTGAATCATGAATTAAATATTTGCAGCACCACGAGGTGATGATAGATGCATAGATCACGAGGTGCCCACCCCTCTTTGTGTGTCAACTCTGGAGGCACCTTGCTTCTCATGTCTAGAGGAGGCATTATTATTCAGGAATATTGTGTCTTCCTCTAACATTGGGAAAATCACCTAAAAAAAAATTGAAATTTTTTTTTAAAGAAAAAGAAAAAGAAAAAGAAACCAGGCCTTTGCTGATGTCTAATTCAGTCTCAGCAAAGTTGAAGTCGAAAATTTAATAAACGACAAACCCATCGATTTGTACCGTGGTAAAAAGGTGTGTCCTTTGGCGTCGGTTGACCCGGGGGTGGCTGCCGTGACCCGACATTTACTGTATTAGAAATAAACCAGGTTAAACCGGGTGCGTAATCCAGAGGTGATGGGGTCCGCTGTTGCCACGCGGCATCACGGCACTCGACGGACACTGCTGGCATCCGATAAGCCGCCGCTGCGTTTCCACAAGCAGAGACGATCCAGACCGTGTGATGGGAATCATCGGCACGGGTGTAGGGTATGGAAGTGGGAAGTGGATAGGATAAGGGTGCCAGGCTGGCAGGTGGGATTAATTCGTTGAAGTTCCTCAGCTACCGGTAATAGCAATGCTGATGGGTTACGGGCAAACGGGCAGACATGATAATTTTTTTGAAAATCCTTACGAGGAGGAAATCGGCTCCTGGGAGAGAAAGTTGACATGCGCGCCAGAGATAGGTTCTCCCCCCTACCTTGGTCCCGAAACACCATCGATCCTCGGCACGAGAATCGACTCCGTCCCCTACCCCCGACTCCCCGGCAGAGCGTAACATTATCAAAACTGTAGACAGTCGCACATTGGGTTTGTTGTGATGAGAGCTTGCTATGCGGTTTGAGGTGCGGTGTGGTTTGCCTGGTATTTGGATTGCGGGCGTAGCGTGCATAACGGAGATTTGCCGGGCTTTGTTTGTGAGTTGGCAACCATCAGAAGGAGGTGGGTGGGTTGTGACAGGCAGACCAGCGATGCGAAGCGGCACGGTTTGAAGAGGGAAGCTGCGGACCCGCCCGCTGGTGGGTGGGGGTGTTGGTTCGAGAGTTTTGGGTGTGTGGGTTTTTTTTTTTTTCGCGGCAGGGGGGGGAGCGTTGTGTTTGTGTCTGTGTCTGTGTGTGTTGTGTCTGTCTGTGTGTGAAGGAGGAGATATCACGTTTTAGGCGGCAAAGGAGATATCACGGGGGTGTAGTGGAATTTTAGCCGGCAAAGAACGGGAGGGAGACAGGACCAATGGCCCAGCAGGCAACGGGCCCTGGGGCAGGATCAGGGGCGCAGGGCAACCAGTTTGGGGACACGACTTACACTAAAGTGTTCGTGGGGGGACTGGCTTGGGAGACGCAGCGCGACACCATGCGACGTCACTTTGAGCAGTTTGGAGATATTCTGGAAGCCGTGGTCATCACGGACAAGAACACGGGTCGATCCAAGGGCTATGGCTTTGTGCGCATCCTTCCCGCTCTTCTCCCTCACCTCCTCCTCGAGTGTTGTTGACATTAGGTTTGAAATTTTTCGTTCTGGCCGAAGGTGCATGTGGTGCTACCAGTTCTACCAAAATGGGTGTCTGGCAGCACTAGTGGCTGTCTAAGCCAGCCGCCATAACAGTATACTATATGTCATCCCAAAGGACCAGCAATTGGGCTGCGGCGATGACTGGGTTCCAAGGGGATCCTAATTGAGAGCTGGGGGTAAGAATGGAAGGAACATTCTCGTGTTTGTCTTCGTAGTTACGATCCTGAATGGGGCAGTCGGTTCACGCAAAGTGAAGAAGGAAATCGGGAAAGGGGGTGCAGGTGACATTCCGGGATGCAGAAGCTGCAAGGAGAGCGTGCAGCGATGCGACTCCTATTATAGACGGGAGGCGAGCTAACTGTAATCTAGCATCCCTAGGCGCTCATCGGCCTCGTCCCCATGGACAACACGGTATCTTCTCCACTGTTGCTCCCAGTCCCTTGTGACTTTCCACTACGCCTGCCTGCTCAACACAATCCCTTATCCTCTTTCTCAAACATGGTTGCAGCCTCAATAAGATCTACTCCTGCTCCTGTCTAGTGTGAGCCTGGCACTGAAAAGTAAGAAGGTAGTTGGAGCTGATGAACACAAACTTGTGACTTCTAGGTGTTCACCTTATCCAACTAGAACTGCCGGAAATGATGGGATGCCGCAGATGAGCTGAAGGGTGCAGTATGGTATCACCACCCTGCCCAGAGGCAAGCTGGTACAAATTGTCACATGTCTAGCTGCTGTTAAGCTATTAATGCGCTCTATTGTCTGAAGCCACCCGGCCAGTAGAAGTTGTGTACAAAAGTTGACATGGGTAAAACAGTCTTGTCAATCATTGCCTAACTTGGCAATGACTAGTGTGGATAAATGGCTGTCTTGGGCCATCAGATATATGTGATTTAGGCTTGCAGTCTGATGGTAAGAATGATGATTGAGGCAGGCATATACTAATGAGCATGGCTTTCTAATCCACCTCAGGCAACCGTTTTCGCCCATTGCCTGCATTTGCTGCAGGCCCTCAGCAGGGAGGGCCCGGTTACACTGGCACAACCTCATTTCCTCAATCTGGTGCTTCATACACCCATCCTGTGCAGCAAGGTGGCTTCACCTATCCTCCATATGGCGGGTACTTTTTTTTGCTTCCTAAACCCTATCAATCTTTCCATATAGTCTTATTGTCAACTGCATAGTCAGGCAGGGGTAATATACTTTATCATAGAGGGTTTGCAAGTACACTATGCCTGGGTGGGGGAGGGTGGTCTTATAATGTCTTAATTTACTATGTAGGCAATCCGTGTGCATGCTGGGTGATCTATCTTGAGTCTTTGATTCAGTGATGGAGTGGGACTGAAAACTGAAAACTTTCTTGTCAAGCAGAATGAAGTTGTCTTCACATTCTTGACACATGCTTGTAGCCTTGTATCTAATGTAAATTTCTGTGTTTCTGGACTTTAGGTATCCGCAATACCCCCAAGACTACACAGGCTACCCTCAGGTGTGTGCAATGCCTGAAACATCAGTTAGGATATGGAAGAATATGGGCTCCGTGCCTAACACCTGATTGCTTACCTTGAGACATCTTTGAGTATGCAAGAGGCACTGTTTGGAGACCATTTTCATGTGAACAGGTGGAAGAGGCAAGTGGGCCTGGATTCAAATGGTTTATGGGTTTGGTGTTTGTCTCTGCTGTTTTGCAGAATTTGTTTCCTTATGGTGGTGGTGGACCTCAATATCCACCCCAAATTTATGGTGGACCAGGTGCACTGGGAAGTCCTGTAACAGCAGGCCCAGTTTATCCTGGCTTTACAACACAATCTCTGCAGGGAGGCCCAGTATATCCAGTACCACAGTATGGTGTGCAGACTCCACACCTGGTGCGCTACAGTCCTACTGGCCTACCTCAAGCATATGTTCCTATATCAACTCCTGCACCTCCTACAGGTAAATAATCCTTCTTACTCATAGTGCTTGTATGTCTCAATTTCACTGCATGTGCATGTGACATTTATGTCTCCAATGTTCTATTTGTCTCCTATTTTCAGACTTGCATCAATTGTCTTTGGCAGATGTTCAGCTGGCAGATGTTAAGCTGAACAGTGATTATAGCAATTTGTTAAAGAATTATTATGTGGTTGTGTGGCAGGGTCAACACCAAATTTGTCGACAGGGGTAGTACCTGGGCCAGTAAGTTCACAACAGTTCCCGGTAACAGCAGTCTCACAGCAACCGTACATTAGTGGGGAGGGGGTGGAGGAACCATCGGGTTGACTTTTTTAGAGAATGCTGTGATGGTAACATAATATCAGGAAGGGGACATTGAAGCTCATCTCTGGAAATTTTCTTCTGCTGCAGGAAAAGAGGTGGTAGTCCCAGAATGTGTGTGGACTGATTGATTGTCACAAATTTTGCTCTCAGTTGTTAGTGGAGAAAGTCCAGGGATCCCATTCATTCAAATTGACAGTCTTGCTGAATACTGTAATGCCTTGTCGTGGCTGATTAGTTTGTATTCATATCTCCTAATGTGAGCAACCTATTGTGTCCCTTGAAGGGCTCTGATGTAGTCAGGAAAGTTTCACCAGAATGAATTGAGTGGATGCCAGAGCAGTGGCTTAAGCCAAAGACTTTTCCCTACTCTCAGCATGTTGAGCTTGATCGTTAGGCATCAGTATAGCAGGAGACCTGGTGGGTGCAATCTAGAGTAGTTGCTGAACAAATCTGAATTGAAGTGAGCCCAACAACCCCAAATTTAAGGAAGATTATTAACAGTTCATCCAGTATTTTGTGTGGAGGGAAGTCTTGACATGTGTCTGAACATTTGGCAACTCAAAGCAGTGTTGCTTGGTTTTAGGTTACTAGTCCTTGTGGTCTTGAAGGCAGATTGACATGTCTATCTTGAAAACTTCTCTTCTAGTACTGGTCAGATGAGGTACACACCTCAGGTTTCTGTCAGTAGGTCCAAACTAACCTTTTGGAACATGTTGATTGTGGATTATCTCCTTATTAGTCTGTTATATTTTTCTAACAATGATTTCTAAGTGGCTAACTTCGATAATGGCTTTCTGCCAGTGATCAACAACCTTTTGATTGCTCAGTTATAGACTGATGTCCCTCTCATAAAATTGACTTTTTGGGAGTAGTTGATGTCATTACATTCCAGAATCTCTTAAGGTCCAATTCTGACAAACCCATGCCCTACACTTTGCTTCATTGGGTTGTGCCTTTGTCTGCACATGTATTTGTACTAAAGCAAGTTTACTAATGATGAGAAGGATGTATAATGTCATTTCATATTGAACATGTTGCCTGGGGTGTGTTGTGCCTCTTTCTAAGCATACATTTTGGTGTATAGCTTGTTAGTGCTTGGTCCAATAAGAGCTTTCGATAATGAGCTGAACAAACTCCAAATCCCTGACAAATATTTGAATTAGGGAGGACAATTGTTTGGGGCAGTCCATCCATAGGGGACAGGTTCTTTGGGATGCATTCTAAATCACACCATGTGTGAAATTTCAGAATATTGGCATGAATTCAGGTCACACATGGTGCTCAAGGGATGGGACCTTTTGAAGAAATTGCTAAGAAAAGTAATTGTGTCCTTTGATGTGAAAGGCAGCCTTACATCTGACCCTAGGATCTTCTAATTAATAGTTGAAGTTGTCTTTTTCAGCTCATATTGGAGCTTCTATCTTGTCCCTTTGTGAAGATGTGTGAGCTTTCAAATGGAAAAGTTACCAAAACATGTTTCACATTTGGCTCGGTCAAGATGATTGAGCTAGTGAGGTCATTTGTAAAGTCGTCCTATCTTCAGGCACCTTGTTTGAGCCTGAAATCTTTGTTTCATCTGCAATTTGAGTGAAACCCTAAACTCTAAACCCATGGCTTTGGGCACTAGTTTAACTCTTGAATCCTTATATCATCCCCGATTGGAATGAAACCAAAAAGTGAGTGAAAATTGTGCGTCATTCACAATATTTGAAGGATTTGATTCTTACAAGACTTGACTTAACAAATAATATAGCAAAAATGAAAGCACAAGTTTATGTCAATTTGTGCAATATGGTGTAGCACAAAGGTTTGAGTGAATTAAGCTAATACTCATGTGATCAGCCACATGGTAAAGGTACATGATATCTCACCCAACATAGACAACTGTTTACAAGATTTAGGTGGTTCAAAGTACATGTGCATGCCTTTTGTAGCTAGGTGAAAATATAAATTAAAGATCTGTTCATACGTGGACATAATAAAAACAACGCACTACATACATATAGTAAATTCCAAATTTCTAACAATCATCAATTGAATGCTTCATAACACTAGTAACAAGAACTCAAGCATTATCATCTTTGTCACAACTAAGTTAGTCTTGGGTTCACAACTAAGGCCTAAAGGCATGAGAGGGGAATTGGACCAAAAAAGTGTTTCAGAATTCAAACACACTCCCACAAGTGTGAGGGAATGAATTTCAGCATTCCCAAATGGGTTTTCCCACTTTTGGAGTTGGAATCCCATAGAGTTTTGAAGTTTTGAGACAAAAATTTATGTATTGAACATGGTCCAAAATTGAACCCGGAATATATTATTGAAAAAATCTTGAAGTGTAAATATTGAAAGTGAATTGACATTCTTGATGCGAAATTTTGAAGTAGGATTTTTCTCAAAAGATTGCTTGGGTGATATGTGGCTCTAAAGGCTTGTGCAAGGTATCAAGGTAATTTTTTTGATAGAATGCATTACCCAAGACTTAAAAGCTTTGGTTGCGTTCCTTAACTCTTCACATTTGAGGTTAAAGGGGCATGTGAAAGCTTTGAGATGGGACTAAGATAAATTTTCCAACTCACTTCATGGACATATGAAAATGTATTAACCAATAAAAAAAATAGTTTATGCATTTGGAACCAAGTCTGGTCACATACTCATTTAGAATTCACACAACCTGAACTTAAGAGGAGTCATCATTTTCTCCTTCATAATATATTATGTGACAACCACAAAGGCTACATTGAAATTGCCAAAAATTTCAAAAGTCCGAAAATATATTCTCGAAACCAAGACACAATATTTTGAAGGTAGGTTGGTAGGTCAAGTCAACTACCTAGGCTAAAAAAGTAGCCTAGGTCTATCGACCTACTTACCTACTATATAGGCTAGGTAGTTAGCCAAGGCCTACCTAGCTACATAAGTTAGATAAGTAGCCTAGATGTACTTACTTACTTACCTACATAGTTAATACCTAAGGTAAATAGGTATACCTAAGTAAGTAGGTAGTATAAAGTCATCCACCTACCTACATACATATTTAACTATTACATAGGTTAGGTTAAGTAGGTAGTTTAGGTTTACCGTACCTACCTACCTACCTAGGTATACCTATGTACCTTATACCTAGGTCCACCTACTTATCATCTTGCAACCTACCTACCAACTTATTTTCAACCTATTTACTAATTACATACCTTTCTCACTTACCTACATAAATAATGATGTGAATAAATATGTGAAATAAAAAATAAAACAAAAATTGTCACCTTTGTGAAGTGTAGTCCACTAGTAAGGACTCGGTTTATCATTCTAGAAGTGAGGGATTCAATTCCTTATAATTGTAAGTTATGTGCATGCCTAATGGACTAACCTAGGTAGGTTACACTAAAATTTCTAATTAGGCTAAGTTAGGTAGGTCAAACTAGATAGGTTAGCTTAGTCAAGGTGTACCACCTACCTACCTACCTTTTCAGGACTTACTTAAACCTATTTAAATATACTTTTTTTTTACAAAAAAAAATCCAAAAAAAAACATTAAAATTTAAATAAAAATTCAACCAATCAAATTGTCCATTGTCTACCAATCAAAAAGACCACCTTAATCACAACATTGAGTCCAAATCAACTTGTTAAGATGACAAGGTGGGTTTTTTAAACCTATCGTTTTGGGTTTTTTTAACTAAAAAATTCAATTTAAAAACCTATTTTTGTAAAAGTATTTGTCATGAACCTCCTTAACCTTGGCCATGACCCATTTCCACTTGGAAACATCCAACTTCCTTCACCCCAAGAAAGACATTTTTTTGTCCCTATTGGAGTTGGTCATGCACCCATGTTAAGGTTGTGACATTCTCCCCTATTTAAAACAAAGGTTAATTCTTTCATTGATGCTATGGGGCACACTTGTGAACTCTTCATCTTTCATGCATTTTTGTGGAAGTTCCTTTAACACTTCTCATGCCAAGCCACCTTAAGAAAGTTTTTAGTTCGACTTCATGATCATTTGAAACTCGTGTTGCAAACCCAAGACAAGGGTTGCAACTCTCTCCTTGACTTCAAACTTGCATTCAATCCACCTTCAATGATTGAATCCCATTGAAACTTTGATTTTCTAGGACACATTATGGAAAGGAATTATTTCCATGTTCCAGTGGGGGAATTTTTTTCGTGACTCCCACAAATTAATCATGTGCCCAAGTTTGGGTTGAAACATTTTACCCAGTTAAAAAAAATGTCAATGTTGAATTTATGGGACTCGATTTCAAATCCATCTCCCATGGGCACACTTGGAAGGTTTACCTTCAACTACTTTTGTAAAGGGGTGAAAATGTGACCCTTGAACATTACCTCTATAGCTCATGAGTTTGAAATTGTACATAATGTTTCAAAAAATACCTTTATAGTACCTTCAATACCTCAAAATAATTCCCCAATGGGTCTGCATGCCTTCCATAGATGTTGTCCCACCTTAATAGCACATGCAAGCCCTCTAGGGGCGCTACTCACTATATGTAGTCACTGCAACAACCTCACCTCTCATGGTTGTTGCCTATTGTTTGAAGTAGCCCCATTTATTTTACAGACTTCAACTTTCAAATATTTTCCCTTCCTACCACATACTACTTGCTACCTCCTTGTGACAACAAACGGTTTCCTATTCCAAAGACTTTAAAACTTAACATACATTTTTACCACTTTTTGTAAAAGAAATGCATAAATATTATATAAATATAACAACACATGATGTAAATTTAAACTATACTACCTTTCTTCATATTTTAATAGAATAAACTCACAAAAAACACATAAAGGCTTTTAAACCATTTTCCATTGAGATAACACACAAGTACGAAATAAAATTCCCAACCACTCCCTTCTTTAATGTTACATCACACACCTCTCCAAAAGAGAGGTCTCCATTCCAACTCCAAACTACAAACTTATCAAATGCTATATAATTCCTCCAAATCCTCCTTCTTCACAAAGCCACACAAGGCCCACATTGGCCCCATGTGAAAAAAAGGTCCTTATCCTAATCCCTTCCTAGAAATCTCATAGGTGATTGGGTGGATTACACCCAACCATTCACTAACATGAACTACTTAATTTCACTAGCTTCACCCTTTTGCTAAGGAACGATAAGTCTACCACTAATAACTACTAATTACTAGGATGGCTATGGCATTAATTAGTTTAAAACTTTCTACCCCTTAACACCTTTTCTCAACTCAATTTCATCTTTTCATAAGTTTTTTTCACATGAGCGATGACACTCTCTCCCACTTTAGAAAGAAGTCAATACCTTCATTGATGTGAAATAAGTCCAAAACATTATGCTAAATAACTTTTGCAACTCTAGTTCAAGATTTGTTTAAGCATTTGGTCATGACCTTAAATGGAGGTCATGCCATTCTCTCCTACCAAAGGAAGATATCAATGAAGATCAATTATTGACACAGACCTACATGAACCAAACAACAAGTTGGTTAGTGCGTAGTTGGAGTACTTTGGTGCACGGACAAGCCACAAGCAAACACGAACTCATAAGACTCACCATGGTTCAAACTTGGGGGAAGCCACCATCTTCCCCCTTATAGTATACTTTGTGCTTGGTCACGAGACCAACACCCAAATGTCATTTTGTCCCAAGATTCTCACAACTTTGAAGGCCCATAACTTTGTGTGTAGACTTTTGATTGAAATGAAGTCTAAAGGAAAGTTGTAGCCTTCATCGAGAGTTTTCCAATAGTATGTCTCATGCCACCTGAGCATGAGGAAATTGGGGCGATTTGCGACTTTAGTGCTTAGGAGTTAAATTGACAATTTAACTCCCGGTCGTTCTTTTGGCCATAACTTGTGTTTTAAGAGTCCAAATTGGTCATGCGAGCCCATTTTAGACATCTACATTCCAAGATCTTTCCAATGATATAAGGAATTGATCAATCCAATGGGTTTTGACCCCTATAATCGCTCTATGAAAATTCCAAAATCCATTGGGACTCCAATTCCCAAAGTGGGAGTTCACTTGGGAGTGTGAGGGTTCATTCTCTCACACTTTGGCCATTCTCTCCTACACTCTCGGGAGCATGAGACGTGACTTCTAGGTTTCCCTCTTGGCTCGCACCCTTCCAAACCCTTGTAAGCCCTTGCGTTGGTCACAAGCCCAAGGCTAAGGTTACGACAATCTTTAACAATAGATATAAAAAATGGGCTTGCCATGCCACCATGCTCCTCCATCCTCCTCCCCAAGTTGCCAATGATAGAATATAGGATAAAAGAAGATGTGGTGATTCCCCCCAAGTCTAGGTCGTGTGAATTTATGTTGAATTTGAGGCTAGTATGTGACCTAATTTGGCTCCAAATGTATTAACTACTTTCTTCTTTTGGTTTGTCCATTTTCACATGTTTGTGAGTTTAATTTGAAGATCTCATCTTAATCCCATCTTGGAGTTCATGCAAACCCTTCTTGTCCCAATTTGTGGAACTAGGTAAAGTGCACTTGGTTTTTTTCCTCTATTTTCATTTTAAAGAATTATGATGAAAGTGGCATGGTTGTGTTTCACATTGAGCAATATCAAATTCAACAAGTAATTTTAATGCAATTTTAATGTGAATGCATGTGCAACTATGATGTGAACTTTGTGGGCCATGAAATGTGGTTAATAATAATTGTTATATAATAATTACAATGACATATTTCATTTTTGGCATGGTAGTTGGTATAATTGTAGTTTGGAACCTTTACACTTGATCATTAGCAAATGATGAAAATCATTCATTGATTGAAAATTTCACACAAGTTTTTTTT
>Ga0116226_10005674_pt1 | contig 11150 bp, 15 predicted proteins | sample S1TSphfallax_FD_89692 | JGI IMG/M metagenome (GOLD analysis project Ga0116226, IMG submission 89692) | Host-associated microbial communities from peat moss isolated from Minnesota, USA - S1T2_Fa - Sphagnum fallax MG | ecosystem: Host-associated > Plants > Peat moss > Unclassified | place: USA... | reverse complement strand
GTTCCTTGCGATCTCGCACATATGACGGCTGGGACGCAGGCGTCCGCCGGACACGGCAACGGCCCGACACGCTGCCGTGTCGGGCCGTTCGCGACGGGCCGGGGCGCGTAACCGGGGTTACTGGTAGCTATCGATCCCGACCGCCCAGTCCGGCACCTGATGGCTGCTGTTTTGCGTGCTGCCCTTGCTCTGGCCGGCGCTCGCGGCGAACGAGGTCCCGGCGGAGGCAGCGATCATCAGCCCGAGGCCGAGCGCCGCCAGCGTCAGCTTCACGGATTTCATCAGCATCGTACTTCTCCTGAGTTGATATGGTCAGACGGGGACATGCGCCGCGAAGAAGCGAAATCGGGCTCGACAAGCGCCGTCTTCCCGGAGCATGAAACGGTACCACTCGGTACCGTCTGTCGAGACCATATGGTACTGCGCGGTACCAGAGCAAGGGACCGTTCGTGACAAAACGGCAATCTTCGCCCAGGGCAGAACCGGACGGCACGCCGCCGCCGTCGCCGCGCGAGCGGGTGCTCGGCGCCGCGTTCGATGCCTTCACCCAAAACGGCTATGCGGGAACCAGCACGCTGGCGGTTGCCACCCGCGCGAAAGTGTCGAAGCGGGAGCTGTACGCCCATTTCGGCAGCAAGCAGGCCTTGCTGGTTGCCTGCATCGACGCCCGGTTGCCGCAAATCCTGTCGGCGGCCGACCTGCCGGTCCCGCGTGACCGCGACGAGCTTGCGGCCGCGCTGACGACATTCGGTGTCAGGTTTCTGCATGAGACCTGCCACACGTCGGTCATTGCCCTCTTTCGCGTGGCGGTCGCCGAGGCCGAGCGGTCGCCGGAGGTCGCGCAGGCGCTCGACACCGAGGCCCGCCAGGCGACGCGGGCGGCGCTCGGCGCGATCTTTCGCCGGGCCGGGACGGACGGCCTGATCGCGTCCGCCAACCCGGCCGCGATGGCGGAGCAGTTCTTCGCGCTGCTCTGGGGCGATCTGATGGTCGGATTGCTGCTGGGTGTGGCCGCGCCGCCGGGCCGCGCGGAGATCGAACGGCACGCGAGCGGCGCCTCGGCCGCTTTCCTGACGCTGCATCCTTCGCCGGCGACGTGAGTGCAAAAGGGCCCGATATCATGCGATATCGGGCCCTTGCGTCTCAGATCTCAGCTCGGCAACTGAGAAATATTACGGCTGCTTATCGGGGGTGCCGACGCCCGCGCTCCATTTTGCGGTGTTCTGATCCGTACTCGCCTGGCTGGGAGCGTTATGCATCGGGGTGGGGGAGCAGGCCGAGACGATGACGCCCACGGCGAGGACGGCAACGATCGCACCGATCGAATTTTTCAGCATGGTGGTTCTCCTGGGGTTTGCTGCAAAGAATGAGCACTGATGAGTGGAAATCACTGCGGGCCGCCGACGTTGCAGGTCATATAAACGAGGTGCATCACTGTCGCGTGTAATCGAGGTTTCCAAATATGTATTGAGCAGTTTCTGGAAATCTCGCGGCCGATGACCGGATGCCACTTCTGCAAAGCCGGCGATGGCCGCTCACTTCGCGTTGCATAAACGAACCCGACGCAGCGCGGTTCCACGCCCGCGCTCGGGGACTACCTGAATTGCGTCGGTCCGTTGGCGCGGCCCGAACGCAGCCCCGGCGGAGGGACGCGCCCTGTCAGGCGCGCGGTCGCGCGTGGCTGCGGACCCAGGCGGTGAGTTCTGGCTGCCCGATTGTCCCGCCCGCGACGTCCAGCATCACCGCTGCCGCTTCCGCCTGATCCGCGACCACGCGCCAGCCGTTGACCAACGCGAAGGTCAGCGCCGCGATGAACGCAATGCGCTTGTTGCCGTCGTTGAACGGGTGATTCTTGGCCAGTGCGACGCCATAGCAGGCCGCCAACGCGAAGATGTCCGAGACATCTTCGTAGGCGTGCAGATTCTGTGGGCGCGCCAATGCGCTCTCCAGCAATCCCTCGTCGCGCAGCCCGGGCAGCCCGCCATGTTCGGCGATGCTCTCGGCGTGCAGCAGCTCCACGGACGTGCGCGCCAGCCAGACGATTTCGCTCATTTGGCAAGAATGCTCAGAGTATCCCGATACTGCCGCGCCACCTCGCGCCCGGCCTCAAGTTGCTCGGCGACCTGCGGGTCGAGGCGCGACAGGATCAGGCCATCCTTGGCTTCGACGACATGCAGCACGTCGCCCTCCTGCACGCGCAGGCGTGCAAGCACCTCCTTCGGCAGCACCACCCCCACCGAGTTCCCGATCGCCCGCAGCTTCAACGTCGCCATGTCACCCTCCGTGTATACGAAGGTCATAACACGACGAGCGTCGAAAAGCCACGGAAACCGGCGGGGATGTGGATCAGGGTTGATCGTCGTTGATGCCGACGTCCCATTGGGAAAGGTTACGCTCCACCGCAGCATGGGGTCGTAGGCGCGCCGACGCACGCCGCCGCCAAAAGGTCTCCATGCTTTTCGCATGAAGGAGACCGGTGAAGGCGGCGGTTTATTCGGGCGGCGCAAAAAATTGGGGCGACCTTTCGGCCGCCCCGGAACGCCAGCCGTGCGCGGTCGGGCCGCTACAGAATGAACCGGCTCAGATCGCCCTTCTGGGCCAGCGGCGCCACGCGCTGATTGACGTAGGCGGCGTCCACGATCTCGGTCTGGCCGCCGCGGTCGCTCGCGGCGAAGCTGATCTCCTCCAGCAGCCGCTCCAGCACCGTGTGCAGCCGGCGCGCGCCGATGTTCTCGACGCGGTCGTTGATGTCGGCCGCGAGATCCGCCAGCGCGTCCACCGCACTCTCCTCGAACCGCAGCGTCACCCCCTCGGTGCCGAGCAATGCCTCATACTGCTTCAGCAGCGAGTGCTCGGGTTCGACGAGAATCCGCCGCAGGTCGGCGCGCGACAGCGGTGCCAGTTCCACGCGGATCGGCAGCCGGCCTTGCAACTCCGGCAGCAGGTCGGATGGTTTTGCCAAGTGGAACGCGCCGGACGCGATGAACAGGATGTGGTCGGTCTTGACCGTGCCGTGCTTGGTGCTGACGGTGGTGCCCTCGATCAGCGGCAGCAGGTCCCGCTGCACGCCCTCGCGCGAGACATCGCCGCCGCGAAACCCGCCCTCCGTGGTGCGCGCGCAGATCTTGTCGATCTCGTCGAGGAACACGATGCCGTTCTGCTCGGCGTGCGCCACCGCGTCCTTGGTGATGCGGTCGGTGTCGAGCAGCTTGTCGGCCTCCTCGCGTTCCAGCACTTTCCGTGCGACGGCCACGTTCATCTTGCGCGGCGCGGTCCGCCCGCCGGTCATGCCTTTCAGCATCTCGCTCAGATTGATCATCTGTCCCGGCGGCATCCCGGGCATGTCGAACTGCCCGATCGGGCTCGGTCCCTGTTCGGAGACGTTGACTTCGACTTCCTTTTCCTCGAACTCGCCGCCGCGCAGCATCTTGCGAAACTTCGATCGCGTGTCGGCCGCCGCCTGCTCGCCGCACAGCGCGGTGATCAGCCGCTCCTCGGCCGCCAGCTCCGCCTTCGCCTCCACTTCCTTGCGGCTGGCGTCGCGCAGCATATTGATGCTGACATCGACGAGGTCGCGCACGATGCTTTCCACGTCGCGGCCGACATAGCCGACCTCGGTGAACTTCGTCGCTTCCACCTTCAGGAAAGGCGCCTGCGCCAGTTTCGCCAGGCGTCGGGCAATCTCGGTCTTGCCGCAGCCGGTCGGGCCGATCATCAGGATGTTCTTCGGCACAACTTCCTCGCGCAAACCTTCCGGCAATTGCTGCCGGCGCCAGCGGTTGCGCAGTGCGATGGCGACCGCGCGCTTGGCGTCGTTCTGGCCAACGATGAAGCGGTCGAGTTCGGAGACGATCTCGCGCGGCGAATAGGTCGGGACTTCCATCATCAATCCTCAGGCGATCGTCTCGACGATCACGTTGTAGTTCGTATAGACGCAGATATCGCCTGCGATCTTCATGGCGCGGCGGGCGATCTGCTCGGCGCTGAGATCGGGCATCTCGATCAGCGCGCGGGCCGCCGCCAGCGCGTAGTTGCCGCCCGAGCCGATCGCGATGATGCCGTCCTCCGGCTCCAGCACGTCGCCGTTGCCGGTCAGCGTGTAGCTGTGCGCGCCGTCGGCCACCGCCATCATCGCTTCCAGCCGGCGCAGGTAGCGGTCGGTGCGCCAGTCCTTCGCCAGTTCCACGCAGGCGCGTTCCAACTGGTGCGGGAAACGCTCCAGTTTCGCTTCCAGCCGTTCCAGCAGCGTGAAGGCGTCGGCGGTGGCGCCGGCGAAACCGGCCAGCACGCCGCCGCCGGCACCGATGCGGCGGACCTTGCGGGCGTTGCCCTTGATCACGGTCTGTCCGAGCGTGACCTGGCCATCGCCTGCCATGGCGACCGCACCGTCGCGGCGCACGCACAGAATGGTCGTCCCGTGCCAGCCGACCGGGTCGTGTTGGGGAGGGGAAATATGTTGCATGACGGCGTTACATGGCGCCCGGTGCCCATTGCGGCAAGCCACCCGGCCAAACGGCCGTGCCGGGCGGACCCGCGCCGAGCAACCCATGCGAAGCTGAAACATCATACCCGGAGCAATGCCGCACCGCGCCTGCCCTTTGCCCTCGCGGGCGGGGTGCGCTAGTTGCAGGCAATGTCCCGTAACGCGACGCTCACCCGCACCACGACGGAAACCGACATCACGCTGTCGCTCGACCTCGACGGCAGCGGCCGCGCCGACATCGCCACCGGCATCGGCTTCCTCGACCACATGCTGACATCGCTTGCCCGCCACGCGCTGTTCGACCTGACGGTCGCGGCCAAGGGCGATCTGCACGTCGATTTCCACCACACCACCGAGGATGTCGGCATCGTGCTCGGCCAGGCGATTGCGCGGGCGGTCGGCGACAAGCGCGGCATTTCCCGATTCGGCAGCGCCCTCGTGCCGATGGACGAGGCGCTGGCGGAGGCCGCGATCGATGTCTCCGGCCGGCCGTTCCTGGCCTGGTCGGTCGCCTTCCGGCAGCCCAAGATCGGCCAGATGGACACCGAACTGTTCGAGGAATTCTTCCGCGCGCTGGCGTTCAACGCGCTGATCAACCTGCACATCACCGCCAAGGCGGGGACCAACGCGCACCATGTCGCCGAAGCCTGCTTCAAGGCGACCGCGCGGGCGCTGCGCATGGCGGTGACGCTCGACCCGAGGCTGGGCGGCGCGATCCCCTCGACCAAGGGGGCGCTATGAGGCTCTACACCGTCCATCTGCGCGCCGGCCACCCGCCCGTTCTGGTGCGGGAAGGGTTTGCCTGGGGCGCCCTGGTATTCGGGCCGCTCTGGCTGCTGGTCCATCGCGCCTGGATTCCGGGCGTGCTCGGGCTCTGTCTGTGGATCGCGCTGCGCCTGCTGCTGCCGGCGCCGTTCGCCGGTGCGGTGACGCTGGTGCTCGCCTGGATGTTCGGCCTGTTCGGCAACGATCTGCGCCGCTGGTCGCTGGAACGGGCGGGTTACCTGCTCCTGCATGTCGTCGCCGCGCGCAACCAGGAGACGGCGCTGGCGCGCCTGCTGGATTTGCGGCCGGACCTGCTCGCCGACGCGGTCGGCACTCCGGTGCTGGCATGAGGGTGCTGGCATGAGGGTGCCGGCATGAGGGTCGCGGTGATCGACTATGGCAGCGGCAACCTCGCATCGGCCTCCCGTGCCCTGGCGCTGGCCGCCGAGCGGGCCGGGATCGCGGCCGAGGTGGCGATCACCGCCGACCCGGATCAGGTCGCGCGGGCGGACCGGATCGTGCTGCCGGGGCAGGGCGCCTTCGCCGATTGCGCGCGCGGCCTCGGCTCCGTCTCCGGAATGCGGGAGGCGATCGGGCAGGCGACCGATGCCGGGACACCGTTCCTCGGCATCTGCGTCGGGATGCAACTGATGGCCCGGCGCGGGCTGGAACACACCGTCACCGACGGTTTCGGCTGGATCGAGGGCGACGTCGCCGCGATGCGGGTTCCGCCCGGGTTGCGGCTGCCGCAGATGGGCTGGAACGAACTGGTCTTCACGCCGGGCGCGCACCCGCTGCTGGCCGGGCTGGTGCCGGGCGACCACGGCTATTTCGTCCACAGCTACTCACTGGCCGACGGCGACCCGTCGCAGGTGATCGCCACCACCGACTATGGTGGCCCGGTCGTTGCATTCGTGGCGTCGGGAAACCGCGCCGGCACCCAGTTTCACGTCGAAAAGAGCCAGGAGGTGGGCCTGCGCATTCTCGCCAACTTCCTGCGCTGGACCCAGTAGCAATGCCCAACCGCGCGCCGCCGTCCGTCCGGCCGGATCAGCCCTCGCCGGCGCCCGACAGCGGCGCCCCCGGCGCCAGGCGGCATTCGGTCGAACGTGTCAGCGGGTTCAACGGCGACGATCTGGCGATGCTCTGCGAGGCCACCAACGCCGCGATCATCGACGGCGGCGGCTTCGGCTGGGTGAACGCGCAGACGCGCACCGCGCTCGAAACCTATTTCAACGGCGTGCTGCTGGTGCCCGAGCGGGTGCTGTTCGTCGCCCGGCTGGACGGCGTCGTCGTCGGCTCCGCGCAACTCGTGCGCCCCGTCCGTAACAACGAGGCGCAGGCATTCGCCGCCCGGCTGGAGCACGCCTTCATCGCCCCCTACGCGCGGGGCCACGGCCTGTCCCGCACGATGACGCTGCGGGTCGAGGACGCGGCGCGCGGCCTCGGCTACCATGTGCTGAACCTGGACGTGCGCGAGACGCAGGAGGTGGCGATCGCGCTCTACGAGTCGATGGGCTACGTCCGCTGGGGCGTGCATCCGTGCTACGCCCGCTCCGGCGGCCGCACCGTGCGCGGCGTGCATTACTACAAGGTGTTGCAGGCGGGCGGCCGCATCTGATGCCGGCGGCGACGCAATCGGGCAACAGTGCCATTGGCCCGTCATGGCCGCGCTTGATGTCGCCGCTTACCCTCTACCCCGCGATCGACCTGAAGGACGGCGCCTGCGTCCGGCTGCGGCGCGGGGTGATGGAGGACGCGACCGTCTATTCGGACGATCCGGGCGCGCAGGCACGCGCCTGGGAAGACGCCGGGTGCCGGTGGCTGCACGTTGTCGACCTGAACGGCGCCTTCGCCGGCCGGCCGGTGAACGCGGCGGCGGTTGCCGCGATCCTGGCGGCGGTGACGATCCCGGTGCAGTTGGGCGGCGGCATCCGCGACCGCGCCGGCATCGAGCGCTGGCTCGAAGCCGGCATCCGCCGCGTCATCCTCGGCAGCATCGCCGCGAAAGACCCGGCCCTCGTGCGGGACGCCTGTCGCGCGCATCCGGGCCGCATCGTCGTCGGCATCGACGCCCGCGACGGGTTTGTCGCCACCGAAGGCTGGGCCGAGACCTCGAGCCTCGCCGCCCTCGATCTCGCCCGCAGGTTCGAGGACGCCGGCGCCGCCGCGATCGTCTTCACCGATATCGGCCGCGACGGGATGCTCGGCGGCCTCAATCTGGAGCAGACGCTGGGCCTCGCCGCGCATGTCACGACGCCGGTGATCGCCTCCGGCGGCGTCGGCTCCCTCGACGATCTGGCGGCGCTGAAAGCGGCGGCGGGGCAGGCGGAACGGGGTTGCATCGAGGGCGTGATCGTCGGCCGCGCGCTCTATGACGGTCGAATGGATGTCAAAACGGCATTATCTGTGCTGGCCGCCTGACCGGACATCTGAACCACTTATCCACAGCCCACGGCCAGAGTGTACCTGCGGTGCAGCATCCGTGCTTGCATCGGCGCGCCAGACCTCGGCAAACCTCGCGCGGAAGGAGTTTCGCCCGTGCTGAAGCTGCGTGTCATCCCATGTCTGGACGTCAAGGACGGGCGCGTCGTGAAGGGCGTGAACTTCGTCTCGTTGCGCGATGCGGGCGACCCGGTCGAACAGGCTGCCGTCTATGACGCGGCCGGCGCCGACGAGCTGACGTTCCTCGACATCACCGCCAGTCATGAGAATCGCGACACGATCCTCGACGTGGTGGCGCGCACCGCCGCCCGCGTGTTCCTGCCGCTGACGGTCGGCGGCGGCATCCGCTCGGTGGGCGACATGCGCAACCTGCTGCTCGCGGGTGCCGACAAATGCAGCATCAACTCCGCCGCCGTCGCCCGCCCGGATCTCGTGCGGGAGGCCGCGGAGAAATTCGGCAGCCAGTGCGTCGTGGTCGCTGTCGACGCCAAGCAGACCGCCCCGGGCGCGTGGCACGTTTTCACCCATGGCGGGCGGCGCGACACCGGGATCGACGCGGTCGACTGGTGCCGCCAGGTCGCCGAGTTCGGCGCCGGGGAGATCCTGCTGACCAGCATGGATCGCGACGGCACCGGCCAGGGCTTCGATCTCGACCTGCTGCGCGCGGTCTGCGGCGCCGTGCGCGTGCCCGTGGTCGCCTCGGGCGGCGTCGGCACGCTCGACCATTTCGTCGAGGGCGCCCGGGCGGGTGCCACCGGATTGCTGGCCGCGAGCGTTTTCCATTTCGGCACGTTCACCATCGCGCAAGTGAAAGCCACCCTGGCGGCGTCCGGCCTGCCGGTGCGGCTGCCGCGCACGGACATGGCGGCCTGACGATGCCGAAGAAGGACACCCCGAAGAAAACCACCTCCAAGCGCAAGGCCCCGGCCAGTCGCAAGGCGCACGTGCTGGTGGCACTGCCGCCGCCCGCCCTCGCCACGATGCCGCCGCCGCCCCTGGCCGGTGCCGAGACCGGCGCCGTGCTCGATCGCCTCTGGAGCGTCGTGGTCAGCCGCCGCGCCGCCGATCCGGCGACCAGCCACTCCGCCCGCCTGCTGTCGCGCGGCACCGCCAAGGTCGCGCAGAAATTCGGCGAGGAAGCCGTCGAGTGCCTGATCGAGGCGGTCGCCGGCAATCGCGCCGCGCTGATCGCGGAAAGTGCCGACGTGCTCTACCATCTGCTGGTGATGTGGGTGGACGCGGGGGTTCGCGCCGACGAGGTCTGGGGCGAACTCGTGCGGCGCGAGGGCGTCAGCGGCGTCTCGGAAAAGGCGAGCCGGGTGGAGAAGCTCGCCATCGTCGCCGGCACCGGGACCCGCAAGATCCCCTGACGGTCAGGCGCGCGCGCGCGGCGGATAGCGCGTGAGAATGAACAGCATCAGCAGCATCGCCGGCAGCGAGGCGAACATCGCGACGATGTAGAAATTCGTCCAGCCGAGCGCCTGCGCGAAGAACCCCGAGAAGCCGCCGACGGTCCGCAGCGCCAGCGGCGCCACCGAGGTCAGCAGCGCGAACTGCGTCGCCGTGTGCGACAGCGAGCACAGGCCGGACAGGTAGGTCAGGAACGCGGCATCGGCGACTCCCTCGGCGAACGCCTCGACGACGACGGTCGAATACAGCACCGCGTGATTGCCGGCCGACGCCGCGAGCCAGACATACATCGCCATCGCCGCCATCTGGAAAAAGCCGGTGATGATCAGCGCCCGCTGCAACCCGATCCGCGCGACGATCCAGGCGCCGGTCGCGTAGCCGGCAATGGTCGCAATCAGTGAGAACGGGCCGACGGCGGCGGCCACCGCCGCGCGGTTGAAGCCGAGATCGTGATAGAACGGCGCCAGCATCACGCCGGCCATCGCCTCGCCCAGCTTGAACAGCGCGACGTAGCCGAGGATCGCCCACGCGCCCGGCCGCGTCAGGAACTCCCGCAGCGGCTCGACCACCGCCGTTCGCAGCCGGGCCATCATCCCGCCGGCCGCCTGCGTCACGATCGTCACCCCGGGCTCGCGCGCCGCGAGGGTCACGAACATGCCGAGGCCGAGCAGCACCGCCACCGGCAGCAGCGCGCCGTGCCAGCCCAAGGGTCCGGCCATCGAGATCACACCGGCCCCCGAGACCAGCATCGCCACGCGGTAGCCCCAGACATAGGCGGCATTGGCGGCGCCCTGCGCGCGCTCGGGAAACGTCTCGATCCGCCATGCGTCGATGGCGATGTCCTGCGTCGCCGACAGGAATGCGATCAGTCCCGCCGCCGCCACCGTGACAGCGGGCGCGGTCGCCGCGTCCGACATCGCCATGCCGAGACACGCCAGCGCCAGCAGCGGCTGCACCGCCAGCAGCCAGCCCCGCCGCCGCCCGAACCGCGACAGGCCGAACGGCGCCGGCGCGTGGTCCAGCACCGGCGCCCAAAGGAATTTCAGCGTGTAGGAAAGCCCGATATTCGCCGTCAGGCCGAGCGCGGCCAGCGACACATGCGACTCGGTGAGCCACTGCCGCAGCGTGAACCCGGACAGCGCCAGCGGCAGGCCGGAGAGAAAGCCGAACGCCAGCATCAGCCACAGCCGGCGATCGGCCAGCACGTTCCCGCGCTGCCCGGCCGGAGCGGCGAGCCCGGCGTCAGGCACGCGATTCATACCGACCGGCGTCGTTTGCCGCTGGATGCCGAAGCAGATTCCGTTGACGTGGCCAACGGCTGCCAGTGTTGGCGCCGAAGCCCCCTCCCCTTGTGGGAGGGGGTTGGGGGAGGGGTAGGGTCGCACGCGGCTCGCGCCCCAGCCGCCCCTCCCCCACCCTTGATCCGCTTCGCGTCTCAAGCCCACACGGGGAGGGGGGCATAGGCGCTAAGATAAGCCGCAACAACCCTCTCCGCCCCTGGGGGCGGAGAGGGTAGGGTGAGGTGGGGGAAACTCCGAAGTTGTAGATTAGCGCTACAAGTTTGCAACCTAGTTGCGGCCCAACCACCCACCTCACCCAACCCTCTCCCCCCGCAAGGGCGGGCGGAGAGGGCTCGCAGCGGCTTATCTCAGCGCCTATGCGGGTAGGGGGGGCAACCTTCGGCCACGCCAATCGAATCTGCTTACCGTCGCCGTGCTCCAAATCCCGAGCACGGCAGCCGAATGTTAGAAAAAATGTTATTTTCACTTGACAACACCCGCCCGTTGCGATACATAACCCCTATGCCGCCTCCCACCCCGCTCCCCGTCATCGCGCAACTGATCGGCCTGTTCCGCCAGGGATTCTGGCGGCGGCTGGCCGGGCGGTTTTTCGGGCGGAAAGCCACCCAGCAGGCGCAAGATCCGGTCGAGGAGTTCCTCCTGCCGATCCTGGAAGCGATCTCCCGGATCGCCGAGGCGGTCCAGAACGGGACCTACCGGGAGCCCGAATTCGCCCCCTGGGAACCCGACGAGCCGCCGGACACCTC
>Ga0116226_10005673_pt1 | contig 11154 bp, 10 predicted proteins | sample S1TSphfallax_FD_89692 | JGI IMG/M metagenome (GOLD analysis project Ga0116226, IMG submission 89692) | Host-associated microbial communities from peat moss isolated from Minnesota, USA - S1T2_Fa - Sphagnum fallax MG | ecosystem: Host-associated > Plants > Peat moss > Unclassified | place: USA... | reverse complement strand
GTAGAAGAGGTCTTCAAACTGCGTGCTCTGCTCCTTGAAGGCCGTCGTGTTGAGGTTGGAAAGATTGTTGCCGATCGTATTCAGGGCCACGGAATCCGCGGAGAGCCCAGACAGAGGAATCGAAAAATTACCCATGTTATTTCTCCCTTTGCAGTGTGGTTGGTGCTTCGGTTAGGAACTGCGTTGTCGTCATTCGCCGCGCGCGGAGGCTCCGTGCGTTTACTGCGCGGCGAACCCTTGAGATGGTTTGTGGATCTGGCTTGCCGCCGACGGCGTGGAGGCAAGCGCCAGCGCCGGACTCGACGCCGTCGGCGCGTTTGCCGCGACAACGGAGGACGAACCGCCGGAGCCGGAACCCGAGCCTGACCCCGAGCCGGTCGTGGTCGGCGCCACCGCGGAGTCGAGCGTCGTGATGCCGCTGTTGATCGAGATCAACTGCTCCAGGCTGTTCACCTGCGCCAACTGCGTGATGTACTCGTTCGGATCGGTCGGCTGCGTCGGGTCCTGGTTCTGCAGCTCGCTCACCAGCAGGGTGAGAAAGTCATCGGTGGTGATGTCCGCGCTGGAGTCCGCCGCGCTGGTCGACGAACCGCTTGACGAGGAGCCGGTTCCCGACGTCCCCGTGGCCGCCGTGCTCTTCGGCGCAAGTGCGCCGGCCACCGCGTGGCTCGCCGCCGCCCGTTGCGCCATGTATGCCTGCATTAGATTCGTATCCATCGCTCCGTCTCCTTGGTCCTGCCAAATCCGTATCGTTCCTTCACTGGTCTCCGGGTGCCCCGTTCATGCGGCTTCATCGCACGAGCGGGGCCGTCGGCCTAAACCCGAACGTTCAACCACTGGCCGCTCTCCTCGGAGAGCGCTACCCCTGCGCCCAATTGCGACACAGCAGCGATACCGCCGGGTTGATTCTGCCCCGCCAGGCCACCGTACCCTCGGGTGGCATCGTTGCTGGTTAGGGCTTGCTGCGGACTCTGCCGCTGCCCCGCATCACTCTGCGGCGCGCCTCCCTGAAAGAACGAGCTTGCCGATCCATTCGCCTCGCCCGATCCTGCCGATGGCGCATGACCGGTGAAGGACGCGAAGCCCCTGTCCTCCACTGTCGCGGTCACCGGCATCTGTTCGCTGTGAAGGTAAGCATTCAACGCCGGCAATTGGCTGTGCAACGCATCCTGCGCACCGCTTGAGCCCGCAGCCAGCGACGCGTTCACCTCGCCCTGCCCGCCGACCTCCGCGCGAATCCTCAACCACCCTTGCGTACCGTTCGGTACCCCGACCTCCAGTGTTGTCGGCGTCGCCAGCAGCGTCCGATGCCCAGTTCCCCCATCCGTGCTCAGCCCCGTCTCCGTCGCGCCAGTCGACGCCGTGACTAAGGACCCCGCTCCGGCCGACGATCCACTCAATCCGCCGACCGGACGCGTGCCTGCGCCGGTTGTGCTCGACGCCACAGCCGGAACGGCCACGCCGGAAGCGCCGCTGCCAACCGATGCAACCGGCGCTGCGGTGCTGTGACCCACGGGGAGCACGACAGTCGGCACCGCACTCGCCGGTGCCCCTCCAGTCGAGTCTTTCTGCACCGCGACCGAATCGCCAGAGATACCGCCAGCTGCGGGATCGGCACTCTGGCTGGACGCTGAAGTCGAGCCACCCAGCGCTGTGACAGCGTCCGACGCCTGTTTCGTCTTCGTGTCCTTTGCAACGGGAGCGGCTGCGGTCTCGCGCGTTGCGTCGGCCACCTGGACTGACTGAGACAGGATTGACTGAGGCAGGATTGCCGGCGATACACCCGGAGTCTGCGCCGCCACGACGGCCTGTGGCACTCCAGCGCCCGTCTGGATCGCATTCACATCGGTTGCACCCTGATTGCTCTCTTGTTCGCGCACCCCGGCCGCAAATGGGTTGGGCGTAGACGCGCCAGCCTTGTTGGAGAGCACGGAGTTCACTGCCGCGTTTGACCTCGCGGCCCCGGCGATTTGTGCGGCTGAAGCAGTCTTCAGGCTCTGCAGCTCGACCGGGTTTACCACCGTACCGCTCACCGGCACCGACGCAGTCCTCACCGGCGTGGAGGTCGTCAGTGATTCGATCGAGGCCGCGAACTGCGCAGGCTCCGCCGCCGCCCCCGCAGCGCTCGTTGCAGCCTCCGTTGCCGCTACAGACTGGTTCGCTGAGGCCGCCGTCAACTCGCCTGACGACGCGGCCTTCGCGTCCGCCACTGCCACGGATGTGCGTTCCGAGAGCTTTGCCGCAGACACGCTGCCCGCACTCTCGCTTGCCATGACGATCGCCGCCGCGGAGCTGCCGAGAGGAACCGTGATGTCATCGGTGGTTGAGTCTGGATCCGCGGACAGCGGGGCCACCACCTTCGCAGTCGCCGCCGCGCCCGGCGACTTACCGCCAACTGAACCCGTGCCTGCGCTGCCACTCGATCCAATGCCACCCGCGAGCAGGGCCGCATCGGGACCTTCCGGTTCGGAAGGCCGCTCTCTGTTTCCGAGATCGAACTGTACCGGGACAGCGGTCTGCATCAGAATTGGATCAGAGGAAATGGCCGCGACGGATGCCGTCTGGACGTTGGCCTGACTGGGATTCGCCTGTATGGCGGTCGAAGCGACCGTCGTCTTCGAGGACGGTGCCTCGGCCTTGCGGTCAGGCTGCGTCGTCTTGCCTGTGCTTGAGGTCGTCACCGCGGTGCCGGGCGTAGTCGCAGCACCGCCAAGAAGAGTCTCGGGCACCACCCCAATCGAATCACGTGAATCGCCGTAAGCGCCAGGAGCTGGCAGCGCGCTCTTCAGGCTTGCCGCTGCATTGGTTGACGCAGCGTCCTCGGTTGTACCGGGAACGGCAGTGCCCGTCGCCGCCGACAGAGTCTCCGAGGCCGCTTCGCCTGAGCTCGAAGCCGCCGATGTAAGGCTCGACATCTCCGCGAGCATCTTCGTCGATTCCCCGCCAATCGTCGTCTTTCCGGCCAGGCCGTTGCTGCCCGCGACGTTGTTGCCGAGCGCCGGCCGCAGCGCCGATGCACCTGGCTGCGCTGTACCCTCCGCAGGTGCCTTACCACCCGGAACGTTGCCTACCGTCGCCGCAAACGTGTCGCGGAACGTAGCGCCGGAACCTTCGGCGGGCTGCGGAGCACCCTGAATCTCCACCATCTGCGACGCTTGCTGCCCCTGCACGGCTATCGTGATCACTCTTCGCGCCCTCGCAACCAACGCGCCTGCAAAGTGCATTCGCAGCGCCAAAGCTGGCGGCCCGATGATTAGGAGCGATTCATGCCGATTCGGAAGCGATCTTCCGCAGACGCTCGCGCTCGTCCCACCACTGCCGCGAGAGGAAACGGTCGTCCGACTCGCGCTGGGCCCGGTGCGCGCGGTCAACCTCCTGCTTCCTCCGCAGTTCGCGCAGCACGCTCTCCATCTGCTCCAACTGCATCCTTCCAGTGCGGTAGACCTCGGTCGCCTCGGCGACCAGGGCCTGCCGCCTCTTGCGAAGCGCGGCCAGGTCCTCCGCGTTCCACTCGGCAAACCGGCCCTGCGACTCGTCGATCCGCCAGGTCATGTCGTCGCCCGCCGCAAGCGCCTCGCGCCCCTCCGCCCTCGATCGCCGCGCCCGCTCCCGCTGCTCGGCGATGGTCGCCTCGGTCTCGCGCAGCGCCGCCGCCGCCTGTTCGAGCGCCAGCGCCTGCGCGTGCTTCACCGCCACGTAGACCAGCGCGATCCGCTGCAGCCCCTGCAGCCGCGTCTGCATGGCTAGATCTCCATCGCCTGTAGCCGGGCGACGGTCTGCGCGTACTCGACGCGCTCCTCGACCGCCTGCTGCATGAAGCCGCGCAAGGCCGGCAGCGCGGAGATCGCGCGGTCCAGCTCCGTATCCATGCCCGCCTTATACGCTCCGATGCGGACCAGGTCCGCGGACCTTTGGTGCGTCGCCAGCAGACGCCTCGCCGTCGCCGCGCGCTCACGATGCTTCGGCCCGGTCACCGCGGGCATCAACCGGCTCAAGGAATCCAGCACATCGATCGCCGGGAACCAGCCCTCGGCGGCCAAGGCGCGCGAGAGCACGAAGTGCCCGTCGAGCAGCGAACGCACCGCATCGACAATGGGGTCCTGCTGGTCGTCGCCCTCCATTAGCACCGTGTAGAACGCCGTGATGCTGCCCACCTCGAAGTTGCCCGCGCGCTCCACCAGCTTCGCCAGACGCGCGAAGACCGAGGGTGTGTATCCCTTGCTGGCCGGAGGCTCACCGGCCGCCAGGCCTATCTCGCGCGCAGCCATCGCATAGCGCGTCAGCGAGTCGAGCACCAACAGCACATGCCTTCCGCGCGCCGCGTAGAACTCCGCCACAGCCGTCGCCGCCATCGCCGCGCGCATCCGCAGCAGCGGGCTCTCATCGGAGGTCGACACCATCACCACCGACCGCTGCAGGCCCTCGGCACCAAGCGCCTCATCGACAAACTGGCGCACCTCACGGCCGCGCTCTCCGACCAGTCCGACGACCGTGATGTCCGCCGCCGTGTTCCGCGTCATCATGCCGATCAGTGTGCTCTTGCCCACGCCCGATCCGCCGAAGACACCGATCCGCTGCCCTCGGCCCACCGTCAGCATCCCGTCGATCGCGCGCACGCCCGTCGGCAGCGTGGTGCGAATCGGCATCCGCTCCATTGGCTTCGGCACCGCGCCATCGAGCGGCCATACTTCGCTCACGCGCGGGGTCGGCCCATCGTCGATCGGCGCGCCCACGGCGTTCAGGATCCGCCCCTGCATCCCGTCGCCCACGGCGATGCCCGGCGTCGTTCCCATCGCGATGACGGTATCGCCGTAACGGATGCCCTTCGTAGGCTCGAGCGGCATCACCAGCACATTGCGCCCGCGGAAGCCAATCACCTCCGCGCCATGCCGTGTGCCCTCGCCATCGACGATCTCGCAGCACTCGCCCACCGAGCACAGCGGTCCCAGCGACTCCAGCGTCTGCGTGCTCGCCTCCACCACCTTGCCGCACCAGCGCCACGCTGGCCGCGCCTCCAGATGCCGGAAGTACGCCTCCATCGAGGTGTCGCGCATCGGGACCACGACCCCGTGGGGGATGCCTCCAAACGGCGTCTCCATATCACGCCGGCCGTTTCTGCATCAGGTCGAAGAAGCCCCGCTCGATCTCGCCGAGCTGCGCCTCGATGCCCAGCTCCACCGTGCCCACGCTGGTCTCCAGCACGCACTCCCCCCGCGCCATGCCCTCTTCGCCGATCACCCGCACTGCGCTCGTCCCCTCCGCCTCGAACAACTCATTCCAGCGCGCGACCTCGCCCGCCGGCACACGCAGCCGGGTCTCGCTCTCCTCATTCACCTTTTCGAGCGCCACCCGCACCGCGCCTGAGAGCAGCAGCGGGTCCATCTTCGCCTCGCGGTGCAGCACCCTTGCCGCAATCGCCAGCGCCAGCTTCACCACCTGGGCCTCGACCGCCGCGAAGTAGCGCGTCCTCTCGCGATCGAAGTCCTCACACGCCTTGCGGACCATCGCCCGATCCTCCGCGATGCGCTGCTCGGTCTCCTGCTCCATATCTTTCCTGGTCAGCAGCCGGGCCAGCCGCTTCGCCTCCTCGATCTTTCCCGGCAGCGCCTCCGCCTGCACGCGAAGCTGTTCGCGCAGTCCGGCATTCTCTTCCATCAAGGCCGCCTCCGCGCGTCCGCTTACCCGCGATCCGTGCGCCTCAACGTCCTCCACCGATTCGAACTCCAGCCGTGCCACGCCCTTGCCTTCGTTGCCAAAGACCCGCGCCACGGGACGGCTGGTGCGGTGGGCCGTCAGACCGGGCACCGCCGCGGGCACCGGTCCGGTCCCTGACCCTGCCGCCGACCCCGACGAATCAGACGGTGATTGCATCGTCGGCCTCCATCTTCAACACAATCTTGCCTTCCGCCTCGGGCTTCTGCGCCAGGTTCAGGACTTCCAGCTGCGCGGTGGTCACATCCTTCATGCGGATCGGTCCCATCACCTCGATGTCCTCCTTCATCATCTCGACCGCGCGGGAGCTCATCGCCGAGTACAGATGCGCGCGGATGTTCTCCTTTGCCCCCTTCAGCGCGATCGCCAGCATCTTCTTGTCCGCCGCGCCCACGATCTCGCGGATGCTCGCCGGAGGCACCGTCAGCAGGTCATCGAACGTGAACATCAGCGTGCGTATGCCGATCGCGATCTGCGGCTGCTTCTGTTCGATCTCTTCGAGGATGCCCTTGCTCGCGCTCTGGTCCAGCCGGTTCAGCAGGTCCGCCACCGCCTTGAAGCCGGCGTAGCTGCGCCGTCCCGTAGACCCCAGGGCTTTCATCTTGCGGTGCAAGATGATCGCCACCTTCTGCGCCATCTCGGGCGAGAACTGCCGCATCTCCGCCAGCCGCTGGACGGCTTGTACGCGAAGCGACTCCTGTAGGCACATCAGCAGCACCGCGCCGCGCTTGGCGTCGAGGTGGGCCAGCACCAGCGCAACCGTCTGCGGATGCTCGTTTTCGAGGAACTTGCTCAACTGCTGCGGGTCCATCTTCTGCAGCATGGCCAGGTCGCCGGCGGTGCGCTCCTGCAGTCCCCGCACCTGGGCGAGCATGGTTCCGGCGCGCGATGGCCCGAAGGCCTCGGTCAGCAGCTTCATGGCGTAGTCGGCGCCGCCGCGGACCATATACTGCTGCGTCTCCAGCAGTCCGTAGAACTCCGTGAGCACCTGGGTCGCGATCTCGGGCGTCACCGATTCGACCTTGGTGATCTCGTCGGTCACGCGCTGCACCTCGTCCTCGCCGAGGCCCTGCATGATCTTCTTGCCCAGCTCGTCGCCGATCGAGAGCAGAAAGACTGCCGCCTTGCGTATGCTCGGCATGTTCGACGGCACAAAGCCCGAATCCGCCGCCAGCATCAACTGGTTGTCGGCCGCGCCTGACGTCAACTCCGGTGTTCCAGCCATCTTCTGCTCCCTCCAGGCAAATGCATCCCAGTCCCTACCCTCTGGTTCGTCACCTTACGACGGGCCCTGCTCGGGTCCGCCGATCCAACCCTGAAGCAGCCGTGTGCTCTGCGCCGGGTCGTTCTGTATGTTCTGCGTGATCGTGTCGAAGATCACCTGCGCCGAGGTCTTGCCCTTGCGCCTCATGGGCAGGACCGCGTCCTGGCCGTCATCGACACCTGCGCCCGACGGCAGGCCTGCCTGCGCCCCGCCTGCCCCGCCAATCTGCTGCACGCCCGCTCCGCCCGCGCCACCTTGCCCAGCCGCTGCGCCCGAACCCAGGGCACCCGCATGCTGCACGACCGGCGGCGCCAGCAGCACCGGCTCCTTCAGCGTTGCCATCACCTGGTTGCCAACCGGCTTCAACACAAACAGCACCAGCAGGACGCCGCACGCCCCGAGCATCAGCGTCCGCAGCAGGTTCGGCTGGCTATGCAGGAAGCCCTTTGCCCCGTCCGTCACCTTGTCGAGCAGCGGCTCCGGCGGCTCCGGCGAGTTGCCGCTGAAGCTCATATTCTCGATCACCACCTGGTCGCCGCGCTTCTGGTCGTAGCCCACGGCCGCCTGCGCCAGCTCCTCCAGCCGATGCATCTCCTCCGCGCTCCGCGGCTTCCACACCGTCTTCATCGCCTTGCCAGCGCCCTCGGTCGCCATGCGGTCGTTCACCACCACCGCCGCCGTCACGCGGCCCAGACGCCCGGGGCCAAGCTCCAGGTGCGTCGTATGCTTGCTTACCGCGTAGTTCCCGCTCTCCTGCTTGGTCGTCTGGCCCTGCGGCCCGCCCTGCGGATACACCGGCGTGTCCTTCGACGTGTCCTTGTTCAGCAGCGGAGGCGTTCCCGGCGCGGCCGCCTGCGCCGAACCCTGCACGGCTCCGTTTGGCGACGCCGCCGGTGTGTTGCTCGCGGTCCCCGGAACTCCCGCGGCCTTCGTGCCCGAGGTTGAACTCTGCTCGCTGCGCTCCATGCTCGTCGCCGCTACCATCGTCGGATCGTAGACCTCATCCGTCCGCTCCTCGCTGCCCTGGTCGTAGCTCAGCCGCACCGTCGCCCGCACGTTGTCGCGTCCGGCCAGCGGCTCCAGCAGGCTCACAAGCTTGGCCTCGAGCGCCTGCTCCATGTCGGCCTCTTCGAGGTTCCGCGAGTGCGGCTTCAGGTCCACGCGCCCGTCCGCATCGACCAGCACAACGTCGTTCGGGCTGAGGTTATCCACCGCCCCCGCAACCAGGCTCCGGATCGAGTCCGCCTCGCCCGGATCGACCGCCGAGCGCTTCAGCTTCAGCACCACCGAGGCCTTCGCCACCTTGTCCTCCGAAGCGAAGAGGCTCTGCTGCGGCAGCACCAGGTGCACCCGCGCCGAGCGCACCACGCCCAGCGTCTGGATCGTATGCTCGAGCTCGCCTTCGAGCGCGCGCTGGTAGTTCACCCGTTCGTCGAACTCGCTCCCCACCCAGTTCGGCTTGTCGAAGAGCTCGAAGCCCATCCGCCCCGACTGCGGCATGCCCTTCGCCGCAACCTCGATCCTCGCCTTGTCCACCACATCCGACGGCACTTCAACGCTGGTCCCATCCGCCGACATCCGGTTTGAAATTCCAGCCGCCGTAAGCTCCTGTGTGACCTGCGCGGCGTCCCGCGCGTCCAGTCCGTTGAAGAGCACCTTCCACTCCGGCCTGCCCGCGTACCAGACCATCGCCGCGGCTGCGGCGAGGATAAACGTCAGCGACGCCAGCAGCATGTTCCGCCGCCCCACCGGCATCGCCGTCATCCGGTCGCGCAGATTTGTCATCATCTGCTGCGGCGAGACCTCAGGCGCGACCGGAGCCGCCCCCGGCTTGCCCTCCAACGTCTTCGCTGTCGCTGCTGTCTGCTCCGCCACCAAACGCCCCTTGTTCTGACCCGATCAGAATCTGGGTGCCCCAAGCTCTCGATCTTGAGACTTGGGAGACCACGAATCTGGGTGCCCATCCATCGCGGCCTTAGCGCGATGGATGGGGCACCCACCGCACCTTTAGAACTGCATCCCCATCATCTGCTGATAGGCCGACACCGCCTTGTTCCGCACCTGCAGCGCAAGCTCGAAGGCCACACTCGCCTTCTGCTGCGCGATCATCACGTCGTGGATCTCCACGCCCTGGCCGCTCAGAAGCCCATTCACCGCGTCGGACGCCTGCTTGCCCAGCGTCGATGTCTGGTCGAGCAGCGCGTGGATCACCCCGGAGAACGGCGTCTCGCCCGAGACTCCATTCGTCACGCCAATCGACGTGTTCTTGACCCCGGTCCCCGCCGTCGCGCCCGCCGTCTGCGTCACCGCACCCGAAATCGCCGCCGCTGTTCTGTCCAGACCCGTCATCGCACTCTCCTCTTCCCTCACAATGTCGCTTCCACCAACTTCGGCGTTCGTCGCGCCTCCCTGCCGCGGTCTACTTCAGCAGATCCAGCGACGCCGCAATCATGCCCTTCTCCGCCTGAATCGCCGACGCATTCATCCCGTACGACCGCGTCGCGCCCATCAGGTCCACCATCTCCGTCAGCGGGTTGATGTCCGGATACGACACATAGCCGTCGCCATCGGCGTCCGGATGTCCCGGCTCATACCGCCGCAGCGGATCGGACGTGTCCCGGATGATCCCCGTCACCGCCACTCCCCCGGGCACTTTGCCCGACGCGCTCACGCTCGCCGGCATCCCAGCCAGAAAGCTCGCCGCCCGCAGCTTCCCGCCCGGCGTCGAGAGCCCCTGCCCGCCCATCCCGAAACCGGCCGCCCCGATCAACGACTCCTGGAAGCTGCCGCCGTCCTGCGCCTCGAAGACCACATGCTCGCGCTGGTACGGCTGCCCGTCGGCCGTCCGCGTCGTCTCGGAGTTCGCCATGTTCACCGCGACCACCTCGGCCCTCACCCGCTCCGCCTGCAACGCCGAAGCGCTCACATCCAAAGCCGCAAATAGATTCATCGTGCGCTCCTATTCCCTAGTCCCTATTCCCTGCGCCCCTACTTCCCGTCAGACGAATGAATGGCACTCAACACCTGCGAAAATTCACCCTTAAGTAACTGAATCCCCAGCTTGAAGCGAAGCTGCGCCTTGGCCAGCTCCATGCCCTCGCGGTCCATCGAGACGTTGTTCCCGTCCGGCCGCGCCACCAGGCCGTCGACCATCGTCACCTCAGGTTCGACCCCCAGCCCCAGCGGGTTCGGCACTGCGTTCAACTGCCGCGCGAACTCCTGGTCGAAGTCGAAGCCCATCGTCTTGTATCCCGGGGTATCGACGTTGGCCATGTTGGCCGCCGTCAGCTTCAACTGGTCGCTGGCCAGGTCGAGATACCGCCCCAGCGCGGCGGTCATCGGCGAGTTCACTTGCATCGGCTCTACCTCAGCCTTGCCAGAAGCAGCCGCAGTGCCAGAACAGTGCGGCCGCAGATAAGAACCCTGCCATAATTCCAGATGGGACTGACGCCGACCCGCGTCCTGCCGATGATCTCCGGCGCAAGCGTCGCACAGCGGACACTTCCGCCTCAGGCCGCCCCGCTTCAGACCGCGCCCGTCACCCGGCCGAACCGGATGTCGGCCGCCTCGATCTCCATGCGGTGCTGGGCCAGGATCACTCCGCGCTCCAGCACATGCATCAGCTCCCGCACATTTCCCGGCCAGTCGTAGCAGACCAGCTTTGCCACTCCCTCCACGGTCAACCGCTTCCTCGGCGACCCGTGCCCCATCCGCTCCAGAAAGTGGTCGGCCAGTTCCTCGATGTCCTCCTTGCGTTCGCGCAGCGGCGGCACCTCGATCGGAAACACCGCCAGCCGGTGATACAGATCCAGCCGGAACTCCTTCGCCTTCGCCTTCTCCTCAAGCGGCTGGTGGGTCGCCGCAATCACCCGCACATCGACGCGCAGCGTCTCGTTGTCGCCCACCCGCTGCAGCTCGCCGCACTCCAGAAACCGCAGCATCTTCGCCTGTAGCGCCAGCGGCATCTCGCCAATCTCATCGAGGAAGAGCGTTCCGCCGTGCGCCGCCTCGATCCGTCCCATCCGTGCCTGCACCGCACCGGTAAACGCGCCCCGCGTATGCCCGAACAGCTCCGCCTCCAGCAATGCCTCAGGGATGGCCGCACAGTTCAACACGGCAAACGGCTTGGCCGACCGCAGGCTGAGCCGGTGCAGCGCACGCGCGACCACCTCCTTGCC
>Ga0116226_10005672_pt1 | contig 11154 bp, 8 predicted proteins | sample S1TSphfallax_FD_89692 | JGI IMG/M metagenome (GOLD analysis project Ga0116226, IMG submission 89692) | Host-associated microbial communities from peat moss isolated from Minnesota, USA - S1T2_Fa - Sphagnum fallax MG | ecosystem: Host-associated > Plants > Peat moss > Unclassified | place: USA... | reverse complement strand
TCGAAAAGACGATTACTCCCAAAGAGGCTAATAGCATCAGCTTTTCTCTGGCCATTTTAGAGGCTAGCCAACCAAAAAAGGGCAATGCACAAAAATCCAGAATTAGCAAATAAGTGTTGATCTTCATCACCTCCGGTGTTGTCAATGAAGAGACCAAGGGAATCAATCCATTCATCAAGATGAGTGCAATAGAGTAATTCGCATGACCGAACCCTGAAGCAATTACGATGAACAAAAGGGGCTTTCGGCATGTCCAAAACATTTCTTTTAGGTTGGTTAGAGTGTGAGAAAACTGCATAGAGGAGCGAATCTCATGAGAGGGCCATCGAATGATACAGCCAAACAACCCGGTGACACATCCACATAGGTAGAGGCATCGCCACCCTGAATCGACAGAGCCCAATAAAAAAACTCCTAATGACGCTAAAAGATGGCCACCCATCGTAGAAGCCCCGTAAAGACCACTGAGTAGGTCATGATGCCCTTCTGACGCGTTTTCTAAAAGAAAGATCGCGCCCCCCATGGTTTCTCCTGCGGCTAAGAAATTTTGTAGAGCTCTACCCAAGCTAAAGAGGAGAGGCGCTAGTATGCCAGCTTGCACATAGGTAGGAATAAATGCCATGCATCCTGAGACGAAAGACATGCCGGCTAACGTTAAAAACAGCGCATGGTTCCGTCCATAGACGTCGCCAATATAGCCAAACACTAACGATCCAAGAGGACGGGTTAGCATTCCCAAAGGGATGATGGCATATGTTAACATCAGAGCGATGAGGGGTTCATGCTCCGGAAAAATAAGAGGGGCTAAAAAAGGAGATAAAAACCCAAAGAGAGCTGTGTCGTAATGCTCAAATAGATTTCCTAGACAAGTACTCCACAGTTGAGGGCGAGCATGACAAATAAACGACATATCGGATCTCCTGGGTTAAAAAACGAAATAACCACGAAGAAGCGATAAAAGAAAAATAGAAAAAGAGCTATTTTTGCCCATCCACGCTTCCTACGCTGGCATTATCCAGATCAGGTATAAGGGACTCTCTCAGCTAAAGTTGCTTATCTCGATTCCCATTCTTGAAGTGGAATGGAGATAAAAGCAGCTAGCACCCCTGGTGTTTAAAGAAAAAAAGTGTACATTATAAAGGATATCTGTGCTAGAGTTTTGGTGAGTTAACTTAACGAGAAAGCATCCAATTGGAGATGGCTGATCAAAAAAAAAGGCCTTCAATTTTAAATTCGTTCGCGCCAATTTATCATCGCTCTATTTACCCTGAGCGGTTAATATCCATGGTAAAATATTGGCGTTCCTAGAGGGAAGGACTTGTCAGGTCAAGAAACCCTCCCTATAGGAGCGAATAGATAGGTCTCGTAAAATGCTTCTCCAGTTCCACGCACTACAGCAAGTGGTTAAACAGGTATACGGGTGAAGCCAGTGCCACTCGCATCCAGACCGCTCCCTCACATTGGCGAGGAGACCATGACCACGCTAAGCTGAGGGACTGGTAACCGCAAACGGGAATTTTTGTGTGAGATCACTGACCTTACGCAAAGAGAGTAGCATTTCCGCTGAGCCAAAGTCCAGGGGCTGACAACTGGCAGAGGCCTCATATCAAAACGATATGACCCCTCTGGAGACTCGTCAGCTATGGGAGCTTTCGCGTCAGCCCAAATGTCGCTCTATTTGCGTCAAGGGGGGTTAGGTAAAAACAAGTCAACTCTAAAATAAGAGCAGTGCTTTTCCTCCGCCTGAAGGCGGGGGTGAGGCAGATCAGAATTTTGTTTAACAACCATTATAAGGGGACTAAAAGATGGACTCGATTTTAAATCCATTCAAACCAATTTATCACACTATTTACCCCTTGGCAGTGAATGCCTGCGACAAGATCGTTGCCCTCTTAGAGGGAAGGACCTATCAAATCATGCACGTTGTCCAGGAAAAAATATCGGACAGAGCCAAGAGACTCACTGCGATTGCTTTATTGATCACCGGATCCATTGCCAGTTGTTATTTTGCCATCAAATATCTCTCCTCTACTCATCAAATTTCTGTGACAAAACCCACTCCAACTGTCCATACCCTTACAACAGAATACGCTTCTGCAAAGAAACACCTTTTCGTAGACAGAAGAATGCTCGTTCAGAGGCCGAGTTTAAAGGACGCAGCATCGACAAAGATTTTTCTTAATATTCAACATGACAAGCAACATTTCACAGAGACAGCGATTATTCCAGCAGTCGATCAAAAATGGAATGACCCACAGATAGAAGAACATTTCATTGAACAAATTAATCTTCTTTTTGATCGAATCCAATCAAAAATCAATTTTAATAATCAGTCCAAAACTGATTTTAAAATAGGAATGATTATGAAGCGGCAAGCGAAGACTGATGATGAGCCTACATTTGAAAGGGTCGAAGGTCACATTTCTATTGAGAAAGGGGCCTCGAAGTCTTCTGAGATGAGTTCTGGCTCTTTTACTCTCAGCGAAGACCATCAACAAGCTTTTTGCAACGCTATGGAAATTCCATGGACTCCTTTCATCGATCCAGCAGGGAAATTTATTTGAACCTATGAATAGGTTCAAGGAGCGTGAGTGGACCCTTTTGATTTAAGAGAGTGGGAAGGATTTATCGCTGCCGGCGGCTCCTTCGCAGAGCCAGCTATCGTTGATCAAATCGTAATTGATTCCAGACGCATTGACTCGCGACACGCCCTTTTTGTTGCCCTAAAAGGGCAAAAAGAAGATGGGCATTCGTACGTCCAGCAAGCGGCCCAACAGGGAGCGAAATTCGCCCTTGTTGCGCAACAATGGAATCCTTCTTTTCCTATAGGAGAACTGACGCTGCTACGCGTGCCACATCCCCTTCAAGCTTTTCAAGCGATTGCCAAAGCTTACCGCCTACAGCTTTCTGTGAAAATCATCGGCATGACCGGCTCTTTTGGGAAAACAATGACCAAAGACCTTCTTTATGCCTTTTTGGGAACGCAAAAGCGAACGGCGGCTTCCCCTGAGAGCTTTAATAGCCAAATCGGAGTCCCACTCAGTCTACTCACCCTCGAACGACAACATGAGATTGCGGTGATTGAGGCAGCGATCTCGCATCACAAAGAGATGGATGCGTTGGCTGATATGATTCGTCCAGACTATACCATCCTTACCCCGATAGGAAAAAAACATCTTGCGACACTCCAAGATCTCCCCACTCTTGTCAAAGAAACCATGCAACTGATTCTCGCGACTCCTCCAAATGGCTGGTCTTTGCTGCCACAAGATCCGCATTTGGATGAGTATTTAGCAAAAATTGTCTGCTCCTCCTTTTGTTGGAGCACACCCGATGAGCGCCTTCCTCATGCCGCCCCCTTACCTTTGGCCCCTTTATTTCGATATCAACTCTCTTTCCCTCAGTCCCCAGCTTATCAAGGGACGATTAAAACAGGTCATGCCTATTTCCTTAACCTGCTCAACATGGCTGTCAAAGCTGCTTGGCTGCTAGGAATCTCCTCATCAAATATCGTTTCCGTTCTCCAGGCCTATCAGCCTGAACCCATGCGAACCGAAATTTGGAAATCGTCCTTGGGAACTGTATTTGTTAACGATACGTACTGTTCAGACCCTCAATCGGTGGATCATGCCTTAAGGTATTTTGAACAGGCCTCCCATGAACACCGAAAAATTTTTGTCTTCGGAGGGATGAGAGGAAACCTCTTACCAAGCCCTACAGACTATAAGCGCATTGGCAAAGCCCTCGCAAAATCGCCTGTCAGATATCTCATCTTAGTGGGATCCCAGCCCTTTAAGCCATTAATTGAAGAGATTCAGCGTTTATCAACGCACACGGAAATTCTGGCGTTTAACGATTATGAAGAGACCTTTTCTTACTTACAATGCCATTTAAAACGAGAAGATCTGATCCTTTTTAAGGGAGCCACGAAGCTCCCTTTAGATCGGTTGGCAGAGACCTTCAACGATAGCGTGGCGAATAACCAGTGCATTGTCAATTTAGCAGCCATTCAAACCAATCTTGCGCTGATCCGAAAACACCTCCCTCAAGGAACGCGATGCATGGTCATGGTTAAAGCATTGGCTTATGGAACCGATGAGATGCGGATGTCTCAATTTTTGGCAGACAATAGCATTGATATCCTGGGAGTCTCTTATGTTGAAGAGGGAGTTGTACTAAAACGAGCGGGACTACGCCAGGCGATTTTTTCCATCAATGCTGCCCCTTATGAAATTGGCAAGGTTGTCAAATGGGAACTGGAAGTGGGCGTGAGCGAAAGCTCTTTTATTCAAGCACTAGCAGATAAAGCCGCTGCAAAGCAGAAGCGAATTAAGGTCCACTTACATATCAATACAGGAATGGGTCGCTTTGGGTGTCGTCCTGAAGAGGCTCTTGGATTGGCTCGCCACATTCAATCGCTCCCCTCATTGGAATTGGAGGGAATCATGACGCACTTTGCCTGTGCAGAAGATCCTAAAGAGGATCCATTTACTTGGCGTCAAATCCAAACGTTTGATCGAGCCCTAGAAGAGATGAGAAAAGAAGGGATTCAAGCCAAGTGGATCCATGCAGCTAATTCGAGTGGATCTCTCCGCTTTCATCTACCGCAATACAATATGGTCCGTTTGGGATTAGCGATCTATGGACTTTATGGCTCCGAAGAGGTCCAAAAAATCATTGATCTTCGACTGGCAGTGACGCTCACTTCCCGCATGGGCGGCATGAATATTTGTAAGCAAGGAGAATCCATTAGCTATGGACGAAAATATCAGGTCAAAAGGGAGACGCAGAAAATCGCGATCCTCCCGATCGGCTATTTTGACGGCCTTCACAGACATTATAGCGGCAAAGCGCATGTGCTGATTCGAGGGCAAAAAGCCCCGATGGTGGGCAATATTTGCATGGACAACATGATGGTAGACGTCACCGATATTCCTCATGTTGAAGTAGGCGATAGCGTCTTGATCTTCGGAGAAGATGAACATGGTTATTATCTTTCCCCCGAGGAACTCGCCATGAGCGGAGATTCCATCGTTCATGAACTCATCACCTGCCTGGGGCCTCGCATTCCTCGCATTTTTGTTTACGAAGAAGGGAAGCAAGTGAGGTAGCCGTGTCAACGGCCCCTCCCCAAAAGGAGAGTTGACCGGCCTAAGCCGTCCGTTTAACTCAGGGCTGCGTTAATAGATAGATCCCGTCATTCTATGGAAATAAGTCCAATCATGGGCATCATAATAATGGAACAACAAACGGGCCCCTCGCTTCCTATACAATGGCTGACAATCAAAGATGAGGCAACAGGGATACGGGCAAATTTCCCTGGCCGCCCTCTTGAAATGACCTTTGATCTCCCCTTTCAGAACACCCCTGCCAAGGGAAAAATTCATCTTTATTCGGTTCCCAGTCAGAAGGGATTATTGGTTCTAAGCACCTTTTCTTCTTCAGAGATTAATTCTGGCTGGCTCCAAAAAGAACAATTTCACGCATTTTTTGAGAAGACTTTAATTCCCTATTTCTTTTTCAGCTTTTAAGCTCCATTCAACTTGAGTAGAAGACACTCACCTGACGCAAGGAACCTAAACCTGCTCAATGTGGCTTTTAAGCCATTTCTGAAAAGGCTCAGAATGGCGGATGGCATCGAACTCTCTTTTCTCAATCACCTGTTGAACATTGGGCAATCCCGATTGAACCGCACATCGTAACCAGCCGACAGCTGGAACAGCATTTCCCAGCACTGCAGAGGATAGGGCATTGATCAACGCGCTCTCCATGGATGGTTCCTGTTGATACGCCTGTTGACCGATTTGAACGGCTTCTTCCCATTCCTGTATATTCCAGGCAAGTTGTTGCAAAAGACGCAAATCATCAATGGAAATACGATTTTTTAGAGGATAGAGCCATTCATACGCTCGCTTAAAATGTCCCTGCTCTGCCAGAATGCGTGCCCCATATTGCGTCGCATTGACATATAACATCCCTTTCGGCGCTTGCTGCCGGACAAAAACAAATCTTGCCAAAGCCCCTTGAGAATCCCCTTGTTGCCATTTTTCCATCCCTTCTTTGATGCAATGTTGAAGCTCTTGATCTGCATCTTGTGGATCCATGCTTTTCATATCGGCCCACGCACGGTAGCTCTCAAAAGCGAACATGAAAAATAAGGCGCCCATTAACACCTGTTGAATCATAAAGAAAGAGAGGCCGATGATGCCCGCTAATCCAATGCTCACAACAAGAGCACACTTAAGACCCCGCAACCCAAAGGCTGCTTCCAATAAAATGCGAAGGAGATGTCCGCCATCAAGGGGTAAAACGGGAAGGAGGTTAAGGAGCGTCCAAAAAAGATTGACGTTGATGGCGATTTCTAAAGCATAAGTCAAAAGGAATGGCTTTTCTCCCCCCAAGCCAATCCATTGATCAGCGATCACAAAAGTCGTCAAGCCTGCTAAAGGGCCGTCAAGGACAATCATAAATTCCTTCCAAGGAGCAAGCTTGGGTCCCTCGCGCTTGGTCAACCCTCCTAAGCCAACCAAGTGAATTTCCGCCTTGTGCCCAAAGGCCAAAGCCGTCCATGCATGTCCATATTCATGGATGAGAATAGAGATCAGAATCACAACCGACCAAATGACTGTCCCCGAGATCGACCCGCTGTTAACCCAGCCGATCATCACAATAAGAAGCCAAAAAAACGGAAAAATATGGATCGGAATCTTTCCAGGAATCGAGATCATTGTGAATAACACTCCTAAAAAATATTTTGAAGGGCTAAAACCCTGTCAGGAGGGGGATGTGCCACCCTGACTTCCGCTCGTTTGAGAGCACCTCTCTTCCAGAAATGATCGCCCCAGCATGTCCCGTTCCGCTTCCTACCAGAGCTGTTTGGCCAGCAATAAAGGCAAAAATAGGTTTTGTCCCATTCCATGAGAACCATTGAGCCACTTCTTCCTCAGCTCTTTCCGGCATTTCTCCCATCATAGAATTGACGGCGCGAAAACCCCCCCCACTTCAGTCGCGAGAGAAAGCACCGACCCTGGGGTTGTGTTTTTTATTTTTGTGTCAGGATTTTTTTGAAAAGTGCTAAGACCCCGTCCCCTTAAGGGGGAAGAAAGCGCTATTTCCGTTAAAATAGAGATTCTACTTCAAGAATTGGATTTGGACAAAGCGAAAGCTCCTGCGATTCAATGATAGAAAATGCCCCTCAATGACAAAGATGAGGACGTTTTTTATCATTGAAGCCCGGCGCTTTGGCTAAGCCCAAATTCAATTCTTGAAAAGGGGGAGTTGATCTTCCCCTTTTTTCTTGTTCTATGCTATACCCATTTCACTTCTCGCAGGAGCTTCCTTTTCTCCAAATCCAATGAAGTGAAATGGGGATAAGCTTCTCTTCACTCATCACACAAGGGGGCTCGCCATGTTGCCATTTTTCAAATCAAGTTATTCTAAATTTAAGTCCGCTTTATCCCGCGCCCGCTCTTTATTCGGCAATAAAATTCGCTCTCTTCTTCAGGGAAAAATTGACGAAAATACTCTTGAACAACTGGAACAGCTTTTATATGAAGCAGACTTTGGTGTTCAAACAGCCGCAGAGTTAACTCATCGGATTCGAGACCTCCACCGGTTAAACCCTTCGTATAAGACCTTCGATTATCTTGCCGCTCTCCGTTCTCATCTCGTAGACATGCTGGGCAAATACCCGGTAGGATTGACTGAAGTTGCCCAGGATCAACTTCCGATGGTCATCTTGATTGTGGGAGTGAATGGAAATGGCAAAACGACTTCAGTGGCTAAACTCTCTTATCTGCTCAAACAAAACAATAAAAAAGTTCTTGTGGCAGCAGCGGATACTTTTCGAGCTGCAGCCATTGAGCAATTGGAAACCTGGGCAGTACACCTTCACATTGATATTGTGAAGGGATCTCCTAAGAGTGATCCTGCAGCTGTCGCCTTTGACGCTGTTCAGGCAGGTAAAGCACGCCAATGCGATATTGTTCTCGTGGATACAGCAGGACGTCTGCACACCAAAACGCCTCTCATGCAAGAGCTTGCAAAAATCAAACGCTCTTGTGATAAGGCCTCTTCTGGTGGGCCTCATGAAACTTTACTTGTCCTCGATGCGACAACGGGACAAAATGCGATTGACCAAGCCAAGCACTTCCACAAGTTCACTCCCCTGACGGGCATCATTTTAACTAAGCTTGATGGAACGGCAAAAGGAGGGATCGTCGTGTCTATTCAACGCGAGCTGGCGTTGCCGATCAAATTCATCGGCACAGGCGAGCAAATAGATGATCTCCAACCTTTTGTTGTTCAAAATTTTGTTGAGAATTTGTTTCAGTCTTGAAGAGTTGAATGAGTTGGCATTCTTTTTGCTCTCTTTGATGGCGACCTCTTTTCTTGGATGACTCTTTGTAGAACCCGATAAGGAAAGAGGCATGCTTATCAAAAAAATGGGATGGTTTAAATTTGAGTCAGAGTGAGGTGACTCGCGAGAGGCCAAGTTTTAACCAGGCCAAAAAAAGGAGGATGTATGTCTTTCTCTCTAAAATCATTAGCTATAAGTCTCTTTGTTTTAGCGCTCTTTCTTCTCCCAGCTAACTTTAATCATGTATCAGCCCATGGGGGTGGGGGTCACGGGGGCGGAGGGGGCGGGGGTCATGGGAATTGGGGCGGTCACGGAGGTTGGGATGGTCATGGGGGCTGGGGACATCATGGTGATTATGGGTATGGTGCGTATGATGGGGGTTATTTTCCAGGATATGACGGCTATGTTGGTGGCTATAACTATGCGCCTCCTGTCTATTATGGTGACTATTATAGTGACTATAACTATTATCCTCCCTACAATGCTCAGTACTATGATGGGGGCTAACAAACGATCAAACCAAAAGATGGCATCGCTGATCACATATAAAGGTTGTCTGGGCTGCTCATTTAAAGCCCAGGGGAGAGGCCATTAAACAATCGCTAGATCAGTGAAGGGCGGTTCGCAGGGGGAGAAGATCTGGCCAGATGCAAGACCGCCCTGACCTTTTTGCGGATCGAAGAGGCCGAAGCTTGCCCTCCTCAATCCGGTCACACGTCGACAACGTTTTTCACTTAGCCAAATGATTGTGTCGCCTGGCTTTGGTGACCTCTATTCCTGTCTTCTTGTCGAGACTGTCCGTTTTGATAGGCAACGAATGGAAGCCGTTTTTTATCATTGAAGCCTGATTTTCTATCTCTTCTCTGAAGAATTTCAAATTTCACATATTATCTTTGGGAAACGACAGAGGGTAACGAAGGGCCTGCCTTTAATTTTGACTGCAAATCTCTAATGCATGGATATCCCTTTTTATCCAAGGTCATGGTGTACTTCAGGTTCCCTTCGATGGCTTTTTCAAGCACAATATTCTTTATTTCTCCTTCCGTAGTAGAAAAAGAAACGATGTTTAGCGCTGCTTTAACTTCAACATTCACTTTTTCAATTTCATGCGTTGTGGAATTTCGAATCACTTCTAAGTGAATCGGAGGTAATGCTCCTGCAAACACAGCTTTTAATACACACTGTTGGCCCTCTTCTGTCCAGAGATGATTGGAGGCATCTAAACTGAACACCGTAATCGGGGGATCGAATACAATATTTAAAGCTGTTTGGTTGCAGACTCCCGATTGAATGGCACTTTCCCATTGATTCTTTTCATCTTCATTTATGAATAACTCTTGCAATGCGTTAGCTGCTTGTTCAATATCTTTTCCTAAAGGATTCAAATCCTCGATGTTTTGATGAGTATCTTTTCTTAAAAATGAAACCCCCCGAGTAATGTCATTTTCAAATTGTGTGATATTACCTGTTTTCGTCTTATTTTCAAAATTTTGATTTATGATCTTTTGGATGAGCTCTAACCGTTGCTCATCAGAGATAGACAAACCTGCTAAGAGGGAAGGAATGCGATTAATTTGTTCTATTTGTTTCCATCGATCAATAGCTTCTTGCGCTTTTGGATGAATACTCTGCTTCAAATCCCTGATCTCTTGTTTAAAGTTGGCCTCATGTTTGTCCAATTTTTTCCTAAAATCCATCCCTGGAATAAAGGGAAATAAAAAGCCCGCCAAATAAGCGATGGTTCTTGCCAACTTGAAGGGCCATCGATCCCTTTTTGCTTGACGCCCATCGATTAAATTTTCTGTGAATTTTACTATTTTATCCTTTAGACTGATCGCATCGTTTGCGCTGATTACACCTTCTTCAAAGGAATTTTTCAATTTTTCAATTGTATCATTAGATATTCTAATAATCTCTTCGAGAGGTAGCTTAGAGCTCTTTCTATTTGACAAATCAATGACGAGCGATGTCTTATTAGCGGCAATGTACAAATGACCTTGCCCTATTGCAGAAGATTTTCTTGATTTTGTCGCCTGTTCCAAGATTCCAACCCAGTGATTAGAATCGATATCTAATTTATAATTCATAAAATACCCATTGAAAAAATTATAATAATTCAAATAAGTTAAAAAGCCTTTTATAATAGAGAATTATACACCAAATCGAATAAATTAAAAACGCATTATTTCGGTTATCGCGAAAGGCTGCCCATTCCCATTCCACTTTTTCAAGAGTTGAATTTGGGCTTAGCCAAAGGGCAGGACTTCAATGATAAAAATTGTCATATGCGGGCATTTCTTTAGGAGTTACGCAGTTGAATAAATTTTAGCGTTATTTTAAATTATTTGGCACGAATACTCCAAAATGCCAAGAAGAACATTACATCAATTTTTTAATCGCAACGCAAAAAGCTTATAGCTGTACAGAAGCTGCTCGTGTACAACCAGATAAGCCAAATCCGGCTTCTCATGATGCAATCCTTAGGGTTTTATGTAGACTGGAGCCGACGTCAAACCACTTATGGCAGGAAGCTGATCCATTTGTAGATAAGTTAAGAGGCTGCTTAGTCATTGACGATACAACACTTGATAAGCCTTATGCGAATAAAATGGATCTTGTTTCTTATCACTGGTCAGGCAAACATCATCGAGTTGTCAAAGGAATTAACCTTGAGAGCTTAATTTGGACAGATGGTGATCAGCTTATCCCGATAGATTATAAAAGCAAAGACAGGAATGACTAAGAATGATCATTTTCGCTCTATGTTGCTTAAGGCTAAAGAAAGAGGGTTTTGT
>Ga0116226_10005671_pt1 | contig 11156 bp, 7 predicted proteins | sample S1TSphfallax_FD_89692 | JGI IMG/M metagenome (GOLD analysis project Ga0116226, IMG submission 89692) | Host-associated microbial communities from peat moss isolated from Minnesota, USA - S1T2_Fa - Sphagnum fallax MG | ecosystem: Host-associated > Plants > Peat moss > Unclassified | place: USA... | reverse complement strand
TCCGATGGCCACTGTTGATCCTTCTCCTCGGTAACGCTGCCGGCGCCGCCTCACTGCCGGTCACGAACTCGCCGGCCGCCGCGCACGCCTTGCCTACAACGGTCGGACCCGCAACGGGCCTTGCGGATTCCGCTGCGCTGCGGGCCACGGTTTTCGGCACGCCTCCAGACGAGATGGCTCCACTGCCTGCAAGCGTACCGCTCACGGAGATCGACATCCAACTGCCCTGGGAAAACCCGGTGCCCGCGGTTTTCTGGTTCGACAAAAAGCTGCGCGTCTGGCTGTCGGCTCAAAAGCAGGCCGCGCCGCTCGCCATCGTGATCGCAGGCACCGGTGGCGACGGCAATACTTCCAAGCTCGCGACGCTTCGGGCGGCGCTCTACGGAGCCGGTTATCACGTCCTGACCATGCCGTCGCCAACATTTCCCGGCTTCATCGTCTCGGCCTCGCGCACCGGCGTCGCGGGCGATTTGCGACAGGACAGCGAGGATCTGTATTCCGCGATGCAGGCGGTCGTCGCGCACTTTCCGCGGCGGGTGCGGGTCACCGACATCGACGTGCTGGGCTACAGTCTCGGCGGCGCGAATGCCGCTGTGGTCAAGGCCATCGATGCGCAGCAGGGAAAACTGCACATCCACCGCGCCGTGATGATCAATCCGCCGGTGAGCCTGTTCACGTCGATCGGCCGGCTCGATCGATTGTTCGCACTCAGCATCGGCAGCGGCGACGCCGGGATCGAGCGCCTTTATCGGCAGTTGTACGCGGAATTGGCGAATCTCTACCGCGGCTCGGACCGGGTCGGACTGGATGAAGATTTTCTGTTGGGCGCCGCCGCCGTGGTACTCAAGACGGACGCGGAATTCTCTGCTGCCATTGCGCTCTCTTTCCGGCTGGACCTGGTCAACATGTTCTTTGCCGGTGATCTGTATGCGCGCACCGGCGTCGTCGTCGACCCTGAGCACCCGCCCAAAGTCGGCGATCCCTTGGGAAAAACCGAAATGAGGCTCCGCGCCATGCCGTTCTCGGAATATTTCGCCCGGGTGTTTTCGCCGTATTATTTGGCGCACCGCGATCATTCGACGAACGCCTCGCTGATCGCCGACAACCGACTCGACATCGTCGCTGACGCATTGCGCAACGACGCCGACTATTACGCACAGACCAACAGTGATGATCTAATCCTCGACAAGTCGGAGTTGCGCTGGCTCGAGCAGACGCTCGGCGACCGGATCGTCGTCTACGACCATGGCGGTCATCTCGGCAATTTGGGCGATCGGAGTCAGATCGCCGACATGCTCGCCATGCTCGCCGGCCGCTGGCATCGGCCCGCTCCGTGATCCGGCGTTTGATACTCACAGCCTTCAGTGTCGCCGCGCTGGCGGGTTGCGCGACGCAGACGGTCGAGATCCGCAGCCTGCCGTCCGCCACGCCCGCAGCCGACACTGCCGCCGCCGCCGAAAGCCGCGCCGCACTCGCCGCCGCGGTTGCCACCGAGACGACGGAAACGACCGGGGAAAGCGGCGCACCGCCAACACCGCAGTTCACACCAGCCGACGCGCCCTCGATGTACACCTATGACCCCTGGGAGAGGCTCAACCGCGCCACCTATCGGTTCAATGCGCGCTTCGATTCGGCCATCTTCCTGCCGCTCGCGAATGGCTATCGGCGCCTGCCGTCGCCGCTGCGATCGGGCGTGCACAACTTCTTCGGTAATCTCAGCGAGTTGAGCACGATGATCAATGACGCGCTGCAGTGGCGGCTCGGCAAGGGGGTGCGCAGCCTAGGGCGTTTTCTCGTCAACAGCACCGCCGGCGTCGGCGGCCTCATTGACGTCGCCAAACACCTTCGACTGCCGTATGCACCGACGGGTTTCAGCGACACCTTGGGCACCTGGGGCGTGCATCCGGGCCCTTATGTGGTCTTGCCGTTGTTCGGACCCTCGACACTGCGGGACACGATCGGACTCGCGGGCGACATCGGCACGCGCTACGGAATCAATATCGTCGATCTTTATCGGGGCCCTTTCTGGAAGACCGGCTCACTCGACGTCGTCGACGCCGTCGATGAACGCGCAAATACGGCCTTTCGCTATTACGAAACCGGGTCGCCGTTCGAATATGACGACATCCGCTTCTTGTACGTGCGCAAACGGCTGATCGAAGACTCCGGCCTGCATCGTCATCAGGCCCCGAAGAAGCCCGCGCCGGGCGCCGCGGCCGGCCAATGAACGCTCGAATTCAAGCGGTCTCGCGCCGACCGTCCCCCTGGGGGACTTCGCACACCACGGAGTAGCCGCCGGCTCGCAGCGCGCCGGTCACGAGCCGGCCACCGATCGAGTTGGCGCGGAAACGCATGGTGCGCATGCCGAGCCCCAAGCCGCGCGCACCACCCAAACGTGCTCCAGTCATCTGCACACCGCGCCCGTCATCGATGATGGACAAGCGAATCGTACCGCCATAGGTCAGCAACTCGATCGTGATCGTGCTCGCGCCGGCGTGTTTCTGCGCATTCTGAACCGCCTCCTGGGCGATACGGTACAAATGGTTGCGAGTTTCGAGGCTGGTCACGATCGGCTCATCCAAGCGGCTGCGAAGCTTGACCAAGGTGCCGCTCAGCGAGCTGCGCCGTGCAAGCGCCTCGAGCGCCGCGTCCAGGCTGCCGTCGGCCTCGCTCAAGGGTGAGAGCCCCTGCACGATACGGCGTGCGCCTTGGATGCAGTTCGCGGCAATCGTCGACAATTCACTGAGTTCGGGAGCGCGGGCACCCCACTCCCGCTCGGCGCGCGTAGCGAGTGCGCGCGCGGTCAGGGCGAGCCCGGTCAGTTCCTGGCCGAGACCGTCGTGCATTTCCTGACCGATGCGCCTCTGCTCGCGCGCCACCGCGTCAATCAAGGCCCGACCGAAGGCGCGCCGCTCGGTGACGTCGACCGCAAACACCAGTGTCGCCGGCTGACCCGCGAGGGTGATCGGCCGCGTCCAGACTTCGACGTCGAACAAAACGCCCTCACGAGTGCGATGATGCGTCTCGAAGGCCTCGGTTGCAGCGGCGATCGCGGGCGCGTCGGCCGTGCCGTCCTCCCCGACCTCCGGCATCACTCGCAGTTGACCAGGGGCGCCCAAGTCCTCGACCCGCTTCGCGAGGAACTCCTCCCGACTCCACCCATAGCGTGCAACGGCGGCTTCGTTGACGAGCAGGAACTCCCCACTCCCGCGACGATGCACCCACATTGGATGCGGACTGCGATCGAAGATCTCCGCATAACGGTGTTCCGCGCGCAGCCGTTCCGTGGCGGCCGCATCGCGCTCGGACAGCAAGGAGGTGATGATCATGCTCAAGCCGGTCATCGAGGCGCTGAAGGCCCAGATCGAGACCAACCCCTGCAGTTCACCGAAGCCACCAAACAAGCCCACGCCGAACAAAAAACTGAACACCGTCGTCAGGGAAATGGCGATCGCCCCGGCCGCCGCTGCGGTCAGACCCAGACGAAAGGCACCGACGACGACCCAGAAGTTCGTGGCGAAAACGATCAGTGGTCGGGCAATCGGGCTCTGCGCGAGCACGATCGCCACACAACAAGCCGCGACACCGACGGTCCAAAGACAGGCCGTCCCCCAATTCTCGGCATACCGACGGAACGCCGCCGCATTGGCGGACACGATCACGGGTGCCAGCAGAATGACGCCGGCCGTCACGTTACTCCACCAACGCATCCCGGCCATCTCGAGGCTCATGTCGGCTGGCAGGTGAAAATCGCTCACGTAGCGGCCCAGAAGACCAAGACCGGCAGCCGGCATCATCCCCAATGCGGCTGCCGCCAGGAACAAGGGCACGTCGCGCGACCGGGAAAAGCTCGGATCGAAATCATAGCGATCGAGCAAGGCTGCGGTGGACCATGCGCCGAAAGCGAGCCCCGTGCCGACCAAGAACGCAGTGGACGGCGGAGAATGCGCCCATAACTCGATGCCGGCTGCGCCCGCAAACACGGGGATGGTCATGCGCCAGCCGCCACGAAAAATCGCGCCGACCGCGATGCCGCTCGGCAAGAGCAGCAAGCTCATCCGACCGCCCAGCTTCGGAATGTCGAGCCCGACGATGCCGCACGCGAGGACAAGGCCGAACACGAGCACGGGGAGCAGCCAAAAATGCCACCCCTCGAGCTCGGTATCGCGAAAAATCAACATCGTGTCAACCCAGCAATTCCAGTGCCAAAGGTACTGACAGCCTATCCCGAAGTTCACTCCTCTGTCTGTACCATGAGCAAGCCCGTTTTGCAGTGCGGCATTTAACTCAGCGCGCCGACACGGTTGCTTCATCGCGCAAACGACGGATGAACTCACCGGAGTCGACGGCCTGGCTGAAGAAATATCCCTGCCACTCCGGGCAGCCGTAGCGGCGCAGACACTCGAGTTGTTCGCGGGTCTCGACACCCTCTGCGACCACCTTGAGCTGCATGCTGCGGCCCATGCTGATCATCGCGCGGACGACGCTCGCATCGTCCAGATTCGTCGCCAGATCACGGATGAACGACCGGTCGATTTTCAAGGCATCGATCGGCAGACGTCGCACGTGGCTGAGGCTCGAGTAACCGGTCCCGAAGTCGTCGAGCGACAAATGCACGCCGAGATCCTTGATCGATTGCAGAACACCAACCATCGAGGTCGAGCTTTGCAACAGTGCGGACTCCGTCACCTCCAGCTCCAGGTCATCCGGCGGAAAGCCCGTCTCGGCGAGAATCCTGCGCAGACTCTCGACGAAATCACGCGCACGCAATTCCACCGCCGAAATATTGATCGCGACCCGCAGCGGCGTCACCTTGGCGTCGCGCCACGCGCGGCCCTGCCGGCAGCCCTCGCGCAGAACCCACCGGCCCAGCGGCACGACGAAGCCGGACTCCTCGGCGATGGTCATGAATTGATCGGGCGCCACGAGTCCTCGCCGCGGGTGATTCCAGCGGATCAGCACCTCAACGCCGACGACCTTTTCGGTGAGCAGATTGATCCGCGCCTGATAGTGGAGGACGAACTCGTGGCGATCGATCGCGCGGCGAAGGTCCGCCTCGATCGACTGCCGCTCGGCCGCATGCATCGTCATGTACTGCTCGAAGAATCGGTAGGTGTTGGCGCTGCCGTCCTTCGCTTGGTACATGGCGAGATCCGCATGTTTCATCAGCGTGTCGGCATCTGCACCGTCGTCAGGAAACGCAGCGATACCGATGCTCGAAGACACATAGAGGCGATGATGATCGATCTCCAGAGGCAGATTCAGGGTTGCAAGGATCTTGTCCGCGCAGATCGCCGCATCTTGTACGTGCTTGACCTCGGGCAGCAGCACGACGAATTCGTCTCCGCCTTGACGACTGACGGTGTCGGTATTGCGCACGCATTCGCACAGTCTCTCCGCCACCACCTGCAAGACCCGGTCGCCGATCGCATGACCGAGGGAATCGTTGATGTGCTTGAAGCGATCTAGATCGAGGAACAGCAGCGCAAGCTTCCGGTTGCGTCGCCGCGCCAACGCGATGGCCTGCGACAAACGGTCGTAAAGGAGTATCCGGTTCGGTAAGTCGGTAAGGCCGTCGTGCTGCGCCAGGTGCGACATGCGCAGCGAAAGCTCACGCGCCGCGCTCACGTCATGGAACACGACCACGGCACCGAGCAACTGGCCGCGGGAATCACGAATCGGAGCGACGCTGTCCTCGATAGGCGTCTGATTACCGTCGCGATCGACCAGGGCGGCGTGCGCCGGCAGACGCAGGTTTCGACCCGATTTCAAGACCTCCCTGATCGGGTTGGTCACGGTTCTCTGCGTGGACTCGTTGATGATGCGGAAGATCCGGTCGAACGGCTGCCCGCAGGCCTGCGCGCTCGGCCATCCGGTCATCGCCTCCGCGATCGGATTCAGATAAGTCACCTCACCCTGCCGATTGGTGGTGATCACTCCGTCGGCGACGCTGGCGAGCGTCACTTCGAACCACTCGCGCTGCTTGCGCAATTCCTCGGTCTTGCGTTCCAGCTCTTCATTGGCCGCGAGCAGCGCACGTTCGGCTCGCAAGCGCACGACGCGCACCAGTTCCGCGGTCTTGCGGACCGTCGACAAGAGACGCGCTTCCTCCGCCCGGTCTGCATTGGCCGTCATCCGTGATCCCGGGCCGCAAGAATTGCGGAGGCCAATTCGGTGCCTTGAATGCGCGCGCGAATCTTCGCAAAAGCTCCCTCACGGGAGATTGCCTGGTCGTCGAAGAACGGCGCGAAGCCGCAATCGTCGGTCGTCCCGAGTTGTTCGGGGGGGATGAATCGGGCGGCTTCGAGCACTCGATCGCGCACCTCCTCCGCGGTCTCTATCCGCGCATCGCCCGGCGCCGTTACACCGATGAAAATGCGGTGGCCGGGCTTCATGTGCTGACGTATCAACTTGAGGATGGCGGGCCGATCGACCTGCTGCGAAATGCCGAGGTAGAAACTGCAGACGTTCAGCTGAAACAAACTCGGAATCAGCGCCGCAAAATCGACCGCCTGATCGAGTGCCGCCGTGCCGCTCCCCAGGCAGCTGGCATGCACGCCGAGATGTTCGCGCTCGCCGTCCGAGAAGCGCGACAGAGCGAGGTTGTTGAGGTCGACGAAACTGGCGAGCAGTACGCCGCTGCGATCGAGACGCAGGGCAAGGTTCGCCTCGACGAAATCAATTTGTACCTTGTAGGCGCGCTTGTCCAGGCAACTGCGGACTTCACGAACGTGCTCGTGCAGGAGATCCTCGATGAACGCCTCACGCGAGTAACCGACAATGCCTTCGTCGGGGTAGATGAGACTCATGGCGGAGGGAGAAATGACCGCCTGCTTGAGAGGCACCCGCGCGAAACTGAGCGCATGCCCGAGATGCTGATCGGCAGATTCCGAATAGCGAAACGGACCGCCGGTCAGTCGCGGCATGCGGCGTCCGCGTGCGGCGGCGAGCGGGATCTTGAAGCCGTCGGGCAGCGTGTTGGGTAGGCCTTCGATGCTGTAGGTCCAAAAATTTCGGCACTTGCGCTGCTCGCCGTCGCTGATGACCGGCGAACGCGTGGCCGCGAAGCAATCGATCGTGTCGCGCACGGCAGCGTCAAAGAGCGGTTGTAGGCTGGGATCGCTGCCGCTGCCGCAGGCCTTGATCGCGTCAATAAGGGGTTTGGGCCGCGGAATGCTGCCGATGGGCTCCGTCGGAAGGAGCATCCTAGGGCCTCCCGATAGTCATGCGCTGAGGATCCTCCGCAGCGTATCGAGCAGTTGCGGCAGATCATAGGGCTTCATCAGGACCTGCACCTCCTGAGCAAGCGTGCCGCCATGCTCCACGGATGCCGCGCCGAGTCCGGATGCGAACAGGAGCTTGATGGCGGGGCGCAATGCCCTCGCCTCGCGTGCGAGTTCCACTCCTCCGATCCCGCCAGGCATGATCACATCCGTGAACAAAAGGTCGATGGGCTCGTCACTGCGCAGCAGCGTCATGGCAGACTCACCGCCGTCGGCGGATAGGACATGGTAGTTGAGTGCTCGCAAATTATTGGCGACTGCCGAACGAACCACATCATGGTCGTCGACGAGCAAAATTGTGTGTTGCGGCGCGATACGCGGGCTAATCGCAGGGGCCGGGGTAAAAGGATTGGGTGCCAAGGCTTAGGCCTGACTTGCCGATCCATGCAAGAAATGACAGAAAGTCGTGATGCAGCCGCCTCGGATTCGAAGACCCAGGCCTAATGCAGGCACGAGTGCCTGCCGGTTACCGGACCCTCACAAAACCTAGACTGTTGTTACGGTCATCACTCTATGATAGGCGCCTTCGGCTGTAAATGCTCAGACACCATTGCTTTGGCATCGTGAAGACCCGGGCAGCGACTGCCGCCCGGGCTCTGGCGAAGATCGGCTAGTTGGCGCAGGCCTTGCCGTGATCAGGCCGATCACCTTGGGCTTTTGCGTCCGCCTCGGAAAGATATTGGCCCTGCTTGGTCTTGCCGTACCAGCGATCGCCGGGACAATGGTAGACCTTGCTGCTGGAGTTGACCCAGACGAGACCGGGACCACCGCCGGCGGCCGCAGTCGCGGGCGGAGTCCATTTGGCCGAACTGCTCGGCGCCGGCGCAGCCGGAGTCGCCGCGGCCGCCGGAGCAACAGGTGCCGCCGGGGCCGCGGTCGCTGCCGCCGGGGCCGCGGCCGGCGCTGCAGCGTACCAAGTCTGCACGCCCTGATGACCGTGACACGCGCCGCGCTTGGTCGAGGTGCTGACATAGCTGCCGTCCCGGCATTGTCCGGTCGTGCCGGCAGGCGCATCGGCGGGAGCCTGTGCCTGCGCAGCGATGGTGACGAACAGCGAGAGACCCAGCCCCCATAAGTTTGTGGTTTTAATATCCATGAACTCCCCCTAGGTTTTTACGACACCGGCAGGTGTCAGTTTATCGATCGCTTGCGGCAATGCCTGCGCAAGCTTTTGCAAGACCTCCTGCGGTGTGATTCCGGCTTTTGCCGCAAGTTGCGCGATCGTATCAGCACCGAAAGTTTCATGGAGTTGCTGTGCCGAGATCGGCTGATTCGGTTCGTTGCTGATCCAAGAACGTACCGTGCCGCCCAAGCCTTGTTGCTCCAACTGCGTCACGACGCCTTGCACGCCGCCGTGCTTGTCGATCAAGCCGCTGACCACGGTCAGCATTTCGGCGCCGACGACTCCGCCCAACACTCCGTCGAATAATCCCATGCATTACCCCAAGTTTAAATTTTAGGTGCCAATCGAGCCTGCGCGTCTCATCGCTGCACTGCATTATAACCGCCAGACGTTATGTTCACCGGCTTTTTTGGCGCTGTTTTTTTCGGGCAAAACCAGGTTCGAATGCGTGACGCAGTTAACGTCTCGCATGCTGCCTCGAGCCTACCCTCGTCGCACTACAGCAAGGGGAGCGGGAGATGCGCGAAGACCATCGGTGGCTGGCTGCCGGGCTCGGTTCGACGCTACTGCTCCTCGGCGGATGCGGGTCGAGCTCCATTCAAAACTCGGTCGGCTCCGTCACGAGCAACGCCGACAGCACGAGCACCACCAATTCGACGACGCTCGGCAGTGCGAACAGCGGTAGCAATCAGTTGACCGGCACTCTGGATACGGTGGTCGCAACAGCCGCCGTGTCAGGCACGCTGACCGCCCTCGTCGGGACCACACAGACGCTCAGCATTACTTTCACCTCGAGTGACGGTTTACCGATCACGGGGTTCGCGATCTCGGGCACGACCTGGCCGGCCGGCTGGACGGCACCGACAAATTTCAGCTGCTCACTGGTGAGTTCGGGCAGCGGCTGCGTGCTCAACGTGACCTACTCACCGACGGCGGTCGAGAACGGAACGCTCATGGTCAATTATGTGTTCGTGAACAATGCAGGCATCCCCGAAGCGCCGGGTGGCTCGATCAGCGTTCCCTACACCGCGGCCACGGCGAACGACGTTCTTGCCTCCGTCGCGCCCACAGGCCAAGTGACGGCGCTGGTCGGCCAAGGCAGCCAATCGATCGCCGTCAACTTCACGACCGACGACGGCTATGCCGCGACCAACCTGTCCGTGACTTCGACGCTGCCCGTCGGCTGGAGCAGTACGGTCCCTACACTGAACTGCGCGGTCGTGGGCGAGGGCAACGGTTGCCAGTTGAGTTTGACCTACGCTCCGCACGCCGCCGCCACTGGCACGCTGACTTTGAATTACGCCTACACCGACGGCACGGGTGCGGCGCGAACCGCCGCGGTGAACATTCCCTATGCGACGACCAGCCACGACAACGTAATTGCGACCGCCTCCCCGGTCGGTCAGGTCAATGCCATCAACAAGACCGGCAGCCAGTCAGTGGCCGTCAGCTTCACGACCGATGACGGCAAGAGTGCATCGCAACTGTACCTGACAGCCTCTTCGACACTACCGCCGGGTTGGAGCGGCAAACTAGATCAATTCTCCTGTGCGAGCGTCAGCGTCGGCAACGGTTGCCAACTGCATCTCGCGTATGCCCCGACCGCCCTGACGATGGGAACTCTGACGCTGAATTACGGCTATACGGATTCCGCGGGCACGGCGCAGACCGGCACGCTCGACCTCGCCTATGCCGCGACGACGAACGACAACGTCGCCGCCACACCGTCGCCGACGGGTGAGATCGACGCCGTCGTCGGCTCCGGTGCGCGAACGGTCACCGTCGGCTTCACGACGGACGATACCCGGCTCGCGACCGCTCTGGCCGTCACCACGAATCTCGCGACCCTGCCTGCGGGCTGGAGCGCGGCCGCGCCGACGTTCGACTGCGAAGCGCTCAGCAGCGGCGCCGCCTGCCAGCTCGTGCTGACGTATGCGCCGAGTCTGGCAGCCCGCGGGAGCTTGAGCATCGGGTATTCGTACGTGAACAATGCCGGCGAGCACAAGACGGGCACGGTCAGCATCCCTTATCGCGCGACGACCAATGATACGGTGGTCGCAACGCCGAGCGTCCCCACCGTGGCCGCACTGACCGGCAGCACCACGCCAATCACGGTCACGTTCGCGACGGACGACGGTAATCCTGCGAGCGCGCTCCAGGTCACGACCAATCTCGGCGCCCTGCCTGCCGGATGGGTCGCGGCGCCGAGCGCCTTTGCCTGCAGCACGGTGAGCGCCGGCACGATCTGCCAGCTATCCTTGAATTATGCACCCGTCAGCGCCGCCACGGGCACCCTGAGCCTGAACTTCGCCTACCTGAACGACGCCGGCTTTGCGGGGACTGGCAGCATTTCGATCCCCTATGCCTCGTCTGCGCCGACGTATCTTTACGTTGCCGACGCAGGAGCAAGCCTCGTGAGTTCCTGCCCCATCAACCTGGACGATAGCCTGGCGACCTGCATCGCGACGGGCAGCGGCTTTGCGACGCCCAACGCCGTCGCGGTGGCGATGGGCCATGCGTTCGTGACGAATACGAGCGGGAATTCTGTCTCCGTCTGTACGATGGGCGCCGGCGGCACGCTGCTTTCGTGCAGCGCGATGAACGGCGGCTTCATCGCGCCCAAGAACATCGCGGTCAATACCGCCGCCACCTTCGCTTACGTCCAGCATTCCACGGGCGAGTCGGTGTGCGCGATCTCCTCGATCGACGGCAGTTTGTCGGGCTGCGTCTCGGTGAGCGGTACTCCACTG
>Ga0116226_10005670_pt1 | contig 11157 bp, 12 predicted proteins | sample S1TSphfallax_FD_89692 | JGI IMG/M metagenome (GOLD analysis project Ga0116226, IMG submission 89692) | Host-associated microbial communities from peat moss isolated from Minnesota, USA - S1T2_Fa - Sphagnum fallax MG | ecosystem: Host-associated > Plants > Peat moss > Unclassified | place: USA... | reverse complement strand
TGATTTGTAACACTACACAAATCAGCACAATGTGCAATAGATGGTGTGAGAGATTTTGAGTAAGATCCCTGTGAGAAACAAAATTTGAGTGATGACAAATCATTGAACATTGATATGAATTGACCATAGCCTTACAACTCGCAAAAAGTTGTTTGATACATTGGTGAAGGCCTTGCTATCAAGGCATTAAACTGCCATCCTTTGGGAATCAATGGAGGGAAATATAACATGTCCAAAGTGATGGCATTTGTCTACTCTATTCCTGCATATGTTATTTCAATTCTCAAGAACGTTCCCCTTCTCCCTGACCCTCTCTTACTTCTAAAGGTAACAAGCCACTCATAGTGCAATGACTCTAAACCCCTTATGATGGGAGGAGGTTCAAAGCTCAAACTTAAAACATACCTTACAAGAGCTATAAATTCTCATCTAAATGCATGCACTTCTACAAAACATTCCATTCATCATATGCATATATATTATTGCAAATGTCACTTGCGCATTGGGTCAAGTTTGAGTAAAAATATTATGCCCAAATCCTACACCAATGCATAGTCTCTTTCCCTATGGGCAGAGCCAACAAATGACATGGAAAAATAAATAATAAATTCACACACATTACTTTAGACTCTAGTTGCCTCGGCTACTTTCAATTACAAATCTAATTTATATATATGTATAAATAAAATCACACCAGTCAGGGGGACCGGTGTGTTTTGTTTCGTGACCTACTTGACCGATTAGGGTTTGCGTCTTGCTTGTGTGATACGAAGCATTCGGGAGCTCTCCAAAGGAAGAAAAAAGAAGAAGAGGGAGAGGGAGAAGGAGAAGGAAGGAGGGAGATAGAGAGTAAGGAGGAATCGAGCTATGGCGTTTAAGCTTGGTCCTCTCAATCTCAATGCTGTTGCGCAGGTTCTTTTTTCTACTTTTTCCTCTCTTTTTTTTTTTGGGTTTTGTTTTATAATGTTTCTTCCTTAATTTCGTTTTGCCATTGTGAGATTCAAGTCTTAAGCCTAGAGCTGCTGGCGTGTGTGTTTTTTCTCTTTGAGGTTGGTTCCTCAGTGCATCAGTCGTTGCATTTCAGTACCAGGATATCTGAATTGCGTGCGTGCCTTAAGACGTGAATAGGGCTTGATTTTGAGAGTGTGTGTACATGTGTGTGTGTGTGTGTGTGTGCAGGGAGTTGGAGGGTTGGTGTTTGGAAGCGGCAACAAATCTCCTGAGGATGATGATGGGTAAGAGCGTAATTTTTGTTTCTTGGGTCTTATTGGTGGTAGGAAATCTCTCAGATTTTCTTTTGCACGGATTGGGCATGAAGTCAGAAACTCTCAAATGGTGCATGAAAGGAATATCAGTGAGTTTTTTTTTTTTTTCCTTGGTTGGAATTTGTCAACCTTAGGTCGATTCTTTTTGGCAACAATACAGCCTAGGGATTATTGCTGTTGGAGACATAACTCTAGACACTTGCTGCTCATGTGTGGATTCAAACCCTAAAACAATGCCACATTCTACCAAGGGGTCATATCCCTGGGAGTTGCATACACACCTTAGTTTGATCCTCCTTTTTGGTTATGTGGTTGCAAGACACTGATTTTGCACAATTCTGGTATGTAGCTCGGAAAGGATCCCAAAGTTATGGTGTCTAATGTATTTTCAATTTGTTCTCAATGGTTGTCAGAGGAGTGGAGGAGCTGCTGGAACGAATCAGCAATGGGAAGCTGGCTGATGATCGCCGCAATGCCATGGCAGAGCTTGAGGTTGCTGTGGCAGAGAATAGAGCAGCCAAGCTTGCATTTGGGGCAATGGGTAATTTACCCACAATCTTGAGGATTCTTGTGGTGGACTTGGGTCAGTCATACAATATGTGTGATGGCCTAACTGAGTCTCCCTGTTTCTGTGAGCAGGTTTTCCCATTCTCATGGCAGTATTCAGAGAGGAGCGTGATGATCTAGAGATGGTGAGACATGCATTCCTTCCTTACATGGTTTCTGAAGGATACCTTTTTCCAAACATCATCTTTAGCAGCAGCCCTTTGAGAGTTGGCATTTGAAGTTTTTCTCTTAGTATCATGCACTAATTTTGGAGATTGCATGACAAATGGAGCAGTTAGAATAGAATTAAATGGAACAAAGAAAGAGACATGTTGTCCCAGTGATGGCAAAAGTATGTGAAAAGTATATCGTTTCAATTTCCGGATCTTGTTTCGGACATGAAGAGACTCTGAGGGACTTTTGGATCACAGCCTGGAAGTCATATAGCCTGAGCTTGTTTTCCTCACATGGGATTTGCTTGTCTGCTCTCTAAAGTACCCTACTATTGGCTCATCATTTCATGTGTAGTTTCTAGATCCAGTATCTCTATCTTTCAAGGGCAGTTATCCCAAGTCTGTCATATTGGGAATACACTGCTTTGATTTGTTGGTAACCCCTACTCTTTTGTTCCTTGTAACTGTTCACTCTCTAGTACTGAATTCACAATAGCTAATTGAATGCTGGAGTTTAGCTTACAAATTCTATATGCTTTCTTTTAGTGTGGGTTTTTCTTCTCTCCAGGTGAGGGGGGCATTGGAGACCCTTTTGCATGCACTAACAACAGAAGAACGGATGTACAAAGAAGCAGACCAAGTGCAACCAGGCCTTGTTAACTCTGAGCTCCTTGCAAGAGAACCTGACAGTATCGCGCTTGTCCTCAGCCTTTTGGTATAGTCTGCCTTTCATCCTTTGGAGAGTTTCTGCTCTCAGAGCTGTTAATGGGAACTTCAGTCACTCTCAATCCAGTCTATTGCCACAGTGCACATGTTTCACCTCCCCCTCCCAGTTAGTGCTTTTGGTCAGTAGTAACCTCTCTGGCATGGTGTAGGGGAATGACCAGAGTAAGTCTTTCCAGAAATGTTTTTAGCACTGATGAAGGATTTTTTGGCACAGGATGAGACAGATTTCTATGTGCGTTATCATACTTTGCAACTTCTTACAGCCCTACTTACAAATTGTCCTGCAAGGTGTGCATCCTCTTGAAACCCAATTCTTTAAGTTGGGTGGTTGGAATGCAAGCCCTAAACTGGCAAGTCTGCTTGAAGAAGGCCGAGAGTTTTTTTGGGGAAGAAACTCCTCTGTTTGGAGCTAATATGCCTACATATACTCGCATCAAATCATGTGTTAATTGTTGCAATGTGCCTCGGAAAGTTTTTTGTTAGTTAGTTGCAAAGAGGAACTTTGCTCTGGGTGCCATGTCACCTTATTTCAATAGCTTTTCCTAGGGGTTGGAACGGTATTTGTGATGCTTTACTACCTCACGGATGGAGATGCGGGTGATGTATGGGGTGTCTTGGGTTGGGGTGTGGACATGGCGAAGGCTGCAGGATGTCATTGTGGCAACTCCACAGGGCATACCCCGCCTCATGGACATGATGCTTGAGCGAGAGGTATGTCCTATGTTCACCAATGCATTTAGTATCTACCATTTCTTGAATCAAGGTCGGAGTGTCTGTTCCAAAATGCTTCAGTCCACCAAACATTTTCTGATTGTGTGACCCTAGATTGTTAGCCCTCAACTACTGAGCAACTCTGTGTCATTGTGTTTGAATTATGATTGCTTTTATGTGACTCAACCTAGCAGCTTGAATTTACCCAAACATTGAATTTCAAAGTCCTCCTGGCCTACTAGGTCTTCTTGCTAATCCAGTCATGAAAGTATGAAATCCTGTTACATGTTTTGTGTCTGAATGAGGCTCTTGAAGGAACATCCAATGTAGGCTGTGAAGTAGTTGTGCTCATACAGTATGGAAAGGACAGCTGAGGTGGGCAAAGTCAATTCTTCAGCCTTCTGAAATCTTACTAATGATATACTAATTGCTGCTCATGTACTTTCTATGCAGGTCATTCGAAATGAAGCTTTGATAGTTCTTGCATATTTGACCCGCTCTGCAGAGGTACCAGATTTTGCTCTTTTTCATTCAATGAGTGTCTATCTAACCTCTCTCCTTCCTGGCTTGTGATGAGTAGAGTAAAAAAAATAGCCCTTTTATGTGACATAACATGTTATAGTCTATTGCACTTAGGCTTTATGCTCAGGCCTTGACACATGGTGTTTCAGATCCAAATTGTCAATGTGACAATGTCTTCAATGCTAGGTTTTGTTGGACATCGTAGTCTTACAAACGAAGTATACCAAACTTTCCTTTGTTGACACCACAACCAGGTTGAGAATAGCACCTACTGCATTTTTACTTGTGTGCTGAGTATTCTTAAGTGTGGTGTAGTCAATAAGGTGTGGGTTTGAAATGGGAATTCATGCATAACCTATGTTCCTCCTGTATGTGTAGGAGATACAAAAGATAGTAGTCTTTGAGGGGGCATTTGACCGCCTCATCAGTATTATCAAGGAAGAAGGTGGCTCTGAGGGGAGTATAATTGTGCAGGTATTCTTATCCAAACCTTTTTTATCTCTGTAAAGTGTGCACATGGGTTTGAACATGTACAGCTTCTGAATAATGAAAAGAATTTTACTTTGTGTTCTGTTGCACAATCCCACTGAATGTTAAACCCTGACATTCAGCAGTCTGTTCAAGCACTTCATCATTTTGTTAATGTATATATGCTGCCCGTAACTCATTTCTTGATGTCTCTTTGAAAGATTGATGCATTTTCTGAAAGATCACTCAGTCCCAGAAAGTTTTGTGTTTGTCATTAGCACAACAAATCTGACTTTTTTCAATGTGTCATAAAAAAGGACTGCCTGGAGCTCCTCAACAACCTTTTACGCAACAATCCCTCTAATCAGGTTTGCAGTTTCCATTTAGTTTCTGTTCTCTTGGGGACTGCCTGTGTTTAGATGAAGACGGTTGATTCCTCTTTGAGTGTACTTGGGTTTTTGTCAAAGGAGTCGGAGATCACATTTACAGGTCATAAGATCAACTACAGACTGTCTCCTGTTCTTGTCTTGCATGATAATGCCATGAGGGTATTCTGTAACAAGCACATGGTGTCCATTTGTTGGAGGCCAGATTTTTCTTCGGGAGACACTAGGATTGCAACCTATAGCATCACTGTTGAAGCTACGGAAGGGTAGTGCTGATGGTTTCACACAGCAGAAGGTACTCTGCTCTTATTATATGCAATATGCAACCATCAAATGTCCACCATGCTCAAAACAGGCTGCTTGTTCATTGTAGTGGTTTCAGACACACTTAATGACTGACTTTTTTTTCATGTCATGGCACTTCTTATCCTCCCTTTTAGCATAGTGTTGTCCATTCAACTGGTCCATTGGTGTTTTTGCTTCAAAATCCATATGGGGATCCACTATTCAATTTGATGTCATGAAGTTGGTGTTGTTGGCTAACATAAAACATTTCTAATGCTGCTGTGAGCATATATTTGATGAGTGTTATGAAGTGTTTTTGGCAAGACAGTCGGTGAATCTTCTGTGTGCATTGGAGACAGTGGCACTTTTATTGGCAGGAGGCCCAAATGCAAAACCTGGAAAAGATGCCAATGTTGTGGCAAACCAAACATTGTTTGCTCAGGTCTGTTCATGTGATGTCCCTCTCCAGACAATAAGTACATCAATGAAGTCACATTTAACTGATGATTTGTATAATTCAAGTGTTGTTTTTGCTGCAGTTAAGTTAACAAAGCAGGATTTCTGTTTGGGAGTTTCTGCTTTTGGATCCTCAATGTGATCATTTCAAGGTCTCCTTGCTTTCTGAGTGCAAATCTTTTCAAATTCATGTTGTCCTTGAAGATCATTCTCTTTTAAGTTCTCCTATGTTGTTTCTCTCCCTTTCCTGTAAAGTTCTTGCTCTCAATGTTCCTCCTTTCTATTTGGAGTTTTCCATTTTTTCTGTTTTTCACTTTCTCTTCACTTTATTGTTCCTCTTTCTTCTTGGGTTTTTTGGTCTTCTTTTTCTCTTCTAAGTTTTGTTGAGCTAGCCAGCATCATGGCTGAGTTTCCTTATTACTCTATTTTAAACCATTTTTCAGAGTTGGGTCTCCTCATTTTCCTCTTTGCTATAATGTTGCTGGATCTGAAGTCCCTATATACCTTATTATTTTGTCATTGGTCCATAGTATTCAGGTTGACTTCAACCCTAATATGGAAAAGTTCTCCATGCGTATTAACAGATGATTTAGACTGCAGTAATACATATCCATAGCGTGTGTGGTCACTTTCCACAAGGAAACCAGAAATTTTGAATTCAGTTTTGCAGTATGAGCTATTGGTGTAGTGGAGAAAGGATTTTGTACTGATGGTTGAGGTTACCCTTATCTGGAAGATCTCATGTGTTTCAGAAACAACTACTGAGACCTGTACCCTGGTTGGATATGCAGAACAAGCTTTTAGACATTTTGCTGGCACTCTGTGTGGAAGGACGTGTATCTGCTGTGGCAATTCGCTGTTCGGTACGTTTGTCATGACATCTCTGTGTACGTTTTCTTAAATCAATCACTGCCCTCTCAGGAATTAAGTATTTTTGTCTAAATTGTCAGTGTCCAGAAATGAAGTGCTAATGACAGGCTTTCTTGTTCCATCCTAATATGTGATATTAGAGTGTCAACTTTCGCTGCCCAGATATCTATGATCGAATGTTGGTAAGCTGGAATGGCAGAGGTTTTCAGCACAGGATTTTCATTTTCATTGGCAGGCACTCAGATGTATAGGCGATTTGGTTGCTTGGCATCACGGAAATCAAGACCTTCTTGGCAGCAAAGTTATTGGAGAGGATGCTGACTCAGAGCCTGCTTTAAACTGTGTGCTGCGACTCTTACTTCGCTCAACCAATCTAAGCGAGTGTATTGCTGCAGAATATGTCTTCAAATGTTTTTGTGAGGTACAAGGGTGCTGAAGAAAGCAGAAATTTTCACTAGCCAGAAATGTGGACTGCTTAGGGTAGCATACAGTCATGCAGTGACCAGAGGGTGACTTAGGAACACAATATCCAATTGGTTTTTGCAGGGAAATCCAGATGGGCAGACAATGCTGGCATCCACCATTACACCCCTGCCACAGTCACATGGACGTGGGAACAATCGTGTTGTGGAGAATGAGAAACAAATGTCATTTGGAAGGTGTGGAGGCACTCTAAAAGTTCATCCTTTTTTTGGAGGTTGTTGGGTCTTTGTTGTTTCTGGCATGAAGAGTTCTTATACTCTGGTCTTCTGTTCTATTCCCACTCTAATAGATTCTCCTTTGTGTGATACAGTATGCTGGTGCAAGCACTTATCTCTAGTGATGGTCGCAATGATATTGAGGTGCTTGTGCCCTGAAACACCACTTATGTCATTCATAAACATATGCAGCATACCCAGATAACAAGCTATTGTTGCATAGTAAAGTGCTATGATTGAAATCTCCTTGTACATCTGGCTGTTTGCAGGCAAGCTGCAGGGCAGCAAGTGTGTTGTCTCATATTCTCAATGGAAATGTTCAATGCAAAGAGCGGGTAAAACAGCCTCCCACTAACCCATCATTTTAATGCTCTTTGAACAGATGGAGGAAGGACTGAGTGATAGTTGTAAGAGCACTTCATTTCATAAATTCATATGCTGAACCATTTGTAGTTTTGAGAAAGACCTTGGCTTTTCCCAATGTCTGTTTTGACAAAGATTCATTGAAGGTGAAAGAACTAAAGCTGGTTGGAGATGAAGCTGGTCTGTCTATCAATGCACTGTAGCAATGAGAAATCTAGATTCTTGGTCACTTGAGATTGGCCAGGGGTTACAAGTGTATGGCTGTCATGTGCTGCCACTCAATTGTTGGTAGGCTTATTATGACAACCTGGATCAGTTGTGCAGTCTTGGTTTGTCGCAGCATAGTCTTCTGTGGTGTGCTTCTGAATTTCCGACCTTGGTTCTGAAACAGGTATTGAAAATTCCACTTGAAATTCCATCATCTTCATTGTCTCCCCCTGAGCTTTTGATGCCACGCTGTATGAGGTACCTGGCAGCTGCAGTTCCAAGTACTTCCTCAATCAATGAGTCCCCAGGCTCCATATGGCTCCAACCTGTTTTATTGCGACTTCTAGTCACATGGCTGGTAGACTGCCCCTTAGCAGTCTCCTCATTTTTAGATCCACCTGCACACCTCCCTTTTTTGGTGGACCTGACTGCAAGTAGTGGGTCACTGGCAAGTGTCCATGTTGCTGGTCTTGCTGCTGTTCTTTTGGGAGCATGCATTATCTTCAATTCTGAACAAGGCTCAAAGGACGCTACAGTGGTTGTGGACATTATAAGCCAAAGAGTTGGCCTCACAAACTATTTCTCAAAATGGGAAGAAATGGAGAAAAGTGCACTGTTTGTCTCTGCAACATCAGCTTCCCGGCTTCCTAAACCTCTAACAAGATTAACAGCTGCAGCTGCAGCAGCAGGGGATGGAATGATTTCCGTACCATCTGACCACCAGCAGCAGGTTCAAAGCTTTTCAAATGAAAATTTGTTGGAGCCTTTGGTTACAACATTCTATGATGCAGAATTTGTTGTGTTCATCAAGCAACTGGAGCCTGTTGTAAGAGAGAGGATAGTGGATATTTTTGCACATCCAAAGAGCCGGGTAATGGTGGACACTTTGGGGTTTGAACCACAGAAGGGTGAGACAGATAATGACTACATTCAACGCCTCAGGACTTCACTGCAAAACCAAGCTCAAGAAATGCAGGTATTACCTAATGGTTATTAAACAAAGTTGCTCAACATTTTGGCTGTGAATTGTCTGGAGGTATGCACAAAAGGGTTTTGTTCTGGGTCTGCAGCTTAGGGGTTTTTGTAGGGCATTTGTTTCTCATGAAATTCTTTTAAATGGGATGAAGCTGTTATTGTGTGCTGAATGTTGGTCTGAATTGTGGTAAATTTAAATTTTATTGAAATTATGTAGAATCTTCTGGAGCGGAATTCAGCTTTGGTGGAGGACTTGTTGGCAAGCTCAAATGGAACTGAGGCATCAAAAGTGGGAGAGGAGAAAGCTTTGAGGGCAAGTATCCACTCACAAGGGGGTGGTGTGTCAAAAGCAGAGGTTGAATCTCTCAAACAGCAACTTGAGGTGGCACAACAATGGGTTGAAGCAGTTCAGAATGAAAAGCAGGGGCTTGAACTTGAATATCAACAATTCAAGAAAATTGCACTGGATAAGGAGAATGATTTCAGGGGGCTTTCTGATGCATATAATGCACTTGAGCAAGACAATGTTCGTCTTGAACAAGAGCTCAAGACTTTACGTGCTGCTTTACAGGAAGGTGGCATGGTTTCTGTGTCCCCATCAAGTGCAGAGCTTGAAACAGCTCGGGAAGCAGGCCGCCAAGAAGCCCAGAAGGATAGTGAAGGTGAACTAAATGACTTGCTTGTGTGCTTGGGTCAAGAGGAAACAAAGGTTGAGAGATTACGTGCCCGTCTTGAAGAGCTAGGTGAAGATGTTGAGAAACTGCTTGAGGGGATTGGGGATCAAGAGGGAGAAGCTGAAGATGAAGATGTTGACGAATAATGTGATTTCTGATATTTGAGGTAATGGGTAGTAGGAAGTCAATTCCATTCCTGATTAAGGTGAAGGTCTGATACTTTATGAGCTACACTCACAAGGTTATGAGTGCACTCATATTTGTCATGTTTGTTTTGCTTTTGCCAGATCTGACACAACAGAAACCGTCAAAAGTGTTTTTTGTGGAGTTTTTCTCTGCAATCTCGTTGACGTTTTCCAAAATTTAGGGGGAAAGTGGAACCTCAGTATTCTGAGATCTAACTTTATTGGAATCCCTTATCAGATTCATTTATATACTAGAGGAGAATGTCATCACTCCCTCATGTGGGATGTATTTGTGTTGAACTATGAAAGATTGATGAAAAATAATGCATCCTGAGAACCACCTCTAACTGTTGTTTGTAATGAGAAGCCTCTATCCCAGAAACAGGTTTGAACAGATGGAACTGATTTGAGGAACTTTGACATCATAGGAATAAGCAATTGGAACTTGGGAACTTCCTAGTGCAGAATGGTGGTTAGTAAGCTGAGAACACACAAGAGAACTCCATTACCCAGAATTGGGGTTCTAGTCATTTTGTTACTTCGGAAGTCCCTGTTGGTTAATGGTGATTAGGAGCTGGAGAAACATCCAGGAGAATTCTGTTACCTGAATTGAGGTTCTAGTCATTTGGTTACCAACTCATTCCAGGCCCCTTATTTGGGGAATGCCTCCATAATGCTTTAAATTTGTTGCTTTTACAAAAACAAAATGATATGAGAGTCCATTAGAATCAGATTGTGCATTTACGCAGCGACCAGTTTTATATTTATACCAACTTTAAAACAGGTCCAAATCGGTGTAACATTTATTTCTATTGGAGTTATATCATTAAACCTTAGTTCTGCCACTAGCGCGGAAAAAAACTGCATCCCAGGATATGTGTATCTTTGCCTTTGAAAATAAAATTTGATGGGTAGCCATGAGGTTTGCATTGTTGGTCTTTGAATTGGTTAATGTCTGGGTTGAGGAAAAATCTAAAGAAAATGATCATTCTATGGACCTTTACTTATAGGGACTTGAAGGCAGTTCCAGAAGAGACAAAAGTTCCAAACCAACAGTTTACCAATCTTTACTAAGTGTTTTAATTAGAAACAACTTGGAAGAGCTTCATAAGCTTTTGATCAAATCATGTACTCAACCAAAATGATATAGAGTTAGAGCAGTACCACAGATGCTTAATATGTGGCTCTGCAACAATATTTCTCACCATACTTTCTTGCATGTCTTGTGGAACACAGTTTGGGTGATAACTATTGAATGCATTGGCCACAGTAGCGATATCAGCTGCTTTCCCTGCACCAGTAGCCAGGGCATCCTTCCGCAACAACCATGGGACCTTCCTTTTCTTTTTTTTTCGACTTCTAATTTTCTTTTCACCTAAGGAGCCATCCATGGTGGTGAAAACCACTGCCATTTCACTGCCCTTTGTTTGACCTCCCATATGGGTGTTCAATGTTACAGAAGAGCGTCTTGGCTATTGGAGGACGGATATTAGCTGTCATGGCTATTATGGATGAAAGCACGCTAAGCCCTTCAAAAATTGTTAACATAATTTTGCATTTGATTTTTTTGGGTACATGTGGACATCACATTTGGATTATTTTTGTTCATTTCAAGTGTATTGCATTAGCTTTAAATTTAAACTAATC
>Ga0116226_10005669_pt1 | contig 11157 bp, 15 predicted proteins | sample S1TSphfallax_FD_89692 | JGI IMG/M metagenome (GOLD analysis project Ga0116226, IMG submission 89692) | Host-associated microbial communities from peat moss isolated from Minnesota, USA - S1T2_Fa - Sphagnum fallax MG | ecosystem: Host-associated > Plants > Peat moss > Unclassified | place: USA... | reverse complement strand
TTCTATTTACCCCCTAGACCTTGATTTTGTTTCTCCAACAATCTGGTTGTATGCTATTGGGCTTCTAATGACTTGTATGTATTTTTAGGTGTGATATTTGAATTAGAAGGTCATATAAGATGCTAGATGTTGTGATTTAATGTCCCTTGCAACAATAAGACTAGAAGACAAGTGATGTCATTTTGGTTAGATCAAACAAGGGTAACTTCTATATGTATAAAGGTGATGACATTACAAGTTGCAAATAAAGATATTGATGAAGACATGAACAAAAAGTTATAATGTTTCTATTGAAACCATATTTGATGTCAATTAGTAATACAAATGTTGCGATCATATTTATGTATAATATGCAATATTTTCTATATGGGTATAGATGCATTGATTGGGGCCCTTTGGAATGTGTGTTGGCAACTAGGTCTGGTCATAATCTCATGGAGCCATTTCCATGCATGCTACAACCCCCCTTGTTTGGCAAGGTGATTAATTATAATTGTGCCATTACATATATTAAAAGACGTCGTGGTTTTTTTTTGTGAAGTTTTCCATCCATCCCATCCATCCATCCTATCATCCATCCATGGATGGCATCATTGCAGCCCATGTGGTTAAGATTTTGTTGTACACGTAGAAACAATCACATTATACAACAATGTTTTTTTTTTTGGCAAAATTTCACCAATTGGCGACAAAAAAAAAACCCAGTGCAACCTTTAGGAAGGAATTTTAAAAAAGAACTTCTAGAACATTTTCCATATTTCTTTTTTTTAAAAAGAAATAAAGGAAGAAATCGCTAGATTTAGACAGTGAGTTCGTGTAGCTTGCCTAGATTTAGGCAGGATTATAGAAAAAACTCTAATGTCCACCTAGGACAGTCGCCATTTAATGTAAATTAAAGTTGGGGATCCTTGCCATTGCACCTACCTAAGGAATTTGAAAAAAAAAACCCTATTATATAAGGTTTGCTTTCTTTCAATTTTTGTGATTAGTAATCCCACAAAGAGAATTTAGCCAAATTAGGCTATAGACCATATAAATGACAATGAATAAAACATTTAAGAATATTTGGCGAATTTAAATTATTTTTTCTAAATTTGGCGATTAGGGCCATTCCTTTTCACAAAAAATGTTAGAATGTGTGAAAAAAAAAATTCAGGTTGAAACAATGAAAATAAATTCCCCCAAAAATAACCTAGCAATGTGGTATATAAAGAGGTTTTGGAAATGTAGTTTGTAGTTGTAATTTTGTAATATGTACTGTCAAATACACACACACCTATGCATTAGGCATGAGGTTCAAACATGGTCGTTTTTCATGAAGCTTTCCATCCATCCGTCTGTCCCATCATCCATCCATCCAAGTTCCTCATCCCGAAAGAAGAAGAAGATGGAAGAGGAGGAGGAGGACAAATGGCAATAGCAACAACAACAACAATAACAAAACATCCAATCCTATTGTGGAGCTAAAGATACACATCCTATGTGGTGTAGTTGCAACTATGGCATACTTGCATGAGGAAGGGGAGCAATGCATTCTTTACAAAGATATCAAACCCAACAATGTGCTTCTAGACTCCAAGTTCAATGCCTACTTGGGGGATTTTGGCATGGCACGGCTATTGGAGCACAACAAGAAGGCACACACAACTTTTGTTGTTGGGACCATGGGCTACTTAGCACCTAAGCTTTCGCATACCCGAAAGGGAAACACAAAGACATATATCTTCAGTTTTGGGGTTCTGATGCTGGAGGTGACTTGTGGGAGATGACCCTTTAATCCAAACCTTCCTAAAGAGGAGGTCTACTTGCTAAACTAGGTGTGGTCTTTTCACCAGAGTTCCTCTCTCCCTTTGTGTGTGGATCCGAGACTGGTGGAAGCTTATGACTTGATGCAAAGCAACCTAGTGTTGCAGTTGGGTCTTTTCTGTAGTCACCCGGATCCAGATTCTAGACCTAGTATGTGGTTCATGTGCCAAGTGTTGTTTGGGGATATTTCCCTTCCTTTTCTTCCTACTTCCAAGCCTAAGATCTCCTATACCTAGAAAAACACAAGCCTTATCACTGGTGGTGGTGTTGGTGGTGTACTACCCATCAAGGAGTCAACTTCTATGGTTGGTTTTGAGCTAACTTCTTCTTTGGATTCCCAAGATCAAAGGCTCATGGATGTCTCCATTTGATTCAAGTTTTTTTGCATGTAAGTGTAATCATCAAATGTCTTTTTGTTTCTTACAGTTTGAGTTCAGATATGATTGCGTAGTATATTAAACTCCATGTGCTGCTTGTTGCTTCAAATCCTTTGCTTCAAATTCAGCTGCATGCACGATGGGTGTACCCCATTTGATTCAAGGTTGTAGATAAGATGTTTCTTGCAGGAAAAAGAGTATATTCCATGTCCAAAAATTATGTGTGCCACTTCTAATCCTCTCTTCAAAATCAGCTGCATACATGATGGATGTATCCATTTGATTCAAGCTTACAGATTAGTTGTTTCTTGCAGGAGAGAGAGTACTATATTCCATGTCCAAAAACTTTGTGTGTTGCATGCTTATAATCCTTACTTCAAATTCATCTACCTGCATGAATATTTATGTATTGATTTGATTCAAGCTTGCAGATCATATGTTTCTTGTAGGAGATTGAGTATACTCCATATCCCAAAAATTTGTGCACTACTTGCTTCAAATTCTGGTTCATTAAGTAGGTTGTTTCCATCTGAATTTCGGTTTATCTTTGTGAAATTAGGGCTTATTGGTCCAGTTGCAAGTCTCTGTGGGTTCAATTCCATTGTATACATGTGAATGTTAGCAAAAAAATTAGTGTGCACCAATTTGTTTGAGGAGCCGAAGGGGGTTTTCCTTTGTGACATCAAATGGGGTTAGGTAAAATGAACCATACCTTCAAGGAGACACAGAACAAGGCAGTACTAGCAGACCCTTCAAACCTACTTCTTAGAAAGTGGGTGAAAGTGCCTAAAAATCCTATTGCAAGACATCTTGCAGAAGTTGTTAGCAACATAACATTCAGAGATCCAATAACTACTTGGCAAGAAGATGATGGCAGTTAGGTTTTCACAGTGGGCTCAATGATAGGTGAGACTAATACTACCAGCATTGCCTACAAGAACCAACCATGAGAAAATAGGTTGTGCACCACCTTGACATACATACAGAGCATCAACATTGTGCCAAATTGTGCATAATCCTTGCAGCTCACCATTCATCCAATTCTCAACAGGTTGGTAATGGAACAAAGTCCTAAGCAGGTGTTGTGGTAATTTTTGCATCATGACTGTCAAGAATCTCTGCAGACCTGGGTCCATTGAAAAAGATATTCAACCAATTAGGTGCCCATGTGCCTCTTATGACATCTACTACTAGCTCGATGTGTGTATACATGACATTCACTTTCCCAAACATCAATGCTGCCAAACAACAAATCACCAACAAACACGTACTTGATGTGTCTAATATCTGACACTACAACGTAAGTCCTCCCAACTCCTGATTATTGTGGCTAAATTTTTTAGCTTCCTCATGAACAACTGATCCCATGTATTCACCTTTTGAATCTGCAGCTCTTTTTCCATGACTAGCGAAGCTTTCAATATCACTGATTAATGTCTCATGATCCCCAAGATTTTGATATCAATATCAACAATAAACCCAACATATATTCTCCACACAATGCCCAAAGACATATAAGAACGTATGCGTGCACTCATTGTGTAGCATGGTAGTGCTTTGGCAGCTTTGGCGGCCTTTTGGTAACAACTAGAAATTTAGCAGAATGATGAGCAAACTAACTCTTTGGAAAATCTTGTTCCACATATTAATGCTCCAATAGAATTTAATTAAGACACGTCAAAATCTGCATGTGAACGTCACAATCACATGCGGAGAGAATGGCGTGCCAGGCAACGTACAAAGTCGGCCAAGCCAACTGAAACGCCACAAGACCGAAATAATCATTTACATTGAGAGTGGCGAACTGTACAACAAGTAATAGCACGTGCACAACCTTCTCTTGGTAATGACACATTGCAATTGTTTGGAGATGAAAATGCGTTAACCTTGGCACAATGGGATTATGGAGAAATGGACACAATTTGTGGATTCTCCAACGCGAAAATGTGGATAAAAGAACGATTGGCAAAGTTGAACAACATTAACCCACAATTTTCTTTGTGTTGCGAGAATGGCAAAGTTTTGTTGTTGAGTCTTCCTGCAACACTTCAACAACTGGAAGTTCTTTTAACTAACAAAAAGAGAAGTGTCATCAAATTTTAAGATCAGATTCACATGTACAATTTGGTGTTGGCATTCATTTCGCTCGGTGCCAAAGTTGATGAGTTGGTGACAAGAGGCACTGGACCGTACTCCTTTTGCATTTAGGGTGAGTTTTATCACAAAATCGAATCCTTATGTCTTATCGAAGGATAACGTCCATAGTTTGCACAACTGTACATTCATGATATTGAGAACGAACGTTAAAACCCCCATGTCGTTATGCCATTGCTTGATCCAACGACATTGGATCGGTTGTTGACCATGATGTACAATATCAATCCCTGTGTTGAAGTGTTCAAAATGGCAAGGGATATGATGGCAACAAAAGGCGTTCCCACAAATTTGAAATTACGTTTCATTGCTTCTTGAACAAAGGATGCCCGTCGATACAATGTGCCAACAACCGATGAAGTTGCTACATTGATGGTAGGAGATGGTTCTGAGGCTGTAGACAAGCGTGACATCATCATTGCTTAGCAAGCTGGCTCATTTCAGCGCATTTCTGAGCTACATGTGGGATACATGGCTCTACATTATTCGTTGTTATTTCTTTACAGTGAGGATGGATGGCATTTGAATATTCCGTTCAATGGTGTTGTTGTGCAGGATGTTGATGCAGATTTGTATGAAGACCATGCAAAAGAATCTGAGCATCAAAGAAAGCATCGTAATGTGACAATGGTCGAATTTTACGGTTATCGATTCTAACATCGAGGCATTGATGGCATTGCATTGCTTTGGGGTGGCCAATTGAGGAAGCAATACATTATGAATGCTTATGCGGTTATCGAACAAACCCATTTGACGTATCTGCGCCTAAATCAGAAAAAACTTCGTGCAAATTTCTATCAAGGCCTTCAAAACACCATCGCTATAGGTGACAATAGTGCTACTGCCATCGAACAGAGGATCATTTTGCCATCTTCTTTCACAGGAGGTCCACATCACATGGTTCAGAATTATCAAGATGCCATGGTAATCTGCAGATGGGCCCGCTGCCCGGATGCATTTGTTACATTCACTTGCAATCCCCAATGGCCTGAGATCAAGAGAGCGTTGTTGCCCGGACAACAACCTTAGGATCGACCGAATTTGGTAACCCAAATGTTCAAAATCAAGCTGAAGGAGTTAATCAATGACATTCACAAGAAGCATATTCTAGGACGCACAATTATGGGAATCTATGTCATTGAGTTTCAAAAGCGTGGGCTACCGCATGCACACATTCTCATCTTCTTTGCCGAAAATTACAAGCCACACACGGTCGAGGATGTAGACTGCATGATCAATGTTGAACTTCCAAAGACAAATAGGTTGGCCCACGAGACGATTGCCAGATGCATGATGCATGGTCCATGTGGAGCTACATTTCCAAATGCCCCATGCATGGAAGATGGCAAATGCAAAAAACAATATCCACGCAAGTTCCAATTTGAAATGGTGACAGATGTAAACTAATATCCTATTTATCGATGCAGAGATATGGGTGCACAATTTTGGTTCATGGCATTGAATTGGACAATTGTTGGGTGGTACCGCACAATGTTTATTTGTCGACCAAATACAATGCACACATCAACGTTGAGGTCTATAACAACATTCATGCAATCAAATATTTGTTCAAGTACGTTTACAAAGGACATGATCGTGCAACTGTTGAAATCTCACGCCAAAGCGATATTGCCACCAAAAGGAATGTGGTCGAAGCTAATGAAATTAAAAAATATCTCGACTGTCATTATGTATCTGCATCGGAAGTAGCATGGTGCATCTTCAAGTTTGATATGCATGAGCAGTTTCTTGTCGTTAAGCATCTGCAATACCATTTGCCCAATCAACAAATGGTGTTGTTCGATGATGACAATGATGTGTAAGAAGTGGTAGCACGGTCAGCCATTTCCAGAATGATGCTGACAGAATGGTTCAAAATAAACTAAGAATCGGAAGCTACATGAAGCCTTACGTTCGATCAATTCCTTCAACAATGGGTGTGGAATCAGAAGTTGAAGTAATGGAAAATGCGTAAGAAAGGCTTTACCAGTGGTCGCATGTATTATGCACACTTGACATCGGGTGAACGTTATTATTTGTGAATGCTGCTGAACTGCGTCAAAGGTGCCACATCCTACGAGCATTTGTGGATAGTGGATGGCACAGAGCACGGCACATTAAAAGATGCATGCATTACAATGGGTTTGCTTGTAGACGACAATGAACGACATCAAGCCTGGAAGAAGCCAGTCTTTGGGCCTTAGGATGACAATTATGTGACATGTTTGCCTCCATGCTGATGTTTTGTGAGGTGACAAATCCTAGATAGCTATGGGATGCACATTGGGAGTTTTTAAGCGATGACATTGAGGCAATGACACGCTGCAAGTGTGATGATCCAACCATTACCCTTCTTGAGGATGCATTAAAGGATCGTGCATTGTATGAGATCGATCAGGTTCTCATTCGCAACGAACACCGCCTGGAATATTTTCCAACGCTTCCCAAGTCTAATTACGTCGCTTTTATTCATGGAGGAAATCGATTGGTCCAAGAAGAGCTGGTTTATGATCAACATTCATTGACCACAGATGCAGACAATGTAGAAGATAGGCTCAATGATGATCAACGCAGTGCATACAAAACTATTTTGAATGTTGTGACAAACAAAGAGGGCAAACTATTCTTTGTGTATGGTAGTGGTGGAATTGGTAAAACATTTGTTTGGACAACATTTCTGTCCCGTCTATGAGGGCAAGGCAAAATTGTGCTTGTAATTGCCTCATCAAAAATTGCATCTTTGTTGCTTCTGGGTGGCAGAACCGCCCATTCAAGATTTAAGATTTCGATTAATTTGCACGATGAGTCGACTTGCAACATCACACAACAGATGAAAGTGGCCGAGTTGGTGTGTAAAGTTGATATGATCATTTGGGATGAGGCACCAATGATGCATCGCCAAGCTTTCGAAGTTGTTGATTGAACCTTGCATGATTTGATGCAATTAGATGATGCACAGGTAACCAAGAAGATCTTTGGTGGGAAAACTGTGGTCCTTGGTGGGGATTTTCGACAAATCTTGCCTATTGTTCCCAAGGGAGGACAAGAAGACATTGTCAGTGCTTCGTTGCTTCAATCGCATCTTTGGCAACATGTTACGACTTTTTGTTTTCATATCAACATGTGAATCATGGCAGCTAATTCTGAAGAACAACGAAAGTTTGCTAAATGGGTGTTGAATGTTGGAGATGACAATCTTCTTGCCACTGCAAAAGAAGAAGGTGTTGATCTAGATTGGATCAAGATTCCATCCCATATGAGGCTGCTAGTAGAAGATTGCAACTTAAGAGGATTAATCCGAACCATCTATCCGGATCACCAACGCCACTTTGGAAATGCCATGTATTTTATGCAACGCAACATTCTAGCCCCCAAAAATACCGATGTTGATGAAGTCAATAATGCAATTATTGAATCGCTATCTGAAGAATTGCACACGTATTTGAGCACAGATTTTTTGGCTCCAACAAAAGAAGGAGCAAGTGCTGTTGCAAGAATTTCAATGGATTCATTATATCTGGTGGAATTTTTGAACACGTTGTAATTCAACGGTATCACAAATCATAAGCTAGAACTCAAAGTGGGCGTGCCAATCCTTTTGTTGCGCAATTTCAATCAAGCAATAAGATTGTGCAATGGTACAAGGTCGATTGTTAAGAGATTGGGTTAGCATGTCATTGAAGCGAAAATCATCACAGGGAACAGTGTCGACAAATGCGTGTTCATACCCCGCATCATCATGTTCCTTTCTAGGACTAATTGGCCATTTGTTTTGCGTCATCGTCAATTTCTTGTTCGAATGGCATTACGATGACAATCAATAAGAGTCAAGGTCAAACACTGAACAACATTGGGGCATATTTGCCATCTCCGATTTTTTACCATGGTCAGCTTTATGTTGTTATCTCACGGGTCACAAGCAGTGCAAACATCAAGATTTTCAATGGTTAGGGTCTTGATGAATACATGCGAAATGTGGTATATAGAGAGGTTTTGGAAATGTAGTTTACAGTTGTAATTTTGTAATATGTACCATCAAATACACACACACCTATGCATTAGGCACAAGGTTCAAATTGGTTTATGTTACAATAGAAGGATAGGCACATTGCTAATGTTTGGATAAGCACATTGCTAAGGATAAGCACCTAGACAATTCTACTATATGGCTATTGGTTATTCTTTTATTAATGTTATTAGTGCTTATTAATGGCTATTGGTACCTTTTTTATTTGTGGCTATTAATGTTTTCTAGTGGTTATTCTATTAATAGTTATTGGTGGTTATTCCATTAATGGCCATTAATAGTTATTCTATTGGTGGCTATTGGTGGTTATTTTATTTGGTGGCTAGTGGTGGCTATTATATTAATTATTAGTGGTGGTTATTCTATTAATGGCTATTGGTGATTATTCTATTAATGGTTATTTGTGGTTATTCTATTAATGGCTATTGATGACTATTTTATTAATGACTATTGGTGGTTATTTTATTAATGGCTATTGGTGGCTATTTTATTGGTGGATATTGGTATTTATTAATGGGAATTATATTAATGGCTATTGGTAACTATTATATTAGTGGATTTTGGTGTTTATTAATCGGTATTATATTAATGGTTATTGGTGGCTATTATATTAATGATTATTGGTGGCTATTCTATTAATGGATATTGGTGGCCATTCTGTTAATGGTTATTGGTGGCTATTGTACTAATGGTTATTGGTGGCTATTGTACAAATGGTTATTGGTGGATATTCTACTAATGGCTATTGGTGGATATTTTATTAATGGCTATTGGTGGCTATTCTATTAATGGTTATTGGTGGTTATTTTATTAATGGTTATTGAGGGCTATTCTATTAATGGCTATTGTGGCTATTCTATTAATGGTTATTGATGGATATTCTATTGGTGGATATTAGTGTTTATTAGTGGTTATTATATTATAAGTTATTGTTGGTTATTATATGTTATATTACAACTATTAGTGATTATTATATTATAAATTATTGTTTGATATTTTATGTTATAATATCATATGTTATTGGTAGTTATTATATTGTAGGGTATTTAAAATTATTTTTCATAAGTTGATATTTTTTATTCTAAGTTATTTTTACCTTAGGTCATTATATTTTGTTTTAGATTATTTTAAGTTACTATATTTAGAATAAAATAATTTATAATAACTTAAAGTAAAACTTGAAATAACATATATTAATTGAAAAGAAAGTAACCTAAGGTATGGCCTAACGTTAGTTGAATAATTTAATTTAGAATAACTTAAAAGCTTATAATAAACTAGTTAAAATACCTTAAGGTAAAATAACATAAAATATAAGTTAAAATAATTTAAAATAATATAAGGTATATCATAAAATATCATAAATAAAATATTTTTTAAAACATAGAAATAAACCTATTTGCTATAGTAAATTGTAATAGTGAATTATGTTAACTAGTAATGAAACATGATGTCTACATAGTGATATTATAGTGAAATAACTTTCACTAGGGTGAAATCAGTAAAATGCAATGAAGTTATTTCATTTTAAAGGTCCCATAGTGATTTAAGCTAGTAAATTGCACCCCACTTTCGTAATAATGATTATAAATCACAAATTGATGTGTAATATTTATTGGTTGATTTCTTAGCATTAATGGAGTAAAATAGAAAAGTGATATGTATAATCTACATTAGTTAAAGTAGGTGTACGTGTGTAGGGAACCTAAATATGGGCAAGTCAATGGTTAATGCTACCAATCTAGTTGCACATGTAACTATTGTGACACACCTTAACTTAAAAACTATTAATGACAAAAGTTGCATGTCATGGACTAGGAGTTATAATTATATCTAACAATTATTGTGCTGCCATGTGGCACACTATAAATGGTATGATGGAAACCTTAACCCTAAACTTTAACCTTAACACTTGCAAAGTGGGACCATGTGACACATGACGATTTAAACTTTCAAAATATTTAATTACATTTGCAACTACATTATGTGGTCACTAGGTTGCCATATGGCATGATCCTGATAATTCAATGGGTGTTAAACCCTATAACCTTAATTGTAATCTTCCCCATTTGTATAATGATATAACATGGTTGATCAAGCCCTAAACCTAACACATGTCCCCACCTCAACGGCTACGACTTGGATGGTTTAAATTAGTTAAAGTAATTATTAAAACTAAATATTTAATTACAAAATAAAAGTGCACATGTTTACATATAATTGTGTTAGCTAATTAACACGTGTTGCAATGGGAACACAACCTTTATAGTTACATGCAATCAGACTTGCAACTATTAGTCTAAAATAGGGGTGGATGAAATTGTATAACCCAACCGTATGTACTTGTCATATATGGAGTGTCGGATGCAATTATAATTCTTCTACAACTTGTTTTAGGCAATTGGGTTAATTTTCAGTTGCAAGTAAAAACCAATTGCATAAAATAGTTGCAAAATGCTACTTTTCTAATAGTATTAACACTTTCATGTCAAACTTGCTGTATTATGTGATCTTATTTTTGATTTCATCCTTATATATATCCGAGAGGGGCCGTTATACAATTTTGGGGGCGTTTTTTTAAAACAATGAATGTTGATTGTAACACCCAAAATTGGGTCATTTCCAAGAAGGAAGTAGTCTAAGAATTCCTCTCCCAATGTGTCATCCACCACATCACAAAGTGGGGACCCCTTTGTATTAGTGCTATTTAAGTGCTTTCACAATACTTTTACAAGATGTCCAAGGTTTAGTGCTTTGTTCATGTAAAATAGGCATTGAAACAATTTAGATTGT
>Ga0116226_10005668_pt1 | contig 11157 bp, 7 predicted proteins | sample S1TSphfallax_FD_89692 | JGI IMG/M metagenome (GOLD analysis project Ga0116226, IMG submission 89692) | Host-associated microbial communities from peat moss isolated from Minnesota, USA - S1T2_Fa - Sphagnum fallax MG | ecosystem: Host-associated > Plants > Peat moss > Unclassified | place: USA... | reverse complement strand
TTAGCTGCTGCTGCTGCGGGAAACCGAGATATTGTGGCAAATTTATTAAATGTAGGCGCTCAGATCAATCATCAAGACCAAGAAGGTGAAACTGCGCTTCATCTAGCTACGGTTGAAGGCTATATTGATATAGTACGCCTGTTATTGGATAGAGGAGCAGATGTAGAGATCAAAAATAAACTGGGTGATACCCCTCTTTTAATCGCAGCATATCAAGGATATAGTGAAATAGCAGAAACTTTGTTGAGTTTTGGTACAGATATTCACCAAAATAACTTAGGCGAGTTTCCATTGACATTAGCAGCGTCCCAAGGACATACTAAAACTGTGAAAATCTTGCTAGAACATGGTGCGGATATTAACGCTTTAACGGAAGAAGGTAAAAGCGCTTTAATCAAAGCTACCTCGAACAATCATCTAGAAGTCATCCAAATATTGCTCGCGAACGGAGCAAATATAAATTTGCAAGATCGAGCAGGAGTAACAGCGTTAATGTGGGCTGCTGCTGATGGTTATATCAAGGCTACACAGATTTTACTCACAGGTGGAGCAGATGTAAATTTGCTGAATCAAGCCGGTTATACAGCTTTAGCGATCGCTGAATTTAATGGCTATCAGAAAATCATCAAAATGCTCAAACAAGCGGGCGCTTAAGCAGGGGAGCAGGGGAGCAGGGGGGAGTACTTTCTCCTGTTATATTTTTAGTATGGGTTGAGGAGCGGGAATATCGGATGTAAGTTCAGTTGTTGTTCGTGAAATATACATCTCTAACAATCGCTGTTCGGTTTTCTCTAAATCATGATAGATTTCTTTAAAAATTGCGGTAGCTACTGGATCGGTATACATTCCGCATAAATTGTTTATATCGCCCATTCGCATCTGAATATCACTTAAAGCGCATCCTATTTGATAAGTCTGAGCGTTTCGCATTAAAGCATTCTTGATCTTAGCATAATTATTAGTGACATTTGATGTTACATATGTTTTCTCACTCAATTTGTAGAGATAATTTTGGAGCTTCTGAATGTGAATTTCTTGAACAGAGATAATTTCTTGGAGTAATAGCTTGAATTCTATGTCTAACTCCTTTTTAGCATAGTTTTCTAAAGCTTCTACCAAATAACGTCCACCAACTAAAGCGGTAGTCAAACCCTTAGCAATATCACCCCTAGTCGAACCGCCCCAGATATCCGCCAATTTCCACCATTCAGTTTTTGTGTCTGATTCGTCAGGGAAACCATCCCTTTCTCCACCATAACCCAAACGATGTAAAAATCCAGCCGTAAAAATGGATAAGTCTCCAATTTCGCGAGATGTAATTAAATTATTATCTACAACTATGGGCTGATCTTGATACCTACCACCAGCATTAATAATATCTTGGCGAATCGAGTTAAATCCTGTAACGTGTTTATTTCTGAGTAAATCGCCTTCAATTAAAACCTGTGGTCCATGACCAATTGCTCCTACCCATTTCCCCAAATTCATTGCGTCTCTGACAAAACGCACTGTATTGCGATTACATCGCATTTTATCAGGAGCTATTCCTCCAGGAATTACTACTCCAGCAAACTCTTCTATTTTTGCTTCTGTAGTAGTTCCATCGGATAAAATACTCAATTTACCGCGTTTACCCTTATATTTTTCATGCATTCGGGAACTCAGGACAATTACATCTATACCTTGCTGTCTTAGTCCATTGACAATAACAATAAACTCTATATCTTCTACTCCTTGTTCAATCAAGACAGCTACCTTTTTTCTGAGAAAGTTTTGCTCAAGATGTTTCATAGATAAATGATCATAGCTGATTTAACATCCTAGTTTATAGACTAATTTTCCTCAAAACCTCGCTCTTAAGGGATATATTTCACTTACATGAGGGAAGAGGGAACAGGGAACAGGGGGTGAAAGTCTGTTAAAGTAATGCTTTTTGATGAAATTTTGTACTTCTTTTCACTGGAATTTACTGTAACTTGAATCGTATTTACCTAGTTATAAAGGAACAGGGAATAGGAGAAGAGTAGGTGGTCTTGCTGAACAATCAAATAGGAGTTCTATATGTATTCCCCCCCTGTTCCCTCTTCCCTATCCCTTAAATGCTTGATATCGTCCTAGAGCAATTAACGGAAAATATTGTTGATACATGTGATATTTTAAGTAAAAATGACAGGGAAAACCAGTTCCAGTAAAGTAGGATTCATCCCAAGTACCATCGGACTTTTGTGTAGTTAACAAGTAATTTACTCCCTGAGCGATCGCCTGAATTAGTGATTTACTGGCTGCTTCCTTTATAACTTCCAGTACTTCAATTAAACCAATTAACGCCCATGCGGTTTGAGACGCAGTGCTATTCCCTTGACCTTTCAGTTGAGGATCATTATAACTAAAGCAAGTCTCTCCCCAACCACCATCAGAATTTTGACAGGCGATCAGCCAATTTGTCGCTTTTTCTATCTGGTTGTGATATTTCCTGGGATTGATTAAAACTAAAGCTGATAAAACGCCGCTAGTACCGTAAATATAATTTACTCCCCAACGTCCAAACCAACAGCCTTCCGTTTCTTGCTCCTCTAACAGGTAAGTCAAGGCTCGTTCTAGTTTTTGCGGTTCTAGAGATAGTTGACAAGCACCCAACATTTCCACAACTCTCGCAGTCACATCAGCAGTGTTGGGATCGATCATGGCTTTTAAATCACCATAAGGGATAGAATTCAACCATTCTTGGTCGTTATCTAGATCAAAAGCCGCCCATCCTCCTGGTTGACATTGCATGGAACTGATCCAATTCACAGCACGAGCGATCGCCTGTTGTTTCAAAGATTCATTGGGTAACTTTGCTTGATGTAAAGCCATGACTACCACAGCGGAATCATCGACATCAGGATAAAAGCGATTGTCAAATTCAAACGCCCAAGCGCCTGGTTGACCATTCCGGTTTTTTACCGACCAATCACCATAATCCAAAATTTGTTTTTCGATTAACCATTCTCCCGCTTTAACTATTGCGGGGTGATTTGGCGCAATCCCAGAATCAACTAGAGCGCGGATTGTCCAAGCTGTATCCCAAACGGGTGAAACACAAGGCTGGACGGAATAACTAGTCTCTGTGGCGATCGCAAAATGATCGACAGCTTGTAAACCTCTAGTAATTACCGGATCATTCACATCATAGTTCAAACAGCGCAAAGCTAATAGGGAATTTAACATCGCAGGGATAATACCCCCCCAATCACCAGTAGCTTCTTGGCGCTCTAAAATCCATTTTTCTGCTGCTCGGATACCCTCAGAGCGGAAAGGGACAAAATTCAGACTTTCTGCTAACTTAAATCCTTCATCCAATAAAATGAATAAATCTGTCCAATCACCAGCACGGGGTAATTCCCACTGGACTCGATCTCTCCCTTCTACATAAAGTTCATTTAAATTGATTGGTTGGTCAAGGGAAAAAACCGGCTTGTGATTTAATACGATTAATAGAGGTACAGTGCTAGAACGCGCCCAACTAGACATCTCATAAATATTCACAGGGAAACTATTGGGTATGAGCATCACCCAAGGTGGTAAAGATGGTAGTCCCCCCCATTGATAACAGCCAATCAAAGCTAGGTGTAATTTAGTGAAAATCCGAGTTTTACTAATTCCACCTCGTTGTAAAATAAAAGAGCGAGCCTTGACTAGCGCTGGGTCGGTTTTGGGTACACCCAACAACACCAAAGCCATATAAGCTTCTACGGAAGTACTCAGTTCACCACCATCTCCATAGAAAAGTTCCCAACCACCATGTTCCCGTTGTTGAGAACGGAGATAAGTTTCTACCTTATGTAAGGGACGAGTTTTATCTGTTCCCCAAATCTTATGTAAAAGAACAACTTCAGCCGTAATCGTCACGTTGGATTCTAACTCAGCCCACCAGTAACCTGCTGGATTTTGAATTGATAGTAGATATTTTTGGCTAGCAGCAATGGCTTCAACAACCGAATTAACCTTTGAATTAACCTTGATCCTATCTTGGGTTTGCATTATTTGCTTCAACTCACTATTTCACCACACCATATATAGTGAATAACATAACCTAAGGTAGATAAAATAGTCTCCTATCTGAGATAGTAATATTTTGTGGTTTGATGAGAGCTTATGGTGGCGATTATTTTGGGATTACTATGTTTATCTTTAGCAATTTGGTTATTCATGCTAATTTTTTGGGGACAATTCTGGCGGGTGGATCAACAATTAGAAACAGCTACGATGGAATCTATTGGTCAGGTATCCTCACCGTCATCTTTCCCGTCAGTCAGTTTGGTGATTCCAGCCCGGAATGAAGCTCTATTACTTCCGGTGACTATGCGATCGCTCCTCCTCCAAGACTATCCCGGAACCTTCCATATATTTTTAGTAGACGATCAAAGTACAGACGGAACAGCCGCATATGCTTTAGGGGTTGCTCATGCTGTAGACAAAGCGGAAAAACTGCATATTATTTCTAGTGAATCATTACCCCAAGGTTGGACTGGGAAACTTTGGGCGATGGAACAAGGGGTAAATCAATCCTTAGAAATTTTACAGTCAAAGTCACTACCAAAACCAGACTATTTCTTACTGACAGATGCAGATATAGAACACGATCCAAGCAGCTTACAGCGTTTAGTCACCAAAGCAGTCCAAGAAGACTTGGATTTAGTTTCTGTAATGGTCAAACTGAGATGTAAGAGCTTTTGGGAAAAGTTGCTCATTCCCGCTTTCGTCTTTTTCTTTCAAAAACTCTACCCATTTCGTTGGGTAAACAACCCCAAAAAGAGTCTAGCAGCAGCGGCTGGTGGTTGTATTTTAATTCGTCGAGATATTTTAGAGCATATAGGAGGATTGTCAGTTATTCGCCATGCTTTGATTGATGATTGTACATTAGCTAAAGCAGTTAAATCTGAACATGGGCGCATTTGGCTTGGTTTGAGCAACTCAACCCAAAGTTTGCGCCCTTATGATACTCTCAAGACCATTTGGGATATGGTAGCTCGTAGTGCTTACACACAGTTGAACTATTCTCCCATGTTCTTGATCGGAAGTGTACTGGGGATGACCTTGATTTATTTGCTACCACCCATCGGCATAATTTTAGGATTTGTTTTAGGTAACTGGGCGATCGCACTTCTAGGTTTAGCCATCTGGTTACTCATGTCAACTGCTTACTTTCCCATTATTCGTTTTTATCAATGTTCACCAACCTTCGCCTTGAGTTTACCAATCATCGCTTTTTTATATACTTTGATGACAGTAGATTCTGCTATGCGCCATTGGCAAGGTCGTGGTGGTGCTTGGAAAGGAAGAGTGTATCAATAGTATTGATTTACCGGAATTATTTTTTATTCCTACTTTGATAAAAGAGGAATAATCATTGCTGATCTTAATTGCGATCGCTCCGATTAAATCCCGACAATTGCATCACCTGAGTAAAGCGTGAATATTTCACCTCACTAGTTTCAGGATCACCAGACACTGCAATTAACCCCATTTTTAAATCGTCGAAATAAATCACACCGCCAATACAACCTTGAATTTGGAAAGGTCCATGAAACATCTGATACTCAGGAACATAGATCAGTAAAAAGTCAGTAATGATAATAGTCCCAGTAAACAATTGCTGACAAATTTTGCCGAGAATAGCATTTAGGTGTTCATTATAAGCAGGATTACCCAATTGGGTAAATTCCCGATGATCGGCAAAATGATCCATGTAAAATTCCCATATAACAGACAGGTCTTTTTCCTTGGTCAATTTTTGCTTAAGTTCCTTTAATCGATCTATTTTCATAACTGATGATGGAGTAATGCTGGTTATACTATAGCTTGTTTAAAGGAATTGTTCAGCATAATGAGACGATTTTAACATCGCCCTCACCCTAAATCCCTCTCCCCTTGGGAGAGGGACTTTGAATTTCCCCATCTCCCTTTGGGCTAGGGGGTGAGGGTCTGGGATAAAGTAGAAGTATTGTGAGTGCAAATTGCTATGGTCTTATTTTCAGATTTATCTGAATTGTTACAAGCAGAAGATCCTGAAGAAAGATTTTCCCTAAGTCGTGTTAGTTGGGAAGGATATGAAGCTTTACTCAATCAATTAAGGGATAGTCTTCAATATCGAGTTAGTTATTTAGATGGAGTTATAGAGTTATTGTCACCTAGTTGTCGTCATGAGCGCAATAAAACAATGATTGGCTCTTTGTTAGAATGCTATTTCCAGGAAAAGGAAATACCGTATTACCCACTTGGTTCTACAACGTTTAGATAGCAAACGCAAAGCGGTGGTTTGGAACCAGATGAATCCCATTGTATCGATACGGAAAAGGACTTTCCTGATTTAGCGATCGAAGTATTCGTTACTAGTGGTGGAATCAATAAGTTAGAAATTTATCGCAGGTTGGGTGTCAGAGAAGTCTGGTTTTTCAAAAATAACCAATTTGAAGTACATCACTTACTTGCTGGGGAATATATTCAGGTTACTAGTAGTCAAGTGTTACCTCATATAGACTTAAAAGTAATAGCACAATACACGTTAGCAGATCAACCATTAAAAGCAGTAAAAGAATTTCGCGAGAAAATTAGGGAAATGGGTGATTAAATTCAAGCAACGACGAAAATAAATCTTTTAATAAACATTAAATCGCTATACGCTCATACCTGGCGTTATCAATTATGCTGTACACAATAACCGTAGGATCTACTTCCCCACTTACCAAAAAAGCTTTAGCTGCGTCTGGAGAAAAACCAGATATTAACATTATACCATCTTCATCACTTGTACCTGGAAAATTATCATAAGAACCATTTAGATTCCAGTAAGCTAACATGGGAGCTACATAACCAGAATCAGCAAACATTTCCTTAATTCTTTTGGTAATGCTGATTCTTCGACTGGCTTCAGTCATGTCCAAAACATTATTAAACTGATTATCCGAAAACACCAGAACCCTATCTGGTAATTGCTCTTGGGTTAGTTGATGTTGTCTTGCTCTATCCAAGATTAAAGTGAAGACTTTAATGAAATCAGTTCCATAACCTTCAAAACTACTAAATTCTTCCATTTCCTCAATTTTATCGTAGAGACTTTCACCTCTAAACTGGAAAAATTGAGGATCGTTACTAAACGTGATCAGCAAATTAGTCCAAGGTTCTGGAATAATTGAACTAAAGTACAATCCAAGACTCTTAGAGACATCTATAGCTTGTAGTCTCCCTGAAACATTTTCATACATACTACCTGAAGTGTCACACAAGCATAAAGTATTAGCCAGGGATAAATTTGCTCTCCCCTTATCTAACAATACTCGCCATTGTGCTTCTCTCACATCACTATATTTTTCATATCCAACTGTTAGTTGATACGGATAAAGTTGTCCGGCTTTAATAGTTTCTTTTCCTGACATGACATCAGCTAAAAATTGCTTAAATCGTGTTTCATCGTGTCGAGGAAATGCTTTTTTGCCATAAATTTTCATCGCCACAGATGGGACTGACGGATAACGAATTTCGCCCCATTGATTCTGGCACATTTGAGACTCAACAGTTTTACCAGTCCGTAAAGTACCCAAAGTGAGATATTTGCGGTATGTCTTTTCAGACATACCTAGTTCTGCGCGAATAACTTTAGAAGCAGCATCATACTTCCCATCTGGACGCGGACACCATTTAAAAGCTAAAGCGTTATCTTCTCTCAGCGCATTAGAAATGACCGCCGCAGCATATTTACCTATTGTCTCATGGGTTGCTAACTTAACTAAATCTAGATAAGAACCGTATTCTGGGATAAGCTGCAAAGATTTTACAGCAACATCAAAATTTTTGTCTATTAGCCAGTCAAAGGCTTTGACAAAAGAGTCTCTATCTCCCTTCCCCAAACCTCTAGAATCCCGCATGATAAATATCAATTTTAAGGTTCTAAGAGGATCTAATCGCCATGCTTTGTTCAAAAGCAAGGTTAAATCTTCTTTAGAGATGTTTCTAACAGACCGGTAATAAAGATCCACCAATTCAGAATTGGTCTGTGAAAAAGCTTGTAAGCCATTTGCAGTCGTGGTGTCGGTATTTACCACATTTTGCATAGCAAAAACAAAAGGATTATCCATTAATTCAGACTCCATTTTCTACTGTAAAAGGGTAGTTTGCTGTTAGGAATCTTCCTTGTATGTTATAAATGACAGGTCAGACTGCGTTTGGATTTTGGTTTGAAACAAAATTTTGTTGCTGTTAGCAGTCTTCGCTAAAATGTTTTGTTCAGACAGCATTTTATTTTATACCAAATAGGGTTTTTTAATTGCTGTTAGCTGTCTTCCCCCAAAATTGTAAGTATAAATTCAGGCTACGTTTTTTGCTTGACAAATTAACCGTTTGTTGCTTTTGCGTTTGCTGTGCGTAACCTTCTATAATCTATTAGGTACAATAATATCATTTAATTCTGGAGAAGTCAAGAGAAATTTTATTTTTTTAGACATGCTGTTAACACCATCTCTTTCCTTACCCCTTTACCTGTTTCAATTCCTACTCGCTACGGATATTAAAGGTTACTATCACGAAGTTTTCGCCATGTAAAAATCCACTGTTTGAAATCCTTGATAGAAAGGGGTTACGGCATAAAAGCTATCAAAATGGCGAAAATTTCAGGATACTAACGCAAAAATATGTTGGTCGCGTGAAATAATTTAGTTATATATGGACACTAACATAGTATTTTTTATATTGGACTTTATAGTACAATACGAGTTAACTTCGCTACATTTTGTTGGGATTTAGTTTTAGAGTTATTGAAACTAGTTCCTCATAAGCGTAAGTATCATTAACGTGGTATTAGAGTTATGGCTTTTATCCTGTCTGCATTCTAGCTTGATTGTCACCTTGTCAGCAAAAGTCTACTTTTTCTGGTTCTAAGTAAATACTGGGGGGAATAGTTAATTATGAAAATCTGTCTGGTTACAGGTGGTAACTCTGGTGTGGGTTTAATGACATCTGTAGGTTTAGCCAAATTAGGCAATTATGTATTTATAGCTTGCCGTTCAGCAACTAAAGCGGCAAAATCTATAGAATACATCCGGCAAACTACGGAAAATCAAAACGTGGAATTTTTACCACTTGACCTAGCTTCTTTAGATTCAGTTCGTAATTGTGTTAAATTATTCAATGATAAAAATTTACCCTTACATATATTAATCAATAATGCAGGTATATTTAACGGCAGAGGTACAACAAAAGAAGGGTTTGAACTGATTTGGGGAACTAACTATTTAGGTCATTTCTTGCTGACTTACTTATTACTAGAAAAAATGCAAAAATCTGCACCTAGCCGCATTATTATGGTGTCATCGGATTTAGCATTATCTCCAAGTAGTATCAACTGGGACTTATTAGTTAAAAGGACACCGTTAAATTTTATACAACTCTATGCCATTTCTAAACTCTGCTTATTGTTATTAACTAAAGAACTTTCTCAACAATTAAATCCTCTTGAAGTTACTGTTAACGCAATCCATCCAGGTTTTGTACAGTCTAATATTACTATATGGCATCGCATTAGTAAATATTTAGGTTTAGGTATTTCCCCAGAAGCAGGAGCATATAGTACTTTAGTCTGTGCTACTTCCCCAGATTATAAAAATGTTAGTGGAAAATTTTTAGATAGTCAAAGCCAAGAAATTTCCTTACCTAGTATAGCACAAAATCAAGAAATATTACAGCAATTGTGGAAATATAGCTTATTATGGACTGGTTGTAATCAACAGCAGAATTTACAGAAAATTAATTATGATGGAACTGATAATATTTGGGGTCCAAATTCTCTTAGTTTAAACAGTAAGGAGCTGGATGATATTACCAAAAGCATTTTAAATGAAGTCTTACCAAGATTACCAAAAAAAATATTTAATCAGTTATTATTAGCATTGATTAAATTTGAATTTGGGTCTTTTGCTATTATAGTACTTCAAATTTTTAAAAAATCTTTTTACATGGAGAGACATCTAGATTCACCTATAATTTTGCAGTTATGTCACGATGAAATTTTATTAAAAAAACTCACTGAGTACCTAGGAGAAGATTTATTATTATGGCGGTCAGAACTGTGGTTAAATTATCCATCTGAGCAATTAATTCCTTTTTGGCATCAAGACTCTTATCCTAAATTACTTAAGGGAGATGGTAAAACTATCCATGCTTATATAGCTTTGACCGAAGTTAATGAATATAATGGTTTTGAGTATATACCTAATATTTACTTTGAAGATTGTCAAATAAAAGTAACCGATCCTTTTAGTGGGAATCACTTTTTTGAGGTTCCTGATGAAATTGCTAAAAAAGCTATTCCTGTAGTGTTACGTCCTGGGGAATTTGTCTTATTTACTGATAATCTTGTACATCGTTCTATACGTAATAAGAGCGGTAAAGTACGGCTTTCTTTAACATTGAGGCTGACTCAGCCTGGGGTAAAAGTTTTACCTGGTTATACTTCTGGTGGTGATACAGAAGTAATGATCAGCCTCAAACCCTTATTACAACTTTAAAAATAATTTAAAGCGAGAATGGGAGCAGAAAAGATATTCTATTTATTCGCTATCGAGGACGCATTATGGTAATGATCGCACCAGAACATCCAAAATCGGTTAACTATCCAAACTGTAGAAATTACTCCTAATATCATTCCTCTGGTTGTTGATGACAACTTTTGCAGATAGGAAGCTGATTAAGTCAGCAATTCTCTCCCCGCAGACGATCGCCCGGAGCTTCCAACCCAGGTGATCGCTCAGTTCACCAATTATTGAGCGATCGCTTGCGGACACTTGGCGCGATCGCCTGTGGGAACTTCATGAGATAGCTTGCGATGGCGCTTCGCGATCGCCCAATAAATTTTGTAGATATATAGCTCCGACAACCTAAAAAAGCCAAATTCTCTCCCCCCAGACCCGCACGGGCCCAAAGGGAGAGAATATGCATCCAAACAACCCACCCTCTCAGTGGTATCTCAATCTGAGAAGCAAGAATGATGGAAGATACTCTAATAGTAACCGCAGCCTTGACTACTTTTCCTCATCCTAGAGATAGAGATTATTGTGAGGAAGGACTAGTTATGACAGGGTGGTAATTAAAACAATAAGCAGACGGAATAAGCTACATAACCCA
>Ga0116226_10005666_pt1 | contig 11159 bp, 7 predicted proteins | sample S1TSphfallax_FD_89692 | JGI IMG/M metagenome (GOLD analysis project Ga0116226, IMG submission 89692) | Host-associated microbial communities from peat moss isolated from Minnesota, USA - S1T2_Fa - Sphagnum fallax MG | ecosystem: Host-associated > Plants > Peat moss > Unclassified | place: USA... | reverse complement strand
GCGTTGGCGGCGGAGACCAGGTTCAGCAGCAGGCCGAAGGAGACCGGCGAGCCCTGGTCCGGCGGATGGCCGGCGTGGACGTGCCAGACTGGATTGTCGATCGCCTTCTCCGGGCTCTGACCCTGCACGGCGTCGAGTTGCTGGAGGTATTCGTCCGCCGCCTTGGGAATCACGTCGAAGAACAGCCGCTTGGCCGAGCGCGGCGACTGAAACATGTAGTAGGCGAGGCTTTCGGGGGCGCCATAGCGCAGCCAATCCTCCATGGTCAGGCCGTTGCCTTTGGACTTGGAGATCTTTTCGCCGTTCTGATCCAGGAACAGCTCGTAGTTGAAGCCTTCCGGGGGGGCGCCGCCCAACACTGTGCAGATGCGGCCTGAGGCCTTCACCGAGTCGATCAGGTCCTTGCCCGCCATCTCGTAATCGATCCCCAGAGCGGCCCAGCGCATGGCCCAGTCCGGCTTCCATTGCAGTTTGACCGCACCGCCGGTGACCGGAACCTCGGTCAGCGCGCCGTCCTCGTCGGCGAAGACGATGGTTCCCCGTGCGACGTGCCGCTCCAGCGTCGGGACCTGCAGGACCCGGCCGGTCTTGGGGCTGATCGGCAGAAACGGCGAATAGGTGGCGCGGCGCTCAGGCCCAAGCGTGGGAAGCATCACGCCCTGGATGGCGTCGAAGCGCTCGAGCGCCGTCAGAAGGGCCTCGTCGAACACCCCGGATCGATAGGCGGCGGTCGACGAGCGGAAATCGTAGTCGAAGCCGAACGCGTCCAGAAAGGCCTTCAGCCGGGCGTTGTTGTGGGCGCCGAAGCTGTCGTACTGGCCAAACGGATCGCGCACCACCGTCAGAGGCTTGCCCAGATCCTCCAACAACATCTCGCGGTTGGGCACATTGTCCGGCGCCTTGCGCAAGCCGTCCATGTCGTCGCTGAAGCAGATCAGCTGGGTCGGTAGGGCGTCGTCGGTGAGGGCGCGAAAGGCGGTGCGCACCATGGTGGTCCGGGCCACCTCGCCGAATGTGCCAATATGGGGCAGGCCCGACGGGCCGTAGCCGGTCTCGAACAAAACCGGCCGGCCGACGAGCGCTGGAAACTGAGCCGCCGCAGCCGCCGCCTCGCCTTGCGCCATCAGGGCGGTCGCCGCCTCACGGGCGTCCGACTCCGCCAGCCGAAGCTTCACCACCCTGGCCAGCAAGGCGCGCGCTTGTTCAAAAGGCCAGCTCCGGGCCTGTAGCGCCAGGGATGTCAGGCCTTTCAGGGAGGTCGTGGGCATGATGGGGCGATAGGCGCTGGACGCGTCACGGTCAACCGAACCTTGGCCAGACGCCAGCCGGCGCCCCGAACCGCGGCCGGCTGAGTGTGGCAGGTTTCGTGCATAGGCCCTCGAAGATCAGGCGGTCTGGTCTTGCGCGAAAGGGAAGCATCAATGTCCGGCACGTCGCATCAAAGAGAAACCCGCGGAGCGCCTAGGCGGCGGGTGCTGCGCAGCGGCCGCATCGCCTATGGCGACGGCATGAGCGCCGACTGCCCCATCCGAGACGAAAGCGCGACCGGCGCGCGAATATCGGTCGGCGCCCACCCATTGCCGCGCGATGTGGTCCTGGTCTGCGTCTCGACCGGCGTCGCTTATGAAGCGCATGTGGTCTGGCGCCGCGGCCAGGACGCCGGCGTGCGCTTTGGGCGTCGGCACCTGCTGGAAGGCCCGGCGCCCACGCCAGCGACCTCGCTTCGGTTGGCCCAGCGGCTGTGGAGTCACCGCAGGTCTAGTTAAGCAGTGGGCCGGCAACCGGTCCGCCGAGAGCCTATCAGGCGGACATGAATACCGGCTCCGCCGCCGTCATCCTCTAAACTTTTGATTTAGAGCGCTTATCGAAATCAGATGAGGCCATCTGATTCGGAGAGGCTCTAAGGGAGCGACCGCATCAAGCCGCCACGGCGCCTTCCGTTTCGCGGCGGACGCGCCAGAAGCGGAGGGCTCGGCTGGCGGTTTCCTTGGTCAGGTCGCTATAGAGCTGACCATATTCGGCGGCGCGGCCCATCGCGTCTTTTGGCTTCAATAACATGATAGCAAAGGTCAGGAACAGGCTGCGGTCGAAATCGGCGGACTTGCAAAGGATGGCCAGCGCGTCCAGGTCTTGGCGATCGATGACCCTGCGGCCCGTGTTGAAATCAATTCCTGTGCTCTCCGAGAGCGCCAAGACGAAGTGGGTCCGCTGACCGGCCCGAAGCAGCTTGACCAGCACAGCCGGCGTGAGGGCATTGCGCGCCAAGAGCCCGCGCACGAACTGTTCGGCCTCGTCAAAGTCGGACGGCAAGGCGCCCGACTTGGCGGCCAGGCGTTTGCGGCTCGCCTCCAACGCCTGCTGTAGCGCCTCTGGGTCCATGTCGTCGTTGCGCGCCAGAATCTTGGTCCTCAGCCGCGACTCGACCATGAAATACATCTCGTTGAGGAGATCGGCCGGCAGGCTTGTGCGATCCACCACCGCCTCTTGCAGCTCCGGATTTTGCGCCGCGCGATCCACCAGCGCTTCGTGCGACGCGCGCGACAGCACAGCGCTGTCGTTGCGAACCAGGACGCCCAGGGTGTCGTCGTCGGCGGTCGAGATAATAGCGTCGGTCACTCGCTCGGTGAGATCGGCGCGACCGCTCATGGCGCGCAGGTGCTCTTGGCCCCGGCTTCTCGCGACATCGACCAAATCCTGTTCGGACAGTGAGCTCGACCGCTCCAGAACCGGGCGCGCGACCGCGGGCGCGTCCAGGGCCAGCATGCGCATCAAACCCGGCGGCGCGTCGCCGCTGGTGGCGAAGCGTTCCGCCAGCTCGACCCTGACAGCCTCCTCCATCTTTATCGACAGCTTTTGCAGAATGTCGTCGAACGCCGCCGTCTGACTTGGGCTGTCGAGCTTTTCCACGAAGAACACGTCCGTCACTTCGCGCAGCAGCTCGCGGCGACGTTGGCTAGACGGCTCCTTCGCCAGCTCGATCAGTTCGAGAAGCTTATTACGCTCGCTCATGACGCTTCCCGATCGGCATAGGCGGTCACGGCTGATTTGGGGTCGACGTTGAATCGTCGGGTTGAACGGTATGGACGGCGGTCGTTGCGACGCCTGAGCTTGAGGTGGCCTTGTAGACGGGGCTAGGGCCTGGCGGATCGCTCAGATCAGCCGTCTGGGTGAAAAACTGAGGCGGGATCGGGTCGGGATCTGGCGTCAGCCCATACTGGCGATGGAGCGAGTAGAAATGCGCTGTTTCGCCCTCGTTCGCCGCCGTCGCGACCGGCGCCGGCGGGGGCGGCGCAGCAGCGGCGGCGGAAGACGCTGGGATCGGCGGGGCCGCCGCGCCGGCCTGACCGGCGGGAGCATCGTAGATGGATTGGGGTGCGCCAGCCTGTGGTGTTGCAGGCTGGGACGCTCCAGAGGGCGGAGCGACAGGCGAAGGGGCGGTTGAAGCCGCCTCGGTAGCGCCATAGCGCTGATACCATGGCATGACCGGCGGAGCGCCGTAGACGCGCGTCTGCGAAGACGGCCCTCGTGCAACCTGAGCCGGGTAGGCCGAGGGCTGATAATCGGGGGTCTGGGCGACCTGTCCCTGATTATTCGGCGCCTGATAGCTCGGCGGCTGATAGGTCGGCGCCTGATATGTCGGGCTCGGCGGGCGATAGGCCTGGGCGGCATAAGCGGGCGCGCGCATCTGATCTGCAAAGCCAGGGGCTGGCGACGGGGCCGCAAACTGAGGCGTCGCCGTAGCGGTCTTGCCCGGCCAGGACAACGTCTGGCCGCCGGCGCCCGCCGCCTGGCGATAGGCGGGCTGGATATAGACATCACCAGAATACCGATCGCCGACGGCCATCGTCTGGGCGTGCATCGGCGCCCCCGAGAGCGCGCTCATCGAGGGGAGAATAGCGAGGATCGCGAAATGGAGGGTTTGACGGGATTGAGGCGCTACGCCGGTTCGCCCGAGCAAGCCCGCCGGCGTGAAGGTCGATCTGAGAGCCGCCGACAAGGCTTGGAACGAACCCCTTGATAGCGACATCGCAATACTCCATGGCGCTCAGAAGACAGAACCTTAGGCAGAACGAATTAACGTCCGACTAAATCCTGCCTCGCCAGCGGCGAAGAATGGCCTGCTCGCCGGCCTCTATGGCGGCGTGCAATCCGGCGCCCAGCGCGGCTAAGGCCACGAGCGCTGCGAACATCTGCGCGGTGCGAAGCCTGTGGGCGGCTTCAAGGATACGCCATGCCAGACCCTGCGCCCCGCCGGACCCCGCAACGAACTCGGCCACGACCGCCCCGATGATCGAGAGGCCCGCGGCGACCTTCAGCCCTTGGAGCAGATAGGGCGTGGCCGCTGGAACGCGCAGGCGCATCAGCCGCTGCAGAGGCCGGGCCTCATAGAGGTCGAACAGACGTTCGAGGTCCGGGTCGGCGGACTTCAGGCCTGTCACCGCGCCGGAGAAGAGGGGATAAAAGGCCACGACCGCCGCGAGCGCCGTGATCGCGCGCCCAGGATGGTCCAGCCCCGCCCAGATGATCACAAGGGGCGCGATCGCGACAACCGGCGTCACCTGAAGGGTGACCGCCAAAGGCTGCACCGCCCGCTCCAACGTCGGGCTCAAGGACACGAGCAAGGCCAGAGGCAGGGACGCGGCCGCCGCGAACGCCAACGCCTCCATCGCCATGGCCAAGGTGTTCCAGGCCGAGCCCAACAGGCTTGGGGCGTTGCTCGCCAAAGCCACAGCCACGTCGGACGGCGCAGGCAATAGATACGTCGGGACGTTCCATATACGACAGCTCCCCTCCCATACGCCCAGGAGCGCGGCGATGAGGAGTGTAGGCGCCAACACCGAGACCAGGCGCCGGGCCGTCCCCTGGCCTGGCCGTGGAGTCTGGCGATCAACCATGCGGGGCGGCGCCGAAGCGGGAATAAAGGTCGGCGATCACAGCGACTGCGGCTTCGGATTCCTGGCGATCCGGCGTTTCGTTGTCGACGCCATAGCCCTTCATGTCGCCCCCTTCCAGCGCCTGCACAACGATGCCGTCACGCCGCGGCACAATACTGACGTCTCTATAGTAGAGACCATAACTCAGCTCCGGCTGGGGAATCAGCCAGCCGATCTGGCCGCGTACCGGAACGATCGACTCGTCCTTCCACAGCGCCCGCGCGCCATAGCCCGGGCAGTTGATGACCACCTTTTGCTTCAGTCGGGCGAGATCGGAGGGCGCATGGAACTCGGCCCGCTCAATTCTGCCGCCGGCGGCCAGAAAATCGCTCATCAAGGTGTGGCCGTAGTCGGCGATGTTGAACATCATGGTCGAAGAGCGCTCCACGACCGGCGTCGGGAAGGGCGTCGCGCCGGGCGCCTCCATCTCAGGGCGGGGCGTCAAATCCCGAATGAGACTATGGTAATCGGCGAAATCGAGCTGTTCGGGGCGGCGACGGCGTTCCCCGCCCCCCGGCTCGGACTCTTTATCCTTGAGAAGGTAATAGTCGATCCACTGCACCGGGTCGCCCGGCAAGCCCAAGTAGCTGCGATAGGTCTTGAATGAGGTTCGCGCCATCTGCTCCCAGAGGGCGGGGAACGCGGGACCTGCGGCGGCGGTCAGGGCGATACGGGAATCGGGGGTCCACATGCCGGTGGCGCGGGACGACCGTGTTTGGGGCAGGAGATCGCGCGCGTAGATCGTGGTCTGCGCACCGGCTCGCTGGGCCAGGAGCGCAGATGTCAGCCCCAGGGCCCCGCAGCCGATGACAGCGACCTCCCGCGGGCTGGCGGCGAAGGCCTTCTGCACTGCAAGGGTGCTTGAGCCCCACGATAGCGACCAACCGCTGCCGCCATGGCCATAATTGTGAACCACCAGCGTCTCGCCGACTTGCTCGGTCTCAACCCTTGGGCCCGCGGCGCGAAACGGGCGCAAGCAAACGGTGATGTCGAACAGCCGGTCGGGCCGGGCCCGCACCGGCGCCAGGTTGCGCCTCGGGTCGTAAATGGGCGACGTCGCCAGGCCAGGCGCCGTCGCACAGCCGCTAAGGCCGATGGCGCTTAAGCCCCCCAGCATGGCGGACCCCTTGATCAGGCGGCGGCGGTCGAAACGCGTCGTCATAGCGGATAGCCCGTCTCTGGTCAGCTCAGGTTGAGCTTAGTCGCGCTGTGGCCGCTAAGGCTAGCGCCTGATGCGCGGCGGCGCATCCGATGCGCGCGCAAAATGGACGGTCAAACGGCGTTAACGACCCATTAACCATATCGTTGGTATGATTTGCTGCTGACGATTCTCCACAGGCTCGAGGTCCCCGACCCCACATCTAGGGTTAATGGATCGTTTACACCCCACAAATGGGTGGCTAGCGTCAGAGACACAGTGTGTCGGACTGATTCTTGGTCGTCGCCGGGTGAGTTCACTTAATGACAGCGGCAGGCCCCTGGAGCGTCAAAGGGATCGACCCGAAGGCGCGCGAGATGGCGAAGGATCTCGCTCGGCGGTCCGGCATGACTCTGGGCGAGTGGCTGAACCAGATGATCATCGACGGGGTTGATGGCGACATGCCTCCCCCCCCGTTCGAGGACGCCCCCACGTCCTATAGTCCGCGCCAAGCCCCCTTGCGCGCAGGCGCCTTTCGCCAAGACGCCCGCGATCCGAGCCGACGCCGTCTGCTTGATGAGATGTACCGCGAAGCGACCTTCGCCCAGGACGCCGAGGCGGAACTCCGGCAGGAGGCCGTCGGCCGGCGGATTCCCGAGCGCGGCTACCGCGAACCCGGCGGAGCGTCGTACCGGCAAACCGATCAAGGTCGCCAAGACCAGGGTTGGCCCGCCTCCCCCCGCCCCCATCTTGGCCGACCCGATTTTGGCCGACCTGATCCTGCATTGGCCGCACGTCCGGACGACTCCGAATTAGCCGGCATCACCCGGGCGCTTGAGGCCTTGTCCGCTCGTCTCGAAACGGCGGAGCATCGCTCTACCTTGGCCATCAGCGGCATTGACCAGTCCGTCATGGGCGTCCTGTCCCGGCTGGACGGCATGGACGATGGCCTGGGTCAAACCGCAGCCCGATTAGAGGGCGCCATCGATCAGGTCCGAGAAACCCAGGCCCGCGTCGCCGAGCGCGTGCGGCGGATGGAGCAGGAAGACGGCTCCCGCGTCGACGCGCTCAGGGCGCTGGAAGGCGCGCTGTCGCGTCTCGCCGGCCAGATCAACGAGACGACTGCGAAGGCGGACGCGACATCGGCTCAGGTGCATGAGGACGTCGAATCGCTCGGCCGCCGCGTAAACAAAATCGAGTCGAGTGCTGAGGCCTCTGCGGCGCTGCTCGCGGGCGCCGGCAAGACTCGAGAGGACATGGACGCCGTGAGCCGCCGGATGCAGGCGCTGGAGACGTTCGTCGCCCAGGCGCCCGAAGCCTATGCGGACGCGGAAAAGGTCGAAACCGTCTTAGGCCGCCTTGCAGAGCGTCTGGAACGCGCCGAGGCCCGCACGACCGCCGCCGTAAGGTCGCTGGAAGCCTCCTTCGCCGATTTGGATGCACGGCTGCGCACAAATGAAGCCCGTGCGCGCGACACCGATGTTTCGGGCGAAATCGATCGGCGATTTCAGAGTTTGGCCGCGGACCTGTCGAACAAGGTGGAGGCCTCGCGCGCGGAGTTCGCGGAACGTCTGCGCGGCGTGACCGGCGCCGCCCAGCCCGACGCCGCCAAGCTGGGGGCGCTCGAGACTGCGCTTCGCGACCTGACCGGCCAGGTCACCCAGGCCGAGCGCAGGTCCGCCCAGGCGATCGACCGAATCGGGCGGGAGGTCGTCACCATCGCCCACTCTCTGGGCGAACGCGTCGCTGGAGTGGAGGCCCGCAGCACCGCCGCCGTCGAACATATGGGGGGCGAAATGACCCGCATCAGCGATGCGATCGACAACCGGCTGAAGCGCGCGGATACGACCCAGGCCCAAGCGCTGGAGAAGCTGGGCGGCGAGATCGCCCGCATCGCCGAGCGGCTTACGGAACGGATCGCTGCGTCGGACAAGCGTTCAGCGGAGACGCTGGACGCCGCCGCGAGCAAGTTTGCGCGCCTCACCGACAGCTTGAGCGACCGCCAGGATCAGACCGCGACCGAGCTCACCAACCGCATCCGCCAGAGCGAAGAGCGCACCGCCAAGCTCTTGGAAGACGCGCGCGAAAAGCTGGAGCAGCAGACCCAGGATGTGCAGCGAAAGACGATGCGCGAGGCCGCCCTACGGGCCGCCGAGTCGGGCGCAGCGCCATTCGCCCAGCTCTCGGCGGCGCCCTCCGCCTACCTCGCCGATACGCCCGCACAGGCTTTCGAACCTGGCGGGTTCTCGGCGGCGGAAGAGTCGCAGAGCTGGGCCGACGATGGGATGATCGGTCCCGCCTTGGACCCCTTTGGATCCCCGGCGAGAGGGAGGGTGCCCGCACCGTCGGCAAGCCCCCCAGATCCTTTCGCGGCGCCGCGCACCGATTTTTCAGCCGTCGGCGACGCCCCCCGGCCCATTGAAGCGCCGATGATCGAGGAGCCCCTCATGGGCGCGCCGCGACCGGGCGGATCGCCGCCAAAATTTGAGGCCAATCCGTTCGACCCCGACGATGATTTTCAGGCGCCTGCGTCCGGCTCAACCTTCTTCGGGACGCCGCAGATGACCTTCGAGCCAGCCGGCTTCAAGCCCGCGGCTGAGGCGATGCCCTCCCCGCCCGAGTCGTTTGGCGAGTTTTCGGTGCGCGACTTCGTTCCCGCGCCGGCGCCGGCGGCGGAGCGGCCGAGTTCCACCCGCGACATGCTGGAACAGGCGCGCGCCGCCGCCAAACGCGCCTCCGGAGGGCGTGACAACTTCAAAGCCAACGCTATTCCGGCGCCGGCGTTGGACGGCGGCGAAACCAAGCCGTTCGGCGTCTCCTTCAACAGCAAGGCCAAGAAGTCTGGCGGCGGCTCGACTCTTCGGACCGTGGGTCTCGCGTCGGTCTGGGCCTGCGCGATTACGAGCGCGGCGGTGGGCGCCTATTCGCTCGCGGTCAAGGATGGCGGCGTTGAAAGCCACGGCCCAGTGGCCGAGGCGCCGACGGCGGCGACTCCGGTGGACGACGCAAACGTGGATACAGCCAAACCACAGTTGGCCGTCGCCCTCGCCCCGACGCCGGCCTCGTCGCCGGCGACGCCCTCGGCATCCGGCGCCCCGGACTCTGGCGTTTCGGCGCCGGCCGGCCCGATATCAAAGACAGCCGCCGCGCTGGCCGGCGGCGTCAAACCCGCGACGGCGACCGCGACTCTGGCCCCCAAAGGGCCTGCGCCGGCCAAGCCCCAGGGGGCGCCGCCGGTGGCGCAGACCAACGCCGCTTCGGTCGCCGTGGTTCAAAAGGCTGTCAGTCCATCGGAGACCGCGCGCAGCCTGTACGAAGACGCGGTGCACAGGATTGAATCCGGAGACGCGGGCGCGGTGAACGATCTCAAGCGCGCCGCCAACCTCGGCTTCGCGCCGGCGCAATTCTACCTGGGTCGCCTGTATGAGGCCGGCGCCTCAGGCCTTAGCAAGGACATGGGGGAGGCGCGGCGCTGGACCCAACGGGCGGCTCAAGGCGGCGACCCGGCGGCCATGTATAATCTGGCCTCCTACCTCTACGCCGGCGATGGCGGCTCCAAGGATCCAGCCGGCGCCGTGGAGTGGTTCCGCAAGGCGGCCGAGCACGGCGTGGTCAATAGCCAGTACAATCTGGCGCAGCTTTACGAGACCGGGCACGGCGTGGCGAAGAATTTAGCCGAAGCCTACAAATGGTACTTGGTGGCGGCCGCGGCGGGCGATCCCGAATCCAAGGCCAATGTGCAAACCTTGAAGTCCCAAGTACCGGCCGACGCTCGCGCGACGGCCGAGCGGGCGGCGACCGCCCTCCACGACCAGTTGGCAGGCGAAGCTCATGTCGCAGCCATGCCTAGCGCGCCACCCCCGCGCTAGGGTATGGATTATCCAAGGGTCGGGCGCACACCATGGGGTCGTCGCCAAAGCGCTCACGGGAAGGTGAGGCCCGCAGACGGCAAAAGCGATTAAACGCCACGAGATGCGGGGTTTTATAAGATCGATCGCCGCGGCCTTTTTCGCCGCCGCCCTCAGCCAGGCCGCCGCGGCGCGCGAGCGAGGACCTGTGGTCATCGAGCTCTTTACGGCGCAGGGCTGCAGCGCCTGTCCGAAGGCGAATTTGCTGCTCGACAGTTATGCAGATCGTAGCCACGTCATCGCCCTGACGTTTTCAGTCGATTACTGGGACTATCTCGGCTGGCGCGACACCTTCGCCCAACCCGCCTTCACGGAGAGACAGCGCGCCTACGCCGACCGGCTCAAACTGCGCAGCCTGACGACCCCCGAATTCGTGGTAGACGGCGTAAGGGAGGCCTCCGGCCCGGACGGCGCCAAGATCGACCAACTCATCGAAGACCCGGGCGGCGACCGCGGGCCTAAGCCGCGAATCCGTCTCTTGCGGCATGGCGCCAGGGTCCAGATCGGCGCCGGCGCGAAGCCTCTGCGCGGGGCCGATGTTTGGTTGATCCGATATGACCCGAGCCTGCAAAAAGTGAAGGTCAAGACGGGCGACAACATGGGCAAGGTCGTGTCGGCGCGCAATATCGTCGAAGATCTGGATCGGCTCGGCGCCTGGTCCGGCCACGCCAGAATCTATGTCGTGCCAAAGGCCTCAGCCCCCGGTCTGAAGTCTGTGATTCTGATCCAGGGCGCGAAGGGCGGCCGAATTATCGCGGTTGCGCCGGGCTAACGGGCTTAAGATCAACCCCGCAAAAAAAGAAACCCACGCAGCGGGGGGGAGCTGCGTGGGTCCTTTTCAAAGCGCCGACTGACCGAGCCCACAAATCCGGGGGGCTGGGGGGGCTGTTCAGGGTCCGGACCCGCAGGCGTTTCCGATCAGCCGACATCGTTCTTATGCCGACGGTGTGGGGCGCGTAAAAGACCACTTTGGGGCCATTTCGTGGCTCTTTATGCGGCCGCTGACGCGCAGACCATCGGCGATTGAGATCCTCCGCCCTGGACCGCCGATGTTTGGCTGTTCTCCCCTTTCCTAAGACCCGACGGCAGGGTTAGATTTCCTGAGCGATCAGCGAGGCGGCCGTCGAATGCGTGCGTCATGAGTTTCGATGTGCATCAGCCGCCCTCCGGCCCTCCCGC